>JGI24158J21664_10004871_pt1 | contig 17392 bp, 11 predicted proteins | sample Ectturendosymbi3_FD_21664 | JGI IMG/M metagenome (IMG submission 21664)
ATAACTGAAAGTACACCTATTGTGGCAAACTCGTATAGCCTACAGCTCCACTTGAAAAAGATTTCAAAATAGATGCGAATGGAGCGCGTGCTTTCCTGGGGGAATTTTCAGTGTGGTGTGGAAACAGGACAGTGTTTTGTAAACGTCTATTTGCATTGCAACGTCAGCAACCTGAGCATAATAAGCAAAATGTCGACTTTGTCCCCCTGGAAAAGTTTCTGTGGACGCCAATGGCTACTGTAACCCTTTCAGCAAGGTTTCATGTATGGGCAAACCAGGCTAAGCTAACCATGTACGAAATTGAAAACTAAACAAAACGTATTCAGACGACACAACCGTTCTTGAATAATTTACTTTTTGCTACGTAACTATTTAAGATGGACCAAATCTACAGAATGTTCTATTCATCTACATTGCTTATTCTTGAATGTTCAGTGTAATCAACAGTTCAAAAATGAACAGTTTAAAAAATATTCAAGAATTTTCAAGGACGCCAGAAGATATTCAAGGACAACAAGTTGTTTTTCAAGAATTAAGGACATAACGAGTTTTGATAGCAAATTCAAGGACAAGTCTTGGCGCTCAAGGACGTCTGGCAACCTTAGCCGCATAACCTCTGATCGACTGCAATTCGACGAGACATTCGTGCAGGCGTGTATTTTTGCAGTTGTGAACTGTGCTGCTGTAGCACTGAGTGTGTTCTACTACTCTCCTGTTTCAACGCGTTGCCGGATATTTTTTCAGTTATGAACTGCTCTGTTCTAAGATACCTCTGATAATAATTTAGGTTCATTACAGTGACACATTGTAGCCTACAACAACGAGTAAAGAGAGTGCGTGCAGACAGTGGCGTACGCAGAAAATTTCCGAGGGGGGGCCAAGTTTCGTCACAAATCAACTTTAGGGGCAGTTGGGTCCAGGGGCATGCCCCCGGGAAATTTTTCCAAAATTACACCTAAAAATACGCATTTTTGTGCATTCTGGAAGCACGTTTTAGACAATATTGTTTATACATTTTTTTATTTTTAGGGTCTGTTTGTACATTTTTTTTATTTTTAGGGTCAGTGGCCTCCCCCCACTGTACGCTAGAGCGTGCAGAATAGTATGAACAGGGACGCCGGAGAATGGAGGCATGGCGGGAGCAGTTCCCTCTCTTTCCTTTCAAAAGGTGGGCAATTGGGGTGGAGGTGCCTTTTTATCATGGTATAAGAGCAGGCAAATGCTTGTTGGGGGCGCGAAAGATTTTTCCCGAATTTCCCCAAACTTCCCCGAAAAGTTTTTTTGTGAAACTTTTGCCTACAAAGTTTCTCCCACAAAGATCATTTAAGACCTTTTTTTGGTGTGGCCTTCAAAAAAGTTCTTCATGTGTTTTTCTGCAAACCTTGGGCGCCATTTTTTGAAGTCAAAACTTTGAACGGCATTTTTACCCAGGTTTTCAGCAAATTAAAGCTTTTGGGGGTGCGCTTGCACCCACTTCGCCACCACCTCCAACACAACTGCTTTTTATATCGTAGGTAATTTCGTAGTTTATCAAGATCGATTTGGAGAAGTTTATTGCAGCTATTCGGGCACCCAGAAAATTCAGAATGATTTTCTATAATTTCTGTTGGTATTTTTGAGATCAACATTGTTGATTAACAGAAAAAATAATAATTTGGAACGATTTTTTTGTTTTTTATAAGTTTCCATTGCCACGAACTGTTTTGCTGCTCCCCCTGCCTTACCACTGCTCCGGCGTCACTAAATATGCATATTATGTCAACAAACGTCACCAAAACTTTGTTTGCAAATGTGAATCACAAGCAGCGTATATCCGGTAATAATGACCAACATACGCCACTGCTCAATACTAGAACTTGGCAGGGGAGCATCCAATCAAGCAGTCGTCCCGGGCATCACCAGTCCAATGCACGCCACTGAGTGAGTTTACTTCCCGATCTTCAAAAAACTAAATTTTTCACGTTTCGTCCGGGTGTGAAAGATGACAGTATTTTAAGCATCTTCATAACCAGTTATTGTTTCATGTTGCCTAGACTTAGACAAGTGTTCCGGTGGCAAGGTAATGGCATGACATAATTGGGCCAATTTCGAACGGATACTTTCTATTGGTTCGTTTGTTTCATCCATTTCTCCGTCTACTTGAATGGTCGTTCGAAGACTCTCCATCACTAAGGCTTGCATTTGCATTCATTTTACACTTTGGCTAACCATTCTAAAAATATATTATTTTTATTCACTTTCTTTTCTGTTCAAGTAAATTACTAAATCCAGGAGCCTAAAATTATTGCGCATTGGCAATGCTAATTATTTTAAAGCATTAAGTATGTGACATTTCAATAAACAGCCTCCTTATTTTCTTATAGTCTATTTGTTAATTTTATTCGTTACTCAAAAAACACAAAAAATATTTCTTTTTAGTCAGTTATTTTGCTCACTTCAAATATTTCGTCTCTTTTTGCGTCTCCTGGTTGTTATACAGTTTTTGTCCTGGCTTTAGTTTCAGATTGTATTAACTTCATTGTTGCGAAGCATTAAAAATGAATTTTGATTATAAATTTCATCCCACATTAGATGCATTTATGCATCAAACGTTTCAAGTTTTATCTCTTCAGTCAGTGGTTTTAAGCATTCGGGTAGCCAGCGTTGAAAACGCCCCGTATTGTGGGTTTCAATANAGGATTTTCTCGAATCTGTTCTATATCAAACNCTTTTTTGTTCAAGTTGTGTGATTGGTGGCANTATCCAAGCAAGTTCAGTNGTTTCTAATCGCTTTTTGATATCCATTTTTTTTATCTTACAAAANGTGTCATTTTACTAACCGTCCGACTGAAAAAAAAGTTGATCATTCACCTTTTAACGTTTCCGCGAATCAAACACAACACATTCAAGATAGTTTTTTTTTTTTTTTACAAAAATCTCAAAATTTGTGAAGCGTCATCACCGTTTTAAGCTGGGTATCGTCGTACTTAGTCACCTGAATACGGAAAGAGCGCTCGGGATCGTAGAGTCCTTCGATACCTAATTGCCAGTTAGCGACACTGCACTCATGCATTATGCCCCTCTCAATACGGCAATTTCGCACAATAGGGTTGGCATTTTGTACGCAGTTGCCGTCAGCGATTTAAACAATTGTCGGTTTTCTTTCGAGATTTTTATGTTTTTGAGAAAAGAATCTTAGGTTTCTAAGAGCAATCTTCTAAAGAACTGTTTTATACCAGGGTGCATGGTTCTATTTCAACTTGTGATCATAAAAACAATTTCTTTTTGCTAAGGCCTCATCAGGTCATGGGATTTTAATTCGTGACAAGCCGAAACACTTTCTATGCATTCGTTTGCACCTTATTTTTAGGAAGTGGCCATGGCCTGTATTTTTAATGAAAATTAAGGCTTGAAATGACTTAATCTTTTTTCAGTGTTTTTCTAAGCTTTCTATTTAAAGCTTTAGCTTGTAGCAGAATGTCATTGTAAATATGTAATATATATAATTATATACTCGTAATATTTAAATATGGTTACTTGCATGCAATAAAATTGTAAAAAATAAAAATTTTCTTCCTGCACTTCGCCAACCTATGCAACAGCGGTCTAAAAATTCAGAACCTCCTGACAAGCTTTTCCTCTGCACTGTGTTTGCGCCGCCAACTCCTGTCCTACGTAGTTGAGGCCTCAAGGTTAAAATTGCTTTTAGGGTTTGACGTTTCCACGTCAGGGCAAGTTGTCCCAGTATTGTATCGCGAATTTAACACGTTCAAGCCATCGCAATAAACAACAGGCCAGTCCATCAAAACAAATCTGCTGTGAACTAGTTACGTGCGTTAACTCCGAACAAGCGTTGACGCCACTACTTGAATTACATAACTATCTCTCAACTTGTGCGCGATCGAAAATTCCTTATCTGAACCCGCATAAACTTACGCAGGCTAGAATTTCTGTAGTGCTTATTACAAACAAATCTGCTAACGTTTTGCCCAATCACAGCAAAAACTATTACTGTAACAGTTTTGAAAACCTCAAAATAGTCGCATTACTATTTTCGCCTCCACCATCAATCAGTTTGCCATGTGGAAATGCATTTTCTCTACATGCAGCAAACTGTTCTCAGTACTTTTTTTCCGAAACGTAAAAACAATAAGTTAAAACAATACTGAGCTGCATGCAGCACTTACTTTCTAGAAGAACCACCAAGCGGTGATTTCGTAGAGCTTTCTTGCGCTGTCGGTTGAGCCCAAGTCGACTCCAAGAATACTGCAGAGCCAGTTTTTGCGTCATAGATAAAAAGCCGTATAACTTTAAAACGGTGTTTCGCAGATTGTAACCTTCCGCTCGAGCAGCAACTATGAGATAGTCCTGACAAAAGCAGTAAAGTTTCACTGTTGTCATCAATGTTTACATGAATCATCAACAAGCTCTTTGCAAGAACTCTACACAAAAAAAGTAAAATCAAAACAGACACCCAAGCGTGTAGATGGTGGTATCAAAAACATTTCTTGCTCCCGTTAAGAATACAAGGAAAACACAAATTAGATAATTTGTAGACAGCCGTGCAACATAAGTCTACTGACAAACCTACTACAAAACTGACTTTGACAGTTGCATCTCACCTGTACACTATCTATGATTTTCTCCAATTCAATTGCTCATCTGTGGAGGCAGGTTCAACTTCAAGTAACCTCTCAGTCACCTTTGTTTTAAGGAAACTATGCTTTATTGCGTCTATTCCATTCTAAATTTGTTCAACACATTCGGCTTGTTCATCGACTTTTATATTAAGGTTTTGCACAAGATAACCATATCTTACCGCCATTCCAGCTCAAAACAACACTGCACATGAGCCTGCGATACGAGCACTTTTACGTTTAAACTTACCGCCATTCCAGCTCAAAACAACACGCGCATGCGCCTGCTGTCCGGACACTTTTTCGTTATAAGTCTCGCAGCGGGAGGACCAGCTCTTATTACGCGCACAGAAGCATGGCCAATTACGATTCAGTCCATCCAGAGCACACATAAACAAAACTCTCGATTCAAGCAAGGTAACGAACACAGTGAAAAATTCACTAGTCCTGAAATGCCTATTCATAATGAAATGGTTTACAAACACCAAACATTTATTCCTACAAGTATGAAGCTGGAAAACAACCTGGTAACAGCGTGCAGGACGCTTTTTATTGTAAACCATTTGTAACAGTTTAGAGTATCAGTACTCTATACTAGAAACAATCATGAGCTAGGAAACACATATTCGAAAAGCGCATGGTTGCCCCATTATATACAAGCAAGCACTGGTGTATTGTCCTTGCGTGTCTATAAAAATACTGCAGTCAGTACTAAGACCAATAAACAGGAAAACACAAACAACGTTGTTAAAATATTTTCTTAAATTTCTGCTTCAGATTTGGTAGCTTTTATTTGAAATGCATAACAGAGAGCAGGAAGATCCATAATTCACCCTTTGGTTCCGCCCCGTTCAAGGTCGCTCGATGCAGACAATTTTACCAGAAACAAGCAAAAAAGCACTATTTTTGATTGGCATTTGTCCTAACTCACCGATTATACCCGAATACCGGGACCCCACCTCCTGCCAGTACCGAGCCAACTGTCAGGCAGGTCACGTCATTCGACTATTGGCAGTCGGTGCATTGCCGGATCAAAGCCAACGTTAGTCAGTCCCGCAATATGTCCGGCCAGCACTGACCCGGTTCAATGTCGGGGATACTGTTGATCTGGGGAGGAAGGCCAGAAATATAGGCACAACGAAACAACCTGCCCAGATCCTTGCCACGTGCGAAAGGATTATGCCACAAAAAATTCGCCTCAAGTGAGAAATAAGCTGTCCGAGTCTCGCTCTACGTCACACAACAACAGAAAGGCACTTGAACGCAAGAAAAAGTACGTGCAAAGGCAGACATTTGTGTGGCACTTTCGGCAAGAAAATGTGAAGCACGTTTTAGAATGTGCGGTGGAGCTCTGCTCAAAAAACATATTGCATTGTGAAACGTATCATACATGGGGCTAAAAGTGTTGTAACAGCTCTGAACAATGTTTTTCTGACAAATTTTCTGCATTATTTTAATCTATTTTACAACAATTAAAAGCGATGAATCTATCGCCAAATCGTCACGTATGATATAGCCCTGTGACACAATTCGCGTTTCCACTGAAAATGAAACCAAGCACACAAGACAAGATCATAACATGAATGGTTCTTTACTCATAAATCCAACCTTGAGCAAGCAAGCATAGGTCTCGGTTCTTGTTCATTATCCTGTTCGCTTTGTTTGAGTATGGCGTTTTTAATGAAACGATATTAAATTTACGAATGGTTAAAATAATCTGTTTAATACATTTCAGCAATATGCCGCTGCCATACTCGCATCCCTGTTGCGAACGCTTCACGCCCCCCGCTTTAAGAACTCAAGTTCTAGTAGAGAAAATCGAGATATAATTTGAAGTCTACAAGTGGCAAATCATCAACAGGGTAGCAAGAATTAGCCAGATTACAAAGAGGAAAGAAAGTCGGGGTGGATGGGCTTAAAATTACGATGACAGTGCTTCATTTCTCACTCGGGTCACTTAACATACATTGAATGTTATCCTCAAGTTCCCATCAGAATGATGCAGTATATGTTAGTAGCCTTGCAAAAAGTAAAAGAATCTATTTACAGCATTTTAACAAAATGTAATTTTTGTGATTCACTCTTTTGATGGCCCTGACATTGGATGTCCGGGGCCGTCGCCCCGTTTGCCCTTCCCTCTGTACACCCCTTAGTCCGAGTGTAAATTTGGGATGCGCTTAGGAGCAGTAGATGGAGTGACTTTTGTTGGAACAGGAGCAGTAGTCAAAATGACTCGAATCACTTCTGGTAGCAAGTAACGCTGAACGTAAAGTTCCAAAATCTCGCATTCCTGGCATCTTCGTAATGAAACCAATACACTTTGTAATAAAAGCGATTTTATTCAATTTCGGTGTATCGTTCACTAATTTAAAAGTGTCATTTAGACACATTAAAAACATTTGTGATTGGAGCACTATTTCTTCCCAGCACGGGAATGTGTCATAATAAGCTGGGTCATATGCCCCAGACCAGGGTCCCGACAAGGGGCGGGGGGGCAATGCTCTGGGGCGGCACTTTTGGTGCTAGTGACCATAAGGTGGTGGTGGTGGGGCGGCACTTTTCGACTCGCCCCGGGGTGGCACTTTCCCATGTCGGGGCCCTGCCCCAGACACAGTTTAAGAAATACCACAAGCATTAAAGTTCTTAAAAATGCAGCATAGTTATATAATGTTGATCAGGGCTCTCAAACTGCGGGTCACGACCCCAAATGTGTCGCAAAATGTAATTTTGTTGTCGCGAATAAATTCGCTTGACAAATCAGATAAAGGTTTTGTAATCTTTGCAAGAAAGTTAAAAGTAGGCCTGCAGTGAATCTATTTCTACTACGTTTTAAGGTGCAGTACCGTGCTTCATGCTGTCAGTTGTTTAGGATGTCTGCTTGAGCTGATAATAATCAAATGATAATAATCAACCAAGCACAAAAAGTTATACCTTGTTGAGTCATGATTGTTTTAACGTGCTGACCAATATTGACCCTATTGCATTCATTCCGACATGAAGGCATGCTTGTGTTTGGACACTAGGTCTAGCCTGGGGGTTATGGTAACTGCTTCGAGAGTACGCTTAGCAGTTTTAAACTAAAGTTAAAAGCTTCATGCACAGTTTTAGGAGTGTTTTGGACTTTGATTCAGGAAAAGTTGGAACCACAAATCATAAACAATTGAAAGTCAGGAGGCAACACACCTACTACGCCGAGGATGAGTTTGCGGAGTTATTAAAACGACAAAAGTTTCTAAATGGAAATTTCAAAAAAAGAGTTCATGTCATTTTTGGATAAGAACAAGAAATGAAATGCCCAGTCGTTTCTGACCTAGCCATTCATAAACCCTTAGCCTTTTACACACCATATTTGTGTGAAGCGGCATTCTCAAAATTGATAATAATCATTATTAAGACCAAAAACCATTTCTTTTGAAAAATTTTTGAGAATTTCCTTCGTCCTGCGTTGTCTTGTATCAATCTACGAAGAGACGGTCTGTGTAAAAATCATCAAGTGCATCCATCACATTAGCTCGATATCTTCTATAAACTGAATTATTTTTCTGTTAATAATTTTTCGCCTTACTGTTTCCATTTTGTGGTAGCTTCATTACTGTATGGTTACTTTTGTGGATTGTGTGCATCTGCATGATTTCGCCACAGACTAAAATGTCTCTTGAGATTTGTAATGGGATGTTTACACGTATCATTAACATCTAGGCTTTCTATCACAAAGGGTCGCATTGAAAAGCCTTTTTGAAAGTGGGTTCGCAGAAACAAAGTTTGAGAAACCTTGATGTAGATGATTTGCATAAATGGTGAATACGTGTAGGAGAAGTTGGTGTGCTTAGTAATGAAATGGAGACATGGAACATTCTGCCTCCTATAAAATCGAAATTTCTGGCATTTGTCCAACAAAGCCTTCAGCAAGTTGACCAAAAATGGTGCATTTTTTGCGATTACGCAACATCGCTCAAGTTCAAGAATCACTCACACGGTTAAACAAATGTTCCAATGCAGCTTTCAACAAAGACCTCACAGGCCTTGAAAAGGGTGGAAAAATTGTAAAGCAACTTCCTTTTCCATCTATGACCGGCCCATTTCAAAGATGAAGAAAGAAAGCGCATGCACCAAGTCTACTCTGCATCTTTCAAATCTGATTTATACGTTTTTATTTTGTTGGATTTAGAGGGTAGAGCAGCCCTCTTTGCTCTTGCCCTGTTTGGTTGCAGCAAGGAACACAACTGCTTTACCCTATTTTTTCGTGCAACTTTGCGTTCCAGTAGCAAATGCCGCAACGGCTGATTTTAGCAAAATGAGATAAGCCATTCTTTTGCTTGTACTATTACTTTTGTGTTACCACCAGGGACTATTTTTCTTACGAAGTCATTATTGGAAAAACAAATCATTTTTTTCTTTAGCCACAGCAAAACTGTGGCATAGTCCACAGAAGAAGCAGCATTTGCCCCGATAAAAACACAATTTCTATCCCGATATGAGGCACAAACTTGGCACCGACACGGACTTATTCGATGCTTCACATGCGATGGTGGGCGGCTGATCAGCACGTTCATCGTCGCGATGAAATATTATATGAAATCTCGGCAGTAATGGTTGAGTTCAGTGTCCAACGCTCACTTCCCTGCTGCGTGGTGGCTGAGATGTTTTTTGTTGGGTTTGTTTCTAAAAAAGAAACCTGATAAAATCAGCAGCAGAGGAAACGAATATCTCTGTTGGTAAAACAGGACTTCTTGCTCAGAATTTCACTGTTATCAACTTCTGAACTAGGAATCTATTTCATTCGCCAGAGACGTCAGCATAATGGTTCAATCGCGTATCTTTTTACTTCACGTGACTGAAGAGCAGTCTTTTCTAAGTAAGTGCAAAAAATATGCTATGGTGAACGTAAATTTTTAGGTGGCAGACCAGGAGGCATGGATCCTGTGACGAAAAGTGTAACCCACCTTTGGTGCCAATTGGATAAAAGTATTGGAGCAACACGATTCAATGACGTGAAAATTTGGCATAGCAGCAGTTCAATGTTCCTGCACAACTTGAAATTTTGATCGCTTGGTGTCGCTAGGTGCTCATGAGGATCTGTAAATGCATGAGAGAACACCTTNACTTTATCTTTTAGAGGTTTGCGAAATGATGTCTTATTAGGNTCTAGCAAATAGGAAGCTCTGAGGCACTTTTCCTGGTTTCATCTTTTTATTGCATCATTTCTGTTTGAAACCAATTATTGTGACCAGTCAGCCAGGGGTGCTCCGTGCAAGTGGAAATTAGATTAATAATAATGAAGCCCCGAGTGTAGAACTTACGAAAAAACTACAGCGATATTCGGCAAAAGAAATCTCACACCAGTTCATGATCGCCTCGCATGTTCGTTTGGTGCAAAAAAAGTTTAAAGTTTAGCTTGAGCTTCTCTCGTTTGCTACTGAAAACCTCATTAGTGCAAAAGAGTTTCTGGAGCCACCTAGTTTAAAGTGAAGCGGAAAAAACTGTTCTTTCAGAATGAAATTTATTTACACGACAGTTAGCTAACACGAGAGAAATGGCAATAAGCCAGTTTGACTGCAGAACAACCGGAAGTAAAACTTTTGTGCACAAACTGCATCATATTGCACTACTGCAAACGAAGCATACCTTCTGCTCATCAAGCTGTTACGATAACTGAACTGAGATCCAACGAACCCAAGCCTGGTAGCCACTGAGGCTACCACACAAACCATCAGGGACGTAAACTTTAGCTCCATTACCTTTACATTTTAATAGAACCACGAAATGTATGATATCGAGATTGATATCTCATTGTCCTCTATGCTGAAGAACTTTTTGTACTAAATGAAATGAATGTCATTGGTTTTGTGAACTTTGCCAGTTTGGAAACATTGAACAAATATTTCCATTAAAGATAATTTTAATGAAGAATAAGCACTTTCAATGTTTTCATCGTTTCGAGTAATTTCGACATACCTGATTTTGTCAAAGATCTAAATTTTAATGTGCTCAATTTGTCTTTCCTTGAGCAGGGAAAAGCTAAACATTTATACCTTTAGCTGAAATAACATTGAAAGTTTAAAAATTTGGGTCAAGGTAGGATATTTGGGAAGAAAATCCTGAAGGGTCGTCCGCTACGTACTTAAACATGAAAAATTTATGAGATTAGGAAAAATAGGGCTAAGCATTGTGAATGCTTTTTTGCACTCATAACAAAGTACTTGTCGGATTGCCAACGCATCAGCTACATCAACTTAAAGAAAGTTTCTTGCTGTTGGTAAATTTGTCAATGTAGCGGACATAAAAACGCAGCCATAACACCTTAGTTGTGGTGCAGAAATGCTTTATCATCGCTGCTCCACGTAGACCAGTTAGGAAAGCGTTGTTTTCCAAAGTCTCCAAAATGTCCAATTGTCAAGGTCAACCTTTCGACTTTGTACCAGAGGTAACTAAAGAGAGCGTCATGTTATACGACGTCACTCGCAAAAGTTCAAAACGAGTTGCGCCGTTTTCTGTTGCTGTTTTTTTGTGCTTTATTAGAAAGAGGTTGTGAATCATGAAAACACCGAGGAAAAGCTGCAGTGGCTGCATATGATCCGTATATGAAAAATGGCAGCCCAGCTATAAAATGTCCTAATGGAAGTGTCTTTGAAGATGCGCTTAATAATTTCAGTGATTTATGATAAAACAAAAAATAGTCGTTTGCTACTGACATAACTTATTTTCTTCAACATAGGAGCTTTTGCAATAATTCTTAGAACATCGCGAAAAAACACGGCAATTAAAACTTCTTTAGTTTATGAGTCAACATAATATTCTCTAAATACTGTCGCAGTCGCTTCTGGTCAAATACAAGTTGCCATTGAGACTGTCCCATCATTTACAACTCGCCTGGAGTCAGATTTTGCAGCATAACTTATGATAATGACCCGCCCTTGTCCTCCGATTAGGTCGTTTCAATGTAGGAGCATATATATCCATTTATTTTGAGAAACGGAAAGTTAAGCACAACCTATTAACTGCAGACAATGCTTCCACTTTCTATTCAAACGGCAATTAGATTTGTGCAGATTTACGATGTCGTAAACAATTTTTTTTCTCTTGTTTGAAAACCGTAGCACAAAGTTTTGCCAGAAACGCAACGCTAAAATTTTTGTTACCTGCAACAAATATGTTGCGGGTTTATGTTTCCTGCCGTCATCTCCCAACTTCACGACCATCAAGAAAACCAATGACGCATTGAAAGAGGATTCAAGGGTAGAATTGTGCACGTCGCAGCTGCGCCAGTAAAAATGATGTAGATATGCGGTGGAACGCATTCATGAACCCATGGTAACATTATTCGCTAGAGGGAGCATAAAACCCATCCAGATTTCCTTCTCTAGACACGATAATTAAGAGAATTTGTTCCATGTCTTTTGTGAGGCAAGCAACACGAGACAAGAAACCTTACATGTGATATAAATAAACTGCCTTAAGTGAAGCAATTCAATCGATGGCTTTGCTCATTTTTTCATACCTTTCTCACATGGTGTCTAGAGTAGTGTTTGTGTTTTATATGCATCATGTTAGTTGGAATTTTGTTAGTGAAAATTAGAAATTCAACTCACTTGCAAAAGAGTGAAAATCATCTCAGTGCACCAAATGAGGCTCCCTTAAGTCTTCGGGGACTCCAGAATTAAATCTGCTCAACCAAACAGCAAGCACTCACCTGTAAGCATTAAAATATTTTTTTTCTATTCTAAGCACCAACTTTGAGATCTCTGACTTATTTAAACATTCTTCTTACCACATGTACGTAACTTTTTTGAACTGCTGCAGCACCTTAACATTTACCTTCTTGAAGGTATTGAATTAGCTTAGTTATCACAATGAAATCATCATCAAGTGATTTTTTATACATACTGTATATTGGTCCCCGCAAATGCATGCTTGGAAATTACAGAAATTTTGAAGTTCTCATTTTATTCATTTTGGAAAACAACGCAAAACTCCGCATCTCTTGTTACGTTCATGGCTAACTGCACTTGTATATGCTTCCTCTTCATTTTCTGCAATTTTATCTACAGTGTGTCTTGATTTTTGAATACTTACCCTTGCAAATACTCACTCTCACACCCCCAGTAAATAGGCAAACCAACGTTCCTTGCACGCATGCGCTATGCACTCTGGATAATCCTTTTTTGTTTGGTATGTTTTACAATTTCTGCTGTTTGATATGCAGTAATGCAGTATGTGAGATAAATTTTCTCGTCTTTCGGGTGGTCTTCAATTAAGCATTTTAATTTTCGCCAAAAACAGGACCGACTCAATAGTTGGATCGCAAAGTTTTTCGCCAACCCGTTGTGCGTCAGATACGTAAACCAAACCAATTCTCAAAACTAATGAAGGCTTTTCTTAATTTTAATCATGCATTTGATTTTCAGTTTTGTGACATCAATATGCAACTTACTTCTTGGTGTTTTGTTTCGATTGCATTTCTGTTGTTTCGTGTTTTGAGCCACAAAAATGAAATGAAAAAGCCTAAACCTTCGCTCGAATGAGGTTTGTGTCTCCTCCAAGGTGTGACGTGCTGTTTAATCAACCCTGAAAATCTGTCGATGTACTTCAGGTTTTGATTTTGCAAACTTTGTTTGCATGATGAGACAAAAGCTGTGAAAATGGTTTGTCATGTTTGCTTCAGATCAAATACACCATTCTCGTTTCTCTCATATATTCTTTTGTGCTGCCAACTGAAAATTCAAGTAAATTAAATGATGTTTACCGCTAAATCATAACAAATCGAAACTCGGAAAACATTGTTAAGAATATAAAGTTCTTCAGCAGGTAAAATTCAGATAAGTTATGTTCAGCTTGAAGCAATGAAAGTTGTAATGAAACAATTTAAGTTATTACAAAGCAATGTGAGTTGTCACCATAACGTTTAAAAATTTATGCTGCTAAACATGTAAAACTGTAGATAGTGTCATGAATAGGGAAAAAGAGTGACCATTTCCAGTAAAAAGTGTTTTCCAAAAAATTTTGCCGGAAAGAATTACAATGGTATAAACTTCCAAAACCTCACTAGATCAAATCGAAACGATAATTGCGAATATATTTATTATAGCCTACTTGTACGTCTGGGTTGTTTAGCAATGATCTTGCAAAAACAACCTACTTTCAAAACCGGTTTTGAGGCGCTACGAAAAATTCAGCCCAAAAAAGAGGAGGTGTGCTGGCAGCGAGAAGTTCAAGACCTCTTTCAACAGTAATTTATCACGTTGTTCGGTAACAATTCACCCAGAAACAAACGCCACTGCGACAAAACTTAACATGAATAAGTTGCTCGCGTCTGCACGTTGACAAGGCGTGTCATGACAACAAACTTCATGCACGGTCTGGTATGTCTAGGACAAGTACGACTAAATTGGGGAACTTTAAAAACAACTTTCCTGAAAATACAAGTAATACGCGTGCTTATAGCCAGTGGTGATGTGCTAGAAGGAAAGTTGATGAACTCTTTACAAAGAATAAGTTGCTTCATACAAGCGACATAATTTTCGATCTTGGAAAATTCACAAATAATAGCCAAAAGAAAAAAAATATTTTGATTCGGCGTTAAGGAGTGAGGGAAAGCCGTTCTCTCTTCATAAGAGGTGGAAAACGATGTTCTCAGCGACTATAACACTGCGTACATCTAAGGAAAAATCCAAAACTCGGTTTACGATCTTGTTGCGAATTACAGTAGTGTCAAAGATATGTTCTTTGCATCTTCTTTTTTTCATGAGATCAGCCAATGTTGTCATCCATACCCGACGATCTACGGGAAAAATTCAATTTCATGCCAAGCCGTAACTTGATGCTTGAATTGGAAAAATCAGCATACAAACGATTTTGTCAAGACCTTTATTCATTGTCAACAAGGATTTATTACACCAAGAGCGAAAACCTTCGAATATTTGGCAACATCATACCATATGGCAAGTAATAGATGCTCGGGTACGTCGCGTCAATATCAAACAAGAGTTTAAAAGACATCTTGACAAGAGTGTTGGAAGACGATTTTAGAAAACATCATGATGTTTTCGATTAATTAATTTGCGACATCACTCGAGTCGACGCGCGACAGATGGGAGGGACCACTTTCATCAGTGACGGAATGTGTGTCTACAATCACTCACACTGTTTGTTTAAACGTATGCAAAGATGTCAAAAAACAACGTTTGCAAAAGGTGTTTCCTCTCAATTTTTATTCGCTCTGGCAATTGCTCATTTTAATCCATTGTTGTTATTCGTCGTTGCACGTCTTTTTTTTTCCAAAGCGAACAGCGTTTCTCTGCTTTTGTGCACGTCACAAAGCAGCCATGAGTGCGTTGAAATGGAGCGTTAGAGCGTGGCGAAAAAGCACAGATTGAGACCCGCCAACGACTTGAGAGGCGCCGCGAGTTTCGGACGCTTTTTTGCGCACTCCCGTCCCGAGGAATTCGGCCCAGGGACAAGTGAACGGCTTTGACAAGTCTGACCTTGCGGTCCGCTTCGCCTCAACATCAATCACAACAGTTTCTGTTCACTTCCACTATAATTGGCCCAGAAATCACGCTTCGGCATGCTTCACTTTCACGACATCTCTTGACATTTTGTGACCCTGTGACGTCACCGACTTGGGTGGCAGCGTAACTCGACACGAAACAATCTGGGTGGGATTGTGGGGGCCACTTCGCTAACAATAACCATCTTGTTGCGTTTCAACAAGAAGGGCTAAGTGTATCGTCGGCGCATCAGTGAAGCAAACTTCTTGCTCCTAAAAGTGAAGAACACAAGGACGAAAAAGATTTTATCCTTGTGGGACAAAATGAAACAGGATTATTTTTAGCCTTCCGCGAGTTTTTTCGTTTGAGCAACGGTTTTTCGATGCCACAGCAGACGTTATTGAACTTTTTCAAGAAAAATTTGAGACCAGTGCTCCCGCTAAACGTGACATCGACCGCAAACATCAGCCATAACAAAATACACGGAACCGACTGAACGTCTGTCACAACATGTTCTTTTGGAAAATGTCAAGCTTGAAACTTCGAAGTATTTCGCGATTGTGCATTCTTTTTTGAAGTGCTTTGCAGTGAAAACCGTCTTCACGTGGATATAACTGAGCAGTTTGCTTGCTCAGTATTTTTGAATATTACTGGAAATTAAATAACTAAATATTTGCGTTGCGTGTTTTGCGGCCAATTCCAAAAACGTTTATCAGCTTTGTGGGCTTGTTAACATCACATGTATTTGCAAGCTTGAAAACTTTGCGCAGTTTCGGGAATTTCGGATGAACGTGTGTAATTTTCTGCTAAAAACAAAGAAATAGCTTTGATCATGTGTTCTTAGATGCACTACTTGCGATGGTAGTTTAGTGTTAGAACGGATTGTGTTTTTGATTTTTCTGCTTGAAAGCGAAAACCTTGAATCGCTTGCACGCCTCTGCGTTCATTTTGTATTTTTCATATAAATATCGCTCTGTGCTTTTGGTATCGTATAAGTAATTTCCGTATAAGTTTGAAATGGATGGTTTTGCGTAGAAAAGCGAAATTTTTCCTGTCATCATTTTCCTGTCAAGCCTTGTCAATGGCGTGATGGAGATCAAACGCGAGAACCTCTCCCTCTGTCCTTCACCCCTCATCGAGTTTTTTACAGGAAACACCTGACACGTTCAGGACTGCTTCCTTTTGAGAACCGACATTTTTTCATGCTGCACGATGAAGACCATGAGGAGGGCATTGCTCGCAGTTGACAAGCTTTCATTTTTCAGCGTCGCGTGAGATTTTGGGTGAGCGCAGCGATCCGTGACGGCATGCTTCGTGCTTGTGAACAGACCAAAGAATCAGGACTGTTTTTATTTAAATCGCTTCCAGCAGGTACTACTTTCGTGTGATTTTTCACCCAAGACGTTTAAGGCGTGCGTTCCAGTAATCGTAAAACATTTAAGCCAAACATGGCTCCGAGTCCGTATGCGCTGTTTTATTTTGCGTCGACATATCGCCATCTTCGACCCAGCACGTCATAACAAATTTTTGACCCTTGGAAATTAACACAATCGCAGGTGTCCCAAAGTCTGAGGCGATTGACAAAATGTCAACTGCATTTTCTGTCGTGAATCGGGAGGTTGGCGGCACCGTTTCAGTATGCAAATCAATTTTCTCGGCAACAAGATCGAAAGGTCTGTGCTCTGCCACTGGACAAGAGCAACTCTTCGTGTGGATAACAAGTCTAAATATGTTTCATTGAAGCATAGGCTGAAACAAGGTGTATATCAGCGAAGATATGGAATAAAGAGCGCCATGGACTGCCTCTAAAAATATCTCGTGATTTGACAACAGCTGAGTACACGTTTTCTGTTACACAAACCCGTACGTTTTGCCGTGAACCCGGCAAGGGCTGTGGAGTCGGAAATCAAATTTCAGGCTCCGGCTGCGGCTCCAGCTCCAGGCATCTAGATATTTTGGCTACGGCTGTAACCTCTAAAAGTTTGTTTTTCCGGCTCCATAACGGTTTATTCCATTAAAAGTTAAAAACAATTGTAATATTGTCTATCGAAAGAAATCCTTTCACAGCAATTGTAATATTTGTACAACTCGCTTGCCTCACAAGCTACGTTTGTTGAACGGGAACTCAAATTTCAGGCTCCGGCTCCAACAACTAAAAATGTTCTCCAGCCATCCAAAATTGATTGGGCTCCGGTTCCACAGCCTTGCCGGCATAGCATTGACAGTTACGTGTTGGGTGCCGCAACAGACTACTCGTTTTGTGGTCCACGTTCAAGCGACGAAAATTGG
>JGI24158J21664_10004873_pt1 | contig 17390 bp, 16 predicted proteins | sample Ectturendosymbi3_FD_21664 | JGI IMG/M metagenome (IMG submission 21664)
AGGCCTATAGAAGTTGGTTTGAAGCTTTTCTTGATTTGCACAATGGAGATGGTGGTGGGGTCGCTTTGAAAGGATAGTACTTACACATTAAAGTTGCTGTTGGCAGTCTCTTAAGCAGGGAATTTTACGTCACAGTTACTGCTGGGGGCCCCTTTGAATGCATTGTACTTACACATTACAAGTGCTGTTTGGGGCCCCTTTGAAAGCACAGTACTTACACATTACAATTGCTGTTTGGGGCCCCTTTGAAAGCACAGAACTTACACATTACAATTGCTATTGGGAGCCCCTGTGAAAGCAAGGTACTTACACATTACAGTTGCTGTTGGGGCCCCTTTGAAAGCAAGGTACTTACACATTACACTTGCTGGTGGGGGCCCCTTTGAAAGTAGAGTACTTACACACTACAGTTTTTTTAGGGGCCCCTTCGATGAAGTTTAACAGCAGAGTACATACATATTTCAGTTGCTGTTGTGGCCCCTTTGAAAGCAAAGTACCTGCACATTATAATTTCTGTAGGGGACCCTTTGAAAGCAAAATACTTGCTTATGATTTGCTTTGTAGCACATCACGTGAGTGAATAATACGTCTTTCACCAAAAGTAAGGAAAATTTATGCGCATAATACCTCAAGGGGGGCCCGAGGCAAGTGCCTCGCTCGCCTCCCCTTAAACACACCACTGACTATAACCACTGAGAAATATTGGACTTCGTCTTAGACCTCAATTATTTTTCTTTTTCAACCCTAACCCGACACACTTACCAAAACGCCAAACCATAAGCCCTGATCATCAGTGTTCTCAGCTTATTTGATATGTAGAATGTTACTCTGTGCATGCGCACGTGGCGTGAAGTCAGAAATTTCGCTTCACACCGGTTGAAGCGGGAAAAGCACTTTCATGAAATGCATGCTGTAGTGGGCCAGCTGCCAGACCGAGCAACGTATAAATGTAGAGTATGTTGACTGTGTGGTACAGACAAAAAATAAAGGATTCAGAGTGGGGCGGACGCGGAGATAAGGACAGCCACGATTAGTTACAAACTACAAAGCAGAGAGGAGCTGAATTATTAAATAAATCATGTGATAGAACGTTAAAATTTATTTGATTGTTGAAGGCGTGTCATTTCAAACATAAAATATATGCTGAAATCATTACATGCTTTGCATACAGAGATGTCTATAAATGCCGCAACGCAAAGGTAATGAAGAGGAGTTATGTTATGTTAAATGAAGCCGCACTTTGGTTTAGATACAAGAAGTAGTAAACCGAAAACATCAAATTAAAAAGGAACCTAGAAAGGTCCCATCCAAACATTTATAGGATTGTCAACACACAAGACAAGGAAGCAAATCTAGCATCTCAGTTAATAAGGCAAAGCAGGGACACTTGCCAACTATGGAAAGCTTTTTTTTCAAGCATTAAGACCACTATTTGTGTGACTGCAGACAAATTCAAGACAAGTATCACAGAAACCGCCAAAATGGCATATACCACTTCCACTTTTAGCATATGCATGGTGGTTTTCAGTTGTCATGCAAAAACAATGTCAATTTAGACCGTTATGAATGTTGTCATTAATTCATTTCCTTGTTCATATAATTTGCAACATCAAAATGGGTGAATCGAAATATGTGAAAAAATCTTGGCAGGCAGCACTTATGAATGCCAGGATTGCCGTTATGTGTACACGATTTTCCGCGTTTGTCTGTGAATCAAGGCTTCTCAAACTTTTCCGGACATGTCCCACAATCCATCAAATATATCATTTCGCGACACCTCATAATACAGTAGAACTTATCTAATTCGTCATCGTTTAATTCGTCAATTCGCTGAAATCGTCACCTCTTTCTATCCCTTAGAAGCGTTTTGTTCGTCTAATACGTCATTTGCAGTATCGCTTTTGATGTCTAAGCAGCTAGTACGTGTGGGAATTCAAACAAATTAAGAATCTTTATCTGAGAGTTGTTGCACCTCGCAATTTGTTTATCGAATTTATACACGAGGTTCGAAGCGCGACCCGACTCCCCATTGAAAGAACGCAGGAAGTCCTTCCATTTGGTTGAAGATTTAAAAGGTGTTAGTTTAAATGGAGGAATCTAGATAAAGGAATTGTATTCAACCATAACGTCATAAACTTGTATTTTACTGCAAATAAAAGCACTATGTCTACGAGTTACTATGATAAAGCACACGAGCTTCTATGATGGAGTTTTCACCTGTTTGCATAATTCGTCACTTCGCCTAAATCGTCACTTTTTTCTAATCCCCTTGAGGTGACGAATCAGGCAAATTCTACTACAATGCATTTGTACAAATAATAAAATGGTTTTCACCGGATCAAAGTATTTTGGAGCCAGGGCCAAAAACTTTTAAATGTTGGAGCCGCAGCAGGAGCCACAAATTTTTGTTTCGACTCCACAGTGCTGCTTGAAACCGGCAAAAATACGAACCCATCCCACAACTTCTGCCTTATTTGCTGCACAAACGCTTGCAAAGGTGTCAGTCGTTCGACTTTTCATGATGACTTTTAAGATAGGTCGGCGAAAAAAATTGCGACAATTAAAGAATATCTCGTAAATAGGAACAGCACCTAAAAATTGCGACAACCGTGCTCTGTATTGAAGCGCTCTGCGTATTATCTGTTGGTGACATTTCAACGTCATGGCCACGTCGCTACTACGTCATTCGTCGGCGCTTGTAGTTCTGGCGATAACCGAACTGCGCCGATAAAACCGCCAAGGTTTCACAGACGTGACGCAGTCGATTAGAAGGCGGGACTTCATGGTCTAATGCACACACGTGACCACTTTCGTCGCAGCGTCTCCGAAGCCGTCGGCCGACGTGATTGGCAGTTTCGATTCTGCCAAAATTTTCTTCGCTTCGTCGACGTTCGAGCCTGCCAAGAGAACGGAGTAGGTTGTAAATGGCGAGAATAATTATCAAAAAATGCTTCCCTAGCCTTGTTGGGGAGGTAGCAAGAAGAAAATTCACCGTGTCGTCAAGGTAAAAAAAGTACTAATACGCAGAGAAGCGGTTTCAATCAACTTTTTTTCGACCACCGCTTGAGCTGTCAGCAAGAAAGACGTATCTAGAGTGTAGCACGGAGTTCCAGTGAAGTGGGTCGTTATATCAGGTACATTGTTTCAAATCGATTTAACGCGTTCGAGTAATGGACTCAACATTGTTCTTTTGCTAAAGATTTTCTTCAATTCTGTTGCTAAAGACAAAAACTTGCCCGCAAAGCGAAACGACAAGGTTGCCAGACAAATGTGCAGTGTCGTACGCGGTCGTTGCAACCTCACAACACGTGCGCCGCAGGCTTGACCAACTTCACAAAATGCAAAACACATCCGTTTTCAACTGCGAATGGATCTTTAACTGCCGCCTGATTGAAATCTTTCGATCGCGACACAGCGCCCTCGAGCGTCTATCCACTGCAGTCGCAGGGTGGCGCCATCACCGCGCACGACAGGTCGCGTAACGGAGTGTAACTAGGTCAATAGAACAGCCCGAAACTTCACGCCTGACTGCGGTGCTGCGTCAACAATTCTGTGTCGCCGATTTTCGAAAATTTAGTCTCAACGCAGCCGGCCGACCTTCCAAGCGCACGACCAGGGGGACTTGGATGTTCAACTCCCTTCCAGCCTTGACAATGCCGTTCGCGATTGTCTTGCAGTTGACGATTCCGCCGAAGATGTTGACCAGGATCGCCTTGACCTGCAAAAGGTCAATTTTCACGGTTGGGCGCGTGCGCATGAGTTCACAGCCAATGGCAAACTGCCAATGATAACCATTATCGCTCAACCCGACGAGATCACTCTGCTTGTCATTGACATGTAACTTCTAGCAATAGTTTCGTACAAATTCGACTCAAAAACTTCTGGTCAAAGGTAAAAAGGATTCAGTTAGTCCAACAAATTAGCTGCAAGCGTGGTTTTTCTATGCATCGTTGAATTTAAATGATGCAAACAGCGCGTAACCTCCTCAAACTGGTTACATGGGTAAGCATAAACCAGAGCTCGTACCACTTGATCAGTACACGCTGCACTGGAGCGCTCAAAACACGAAGATCTTGTGGGAGTGATGGGTCCAGGCCCGTAGCCAGGTTTTAAGGTTTGTTGGGGGCAAAATACATTTTTAGGGACTAGGCAAGATTTTTGTTTTTATTATATGTTAAAAAAAAATTTTTTTTGGGCACAACACAATTTGGGGGACACTAAAACATTTGGGGGGCACTTCCTCGAATGCCGTCAAGGCTTTCCGCATGCGAAATACTTCACTCCACAGGTGAAACAGGCAAGGAATTAATCGCAGAGTTCGAATAGGAAATCGATTTCACGTAACACGACGCATTGTCAGTCCTTACATCTTATTCAAATAGGTTCTATTTGATAGATTCCTTGCTTGTTTTACGTGTGGAGTGAAGGTATTTGATTACAGATATGTGCAAGTTTCAATCATCGCAAAAAGATGAAAGCAGAGCCCAGTCGGATGATTCCTCGAAAGCAACCAGAAAACCTAGAGCTTTTATTTGTTGCTAGACAGGGTCTCGCATTGCGTAGCGATAAACCTAATAAGGCAGTGGTTTTCAAATGGGGGGTACACGTACTCCTTGGGGTACGCAAAGGTGCTCCAAGGGGTCCACGAGCATTTTAGGTGTCTTCGTGATGAAGTTTTAACGCAAAAGTACAATAATTATTATTGCATTTACTAATTACAGCGCCCATGATTACAGTCGAGGGGTACTTGATAGACAAAATATTGGCCGAACGGAATGTCACTAAAAAAAGGTCGAGAACCACAGGCCGAGAAAATAAGGCAAAATGGCATACGTGGTGCAGTGTTCACACAACGCCCTGTACTTTCGTCGCGCGCCTCACCTTCGGATCCGACAAAACGATCTTGAACGCGTGGAAGACCTGATGTTCCTGCACCCCGCCGCCAAGATCGAGGAAGTTGGCGGGTTTTCCGCCGCAGTGCTGGATGATGTCCATCGTGGCCATCGCCAAGCCTGCGCCGTTCACTGCGAACGAAAGCTTTTGTTGACTTTGATTTAACTGATGCGAAACGTCGGCAGTTTTGCGTGGGAAAAGTCCTGAAATTTTCGTAATGCCAATCTAAAAGTTCGTGAGCCAACTTCATTGTTCAGACTGGCAGTCAAGTAACTCTTCCTTCCACGTAACTAGCTGCCAAATGGCGCAGTTGCTTTTGCACTCATTCATATGTAATCCGTCCAACCGGCTAACAAGCGTTTTGTTTAAATCTACATCTTGTCTTTAGCATCTCGATGAAAGAGTGGTTTGCACTAAGAACCCAATGTTATTTCTTTAATGTCACTTAAAAATTTTCTTAAAGTCGGTTGTCTTTGACCAAATGTAAAGCAAACGTATGAATAGCAGCACAACGCCAAAGACACCGCCTTCAAAGCAAAAATTCCGGTGCAAAGCATCCTGTGGTGCTAAAAATATCACGTTTGGGACAAAGGACTCGGTGACGCACATCTCTGGAAACAAAGGGATTGAGAAGATCCGACGTCGGAACGACGTGAAGTTTACTGTGTTTTGTTTTCTCAAAAACTCAACACGTCTTCGATGACCACACATCTTGCTATTCGCGTGGTTTCATCTTTCGACTTCCACGCAGCAGTGGCAGTGGCCTAACTAGACCAAAAATTGGGGCCAAAATGTTTAACTTTAGGCATGCAACAGTATTTTTGTTTGGGACGCTGCTTCTCAAAACACAAAATGACTGTATGATAAAACTTTAGGGGGACCATGCCCCCCCCCTGTCTACGCCTACGAGCAATGGTGCCAACTTTCACATGCACCAGGTATTGCATTTTCAAAATACCGCAAGGATTCTGACAGATAGTTTAGAAGAGGGCAACAAAAGCAGTTGATCCTGAAGGCTTTTTCTCACCTAAGCACGCAATGTTCCCGTCCATTGAAATGTAGCTGAGGCCGTTTTCTGTGGCGTCGACCTCGCGCGGATCGCTCTCGGTTTTGTCGTCCATGGCGAAAATCTCTTTCTGACGAAACGCGGCGTTGTCGTCGAAGTTCAGCTTCGCGTCGAAACACACCACTGCGCGGCGGGCGAGAGTGAAAAGAGGCGATGAAGGAAAAGCAGCCGAGAGAAGCACCCCCGAGCGCGAGGGGTGACAAAGAAAACTGTTACTTGAATCTATCGGTTGCTACTCTAGGCGAGCACGAACGGTGATAACAACCAACCGAATGTATCCCAGCAACAAGGTTTTCACAATCAGCAATGAAGAGTCGCGCCAAGAGTTTTGAAAACGCTACCAATTTCGCTACAACGGTTCTTTTTTTTCAGTAACTGCTTCGTTTGTTTATTTTTTTACCTTTTCCGTCGCCTGTCTCACCGAACGGGTTTATCTCGACTTGCGTCGCGTCGACCTTGATGAAAAGTTCATAGAGGTTTTTTATTTGACCCGCTGCTTGCTTTCGTTTCTCGCCATCGAATCCCAGATTTTCCGCCATTTTGACGGCTTGCGAATCTCGGATTCCCTCGTTGATATCGATGGGCTCCTGTTAAGTGAGCAAAAGCATTAGCAAAGAAACTCAGCAGGACAAAAAGGATCGAGCATGTTGCAAGTTACGAAACAAAATTTTCGTAAAGTTGCATTAAATTTCGCTGCGTTTTTTCCAAGTCCTTAGTCGCATTTAACATTGGCAGACACAAAAATTCCGTAATCGATGCAGTACGGGTCAAAAGTGCCAAACTTGTTGGAGTTCTGCGATTTGATATGGTTCTTTAGAGTTCATTCGATGGATGGTTAAACAATAACATCTATAAAAGGCAAAATTTAGTTCGTTTCTGTACCACAAACAAAAACCTCTCACTTCAGTATCCGAAAAAACTGTTTTTAGCAGTATGGTCAAAAATGCATAGTCAAAAAAAAAGTGCATTGGAGTCGCTATAAACCACCATTACTCTGGTATGAAAACGTTGTTATTGATGTTATGATCATATATGTCATCCAAATGACTATTTGTAATATGCAACAAAAGATAATTTATATCAGGCCCGCAACAAGAGGGGGGCAATAATATTGCCCCTCCCGAAAAAATCAGTTGGTTGCGGCCCTGATTTATATTATGCCAATAGTCGTAGACGTTCATGCAAGTGATATAAAATATTCACACATTACGTAGATGTTACGCTGCACAATGAAATACCCTGAAACAGGCAAAACAAGCTGGACCAACTACACTCGCAAAGTGGCAAATTTGTAATTTTTCCGCTCGAAAAAAACTGTCTTTCCGTGACAACTTCATTCATGGAAAATTTAAACTGCCATTCAGGGCAAACCAGTTACCACAGCACGGTACGCTGTGAGGCATCCGTCACCGAAGACCGCAACCCTTGCTCGCATACAACTCCTCGCCACAGCTCCGCATGCCCTCCGAACCCGAAAAAAACGCAGAACCCACGCGGGGGACAACTCGTCCCGCGGAGGACTTAAGAGATCGCGCACGTCTGGAATTTTGTGCGGGAATAAAATCAGAACGGTTCGCGACTTGCCACCTGCGTGAGAGGTTTACTTTGAAAATTAGATGGGGCGTTTTTTCCGCAACTTCTTCGATGTCCATCCCGCCTTCGGGACTTCCCACCATCACCGGGCCGCCGCTCTCGCGATCCATGAGTATGGCGAAGTAGGTCTCGCGGGCGATCGTGTACGCTTCGGCGATCATCACCTGCGCGAAGACGGGCGGAAAGATTCAATCCCTTCGAGGGTATGGACGTACAAAGACTGCGAACGGTTTTCACAAAGGGGAGGTTTCGTTGGTGGGCCCGAGGGCCGCGATCGCTTTTTCGCAGTCGGAGATGTAATCGCGCGCGCGCAGTACGTTTCTTGCTTTTCAGGAGTGAAAAGCAACGCGACATTTTGAGGCTTAATGACGTTTTGCTGTGAAACGACTGAACGAGGTACGGCACGAAAATAAAAACAACCTTCATTCGTGAGCTGTACGAAGCATGTGCCACTGCAGACCTTATGTGGAAGGACGTGGCAACTTCAAAATTTGAAATGCGCATTTTTTGCATTAGAAGTGTAGCGATCGACACGAAAAACTATGCAACCCCTGATAACGCTCCTACTTGTTCCACGGCAGCAAAGACGCCAGTAGATGCTTCAGAGGTATCATGTGGAAGCTACCAGAGGCCAGAAGCGCGACTGTAAAATTGAGTAACAAGTGTGAGTGCGGAAGTGTGCTTCATGTGCAACTACCGGTGTTCCGGATCCGGATGCGAGTTCAGTTGCAACGGACTCGCAGTTTCTAGACTGGACTCAGATTCGGTATCGAGTCCACGCAATGTACTGGTGACGGAAGTTAACTCGAATCTCACTGCTATGGATTCGGACTTGATGAATTGGACATGCAAAACTGGATTTAACGCACATTTATGAATTTACTGAGAACTTCTGCACATCCTAGCTACTTCAGACGCTACAGCCTTTTTTATAACAAACTTAAGAGGCAATATAGACTTCTAATGCCATGACCACAGCACAACGCTTCTTCACCGGCGTAGCATGTAAGCAGCCCTCCAGTTAAAGCAGAGCAGCCTATTTCTTCACAATTGCTTAAATCAACAGAATGTATAATTTTGTGTACGTTCCGATCCGGTTGACAAGCCAATTGTTTTTGTAATCCGACTTCCACTGCTTCGCTTGGCCTCTTAAAAAATACCTTTGAAAATCATGCGCCATTTTTTCTCATAAACGTCAACAAATTATTATTTAACGTTTTCAGCATCACGCGCTTGTTGCAAAACGGAGCCTGCCGGTGTGGACAAAAAGCACTTATTTCGCCAAAGCAATTGTTCCTTTCTTGTTGCGCAAAGGTTCAAGACCATCCTGCATCTGCATATTTTCGAAAATTACAAGTCGGTAAAAGGAAAAAAGTGATTATATTCATCCCTGGTCTTTTTTTGGTCATTTTTCGGTCGTACACCGAAGTGTTTTTGAAATGACCGAAAAAAAATAAGTCATTTCGGTCAGAATGTCTGAAAATATAGGCTAATAAACACTTACAGCGAGTTTTAATATAACTGTGAGACAGATAACCGAAAATCTCAGTTACCAAAATGTCTCAGCAAAAAAATGACCGAAATGTCTCACCGCAAAAAAAACAGGCACACCCTAACAAAGGTTACGGACCGCTCGAGAGTAAACGTTGCAATAAATATTTGAAATTTGGTCTTAATCATCGTAGTAGTGATCGAAATGTCTGCAAAGTCTATTTACCCTTCAAATCACAATCATGGACCTCTTAAATCACCTATATGGACCCCGTACGCGTTCACAGACCCCATGTTAAAAACCTATGGGCAAGACTATTTTTGAGTTAAATACGTTTTCAAGTACATCAAAACAAAAACTTAACAACAAACGAGAAAGACGCATATTAGCAGAAGAGAGACAACTGAAAAACAATCCCGTAATTTTTGACAAATCTGTTATTTTCACGCAGTGATTTAAAAGAAAATACAAACGTTTATGAAAAACAAAACCTTTTCAGATGAATATCGTGAAACTAACATTTTACACATTCTGACTAAATCAAGAAATGACTAAAATGAAAATAAATCAACGGTAAATAGCCTTGAGCACCGAATAACAGCCCCCCTGACCTGGCAGTGCTCCCTCTAAGAAAATTCTACACTGAACAAATGTTTGTTTTAGTGGATGAGCATAAATATTTTAAGGCTGAGTAAGCAGATATCTAATTCAAATTAAACTTCGTGAATTATAATAATCATTAGAATAAGTAAGAATACGATCTTATCAAAATACGCAGCTAATTAAAATAGCTTCTTCCACAGTTTTGGAATCTTGCAAGTGTGCTAGAATGAGATTTCACTGCGCAAATGGCCTGGGAGCATTGCCCACTGGCACATGATTTCAATTTTTCACCCTTGCCACCCAAAAAATTGCGATGAACCTTACCTTGCTCACTTTAACCCCATCTTGCGGAGTCTGCTTCGTAACTAAGTTGTATCCCAGCATGCCTTTACACAGATCTGCCACTCGTTGTGGATCTGTGGTGAGATGCACTCCGCCTTTCAAACCACTATCAGGAAACCTCCCCTGACCGCGGCCTCCGGCCAAGATCATTGCTTTCAAAACAAGTTCCTTGGCATCGGTGTTCACTGCAACCAAGAAGAGTTTGCACGGTGATAACTTCTAAGTTTAGAGCACACTGCTCGCAGTGCTTCAACGCCGTGTAATAATGCTTCCTGCTTATTTGAACTTTGCGTGCTCTGAAATAATGAACGCTGAATTTTCGATTTAACAAAAAGTCGTCATAGAAGGTACACAACTGAGCATGTGGTGAACATACTTTGGCGTGTCTTGTTCATGGTGTCACGGCCTTGGGGAAATAACTACGGCAGTGGTTTCCAACCTGAAATCCACTGCAGTGTTTCCAGGGGTCTACAAATTTTGAGGCACCGCGGATGTCACAATTCGCCGCTCACAAACAAAGAAGTTTTAAAAAAAGAGGTTGGTAAGCACTGTCTGTGAAATCCGGACTGAAATATGACATCTCCATACCTGCTTCTTTTTCAGTCATTAACCGAATCATTTTGAAATGTCCTAAAAAAATTATGTAAATTCGGTCAAATTGTCCTAAAAGGTAGTCTATTGATAACAAAAGGAAAGCACTCCATGTTACAGAAAAAATGTCCGAAAATGAAAAGTGACTGAAAGTTTTAAAGTTATTTCGGACATATGACCGAAATGTGTCAGCGAAAAGAAAAACCCAGCTTCACCGAAACGATAAGTTCAACACTTTTAACTGCCTGACATAAACACCCACTGCACTTCAAACGACCTAATGTTATTAAATTGGCATATCATTATGTAAACTACCAGAAGACCTGCGTACCTTCACAAAGTTGAATTTTTTGTCCCATCCTGCGTTGCGAAGACTAAACCTGCCCAGCACTTGCAGTTAACCCCTGTGCCACAGAGCCATCATAACCCACCCAATTTTACTCCAAATCCAAATCTGCTGTTACTTTGTCGTCACGGTGCGTCACGTCATGCCTTTTCATTCTTCCACAGCAGAGTTACTTCTGCGTAATCACGAGAAAGGTTCCAAAAATTTACCATTGGGGGAAAAGTTTCCAAAAAACGTGCAAAAAAAGTAAAGGTGGATAAGAGACAAACTTGCTTCGAGAGAGTTCAACCTTATGGCGATGTCCGCACTTGCTTTGCTATTTAAACAGACACAGCCATTAAGTTTTCACTATTTACATACTTAGGTCTTTTGCAGCTGCAAGCGCATCACTTGGTGTTTCAGCAACATGGAAACGTTGCACATTCACATCATAATCTTTCATCAACTTCTTGCTCTGATATTCTTGAAGATTTAAACATCTACAAGCAATGTGACTCGTACTTGGCTGCAAACATACAACACTCTTTGTTAACACTCAAACGTTCACCAGTTTGTTGAAAGTGTTGAAAGTGCTGACAGTCTTGAAAAATCTGTAATCATTTGAGCATAGTATGCCAGTTATAGGTGACAACTGCAAGATTCCACTCAAAAGATAACGGAATGCATTGTGCTTCTAGCAACGTGCAATACAAATTTTCTGCAACGAGCCATTTTAGTTTGGAATAAGGGACATGTTAAGAAGATAATACATATAGTGGCATTCAATGTATATCACTGGTTTGCTATAAAAAGAAGCCAATCAAGACCAAAAAATTTCCAATGATCACTGTCTTCTTTGCTAGCAAATGTCAATTATGAACCATGTGCACAATAAATGCTTATAAGCATAAATAAATCAAGCAATCAGCATGCACCAAAATATATCACGTATACCTTAATACTATATGAAAATAATTCTGTGGAAAAAATACAAAGATTAAGTTTCAAAACGTTTTCCCAATTAGTTTAAGTGAAATTATTTTTCATGCAACTAAAGTGAAGGCGGAGTTGAAGAATGCAGGAACATTTAACATAAATCACAAACTCCATGGATCGTAAAAATTATTGTTCAGAAATGTTTGATTCATAGATTATTTGACAAAAGCATCTGCCCACTTGGAAATTAATATTAGATCATCAGCAAAAACGGAACAGCCCACCTAGAACAAAATTAAAGTTTCTGAGAATTCCTGATATGCTGTAATACAGGTTTTACAGCATTACCAGCTATATTTTTATGGAAGTCCAAAATAGAGGTTCCCAACCTGGGGTACATGTACCCCAAGGGGTACATTTGCCTATCCGAAGTGGTACATTTAAGGTTAGCAATATAAGAGAAATATATATTCACATATCTTTTGTATCTAAGTATTCATACATATATCAGTGAATATTATTTTCAAAAGCCATTGTATGCTTATTGTTAAATATATCTCAGATGAACCATGGTAATATATTTTGTCATAAGAAATTTTAGAGCAGGGTTTCTTAACCTGGGGTGCTGAAATCAATTTCAGGGGGTGTTGGGAAAGGTCAGATATGTGGCGGTCAAAGGTAAAAGGAAGATATACTGCACTTGTCTTTACTTTATCCTTATAGTAACCAGGTGTTAGACAATGGTAGGGGGTGATGGAGTGCTTAGGCGTGACCAAAAGGGGTGCTGAGGTAGAAAAAGGTTAAGAAACACTGTTTTAGAGGTACATGCTCATCTTTCGAAATGCTGAAGGTGTACATGGTCAGAGAGAGGTTGGGAATCCCTTGTCTAGAAAGCAAGATCAGCTGAACCTAACATCATTGGAACCAACTTTGAAGGACTGGTGGGTTAACACTTCAGATAAAGGGTGCATGGACTTAGTGAGTGTTATCAAATATACTGGGCTACGTCTCTTGACAATCATCATCGCTGCTGACTCACGATGCTGATGCAGGCCCGTAGCCACGGGGGTATTTGGGGGCAGTGCCCCTCCAAATTTCGTTTGTGCCCCCCAGATTTTGTTGCGCCCAGAAAAATTTGTTTTAAACATATAGTAAAAGCAAGAATTTTTCCCCCCCTAAAAATGTATTGTGCCCCACCAAATCTTCAAACCTGGCTACGGGCCTGTGCTGATGTCCATCAAGATTACGGGGCCACCGGCGATTGATGCAACGGCTGCCACCTTTGATCTGTCCGCAAACACCACGACCTATTTTTGCGACTGCTACCACTGCAAACAACGGCGTCAGGCTGCCTGGTGCCCGGCACATTCAATGCGCATTGTTGATCTCTCAAACTACCCGGTATCGAATGTGCTAACACTAAAATCAGACAACTTGCCATGCAATTTACTAACATATGCCATAATGTATTCAAGTACCTAGTATACACTCCCCAAAAATTTACGCACATTCTGGGTCAGTTCGTTGCACATTACACTGTCGTACGTTACATTGTCCATTCCCCAAAACGTTCGGGGGCTCGCATTTTACACAGTTGGTTGCACGCCACATTGGCCATTCCCCAAAACGTTCGGGAGGCCTTCTCTCTCGGCAAGAACGTCGTAGTCGAGGCGTTTCAGCTCGTGCATTTTCGTCAGGAGCCGTTGTCACGTCCACGGTTTGGTCTTTGTTTGAAACAGCTCTCTCTCATCAGCATCGACATTTGGCGGCGCTGTTGGTAGAAGGGCGACATCTGACGCAGGAACAACATGGGTAGAGGTCTCAGTGTTAGGGTCTTGCTCTAGTTGCGCAGGCGCGAGATCGGAAGTGGAAACAGGACTTTCATTTCCGTTGGGATACCTCACATGAGCGTATGCAGGATTTGCGTCAAATACTTCCACCTCATCGCGTAAGGGTTCGCCTTTCGTTCTCACAAAGCGACTGAGTAATACTGGTCGGGGAGACATGAGCCATGTTGGCATTGACGTTCCCATCATAGCTCGGCGAGGAGAGCTGAACAATCTCTCGTGCGGAGTTTCGTTGGTCGTCACGCATATTAGCGAACGAATGGCGTGCAAAGCTTTAGTTAAACTGACATATACCGAGGATGTTTTATTCCCAGGCTTAAACTAACTTGAAAACTGCCGACACACGCAGCATGGGAACACAGTGTAGAATGACGAAATTCGAAGACCCGACACCAATCAACAGATGGGGCGCCACAGGTCGCAATCACCAATTATCAGAAACGGCGCGAGAGAACACAAGCAATCAAGCGTATCTTACCAATGGCACAAAAGAACAATCAAGCAACTGAAATGCATCTTACAAAAGTATCACACCCATTAATCTTCACAGATATCCACAGAGTGGAAACTTGGTTGTTCGACACACGTAACAGTGTATGTACCGTCCTGTTTGTTCCAATTACTGCGGTGCGATGACCACCTCACGGAAAAATAATGGCTAGTTTGGCCAACATACTGTTCGTGACATATCACACAAGTCGCTACATAAATACCAGTTTGTGCCAGTCGTGTTTTGGTTTAGCAGGGAAGTTTTATTTTTTGTCATTATTTGTGAAATTCATGGTACCATGGATTTGCTGTTCTCCATGGCAAACACAAAGTGCACAGTGCTTGCAAAACCCTGACATACCTTTGCTTTTTTGTCTTGCTTAAAGCAAGTTGCTTGCAGTTTGCTAGTTTTTGTCCAGTTGCAGTTGGTCTTTGCCTTGGTGTTAAAGCTTTTTTCTTTTTTCTCTCTGACAGAGTTAGCCGGTGGGGCAAAGATGTTACCACACCTGCTGGTTACTTGGTCATCTCTCGTCGCATTTTGGATTACGTAGTTTTTCTTCCCAATTTGATGCCATTGTCATCATCAGGGGTGACTCCAGGTCACCAGCATCACTCGATTTATACCGAGGCCACTGACTGAATGCAACCGTTCGAGCCCTGCATCACTGAAATTTCCGTATGCTCTCATTCTGGCTGGCACTATCATTGCTTTTTGACGTTGCGTGCAATGAACGAGAAGCTATCGTGAGAACTCGTCCATTGTTGCATAACAAACGTCACAGAGCAATGGCAACGCCAAGTCCTCGGCGTACTAGGCTCATTCATACTAGCCCGAGTTACTGGACAATTCATCGTTCGTTTGAAATTATTCCCGAATGGGAACTGTCCATTGGATTGGAATACAAATCCAATGCTGTATGCAAATCCATTGCTTCAAAAAAAGATGCAACCTGATATAAATTATATTTGAAAAAATACTTGATGCAGAGGCGAATTTTCATTTTCGGTGCCCTGGGCTATTTTAAATTGGGGGTCCTTCTGGAAGGTTCGCGACAGGGGCGGACCCAGTCAGTATTTTTTGGCGGATTTGAATTCAGTAATATTTGGTTGTCAAGTCTCAAAACGGTTTCGCTACTGTAGGAGAGATCAAGCATACTTCACAACACTGCCGTGACAAAACAATGGGTGTCGTAAAAAGCCCCACCTGGTGTCGTAAACTGGTTACGGGCCTGGCCTCGTGTAATCTGAAAAATGGATTCAGGCGTTTTGTTCCACACATAATACCCAATAATAACCAATTCTCAACACCATAAAAAGAGAATGCTCATCGTCATTCACTTCAATCTTTCGCGCTCATTCTTCTATTTGTAGTCATCTTTGTTAGTGGCACAGTAAAAAAACGTGCGTTGAACCAAAACAAAAACACAAATATAATTGCTCATAGAAATGCTGGAAATTGTCCTCACTCCCAAAATTTAAGGGCCCTAGGCTTAAGCCTTTTTAACCTAATGGTAAATCCGCGCCTGTGCAGAGGTCAACTCGGGCTCTAACGGATCACGCCGAAAGCGTGAGCGAACGTAGTCGAGAGAACGCTTACTACGAACGGTATTTTTTTTTTTTTAGGTCACCTGAAACATGACGACGAAAGCAGCCATGTAACAAAATCATATGAACAGTGACAAGGCCAATGAAGAGAGTCCGAGTTAACAACCTTAATCAGTGAAGTGGGTGGTGGCACAAATGTACAAAGCAACCAAGCACACGTTCTACAATATAAATCGTAATCGAAAACTCGGGGTAAGCCAGAGGAGCCCGAGGGTCGCAGCCGCCACTGGTTATCATGTCGTTTGTCATGACCAAAGGAAGTTTAACCCTTTCAAGTCCAGCGTGCACCACTTTCTTTGCAGTTTGCGCGAATTGCGCCTTCTTAACTCGCCAGGCGATTGAGCTGGAGTGCCGTTCAAACCTTCTAAAGATGCGGAGCGTTGCAGTTTCGATTTGTGACATCTCAATCATATTGCTTCTCTAAATCAGACTGATTGAAATGTCGTCTTTGAGTGGTGTGGTTTCCAGTTAATGAGCTGGCTTCCCTCCGCTGCGGATTTTGCGAAGTCTTTAACGACAAATCCAAAATCATCTTCAGTAGTTATACAATGATTAAGGTCTAGGAATTCCACTTCGACCGTTTGCTCGGCTGTGCAGGCTTAACGAAACATTAATTTCAAGTCACTATGGACAAACGGTGAAGTCAGTGCTTGTCGAATGCTTTCATTTGACATTTACGATGCACTTATCCACATTATGTCATCGATGAATCTACGGAACAGTTCTACCTCACTTAGCACATCAGCAAGCGGCTGCAGGACATAGTGCACAGCAACGTTTGCCAGTGAGACAGTGGTTATCACTGGTTATAATTCCGTTTTTATGGGTATATAATGTTTGGCATATTGGGTGACAGTGCAGCAAGCAACGAGATATCACATACCGTACTTGCTCTGTTGCTTTATCGCGCCACGCACATATAACTGCTATTGTTAGCGCACATCCCATTTGCGGTGTATCGCGCATGCAGCCCTGCGCCTGCCGAGTGGTTGCAACAAAATTATTTCCTTTTTACAACGAACCGCACCGATCACAGGCTCTTTTTGTGAAGGCTGCACCTGGCATGGCCTTCACATCCTGGTCACCAGAGGCGTGCAGAATGGGGGAAAACGGGGCAACGGCCCCAGGTATCCAAAGAGCGAAATAGCAAAAATTACATTTTATTCAAATGCTTTAACTATATGCTTCTTCGTTTTGTAAGGCCAATACATACTGCATGGATCTGGTGGGAACTTACCTGAAGGGGCATGCAAATTTATGCTAAGTGAACAGAGAGAGACATGAAGCACTCCTATGGTATCTTTTGACCTTGCACCCTATCTATCTTCCCATCTTTGTACGCTGACCAATTCCTGCTAGCATATTTTTAATCTGCAACTTGTGTTCTTCAAAATATCTCTCAATGCTCTCTAGAGCCTGGGTTCTTAAACTGGGGGGTTAGTATGGCAGCGACATAAAATTGTTGAGAAGTATTAATTGCATTGTTTTTATCATTTATTGTCAGCAGAATTAATAAGCGTAAGTGTGAAACTGAATTCTTCATATTTTTAGTTGAATAAAAAGAGTTACTTCTTTATCTGTTTTTACTAAACAACATTATTGGCAATT
>JGI24158J21664_10004875_pt1 | contig 17389 bp, 16 predicted proteins | sample Ectturendosymbi3_FD_21664 | JGI IMG/M metagenome (IMG submission 21664)
TCTGCAGAGTGTGTGTGTTCATACTATGGACTTCGTGTCTGCTATAAACAAATAAATTAAATTAAATTAAACTAGATTCAGTTTTTTTTTGAGGAAAATGTTAGATACCCGGTGTGGACCTGTAGGGACCCAATTTTTTCTGATCCTGGAGACCCATTGATAACTTTCTCTGATTCTAAGAACCCAATTTTCAATTCTAGGGACCCAAATTGGGTCCCTAAAACATGCACCTTAAAAAAACCCTGCTAGATTACTGTTAAAGTTCACTAGGAAACATTAGGTTTATAAGCAGTATTATAACATGAAAGTTATAAATAATTGGTAGCAAACTGTCATTGCTTTGCATAGCAATACATCATCAGGAGGGTATAAGAAAGCAATGTACGCAAATGTGGACTTTTCTTGAAGTTTTCATCTGTGGTAAAAATATGTTTTCAGTACGGTAAACATCAGTCTTATTTTCTCCTAAGCTTAGCATGTCAAATTGTGCTTTACTTTGCCATTAATCACTGCTTATTGTGAGTGCAAAAGATAAGAAATCACAAGTTTTCAGCAAAACTCAAATGTGAATGTCTAGCTAGAACTTGTACTATTTCTTTGAATAAAGGGCTTTTAAACACATCTTCGCATTTGGGTTAGTACAAATGTGTGCGTGTTAGAAAGAACAGATGAGAGTCAACTGTGTGTTTTGCACTCTTTGTATGGTTTCCCGGGCAGCGCTGTTAGATAGAATCGTCAAGACTGCAACAGGCTAAGTATGCAACGAGTTCAAAACAACTGGTAAATTGGGACTAATCTGTTTAAATGCTCGGACACAAATGTAGTTTTCAAAATAGCCATTTTCTTGATTCTGCCATAAGAAATAACAAAAGGTCCTCAGGCATTTAAGGCAAAAACAGCGACTGCCTTTCTAGAAATTGTTTATATTACCTGAGTTGCGTTTCTGCTAGGAACTGTTCTCTGAATCGTTTGAACCTGTGATTGTTGTTTTTTCGCTGATTTCCTTTTTGGTACTGTATATTCTCCAGATTTTGTGTACTTGATTTAATTTATTTTCCATTATCAGCTTGAGGCACACCAAGACAATTAATATATTAATGTGTAAATGCGAACAGAAGCCGGAACTGGAGCCTGAGCCATGAAAAAAGAGAGCCCCGGAGCCAGAGTCACACCCATGAAAACCAAGAGCTCCGGAGCCGGAGCATTGTTCATGAAAAGAAGAGCTGTGGAGCCGGAGCTGTGACATTTTTATGGTGACTCCACCACCCTGAAATAATCCACCCTGTCGCTGGGCACATAGACAAGCCAGAGTAAAAATTCAACAGATAAATTGCTTTAGCAACAACCTCCAACGATTATCATAGTAAATTAAAATTTGCAAGGAACTAATAAGTCATAATAGTAGGATACTGAGGTTAACTCAATGATCGATTAGTGGTTGAGCATTTTCACCCCTTTGGTGTTTTTTTGCCCCTTTGCCCATCACAATCGCCCCCAAAGGGACGATTCCGCCCATTTTGAGAAACACTGATCTAGAGGTTGGGATTTCTATGCCAGGTAACATGAGCCAAAATGGCCAAAAACCTACCTCACTTGTGACATTACTGACAAAAAACCTGAAATGCAAAACCCCCAAAAAATATTTTCATTGCAGACCAGAAGACTTGCTGAATCCTTTAAGGACTTGAACAGCTCTCCACCACAATTGTTGGAGGAGTTATGCTGTTGGTAAGGCAACTAAAAACTGCTGGATTTAGCCTGATTTCAAAGTATGAATATATCGTACCCCAGCAGCCAAGGTGTGAATTTTTGAAAATTATTCATCTGTCGCTTGTCACATGACACTTACAAACGTCTGCATCCATGACAAGTGTGTGTTAGACTGCACTACACTTGCTGGTGACATGCTAGACCCTAAGCCTAAATCCTAAACCTAAACCTGAAATAAAATATACCCAAAATAAAAAACGTAAAGCGCCATGGTGAGAGTCAAACCGGATACTGGTACCATCAAAAGTGTGACCACTATCACCAAAACGAAAGCTACAAAGGTGAGAGCTGAACGAATAACCACTGGCACAGCATATTTAGACATCACCTCAGCTACGTTCATAGAAGTGCTGCTAGTGGGATGAACTAAGCATTTTATCTGAGGTGTGTCATGTGATGGGCGGCGGACAAATAATTTTAAAAAAATGAATGTCGCTGGCAGACCTATAGCCACTTCCAAAGTTAGACCCTAAAGCAGTAAAGATGAACCCTGAAGCTAAACTGTAAACCTCAACCCCAAACCGTAAAAGTTCTAGAGAGGTTTAAAAAAAGTACATAAAAAGCACTCTCAAATGTGTAATGTTCAGTAGGAAAGCAAAAGCAGCAATGGTAAGAGCTGAACCAACAAGCACTCGTACAGCAGCCCTAGACACATCCCCTCAACTGTGTTTGCCGTGCTGCTAGTGTGACAAAGAGAGCGTTATATCCGGAGAAAAATGGATGCAGTTCTGAACGTGTGTGAATGGCAAAATATATCCAGCAGAAGTTTTGCCAATTGCCGCTTTCGGCAAAATAAACACTACCATATCCTAAACCTGAAATAGTAACCAGAGCACCATTACAAAATTCTACCACTAATAATAGCATAGCTCAGACATCACTGCTAAGACCAAGACCACTCTATCGTTGTATATTCACGCTACTGTAATATAAAGAAAGTCTGAACCTGCTTTCTGTTTATAGTGACTAAACCTAATCATGCGCAAAATTGTATGGGCGTGGCTACCTAGCAGTTGACCTGGCATAGCCGTTGCCAGCTACTTAGACACTTAGTGTTTTATATTGTGCAAGCCCATGCTTGAGCTGTACAAAGAATTGAAATATGTCTACGAGGTGTACATAGTGGCATCTAGTCAATTTTCCATGTAATTTATTACTGATTTCTTAATTGTTTTTTAGCAGATTTACTTGCTTAAGGGTTTTCAGGTTTCACAGCTGAACATTTTAGATGCATACTACTAAACAGCTGAACATTTTAGATGCATACTACGTAAACTAAAGTTTACATTTGATGCTGCAGACCTTTCAAGTAAAAACATTACACTGTCTATTACTTGTCATGTGACAAGCAGGAAAAGGGAGAAATTGATTAAGGTTTAGAGTTTGGGTTTAGCATACAGTTCTTGAAACACAGACAAGAAACAGCTTGCTAGCACTAAAATTATGACAATACTCATCCATTCAGGTTTGAACTGAGTCAGTACAGGTGTCATGTGCTCCAAACTTGTTTGGTGACCACTTTATCCAATTATGTTTGGCTAAAGGCAAAGTAGCTCCAGCACTGCTTTTGCCTCATGAGGCAAGAATATTGACCCGTGCTGAAACATATATTCAAGTTCAGGAAAAATGTTTTAAAGTTTTTGGAAAAGCAGTTTTAGTTTCCTTCACAAAAAACATACATCATGACTGAAACATTTCTAATCGTTTTTAACTAACCACTTCATCCAATTGTGTTCAACAAAAGGCAAAATATCCCCAGCACAGCTTTTGCCTGACAAGGCAAAATAGACAATGCCTAACAACTAATCATGTTGCATAAACATGTGGGTAGCAAATTAAGTTCTGCTAAAATTTTAGTGCATTTTTGTCAAAAGGTATGTCATTCCATAAAGTCAGAACAATGGCTGTTCATGTGTGGAGAAGTTTGTATGAAAAACGCATGTGCATTTCATCCTCACACTCAACATACACTCAACAGACAGGGTTCTAACATGGCATTATAAGTATTAAAAGAAGTATTAAATTGTGAAATTGGTTTCAAGACCTTTCAAAGTATTGAATTTAGTAAAATGTATAGAGTATTAAAAACATATGGCAATTCTAATTGGAAAAGAAGTCATGAAGTTTCTGAGCAGGATTGTCTCTTATTAAACCGATTAGTTAAATTGGTAAGCAGTGTAGTTCTGACTTTGATTCAGAATTTTACATCCAACATTACTGCATTTTTCGGACCGTATAGTGCGCCGGATTAAAAGGCACAGTATAAAAAATTGAATGCTAGTTGTTCTATTTTCATACATAAAGCGCATCGGATTTAATGTGCATTAAATGAGGCATAACTTCAACTCTTTCACAATAACTTCAGAGTGCTGGAGTTGCCACTGGGAATTTAATCTGTCATTATATACGAGGGAGTTTAATCTGTCACACATGCCTAATCTGCTAGAAACGAATAGAATAAGTTGTGTGCGTGTTTGATTCTGTGTGCACCAATGTAGTCAGGAGCCTCAGGGTAATATGATCTGTGTTACGTGCTAGCTGTTGATTGCAATTGTTGGTTTATTACGTAACATAATGGTCTTTTGACAAAAAAATCATAACTAGCAATTGAATAAATACAGTAGCACCGTCTAGCCACTCTGCCACATACAATTGATTCAAGATGAGAAAGCACAACCAGATTCATACATTAGGCACACTGCAATGTAAGGCACATTGTCGACTTTTGAGAAAATGAAAGGCTTTTAAGTGCACCTTTTAGTCTGAAACATACAGTACAGGCGACTTCGGCTAATTGCATACTGGTTAAACGCACAAACCGCTTTATTACATAGGAATCTTCAACCCAAACCAAAACCATTCAAACGTGAAGAAAATAGTCCGGGTAGTTGCATGCCGGTTATTCGCATAGAAATGTACCTTACATTTGTGAACTTACGTCACTTAATCACATAGTTAACTTTAAAGGAGTGTAATGCGCCCTGCTCAGATGCTGTGAAAACCTGTGGTGCCATTAAATCGATTAAGCAACTGTTGCCAAAATGACTCCTTTTATCGAGGTGCCAAAATCAACACCGCACATTCGACTTTCAGCAGTGGATATGCACATGCAGTAAACAACTGCGTGCGGTGCTTACTGGTCGTGTCGTGTCTTGTCTCTAGTGCCAGTGCGAAGCTTTGTTGCGAAGGTTAGCACTTTTAAAGTTTACTTTATGGCTTTGGGTAATGTCCCGACGCGACGCATGCAACTATGTTTATCACCTTCACACCACATTTGTTAAACTCTACAGAACAAAAAAAGTGCACCGACTGTACACCCGCAACGAACTTTAGTTTCATTTGACAACTGTTGGTTTTCCAAAGCACTGCGCACAGTACACTTCACAGTCTAAAATGTCATGATTACGCAAACAAGCAAAATGAAATGATTTGTCTTTGTCAGATAAAATTCTTTTAATTGAAGAGCTTGGAAGGAAAGCATCACAGAGTGCAGTTGCTAAAAAGTTTAAAATATCGCAATCACAAGTTTCACGCATTTGGAAAGCAAAAGAAAAGCTTTTTGCTCCTCATTAAAGCAACGACAGCCCTTCTTGCAAAAGAGCTAGAAATGCACTCATGAAGATGTAGGAGAGGCATTGCTGCAATGGTTGAAGGAAGTTAAAAGTAGAGGGCTTATCATCAGTGGACCTATGCTCTGCGAAAAAGCAAATCTGCATCCGACATTTATAATTGTGATGAAACAGGCCTTTACTTCCGTGCTCTTCCACAAGGAACGATATGCTTTAAAGATGAAAAGCCTTCTGACAGTAAAAAGTCACAAGAACGTTTAACAGTTTTGCTGCTGGCAAACATGGACGGCTCTGACATACGGAAGTTGCTTTTTGTTGTTAAGTCCACTAAACCAAGGTGCTTCAGAGGAGTAAGCACGCTGCCCATATTATATTGGTCAAACAGCAATTCTTGGATGACAGCAACTCTTTCAAGAGTGGTTAGAATGCTTTGATGCATCTACGCAACAGCAAAACAGAAAAGTGTGTTTGTTGTTGGACAACTGTTTAGTTCACAAAATTGAAGCAAATCGTCTACAGTGTGTAGAATTTGTTTATTTGCTTCCAAACACCACTTCTACTGTTCACTCAATGGATCAAGGCAATGTCAGAAACTTTAAACATTATTACCGACGTCGTATGCTGCAAAAGGTTTTGATTAAAATTGATTCAAACGAAACAATGATGGCAACAGAAGTGGCTCATTCTCTTTCTGTGCTTGATGCTATTAATTTTATGAGTGCTTCTTGGAACAGCGTATCTGCAGAAATGATTCAAAATTGTTTTTTCCGTGGTCTAACACCTGTCGTACCAGATGGGCCTTTTCTTGGGTTTTCACTGTTCAGCGAAATTCTGGCCAATTTCACTGAGGAAGTTATGAATAATATTTAAGCATTGACGATGGACTTCAAGTAACAGGTTGTCCAAATGATGTTGAAATAAGTAAAACAGTCGTGCAGAGCAGACAAGAAGGTGACGACACTGTAGAAAACCCCACCGAAGGAGTCACTGGTCTTCCACCCAAAAATAAGGAAGTGCTTGCCGCGCTTGACACAATTCGTCGGCAATTTCAGTTTCAGGGGATGGACATGGACCTTTATTTCAAAGTAGAAAAACACATGCTTCACAGCATGTCCAAACATGTCAAACAAACAACGATTGAAAGTTATTTTAAAAGTAAATGATGTGTTCATTTTTGTGCTGTGCTTTGCCTCAATTTACTTGGTACGTGTTGTCAATTAATAATGTTCATGCAAGCTGTCTGCTTTACAACAAACCCCTGTGGGGTGGATCAGTCGGTGTTCAACAGTGTTGCCAATCTAGTGGATTCGCTGATAGTTCTGGCAGCAAGTCGTGAGCGGTAGTAGTGAAAAGTTTTGCAGCGGCAATAAAAGTTGAGCAGAAAAACTGGCAGCAAATTGCCGTATATGTAGCAGAATTGCTGTGTATTCCGCCGCTGACAATGCACTGTCTGAAACTTTGCTAGTTGTTTGGCTTCATTCTTTCTGTTTTTTTCACATCAAGAAAATTCACTTGATGAATACCCCAACCGTATAATGCGTAAGAAACGCCATTAGGGTCATAAAAGCTTTATGATGCCACAGCCTAACAAATCAATTAAGTCTTTATGTACAGCACTCAGTTACATCAGGGACAATAGATTTTTGAAACTTCTAGAAGCATATCTACATCCCGCAGTGCTAGAAATCTTCGTGGTTGGCATCAAGCTACTACTTACCAGCGGTGTCAGGCAACTAGCATTTGGACAAGAGTAGAGTAAGGTGGTAATCTTGCACATATTTGTTTAATACGATAATCGCATATTCCGGTTAAACGCATAAAAAGGCTTGGCAAATAGGCTATGCAATTAACCAGGTTTGTCTGTAATTTATCGTTTCATATGAATCAGGTAATAAGCAGAAAAAATGTCTCAAAGCTATCATGCAAAGAAGTAACCAATTGTCAGTGGAAATTAGAATAACTGAAAATGCAAAGGCAAGAGAATCGATCAATGTAAACAAAGATGGTCGCATAGGATTGGTGAAAGACCATGGTGGTCATCTAGTCAACCAATCCTGCTTATTATAATAAGCTCTATAAGTAATAAAGTAATTACTTATTGACAAGTGTTAGAAAACAACAGTTAAAACAACCTAACACAGAACATGATGAAAAATTACAGATGAAGAGAGCATGCCTATGTACATAAAGGGTCGTGCCAGAGCAACTGACATGTACAATTGTGATCATAAAAGCATAGAAGACGCGTTAGGATACAAAATCATTGTACAACTATCATTGGATAGCCCCAATGTCAATCAAACTTTTTAAAAAAGTTGGAAACATTGAAATAAATGACCCTTAAGACAGATCTGGTGAATGCGGTATCATGCAGTTTCCACAAACTACATAATGCTTTTTAACACCTTCGCAGCTGGTATGATTTCAGCCTAAGACAAGCAGATTGCACGTGTCTTAGCGACAGCATAACTCCTCCGCCGATTGTGCTAGAGAGCTGTTCAAACCATCAAAAGACTTGGCAGGTCTTCAAGTCTGCAATGAAAAAAATTTTTTTTGTTTTGGGTTTCAGATTTTTTTTTGAGGTTTATCATCCCAAGTCGAACACACCTTTCCACAATGCTGATAAAACTGACATGTAAACAGATCCACCACATTGGTAAAAGAACTCAGTGAAATCAGGGAGCTTTCGTTGACAGTTGAGGTCATTCTTTCAAGGGTCATTCTTTGCCAAATAGCACAAAAAGTCAAAAAATGTCACCACTAGTCCCAGATTTTCATGAAAATTTATCAGCTTATAGAGCAAAAATCATTCTGAGCCAAATGACAGTGATTTGAGCAAAATTGAGTCAGTGGTTCAAAGATACAAGAGTTTGAAAATTGGCTGTTTTTGTGATCAGTCATGCATGAAATTAAAAAAAAAATTGACATTTGTCTTCAATCTTTAACAAAATCTTCATTTCTATAGTTAGGAACCTCAAATTTGGTTGATGGGTAGGCAAGGTTCTTTTTTCATCATTTTTAACTTTCACTGACTTAGGTCACGGTTAAGTGATTTTAGAAGCCAAACTGTAAGCATGCCTTTTTCAGATCACTCAACTGTGACCTAATTTTGGGGTTTGATTCTGAAAAAGGCTATCTCTCAATTTTTTTCAAGTAAGGTATCATTTGAAAGCTCCAAAAGTCCAATTTTCAATGATCATGAAACATGTTTGAATATTTGTGGTTTGGTTAAAATAATGAGCACAATTTATGTGGTATATACTAGAAAAACAGATATTTTGGAAGAAATACATGTTGTTTTTTAAGTAACATGTGTACATATATGCAAATACGATAAAGGTGCACTTCTAAAAGTTGTTGCTAGTATTGGTTTTATTTCTACACATGTTAGGCTATGACAATAATTAACAGCCCGTGGGCAACAATTGACCTGCCACAGAGTTTTCAGTGGCCTGCGGAAGCGTTTAGGAAAAATCTTCAAATGTGAAAATTCCGCAAATTTCTATGTATTTTTTGTNAAAACAGTGTTGACTTTTCTTGTATTTATGATATTTGTGATAACAAAATCTAATGTAGGATTCATCATAAACAGCTATGAAAAAANTAACATTTTTATATCTATGTGTCACTATTCTTGACCTACAATAAGTTCTTATCTGTCAGGTTTGTTATGCATCATGAGCAAAACTTCTCACAAAGATATTTTTCCATATTTAGCTTGCAATACAACTTATATCTATTTCAAGTTTAACTGATGAAAAATTGTAATAATAAAATTTTAATTAATGCTGTTGCTTGTATTAAATATTATTTTAAAATGCCACCATCTTGAAAGCAAACTTGGACCACATGGCTTGGAGGGATAACTGAGCAAGCAATGGAAACATATGCAAAACCACAAAATGAAAGGAGACAAAAATCGAAATGGCTATAGCTGACCTAAAAAATTTGAAAGTTTTATGTCTAATGTATATATTTGCAAGCTCAAGAGAGCTAGCTGCTTTATACATCTGTGTTCCTCTTTCACTCAGACATGCTATATAATATAGTAATGCTTGTTAGCAGTCATGAAAGATATCTGATTACTGGTGTGCTTGATAACTGTAGTGTTGGAATATACACACAAACTAATTGTCATAAATCAAGCTATACTGAAAGCCTAAGCAGCATTGAAACTGCAAACAGCGAAGTTTATCTACAGTGCATTGTATCCACAGATACCATGCCGTAAAACGCTAACACACCGGTTTTAGGAAGTGCTGTCCCATTTGACAGAAGCTCTGGTATACCAAAAGAACTAGGGCCGCATTCTACATCCAGGTCATGCATCGTGCAACAACTCATCAAATTCTAGAAAAGTGCAGCAACTTGCCGAAGCTACCCAACGTCGTGCAACACAGATACAGCGGGAGTGAAAATTAGGTGCGCTGCCATTTTGTAACGATGGCTGAAAGTTCTTTTTTTTTGACCAAATTTTTAGTCACGCTGTGTTAGTGTGCAACCGGGTTTTTGCACCCCTGCGCTATGCTGTAACAGGCTATACAAAATATACCATACTTGCGCGTTCTCTTGCGTATGACTTGTTTATTATGTGCACCTAAACTCATGTGCCCTCTGGCGTAAAGGCATAAAAATCTAAGACCTCGTTTATAATGTGCACCGAACTTTGCGTTGGTGTTTTTGGCATACAATTTTGCACATTATACTTGAATAAATACATGCAAGAGGTGCATGAAACCAGGCAAAGAGGCGCATGCGGCTGTGGCTCATGATCCCGGGTAGGCAACCCTTGTTATATGGCAATGGCATTCCTGAATGAAAGAGGAACACAGTGTAAAGCAGCTAGCTGCCTTGAGCTTGCAAATATATACATTAGACACAAAACTTCAAAAGTTTTTAGATCACCTATAGCTGGGGCTACCATACCGTCCTTATTTGTAAGATTTGTCCTTATTATGAAGTGGACTGTCTTATAAAACTTCATTGTACTCACTTCTAAGAAATGTACTTATTTTGGACTTGCGTCATTATTTCACCTTATTTTCAGCAATAATGTCTGAAAGTGACTTGAAGCAACAAAGGATTTAGAATTTTGTTTCTACTTTCATGGCCAAAAGTTTAGGACCACCACGTAAAAAGTGAAAAATATGCTGATGAATGTTTGTTTCTTTCTGGTTGTCCTTATTTTTGAGTCCAAATTGATGTTAGCCCTGCCTATAGCCGTTTTGCTTTTTGGCTGCTCTTATTTTTGGGTTTTGTTTGTTCCATTGTTTGCTTAGTTATCCTTCAAAGGCCTGCGGTCCAAGTTTGTTTTCAACATGGTGACATTTTAAAATAAGATTTAATAAAAGCAACAGCTTTAATCAAACTTTTGATGTTTTATTATAGTTTTTTCATCAATTAAACTATGTGAAATAGATGTAAGTGGTATGGCAAGCTATAAATCAAAAATATTATTTTTGTGAGAAGTTTTGCTCATGACACATGACAAACGTGGCAGATAAAAACTTATATAAGTCGAGAATAGCGGCATGTTGATATAAAAATGTCACCAGTCAAACTGTATTCAATTCTTTCTAAATAACTTCCAACAATTTTCAGTTGTAATCCATAAAAGTAGCATGTGTTTGATTCAGTGTGTGCAATGTAGCCAGTAGTCAGGAGCCTCGTGGAGTAAAGCGATATGTGCTTCATCATTAAGGTATGTGCTAGCTACTCACAGAACCACATGTGCAGCCCATTGCAATTGTTGTTAGTTTATTGCATAACATGATGATCTGATTACAAAAAAATCGTTGTGATTTTGAACCCATGCAAAAGCCTCCATTGAGACAGTGGACCAAAGTGTTATGTGGCTAATGGCAGTCTTTGAAATAGAAAATGTGCAACACTCATAGTTAAGGTGTAACTAGCAATCAAATAAATGGCACCGTATGCCACATAAAACTGGTTCTAGGTGAGAAAGCACAACCAGATTCATACATTTAGATGCACCTCATTATAAGGCGCATTTTAGATTTTTGAGAAAGGAGTTTCAGTGCACTTTATGGTCTGGTACTGTAACAGTAACCAGCAGTCTGACATCATGATTAAAATTGGTGAAAAGCACTGTGCAAAAAGATGAAGTGAACACATGTGGGGTTAACAATTAGCCACCACCCAATCAATACAGTAAACTGCTGCGTAATACTAAATATTGTATAAGAACGATTACAAAGATAATGAAAAGAGGCTGAATAAATTTTATTGTTTAAGGAGTTTTTCACTGATTTTTACAGTATCAAACAGTCTGTGGCCCTAGTGTAGACCTGCACAACTCTGGAAGCTCGAAGCGCCGAATTGATCAGTGCAAATTTGCCATGGGCTGCAAAAATCCATTTCACATTAATTTAGAGATTTTGTTATAGTTAGGAGGATTTTTTGGAACAACAATTATCTAGAGTTGGGCTTTTGCAACATTTTCTGAAATTGAGAAAGCTCTTGTGGGCTGCAAGAAAAGCTCCTGCACACCCCCCTTTTCATCAGAATACCTTCATGTGATTGATTCCTAGGCAACCTATCTCTCTTCTGGTATCATGGCTGATCCAGCCCTTGATGTACTATATTTTTCCATTTTGTTATATTACGTGCAGTCCCCCATAATTTTTCAAGAATTTTACACTCGTAAACCTTCAAAGTTATTGATAAGTATAAAATGCTGGGCAACCTTTGCATGTATACCTGGGATTTTACAACTTAGAGCAAGATCTTCAAGTTCTTTGCATATAACATGGCCCAAAAATTTGAGCTGTCTTTTTCTATACAACAAAGCAGGCAACTTCTGCATCACCTTAAACAAAAGTGTCTGGGCATCATTATATGTGTGGTGTTGTGCACTGTTGGCAGTGCATTGTTGTCAATGAAAAAGTCACTGCATGGGTAATTAGCATGAACTAAAGTACAAGATACATTCACAAAACAGCATTTCTGGTTGAAAAGTTATTGGTCTGAAAACAACAAATTCATTAATTACCTAGTTAGGGGATTAATGAATTTTTTTGTTGTTTTTAGGCCATAACTTTTGAACCTGGAACCTTAGAAAGTCAATCAAAGGCTCAAAAACTCGGATTCTAGCCTAATTTCTAGTAAAAGCTTGAGCAAAATACTTGCATCTAGCGGTTTGGACTCAAGGTCAGGTAACTTGAGCGAAAATGCTGAAACCTATCCCACAAATGACGTCACTCACAAAATACACAAAACCCGAAACTAAAATTTTTTTCAGTGCAGACCCAAAGATTTCTGAGTCTTTTAGGGTTTGAACAGTTCTCTAGCACAATCGCCTAGCAAATTATGGAGTTGCTAAGACACGCTAGAAACTGGGATTTTTCCCGAAAATACTGGCATCGAAGGTGTTTAGTGCATTTAAGTTATTAATCTAATTTTTTCTAGGTGACTCTTTTGGAAGTTTGATAACATTTGATTAGATCTGTGACATGAAGGCGAAACTTGATGCTGGTCTTAAAGAATCCTGGAGTTGACATGCGACATTATAGAGGTATTCTTACTTATTACTTTATGACCCTGTTGTGCTTACCGTTTTTATGTTACACAAATCAAACTTGGAAGAATACCATATCTCACAACTTTCCATGTATCATAGTACCAATGTACTGTACTTAGATAAAAATATATATGAACTGCTGATCAAATCACATGCTATATAGTAAACTGAATAAATGTTTTGTCTGCTCACATGAATCTACAGTATATAAATAGCATGATTATTTGTCATCACCTTTATTGTAAAAAAAATTTTTATCAAGTGCCTATTCTGTTAAAAATATTGTGACCATATAGCGATGAAATTTTAGTTTAACACCTTTGCTGGGGTACATATTTATGCGTACTTTCTTGCCATTGCTTGCTTACTGGTATGTATATACGCATACTTCCAATCCCATGCCAACAGTTGCCTCCTTGAGTGCAAACTCCTATTTGCACAGTGGGATGCCAGAACAATCGTGAACTCGCGTGTGGTGGAGTGGAATGCCTGAGGCTGCTCAAAGGCAAACTCCAAAACACATCATTTTCCAAAACTTTCACTGTTGGTAATTTTGGGCGCAAAGGCCAAGAGAAACCAAAAGTTTCACCGTTGGTAACCTTGGCCAAAAAGACCAAGAGAAACCAAAATTTCCACTCTTAGTAACCTTGGCCAAAAAGGCCAAGAAAAACCAAAACTTTCACCGCTGGCAACTTCGGCCTAAGAAATGTCAGACGTCAACAGAAAAAGCTTGCTTGGCATCTGACTGTAAGTACACTTTTCTATGCACATCTGACAATTTTTCCTGACTATTTTGGACAAGGTTACAACGTTGAAAGTTTTGGTCATTTTGGCCACGGTAATTTTTATTGGCTACTTCGACCATGAATAGCAATAGTGAAAGTTTTCCCACAACAGTTGAGCAGGGTTGACAATGTGGATAAGTTTATAAAATTGAAAGCAGCAAGCATTGATCTAAAGATTTTTTTTTCAATTTCATGTTTGGTTACACGTATGAAACACTTGCATCATTGAGAATATGGTTAGGCCAGAAACTCTCAAGAAAAATATCACAAAAAAGCAGCTCCAATGAGAACATTGAGTTTGCAGTACAGCCAGCTAAAACAGCATAAACCAAGGCATCAGTGGATCTGGAATACTAACGCTGTGCGATTACCACCCAGTCAAATGTGGTTTTCCTTTTCATCAATAACAGCATCAAATTAAAGTACAAATTAACTTTATCAGTGCACAAATCATGGAATAAGAGTTACATTTCCAGTATAGTTTTTGTAATCAACCTTTATTGAAAAAAAATAGTGTTATTTTCTTTTTGAAAATGGGTGAAATTCAACCGCGGATTAGTGTATGTGTGACAAAAAAACAGAGTTAGAATTCCAGGTTAACTTCTCAAGCAATGAACATTGTACGAATGTTTTTATCAGTTTCAACTTGTTGCTTGTTTACACATGAAACTTGGCAACGTTTAATAAGTGGTTGGTAGGCTACAAATTTGAAAGAAAACATCTCATGGAAATTGTTGGGTTTGATTTTCAAAAGGAACAAAAATCACAGTAAATACGGCATCAACCAAGGCTATGATGGATTTAAAACTTGTCAGCAATGAACATTGCAACAATATTGAAATTTTTTCGACTTTGGGCCTGTTTGCGCATGAAACAACATTATTGGCCTTTACTTCCATGAAGATTTGAAGAATTGTAGATTGCAAAATGGAAAGGCATATGCAAATCGGCAAGCCGATGTTTGATCTGTGATAAGCGTTAGACTGACTCTTGCGCTCACATGCTTCCCCAGATGATGGTAGTGTGAATTTTTGTGCTTTGGCAACTTTTTTATTTTGTGGAAAATACTTCATAATTAAATATCAATTTCAAGACTGCTATTGACAATAGCAACTTGCTTGCACAAAATTGTATGAAACTTAGTACATAAAACAATAAATGCTTCAAGATGTAAATTTAAATTATTTGGCAATTCAGAATAGTTTAAAATATAAAATTAAATTATTTGGCGACTCAGAGAGGAAGGTCTTGTGACCCAAAAATTGGGTCTTTTCGCATCTCAATGGAAAGTTCGTCATTTCGCATCTCAAACTATTTTTGGAGTAAACACTATCAAGTATATATATATATATGTATATACATTGTTTAGATGCCTTTGTAGTAAGCATGAAATTTGTCATTGTTTTACATGCTTTTCCAGTGTATTGTGGAATTCTGATTTTCTCAATTTTCTTGCTGATACTGAACACGAAGATGAAGTGCTACAACAGTTGAAAAAGGTGCTTTGAGGAAATGGTACAGTTATTACAACTTGCATTTTCTTTATAGATCGCAACTTCCATGGCTCCAGCCACAGTGATGATGCAACACTGTGGGTGCTGATACAACGAGTTTGCAGAAGAGAAGATGATAAAGAACGTCGTCTGCAAGCAGCTGCTCAATTGCAAGAATTTGTCAAGAAACCTGAACATAAACAGGTTCACTGACATTAATTAAGCTAATAGTCTCTTTATTATGCTAATGTACATTTTTTTATAATTTTTACCCACTCAGTATGTTTTGAAAATCACTGTACACAATAGACAAGTTGCAGTGTAAGTTGCAGTGTAAGATGCAGTGGTATGCACAAAATAAACATAATAAACTAACAGCAGTGCAATCCAAACGCAGGATGAATATGTAAGATTTATGTTTAGTAAATGGTTGAAAAACACTGTGCCAAAAATACTACTTTTTGGTGTGCTCAGTTTAGAATCGATGCACTGCCATTCTGTCGAGAACTTCTTCCTCAATGACTTGTTACATTAATTTTTTTAACACATTGTGTGCGGCACTATCACCTCATGTCTCATACCTAGCTTGCGAAGCAGTGTCGTGGATCAGTGTTCAATGTTGTGTCTGGCTGCAATTAGTTACATAGCGTGCACAGCAGTGTCTGGCTTGAAACCGCTTTGTGGCTTTCCATTTATCTTTTGACCATAACTTACAAACCAGAGCAGCTGTGAAAAATCTAAAACATTATGACAAAAGTTTCATACCACCTTCAATGATGTCGTTTTTGTATTTCTGTGAAGTCTATGTGACATATTACAATGTGGTAACTGGTAACCACAGCTCCCCATTTGGTACATCCTGTTCAAAAAACGCATTGCTAAACCATTTGCAAATGACTGTTGAAAATCGGGTGCTGTAATCTATAGAGCAGTGTTTCTCAAAGCAATTTTGGACAGCAAACCTCAATAATTATTGCTTTGTTTGCCTGGAGTGCGGGCTCAGAATGCAATGAACTGTAATATGCCAATAAAAACAATGAATTTTGATAAACCAAAAAACAAGTATTTGTGGTACGACAAAAAAAGGAAGTTCACATGTTTCAAGGATGTTATCAATCGCAGTGAAACCCCCCATGCACAGCAGTACAGCCTCTTTGCATTTGCAACCATGGTTCCTGCACAATTTGCACCTTCGCTGAGGCCTTTTTTTCAGGCTGCTGCTTGAATACGGGCAATTTTCAGCACTGATACTATTCACTTTCNAACCCAGAAATAAACTCTATTTTACCTGAAATCTGAAATATCACTGAAAGTTCAGCAGCACAAGACCAACCGCAAACAAACAACANTGGATNTCAATGCGAAACATGTTTATCGGAGCATAGAATTGTGGTGAACGCTCTCTATTATGGCAAACTGCTTCTCTGCTTATCTCTTCATTTTATGAGTTGTGTGAACCTGATTCACCAAGAAAATAGATTTGGAAATACCTCAGACCAGTCATGAACCGCCTGTGTGATCAATTCAAACAGCTCATGAACGTTTCTGGTGGCAGTTTTAAAGTGTGTTATTTAATGTGGGATCACAGCCTGACGCATGCCGAGACACATTCCTCACAACGTGGAACATCATTGTACCGCATGCAACATGTTAATGTACATTGATCTCAGCAAAACTAACGGCAACAGTGGCAATTGTTGATGTAAACATTGAACAGTGTGTCATCACAAGGCTTTTTCAAACTCCTTGTCCCAAACAATTAACATTTCCCAACTGTTTCAGAAAATGGTACTGTAAACTGCTGTTGCAATACGTGCCATCCCAAAAACAATGCATCTGCTATGAAAGGGCTGCTTCACCAGTTGTTGTAAATATTCTACTGCTTGCATGTTTTTGATGACATTTCCTTATGGATTTATTTGTATTTGTGAATAAAAATAACCAATTTTTTGCAATTATGAGTATGGTTGCCTTTTTAACTCTTTGAAAAAAACAAAACCACAGTCCTGATTAACACTTTGAGAGCCGGCGTACGATATATTCGTACTTTGATTTCGGCCTAAAAAGCAGCAGTTTTCGGTTGCCTTACCAATGCCCTAGCTCCTCTGCCGATTGCACTAGAGAGCTGTTGAAGGGCTCGAATGGATCAGCCAGTCTAGTAGATTGCACTCGAAAAAAATTGTTTTGGTTGGGGCTGCGGATTTTTTGTGACTGACGTCATAAGTGAAATAG
>JGI24158J21664_10004876_pt1 | contig 17386 bp, 9 predicted proteins | sample Ectturendosymbi3_FD_21664 | JGI IMG/M metagenome (IMG submission 21664)
CCAAATTTATCCCAAATGCATATAAATCCTCCTCAGATAATGCAATTAGGTTTGACATGTTGAAAATGTGACTAAATACAAGCAATATAAAACAAATCTGTAAGAAAATGGTTAAAAATCAATTGTTTTCAAAAACCACAAATACTGTTAGGTTTACGAAAAAATATTCTCAAGAAGCAGATACAATTTTGGTACTTCTGAGCATTTTGAGACCAAAATGAGCTTTGTAGCTTTAAGTGTGTAAAAAGTTATGTCAGTTTTATTAAATTTGACGTTTTCGTGACTTTTGTCACGTGGTTGCACGGCTGTTGTTACGAGCAACCATGTAAAATCGGTTTAAAATATGTTTTCAGCTGATTTGCCAGGATTTAAGAAACCCCTTTTTTTAATTTCAAAAAAAAGTTTTTTTTGGCCCACCCTAAATTGTGCGTCCTTTTTTGTTAACCTTTGCGTTGCCAATGACCTCTTCAGGCCTTGGCCTGCCATCATTGGCTGTTTGTCAATAAATAAATAAAATGAAATGAAAAAAATATTGCTTTTTATTCAGTGACAAAAAGAATTCGCAACAGGAAAAAAATTTAATCCCGCTATTGCTGAAGGCAGAAACCCTATGTTGTTCCAAAGCCAAAAAAAATGTAATTGAAAAATATGGAGGTTGCTAAAACTTTCCGCTTGCGTACCTCTTCGGCAGATAAGAACTCCAGCGCAGAAAAAAACAAACACTTGTGACCTCACACTTCTACCTCCGGACACCGCAAACATCTTCCTCTATGAGGGTGAGTGAATAGTGCAGCAATTATTACGTTTTATCGCCCGTGAAATCAAACTTCAACAAGGCTCGCATCCAACGACAAAGCTCGTTTTGCTCTGGGTGTTCAGTTGATCTTGCCGGAATTTTGATCAGACACAGAAAGACATCGCAGTTGCCAAGATTTGTGAAAGAAAAAACTTTTTTTCCCAGAAATTTGTGCCGCTTTCAATCCTACGTATTCCACAACTTGCGTGAGTGTTGTTTCAGTTGGTGTGGAGGAAAAAGTCAAAATATTCAAGGAATAGGCAAACGCGAACCACAAAATCTGATATTGCAAAAAAATGAGTATTTGACCTTCAACTGTTGGACAAATTCTTCCTCCTTTTTAACTTGGTAATCAAAGTTCTTCGCATAAATAAATACCACCAGACGCCACCGCCCATAAACTGCACAACTTCAAGTTTGAAACAGCACTTTACCTGGAAAGTTGAGCCTCGTGATTGCGTTTTTTTAATGACAATAACATGTCAACCCTCGGTACCCCACAAACATCCAGCAGGTTTCAAATGCAATGGACTGAACAAAAAAAAGACAGAACTTACTTTCTCTGTTTTCTCTCGTCCGATCCTCCAGGCTGTGGCATTCGGACACGTTCTCCCCGGTCACGTGAAGATAGCAGACCTTATTGGCCGAGACCTTCGGGTCGTTTTCAACAACTTTCCATCTGTTGACTGCAAGTTCCGCGTGATGTTAGCAACTAATCGCGACGAGCCACACGAGGAGTTTCAGTGGAACGCCTACAAACACTTGCGAGCTTGTTGAAAAACAAAACAAAAAACGTCCGACAAAGCAATCCGATAAAGTTACCACAAACTTTAAACCCAAAAACAAAACGTACGCACGACAGAGCAAAACGTAAAGTTGCCTCAAACTTACATAGCCGCAAATATCGAATACATTATTTAATTCAACGTTTCAGCTTCTTCGTAAGCCATCATCAGGAATATTAATAAAATTTATTAATTTGACTAAGCTAAGCTGAAACGTTGAATAAAATAATGTATTTGACATTTGCGGCTATATTGTTCGCAATAAGAATCTAGAGCAACTCCGTGCATTGCTTACCAAAGTATCTCTAACTTCAATCCAAAAAAAAATTTATAAGTGCTTGAAGGCGCACGCAACTTATTAATATGAAGATGTCAAAAGAACTTTCACAAAAAAAACAAGAATAGAATCACGACCCCAAAAAAGAACTCTTAAATTCGACACGGAGTTGCTTTTCAAAAAGTTGAAAAAAACTGGCAGGAAAGCGCCATGCCTCGCTAGGTCTGAACGCAACAAATTAAAACGTGGGTAACGTTGGTGGACTTGATTATCACAATTTCATACCACCGAGTTAAAGCGTTCGCAAGAAGATGGCCATGTACAAGGACGAGATGACCTGGCATGGGTCTCAGTTCAAGCCTCATACACCTATCTCATCAGCAGGTGGTGTTTTAGGACTCTCAATTACGTTTGCGCGCAGGTGACGAAAGATATAACAGCAGTAAGAGCTATTTCGCCTACGCCTGCCACAAAGCAAGATTTTATCTCGGGCCGTTCCGTTGACAGGGCGGGATCACGCGTAAGCTGAAAATATGCAATCGACTCGGCCAATTTCTCAAGATAGCCAGCCGAAAAAAATCTTAATGGCTTGGGCCTATTCACAAGGGCGTTGCTTTCCCCGCCCACGCTCTACATCTCTACTCAAGATCTCGATCGCACGTCCAAGGGCTCGTTTGCCCGCTCAGCGAACTCTACTGTCAGGTCGAATACGGTGTGGAACCCAGGGGTGTACCGAAGTTAGTTGGTGTCAGGGGTAAGGAACCAGCTTGTTGCCCCCTGGGACCAAATGTACTGTATTGATGAAAGCATTTGCGACGTTGTGATTTTTCGGCGCACAGAACATTATGGCCCCCTTACCCACCCATCCGTATGCACCTAGTGGAGCCATCAACGATTTTGTACTTCAGGTAACAGCACTAGGTTACCGTTCATGAAAAGACAGTAAAAAGCACGTTATTTTACCGTTTATTTGCTGAAGCAATTTCGCTGAAGCGACCTGAACAACCTTCAGTCGCGCGATCTATTGACGTGCGTGGATGCGCTGAGCAGAAAACACCTGAGTCGGAAAAACCCTGTGACCCGCCTTAAAAGCGCAAACAATTGCTCGCGGGACGCCGAAACTTAACAACAAAAACGCAATCGCAAGAGCAGCACGGCATATTGGGGTTGTGTCTCGCAGCGAATGGACTACAAAGGAGGAACGTGTCGCGACGCATTTTGGGTGAAAGCAACTGCTCGGCTGAAAATGCGGCGTCTTTTAACTGTCGTGCAGTAAAATGCATCGGTCTAGAACAGTGATTCTCAACCTTGTCGAGTGGTCCGCCTGGAATTTCTGGTGGTCCACAGAGCGTTCCGTGAATCCTTCATTATTTCATTAAGGACAAAGATTGAGCACGTGCTTGAGTTCGCTGACCTACGTGGAATGCAGTTTCGACTAGTTGTTAACGCGATGTCTGCATAGCAAAATGGTCCACCGGATTTCTTTTTTTAACAGACGGTTCGTGGCTCATCAAAAAAGGTTACGACCACTACTTTAGGATGAAAACAGCAAACTGGGCTGTTGATCAGACTGATAACGCCAGTGCAAAGCGCTCAGCTTTAAAGACGAAACTCAAAAACCGACTCCTGGCAAGTTTTAAACGTTATGAACCCAATCCGTCGCGACGCACGCGTCGGTATATATATATATATATATATACGGATAGCGTTGCCACACGCACGCGTGGTCAGTACATGAATCTCGGCAGAAGCGTAAATAATATCTTCGGGGCAAAAGGCGCAGGAAACTCGTCAGACAACGCCGAGAAACAGTCGTCGTCGGCGGCGTTAGCGTCACGGATGACTCGAGATTTCGCGTTTGAGAAGCGTTACTTTGAGATAGCCTGAGACGTAACGCCGCTAACAGCCACAGCGTTTTGTAATCAAACGTAACGACCCGGAAACGCACACAGAGACCTCCTAGACTCCAGTGACATGGATCTGCCTAACGAGGCAGTTTAAACACAGTCATTCTGAAAGAAGTTCGAGCAGCCCCGTACCGGGAATGCTGTGTCATCATCGCTTACGTATCAAGAGTGCTGCGTCAGCACGGCTTGGAAAAAGAAGGCTGCCAATTGTCGGAACAAAGCGAGTGAATTTTTATCAAGTAACACGCTATATCAAGCAACAGTATTTTTTGACCCGATTCAAATACCGTAAAAACAACGCCTATAGCAAACTTCTACGTGTGCCTTACAGCAAGGCATCTTCCTCCTATCCATCCTATCCCTGAGAAGACCCCTGGAAACACACCACTGATTGGCAATGTCAATCGCTGTCAAGACACGACGAACCCAATGTTTTATAATAAGTCTGGCGACAGCAGACATCTCACCATAAACCATTGCTTCGGCTATTCGTTGGCCCCACGTTCCGAGGACATTGTGGTTGATGCCGGTAGCGGTAAGTACGGCGTCCTCGATTATTAAATGCTTTTGCTTGGTGATGACACAAAGGTATCTGCAAACGCGGAAAAAGCACGAAAGGGATCTTAACGCTTCCATATCAAGCAACGACTGGATTTTCAACAGAAACACTTTGGATTTTTGCAGTTTGTCGAATAAGAAGGTACGGTTCGGAAAAATTCGGATGGGTGATGAATTCTAAGGTTGCAGTAACCTGTTCATGTTAAATAGCTGTTCAACTGTATAAAGATGGCAGGAAATACTAAACACCATGTCAGATATATTTATTTCATAACAATTGAAAGCAACCCTTTGTGCAGTACCAGGCAACATGGAACGTCTCTGAGATAAAAACAACACAAGCGGTTCTCAGTCAACGTTAATCATGACGCGTGTGAAATTTTTTCTGAACTCAAGGTTTGAACACGATTCGCAGCAGCTTTTGAACTTTTTGCATTTATTAATAAAAAATAAAAAAATCAACGTGCTGTTCAATTCCTTAAACGTTGTAGCATAGTAATCATTATTTAAAGGGTGTGTGAATGCGCAAGCCGTTAACTCTAGCAAAAGAATGAGTGTATATATAACTCATCGTGCTTGTTTTCAATCACATTTCCTGAAATATACTGCGCGCTGCAAGTGGATCAGTGCTTAATCATGTGAGCTAGAAAATCGTATTAGATGCAGTAAAATACCTCCGGATTCCATGACGGTCGTAATGTTCTCCCTTTTCAATGCCACAGAAATCACTGCGAACAAACTGCAGTTCGTACTTTATCTTCGGTTCCTTTGTTCGGCTTGAATCCGGGGATAATTGCGTCAAGTCGTGTTTAAACAACTGAATGACACACTTTGCTGAAAGCACATGGAAGTATTCATGCTGAATTTGCTTTCCAGCAAAAGGATTAGTGTCTTCAGCATACGAAAGTCTCATATAAACGACAATCGCACTTACTGTAAATTGGAAATTTGCGCCATAAGAGACACCATGTATATGATCGCGGTAGATTTTACAGCCCTTTCAGATTTGCACTATTCTTGGCAATTCTGAAAAGATGCCAACTAAGCACTTAAATTACATCACGAGAAGTTGTGAGGTCGTTTGGTTGCAAACAATTGATATTCTCAACATTTAAAGCAGTGTTTCTTAACCTCACTTCCACCACGACTCTCTTAAGTAATTGTTCTTCAATCCCCCCTCACTTTAAATAAGCTGTAAAAACAAATGCATTTATTGGTAAATTTACTGATCAAACTTTCCATGTTGTAGAGCACAACAGGGCTCATGCCCCCTGGAAATCTGTTGATGCCCCCCCTTTTAAGAAACACTGCTTTGAAGCATACATTTCTGAATATTTCAAAAAAGAGTGCTACTATTGCATGAGGTCTACTACACTATAGCATGAGATCTACTTCCTGTTAGTACTATATTGTGAGGTCTATCGCTGCATTATAGGAAGAAAGATAAAATAAACACGTCGTCATATATATTTCCTATGGAAAATAAAAACATGTCATCCTATATTTTAACCCTAACCCACCTTCTCACGCTATGGAAACTTGCCAATGAGGTCATGTGGTAGAGCGAAGGCTGCACCTGGGTAAGTGACATATGGCAGTAGACCTCACACCACAGTAGCACCGCAAAATGTTTCATCAAAATTGCTGATTCTCAACAAATTTCCACCATTTGCCATAGTCAAACATCTCACATTTGCTAATAAAAAGATCTCAGCAACCACCCCAAGCACAACTACCACACTCGATAAAGGTCCTTGTCCAGGGTGGTGGAGCCAAGGCCATGTGGGCCTAAGTCACCCACTTCTAAATTTTGAATATTGCTTACATATGTAAAAAGCAACACAATTAGTATTGAGTCCATTGTTACAGAAAATCGGTTATTGAAAAACTCTTCCATAGTTTTTTTTACGTGCACTTGGGCCCCCCCTTTGAAAAAGGTTCCTCAACCCAGTGGTTGACTGTCCTTGTCCCATCAATAAAGAAGGTTGTCTACAAGAAAAGAACCTGTATGTTTATCTGCAGCTTGTCGTATCTCCATTTTGCAATATAGCATTGATTCCACTGTATCTTATAAGAACCAGTACAACATGACAAAAATGTTCGCAAAATGCTTAATTAGGACCAAAGTGGCACAATTGGTTAAGTAGGCACCACCAAAAATGGTAGGCTAAGTTTGATTCCTAGTCAGGTCACACCAGTCTTGTAAGTGTGATTTCAAAACCAAGTCCAAGGCTGAAGAATCGGGGTAGAAATCTGAAAACTATTAAAAAGTTTGGCAGCAAGGTGTCAGTTGACATATGGAAATCTCCATGCATACAGTACAGACGTGATGAAGTGGCACTGAGGGCCACCTGTATCAAAAAATGTTAAATTTACGATTATCAAAATAAGGACAAGCTGTCAGTACATAGGCTACTTATACTACAGCAAAAATCCAAACTCGCCAGGCACAAAACCTTCAGCTTTTACCTGCTGGATTATCAGAGTGTTTGTTCTAAACAGAATGGGACTATTTGGTGCCACTGTCGTGGTGACGACTATTTGACACCAGCCATTTTGGTGCTGAACTGTTTTGGCGCTGGTGCTCATCTGCTTGAATACTATTATGCACATGTTGTTGTCTCTAGCTAGAACTGTGCGTTTTCCATTTTGCTTGGATGTGTTTCAATAAGGCAGCTGCTATTTTCAAGGAAACAAACATTGTGCATTTGTCCTGAAATGAGATCGGGTGTATTTCTGCATTTTAAGATTTCAACAAAATGCTTTTCTTAACATTGAAAATATTCCTTTCATATTCGCGTGTAGCCAATAACATAAATGACTGAGAATCTTCTCAGCAAGAGGGATAATCCAAGATTTCCCCACAGTTGATACCTATATACGTTTTCGATAAACGTAGTAAAAATGACTCATTGCTTTTTTTTTAAAGACGTGAATTAAAAACTGAATGTAAATTCTAAGCATTACAATACATTTTGACTCAGGGCACTTGAATGTTTGCAAGGTCTAGCTTACCTTTACGATATTAAATTAACATTTTATGCAGTTTAATTACACACTCTTACGTCTCTCCACTGGCACCAAAAAGTCCAAAACAGCCTGGCGCCAAATAGTCATCATCAAAAAATACCTGACCCTGTTATAAAGTCTATTCATAGCCACACTGACATTCAGCTCGCAAATCACAAATAATGAGGACAAGCAGTTACATATCAGTATCACAATAAATTAAGCATCGTAGGTGTTGACCCGTTGCGATTTATCAAACCATACACCTTGTGCAGAAGAGCAAATACCAGGGTTACACACATTTTTAAAAATCATTTTCCATACTTTTTCAACACCTTTTCAATACTAAATTTGATAAGTTCAATACCATTACTTCTCTTCATTTTTCGAAATTCTTCATCATGAAAGTCAATTTTACACATTGCACAACACTGCAGAAATATTGAAGTGCTTTTCACCTTCAGTGAAATTCTGTTCAGATACTTGAGATTTCTTTATAATTGAAAATTTCTATACTTTTTCAATACCTACTGTACATTTTGGCAAAATTCAATACTTTTTCAAGGTCTTGAAAACCAATTTTGAAATTCAACACTTTTTCAATACTTTCAATACCGCGCGGGAACCCTGAAATATAGAATGCAAAGCAAAAATACTTGTATCTGAAAAAATGGGAACACGCAGGATTTTGGTAACTTCTGTATATGCTCTAACTGGACATGACTGCACTTAGTTTCTGCATCATGGCTGTCCAAATGCTTTGGAAAGAAGTTACTGTTTCAGTATCATTTGGGTTTCGGAACAAGACAGTTAAATTTTCAACAAAAAAACTGTCACAACAGCACAGCAGAGACTTGGATTTATCCAGAACATTTTAGTTAGTCTCAATCATTTCAATTTTCAAGCCTAAGTCAACAAGCCTTGATCTGGAATTCTGAACAGATAGTGCAACACGTGGCAAAGAGCAATACGCATATAAACCATGCTTTAAACTTAATCCGGACTAAACCACATTAAGAACTTATGACGTGATACAGCTTTGCTGTCCTCTCATTGAATGTTGGAATTTGTAACTGAAACAATGGATCAAAACTATTTCAACCAAATAGCTCCAGAGTCCTCACTGTCACTGCCTGGCAATAGACATAAATCAAACTTTCTTAGCTATAAAAAATTTCTACTGATCTAAACAGTAAGCCACAATAGGTGGTACTTTGATGAACAACAAACATTGTTAACAAAAAGGCAAGCCAACACAATTATTCAGAGATGCACCAGCATCATGTTCTCAAATCAGTAAAAATCATCCCAGTCAAATGAACTTGTTATAAAAGCTAGGTGAAAACTGAGTCTTGTGCATGTATAGTATACCCTATATTTCATCAGTTACTGTAAATTAAAAGCCATGAAACAAGTACCTGAAGATATCATAAAAAATTACGGAGAAGTCTCTTTACATGTAGTATCAACATACTGCAGTTGATGCTTACAACATGACTACTAAACTTCACAATAATGCGTGTATCAGGGATCTTACCTTGGTTATTGTTCACAGCAATCCGAAGCTTTCCCCATCGCTGAATAAATGAAAAAAGAATACTTAATAAAAGAAGCATAATGATTTTGAAATATTTTGAAAGGTCAAATAATTGAGAAAAGTAGAATTATCAGATAGGTTTGCCTTAGAGCAGCATGATATTTTGCACTTGTGCTTTAAACTTAGCCAAACATACACCATTTTGCTGTGTGAGCCCTAAAATGCAGTGCCATAACTTACAGGATGGTGTAGTTATTTAAGAACATTTTGCAAGACACAAATTGTTGCAAACACAAATATCAATGCATGTTGTAATACAACACAAAATCAAGTTCATGTGTGAAACAGCACATTTATGTTCTGACGTCAGGCAACAATTATAAATGACAAACGGCTGAGCATGGCCACACCACCAATAAAACCACTACGTTTTCACGCATGGAAAAAGCTAATCCTTTAATATGAATAATTGTCAAATAAATACCACAAAATAGCCATGGAAAAATAATGAAAATATTTTACAAGTAATTTAACACCTTTTTGCCGGCAGGTTTCAGCCTGAAACAACCAGTTTGCACGTGTCTTAGGAACTGCAAAACTAGACAGGCGATTGTGCTAAGAGCTGTTCAAACCGTCAAATGTCTCGCCAAGTCTGCAATCAAAATCCATTTTTTTTATGGTTTTGGGTTTTGGAGTTTTTGTGAGTGACGCTGTAAGTGGAGTACTTTTAGGCCTGTTGGTCCCATTCATCTGGCCTTGGGCCTAAACTGCTAGATGGTAGTATTTTGCGCAAGTTTTTATTGGAAATTAGGCTAAAATCTGAGTCTTTTGAGACTGGATGATTTGCTGAGGATTCGGGTTCAAAAGTTGTGACCTAAAACAACAACAAAAAAATTAATTAATCCCTTATATAATTAGATAATTATTTAATTTGTTGTTTTCAGGCCATAATGTTTGAACCAGAAACGCTAGAAGTCGATCAAAGGTTCAAAAGAATCCGCCTCTAACCTAGTTTCCATGAAAACTTGAGTGAAATACTTCCGTCTAGCGGATGGGCTCTAGGTCAGGTAACATGAGCCAAAATGGCCAAAAACCTACTTCACTTATGACACCACTCACAAGAAAACCGAAACCCAAAACCAAATTTTTGTTTCATTGCCGGCTCAAAGACTAGCCAAGTGTTTTGAGGGTTTGAACAGCTCTCTACAATCAACTGTCCAGTTATGGAGTTGCAAAGTGGCATGAAATGAGCAGTTCAATGCGTGATTTTTAAGTACCAATATTTCATACCATCGAAGAGAACGTGTTAATAGAAAAGAACGAAAAATAGTTAACACATTCGGTGCCAATGTACAATACATTTGCACTTCCAAATCTCACATGAGCCACTTTTTTGCATCACTTTGCACCGCTGTAACTTGCCAGCCAATTGAGCTAGAGAGCTGTTCAAACCCTTGGAATATACAGGAAGTCTTCTAGTTTGCATTGAAAAAAATTGGAAAGTTTTAGATTGTTTTTTTTGTGGGCTATGTCATAATAGGAGTAGGTTTCGGTATTTTTGGCCCAGGTTACGAGGCCCTGGGCACCAACACCAGATTTTATAAATCAAGTTTTTAGTGGAAACTAGGCTGTAATACGAGTCTTTAGAGCCTTTGATTGGCCATCTACAGTTTGTGATTCAAAAGTTCTGGCCCGAAAATTAATAATTAATTAATCAAGGGATTAATTAATTAATTTGTTGTTTTCGGGTAATAACTTTTGAACCAGAAACGCTAAAAAGTTAATCAAGGGTTCCAAAGACTTGTCCATGCTCTGTATTCTCACATTAAAATCGAAGGCAAATGCCTTAAAGCAGTCAGATATTATCTGGGTTTTAATGACTTTAAACTGCTTAACACTTTGGCATCCGGCCGCTTTCAGGGATTTTTGGAAAAAAAAACGCCTAAATGCACATGGATTTCCGCAGGAATATCTCTGCTCCTGTACGGGTTACGGACCTGGTTGAAGCGTCAAAAGATGTGGCAAGTCTTCTAGTCTGCACTTGAAAAAATTTTTTTCTTAGGGGGTGCGGTTTTTTGTGAGTGACGTCATAAGTGGAGGACTTTTAGGCCCACTTTGCCTGGCCCTGGGCGCCAACCGTTAGGGGTAGTATTTCACAGAAGTTTTTACTGGAAACTAGGCTACAATCCGAGTCTTTTGATACTTTGGATGACCTGCTGGGGACTCAGGTTCAAAAGTTATGATCTAAACTAGTAAAAACATTTGACTAATTAGCTAATTCAATAATAAATCAATTTGTTTATTTTAGATCATAACTTTTGAACCAGAAACGCTAGAAAGTCGATCAAAGGTTCAAAAGACTCGGACTTGAGCCTAGTTTCCAACGAAAACTTCAGCAAAACACTTTGGCTTAGCGGTTGGGCCCTAGGCCAGGCAACATGAGCCAAAATGACCCCAAAAATACTTAACATTTATGACGTCAGTCCCAAAAAATTTTTTTCCGGGTGCAATCTACTAGACTGGCCGATCCGTTTGAGCCGTTGAACAGCTCTCTAGCGCGATCGGCGAAGGAGCTAGGGTGTTGGTAAGGCAACCGAAAACTGCTGTTTTTTAGGCCGTAATCGAAGTATGAATATATCATATGCCGGCTCTCAAAATGTTAAAAATTCACATTCATCACCCAAATCTCAAGATTGCTTAGGGTATGCTTCCTACACACTTTCGCCCAAAATTATAACACTCTGGTAAGCTGTCACATTATTTTAAGTGGAATAAACTTCAAAATCTATAATTTTTTATTCTCTTTCCCTTACAAATATCAAAAGTCAATGTTTTTCATCTTTTTTCATGTTTGAAATGAAAGCAAAGGAGTTGATGGAGGATAGAGTCTACATACCCTTGCTTTTGTCTTTTGCACTCAAATGAACCAAAAAATGGAAAAGTCAACCCACCATCTCAGATTTTCCTCAAATTTCATAAGCACATAGAACTTCTGATGCTGATTCCAAAAAACTAATTTATTTGAAATTGGTTAAGGTTTTGCGAAGTTATGGACCATACAAAATGACTACTTTTTGTGGTCAATGAAGTGCAACGACTAGCAAGAAAATCATCAACTAACTTTTTTTTCAAAAAATCCATGCACTTACCCGAATTTTGGAGAAAGCAAAATCGGTAGTCCTCAAAATCACTCATGCGTGACATAAATTTGAATGGTGATAACTTGACAAGCACACATGCTATTGGCATGTGCAATACATTATCTGAAAGCTCTCACTGAGGAGATTTTAGTCTTAAATTATCCTCATTGATTATTTTGTTTTTTGTCAATAAACATCCCACAAAGTTTTTGCCTAAGATTTCAATGTAACCACACTCTAATCCTTTTTGTCCCACATTTTTTGCCGAACTTTGCACAACCATAACTTGCCAGCCGATTGAGTAATACAGCTGTTCAAACCATCTAAAGATGCGGAAAGTCTTTTAGTTCATATTTTTTTTTAAATTGGAAATGTTAGGGTTTTGTTTTTTTGTGTGTGACGTCATAATGAGGGTAGGTTCCCACATTTCAACCGAGGTTATCGAGTCCTGGGCGTCAAACCAATGACCTAATTTTTAACTCGAACTTTTATTGGAAACTAGGCTATAATCCAAGTCAATAGAGCCCTTCATCAACTGTTTAGCATTTCTGGATCTAAAATTATGGCCCTAAAACCTAAATTTTGATGAAAAATCAAGTCCGGCAAAAGGTAACCTTGGCCACATTGGCTGAAGGCCATAACTTGCCAGCCAATTGAGCAGGAGAGCTGTTCAAACACTACAGATGCAGAAAGTCTTGCAGTTTCAATTTAAAAAGAAAAATTGAAAAGTTTCAGGTTATTGCTTTTTTATTGGTGACATCATAATGGGAGTAAGTTTGTGCATATTTGGATAAGATTATCAGGCCCTAAGCGCCAACGCGAATAGCCTATTTTTTGACTAGTTACTTTATTGGAAACCAGGTTGTAGCACGAGTCTTTAGAGGGTTTAATTGGCTTTCTAGCATTTCTGGTTCAAAAGTTATGGCCGAAGAAAGGCAAAAAAATTAGGGAAATCCCCTTGGGAAACATTTATAAAATAAGCAATGAGGATATTTTGAGACCACAATCTCCTCAATGAGAGCTTTCTGATGCTGTATTGCACATGCCAATAGCATGTGTGCTCATCGAGTTATCACCATTCAAATTTATGTCATGCATTAGTGATTTTGAGGACTAACCATTCTCTTTTCCCCAAAATTGGGGTAAGTGCAGTGATTTTTTAAAATTTTTCTTCACAAGTGAAGAAAAGATACTTGAGACAAACCTTCTGTCAAGTTTTTGCAACAATTTAATGATTACAGTGAGAATGATTTAGTTTTAAAGTTAGTTGATGATTTTCTTGCCAGTCGTTGCACTTCATTGACCACAAAAATTAGTCATTTTATATGGTCCATAACTTCGCGAAACCTTAACCAATTTCAAAAAATTTTAGTTTTTTGAAATCAGCATCAGATGTTCTATCTGCATATGAAATTTCAGGAAAATCTGAGATGGTGGATTGACTGGCTGGGACAGTTGACATAGAATGACCCCTATATATATAAGCTTACAGTAGCATGCAGAGAGGTGCAAACGGCCGCAAGCGTCCAAAACAAAGAGTGAAATTACAAAAATTGAATTTATGAAAATGCTGTGACTCAAGCTTTTTCATATTGTAAGGCTACTAACACACACTGATTTGGATTTGATGGAAACTTTCTTGAGGGGGTCATGCAAATCTTAAGTTACCCAAGAGACAGGTGAAGCACTGCTAATGTTATGGGCCTTAACATCCTATCTTTCTTCTTCCTTTGCAAGTTGGCCAAATCCTGAACCGGGGGGCGTGGAAGGTTTGCAAGGGGATGCAAGGATGGTAGCAACATATTGTTGAAAATTATTAAATGCATTGTTTTTATCATTTGGCTGCAAACGTCACGATCATAACAAAGTGGATAGTACAGTGCACAAAATTGAGACCTTTTAAACTTCCTTGTCCAACGTTGGATTTATATGAGGAAAAAGTGCTTTATGTTTCAATGGTTCCTTGTCTGCTTGGTTTCATTTTTAGTGGCAATGCGAATTTTGTCATAGGACCAGGGTTTTTTAAGGCTTTTTAGGGACCCGATTCGGGTCCCTAGAATCAGAGAAAATGATCATCGGGCCCTAAAATCTGAGAAAATTGGGATCTTGAATCAGAGAAATCGGGTCCCAACAGATCCATACCGGGTACCTAACATTTACCTTTAAAAAAAACTGCATAGGACTATATGATGCATGACGATTTAGCAATTCCTTTGCTTTCAATTGTAAAAAAATCAAAATAATCTAGTAAATTTTTCAGAAAGAACATCGTTTGGAGATAGATAGAACACTTTCAGAACTTTGTACGATACAAATAAACTGTACTTTTAGCAAAGTGCTAACGTTCTTTCTGAATCTTCTTCACATTTTTTCTCACCAAAATCGCAATTGCAAAACTCTGTGCCCTTGTATAGTACATGCATTTTATAATGTTCAACCGCCTTGCTATTATTGTGTAACATGATATGAGACACATACAGCTTTTTTTCTCTTCGTAATTCTCACTTGAGGTGAAATTTTTATGGCAAAGGTCTGGGCAGGTTGTTTTGCTGTGCCTGCATTTTCACATTCCAAATACCAGAATTTGGCAGGGGCATACATTACAACTAAGCATTTGCCCCAGGCATCACCTGATCTCTGCACACCCCTGCCACAGTAATAACAGATGCAACTTTGAAATTAATCAACCTGCTTTCAAACAAACCAAACATGTAGCAAGATTAATGTTGCTTTTTCCTTGAATTGTAAAAAAATCGCCAACTAACAAAAGCATTTCTTCTGTGGCTAAAACAGGGTGTTACTCTATATGGTACGTGTCAACACTAATAGCTCTCAAGCAAATTTATGTAGCAAAAAATTTTCTGCACTAGTCTTAAAGCAAGAATTTCAACCTTACTCTTTTTGCAAGCACCATGCAGGCTCTGCTTCATGACCATTTGCCAGATGAGGCAGCTAAACCTGATAAGAAATATCTATCTACTTAAAGGGATCCTTTCAAAGCCAAGACACTTTTATTTTTTCAGAAAACATATTTCACTTACTGAATGGGCATCGCCAGCCTTTATTCAAATGTAATTTAAGAAATAAAATTTTTTTATTAGGATACATTTGGGAGTTTAATATAGAGGCATCACTACTAAGGCCTAAAAGACTTCAAGTTTGTCCATTGTTCCAGTGTTCACCGCAGCCTTGAAATGGTATATTGGTGTTTACTTTACTAACTTTTTACATGGCCAATTTGTCATTCTAGCTTGACAGACTTTGGTTTTTAAAAAAAGCATTAATTATAGATGAATATAAGCCGTGTGATATAGACTCACCTATATGAATAGCAAGCAGTGCCATATAGATTCACTTATATGAATAACAAGCAGTGAAATTCATTCCGATTCACAGACAATTGCATTTTAATAAACATGAGGAACTTCAATACTATTCACTATGTATTTATTAAAAGCTTAGCTATAGCTTAGGCACTAAAAATATACCAAAATTCAAGCACTTTTTCTTGAAGCAAGTTACTATCCAACCAGACTATACAATTATAGTCAATATAAAATCCAGTGGTTCCCAACTGGGATGCCACAGCACCCAAGGGTGCCACGATCTAAAACTTTTTTTAAAACATCATCAACAAAACATTTTCAAACTGTCATCAAACCTTAAAGCAAATTGCCCTGGGTTCGCCACTGGGTGCTGCAAATTATAATTTTCATTTGTAGGGTGCCGCAAGCCTAAAAAGGTTGAGAACCACTGATTTAATCTATAGAAAATGGAATTCCAAGGTCACTTACCCTTTTAGTTTTGTATCCCTTATATCTGTGCATAACACATCCACAAGCAACATCTTCAATAGCATTATCAAATGCAGACAGGGTTGCCTGAACCTTTGGGCGTTCTCCCATTGTGTTTGAGATATGGTAGAGTTTCCACAAATAAAATAATTATGATGTGCATTCATCAGGACCTTAAGTTTAAAACTTCAAGCATGTTTCTTAAAAGACATGAAACAAGTCAATACTCCTCTGAAAAACTCCAATGAAAGATTGCATTTTTACATTTTTATAAATAATAACAAACTTTTTAGTTGTTACTACTTTCTTTTGAGGTTGTGTCCCCAGACAAAAATGCTCCAGGTACCAGCTAGTACCTGACAATTACGCCATAATAAGAATAAACGTATCTTGCTCATATAATGTTTTTTTTTCTTTGCAGTCCACATATGTTGATCTATGTGCTTACAAAGAAACGTATTATGGCTGATACCCAAAACATAAATTTTTCTCTAGTGTTGCAACCTCTCCACTGGCGTTGCGTCGAATGTGTGATTCACCACAAATAGGATGTGCACGAAGAACAACACCCATATATATGTGGCGAAAACAAGCAATAACAGTGATCTCGTTGGGTGATCTCTATTGTTGCTTGCTGCCACAGTGCGAAGCTTTGTGCACTTGCCGCTCAGGCTTTCCACTCACAACAAAATGGTGCTGTGACCAGTATGTGAAGGTCATGCCAGGTACAACCTTCCTAAAAAGAACGTGCGATCGGTGCGGTTCGTTATAGAAAGGAGGGGATATTGTTGCAACCTCTCCACTGGTGTTGCATTAAATGGGCAATTCACCATGAACGGGATGTGAGTAAAGAACAACACCCATATATATGTGGCACAAACAAGCAATAATCGAGTGATCTCGTCAGGTCATCTCTATTGTTGCTTGCTGCCACAGTGTAAAGCTTTTCGCACTTGCTGCTTGGGCTTTCCGATCACAACACCAGAAACGTTTACCAACATGGTGCAATAATTTTGGCAACCTTAACTAACCATGATGATTTACGTGGTATGGTAACGTAAGTGTTAAGAATAACATACGCAAGAAATCACATCCACAGTACACCTGGTTTCAAATTTCATCTTTATGGGCACTTTGGATTACATCCACTAATAACTTTGAACTGGGTCACCATTTTGTTTAAAAAACATGACAAAAAATGTTTTTTAAGATCAACTTGAGCATAAGTACTTAAGCATTTCTTCTGATGAATTAAACACTTTTTGCAGCTAACATGCATTCAAATGAAATTTTGAAAGGTGTCTAAGCCAGTGCTTCTTAACCAGGTGAATGGTTCACCCTAGGGCAGGGATGTCAAACATACGGCCCATAGGCCAAAACCGGCCTGTTGCAAGATTGCATCCGGCCCACGGGATGATTTTGTAAAGTAAAAACTTCTTTGCTTGCTTGAGAAGTTTATCCAGTCATACTTCGATAACTGGTGACTAGATTTCAGTTACTTGAAACCTTAACGCAATTGCTTATTTGTTTTTCTCACGTGAAATTTTCCCGTTTTCTGCATATTTCCTTTTGCATGTTCACAC
>JGI24158J21664_10004878_pt1 | contig 17384 bp, 9 predicted proteins | sample Ectturendosymbi3_FD_21664 | JGI IMG/M metagenome (IMG submission 21664)
GAANGTAACGACTAGCGTACGCGGAGAGTGATCATGGCATGTGAACTCTATTGTTGCTTGCTGCCACAGTGCGAAGCTTTGCGCACATGCCGCTCGGGATTACCGATCGCAACAACCTCAACTGCACCGGCAAGAAGCAAATTTCAGGCTTCGGCCTGCCGCCAACTGCCGTCACCAAAATCAAATTAAAAATATGTACATACAGCACACAGAAATACACAGAATGACGTAATTGCTCATTTTACGTTAAAAATCCCTTATGAGCCGACAGTGCTCTTGAATCTGAAACAAATCTATAACAAACTAGGCCATTGCAATCACTGACAGAAGCACAACTTTGTGGTTCTTCATAACTAACACCTTGCTCAGGTTTGTTTATGTACATCCAAGTCCGATCTATTCCTACTATTTGTTTATGATGGACATCCAGTCCCGTCGCCACGGGGTGCTTTTGGGGGCTTGCCCACCCCCCAAATAAAGCTCCAAGACCCCTCCAAATTGAAATATGAAGCATTATAACTCGGTAGAGTTTTTATCAAATTTAAGAATGTCAAGACCCCTGAGCAAACGTAAAGCCACCCTGTTGAAACATCTATACCGTTCTCAGGAACAAAACCATGGTTCGAAGTTTTACGCACTCAGTGAATTTTTGCTGACAACGATCAACTGTCTGCGAAAACTCCAACTAAATTCGATTTAAATTTTTAGGTTTTTATTTTGAATGCAACATGGAAATATTTCCAAAAATTCACTTGATAAAGCGTTTGAATGAATTCCTCACAATGCGCAATAACAACAATTACAGGCTCTAGCTTTGCAGCCGGCTGTTTGAGGAATCTCCTGCCTGGTTCTGCTCCCATCATCTTGCAATGATTCAAGCTTGCACTCATCATTCAGCAATAATAGTTAAGTCACAGCAGCGACCCACACCAAGCGAATCAATCGCAATTTATTGCGTTAAGGAAACTAGTTTCGCGTGTGGCACATTGTCAGTCCTGCGCAAAAGTCGACATAGAAACAAATAGAAAAACTACGTACTGTTGCTAAGATCAAAAATCAAGATTACAAAACCCAAGATTACAAAATTGAGCCCAATTAGAACTCCTCCACTAAACACAGCTACAAGACTGTTGAAGAAACCCGAATCGTAAACGGCCATTCAGCACACTGATTGACAAAAAAATCTCTCCGCGTTTCGCGTGGATTTTGTCGCTGACGATCACGTGGTTTACAACAGACCGCAAAGGGAAGTGGAAAAAGCCTAGAAAGCGAACTCAAGTTTTGGTGGTAATGTAAAATGGAATAGTTCGGTTGTAAAATGTATAATAAGAGCAATAATTAACAATTCCGTGGAATGTCAAACATCGGCTGTGCTCGTCTTTCTCACCGCGTGTTGCGATACTTTTCTCAGTTTTTCGATAACTTTGCCCGTGTTTAAGATAGTACGAGAAGAGTTAAATGCAGCTTGCTCGTGCTTCACATTTATGCTAGTAATGAAGGAGGCGCTCATGCAAACCCATTCGTGTAGTAAGAAGTGATGCATTTTTATTAGCGGAAAAATTTGCTTTCAGTGATTTGGTTCGCCCAGTCTGTCTTCCAAGCACCGACCATCAGCCCGAAAAGAGCTGCCTTATATCTGGTTGGGGAGCACGCGGGTTCTCAAACGATTCTCAAAGTGAGTGAATTTTTCCACCTCCGAGCGAACGAACCAACGATAGTTCTCTGATGTGGATCATTGCTTGCAATAAAATGTACCCTCGTAAATGCTGAAATGCAATTTAGGTTCAATCGGATTTTGATTAAAAGGTTGTAAATTATGCAATTTACGCTTAAATTACAAATATTTTAAATTTTCAAAAAAGCATTTCAACTTTGTTTTTCTTCGAAGAGCAGCTTTCGTGGTGGGAAATGTCCTAAATCTTTGAAAGAATGAAATGGGTCGGGACGTTTTTATGTTCTAGAAGCTAGTAAAACTCTACCAAACACCGTACCACGAGCGAAGCCACTGTAATTTGTACGGGAAATAAAAAATCCGCCTTTCTTATACGCAATTAACAAGGCACTTAAAATTTTGTCGGGTTACAAAAACTGCACCAGCATCTATAATACATTTTTGTCTATTAAAATTGTGGCTAGGGCACGTCCAATGGTATCTTTGTTCACGGAAAGAACCAAATATTTTGGATTTGTGAACGCCGTAGCACTAATTGCGCACTTTTCGGTATGTTATCAGTTATCGTAAGTGAAAAACAAAGTAGCTAATATTTACCACAAGCAATGTGCACATTACATCATGTGCAGTCGCATACAGATGTTCGCAAAGGTGGCACGTTAGCCTCCAGACACCTATAACCTATTTACGCAGTGGTTTACATCGAAAATCTTTAATTTCGCTGAGAAAAAATGTTGTATGATGACATAACATCTATTTTTGTTGTGAGTCCGACTTCCGCCATTTTTTGTACTTAAGTGGTACGCTTACCACGTGCATAAGCCGTATTTATTCGATCGTAAGCCGCAGCTTGTAATTTTTTTTCATCATTTCGTGTGGCTTATAAACAAGGGCGGCTCACATTTTTTTACTCTATCGAAAGGTCTAAATTCCAGATGACGCCCAGTCAGAAATAAGATTTCTGCAAAACTTTGCCATGTATATTCCCGCCTTACGGAGTTTTTGCCCTATTTTTTCTGCTGAAGGGTTTGCGAGGTCCTTACCTTTCAATCAACAGATTAGTTGCTTTCGACGTACGAGTGCCATTTTCAGTAATCCTCAAAAGGCCATCGCTTTTTGCCTTTGCGGGTCACGGTATGCCCAACGCTTTCCTAATACTCTCTTTAAGGGATAAGAGCGTTCCCTTACTCTCAGAAGCGGTAAATAGATAATAATGACGCTTGTGCTGCCCTTTGAAAACCTCGCAACAGAAAAAGTGAATAAGTATCGTCCTTGCATGCCTTTTTCTAGTAGAGCGTTGCCCCAAATCGTTTCTAAGCACTACGCTCATGTTCCGGGTCTTCGAAGATATGGTGCTGCGCCTTTTAAGAAGCGTAAGAAATATTCAATACAACCTGCTTGAAAAAGCGGCCTTTCTGCGGGGAAAGTCAATGAAGTATGAAGTTAATCGGTCCTGCGGCTTTACCTGGCCAGTGTCAAAACGAACAGCGTTCTACACAGGCTTCCCGCTTTTTTTCCGGTTCTTCATTGGGTAAGCATGGAAAAACTAAACAGTCATGAGGGAAGCGGTTTCGTTGGAAATTTCTTCCGTATGTGGCAGGAAGCGAAGTGAAAAAACGAATAGATGCTTCACTGATGGGCCAACACAGGGGTTCCCAACCTTTCTCTGACCATGTGACCCGTCAGCATTTCGACAGATGAGCAGGTACCCCTCAAATTTCTGATGACAAAATTTTATCATGACTAGTCAATAAGTCATACATATATTTAACAATAATCATGTAATGATTTTTGAAAATAATATTCACCGATGTATGTATAAACATTTGAAAATAGATAATATAAAAATACATTTTCCCTTCTATTTCTAACCTTAAATGTACCCGCTTTCAGAGAGGCAAATGTACCTCTAGGGGTGCTTGTATACCAGGTTGGGGACCCCTGGACTAACACCTGATCATGCGTGTTTTCACAGCAACGTGTTTTCTTCACCGTTTCAGGCCTTAACATCAAAACATTTGAATAACTTAAAACTTGCTTGTTGTTTTTGTATGTACATTCCCGTCGCCACTGGGGGGCTTTGGTGGGCTTAGCCCTCCCAAACAAAGCTCCAAGCCCCCTCAAATTGAAACGTGAAACACTATAAATCGTGGAGTTTTTGTCAATTTTTATAATGTCAAGCTCCCCCCGCACAAACACAAAGCCCCCCCACAGAAATGCAAAGCCCCCCTACTGAAAACTTTCTGGCGACGGCTCTGTGTATGTATTGGGCCAAACTTTTTAAAAATAACCAGATTCTCAGCTAAGTATCGACGGCATTACGTTTAATTTACTCATGAACGCTATTCACCATTTGACGCAAAGCACACTTCATTTTGTAGTATTACAATGCCGGTACCACGGTGAACCGTGGTAAAGCTTGTAAAGCTTACTTCAGAACAAACTGGCGCTGCCGAATAAATAACTCGCACCGATTGTTTTTCAGTGTTTGGACTACGGACGTTTGGCAAGCAGAAATATAGTCAAATGTGATATTTTTAGGGTTGCATGAAATACAAGCTCTTATTTCCAAAGTTATCATTGTTCACGATTTACAATAGCGCATGGGGACGCTGAAGGTGTCTTTTGCGCCGAGGCCAATTTTACCGTAGCAAACTACTGATATTGCATAAGACCGTTAGTTTTACAAAAATGTAATTGGTTGATAAACTGAACTAACGTTTCATGACAACTGCACATCAAAACTGTGTTTGTTTAAGGACGTACGAATTATCCTGACTTGTTGCAAAAAGCAGAAGTCAGTCGGTGGGATCTGGAAGATTGTCGCACAGCCTATGGATTAACACCACGTGGAGCACAAAAAGTGGCAAATGGATCTTTTTGCGCTGCTGTAAGAACCTGATGCTTCTGTGCCTGCTAGAAAGCATGTCGACATAAAATGATGTACCTCTGTTAAAGAAAAATTAGACTAGGAAAGTAATCAAAGCCGTTGCCATTGGTTTGCCACTCTTTTATTCTTAGAATGATTAATATAAGTCTGGTCTGCATTTATTGATACCCAGATAAATTTTGGAAATATGTACAGGACGTTGCTTCTGTACAGTTTAGTTTTCTTTGAAATCTGCTGAGTTTAACATAGCCTTTCCTTTTGCGAAGAAGTTAAGAAAATTTTTCTCTGCATAACTTGCAATTGTATCTTATTTTTGGAAAAAATATTGTGCGTATTAAAGATTTTGTGCATTATTGGTTATGCAGTTTTGGATAATTAAACTAGCAGTACCAACATACCAGCCATTATTACTTTCTTAAATTACTTTTGCAAGCCACGTAGTTAAACCTTGATTTACTACATGGCAAATGCTGTTATTGTACAGAACGGAGTTATTTTGAACAGAATTACTAAGCAATCAAAAAGGAAAAAATTTTGCATTCAAAAACTGTCTATCGCCATAACTGGTTTTAGAAACCTTTTGTTAACACCAATTAGACCTCTTATAAATCGATATGAAGAGAATTACGAGTATTTCCATTTCAAAAATTTCGGAAATGAACAAAGAGCAAACATTTGCTTCAAACGTAATTGCTGTTTTTGGTGGATTGTTGCGTATTCAATTACGTTGCTGTCATTTGCATTTTTAACTATCTATCAAATGTATTTCTTTTTGCTGGATGTAACACTTCATTGGAGCCGTCATACACTGATTGCCGCAAACTTTTTTCACCCTAAAAATCCCATTGTGAAGCAACGTCAACGTCAGATTGCCATTCCTGGCAAACGTTGGCCGCTTTTTCGCGACAGGAGCTCGAGAATGTCACGAAACCAGGGACTTAATTTAAAAATTGCTAATTAAACAAAAACCAAGAAAGGAATTTTTAGGGTGCACCTTGAATAATGTAAATCACGAACAACTCGTCTTCGAAAAAAGAAACTCAACTCACTTTTTAGTGAAACACCATTTCGGATTTTCATTACACCATTCATGAAACAAAGTGGGTATTACGTGCAAACATTACTAGCAAGCCTTGCTAAGCGACGTTTTATTGCACAGGGTCCGGGAACGGACACTTGCCAAGGCGACAGTGGCGGTCCACTCGTGTGCAGAAGTGACCGGGGAGGTGCAGGCACTCCTTACATCCTATGGGGAATTACCAGTTGGGGCGAAGGATGTGGGGACAAAAGGAAACCAGGAGTGTACACGAAAGTGCTGGATTATTTGGACTGGATCAGAAGTATCACAAATGACACGCGCATTTAGACACAGCACTTATGCACGTCTGTGTACAGAACTGAAGCAAAGAAAGTATTCTCGTAATATCGTGCAAAGTGACACTTGCTCTAGTTAAATTTTACCGGTCATTGGAAGGTTCGAAAACAAAATTCTGAGCTGTTGACACGTTCGCAGTGCGCAGCGGATGTTTAGCCAAATATCCGTTTTGTCCACTTTTAGTCAGTAACGCCAAAATAATAGATCTGCATACGAAGCAAAGGCCTGTTATTTGTACGCATTTCTCGGTGGTTTTCGTTAGTTCTCCGACAAAGACTTGTTAGTGCTCAACCTTTTGAAAGCTGCATTTAGTGAGTCTATTTTACTTCTTCATGTAGAAGCAATACATTACTTTTAATTGCTGTAATTGCGAAATAAACCATTTTTCATGACGTTATTATGCTTATACAAGTAGTGGATGGATATTTTTTTTCTCAATTATCTTAAGCACCAATATTGGGGAAGATTTTATGAAAACTGGCCTCGTATAAAGTCTAATCACGCTGAAGTTGGGCAAATGTAGACTCCCAATGTTGAACGGCATAGCGCGGAAGTTCTTGTGGGGAAACTGTCATCACCCGTCACTATACTCTAAAGAACACGAGTCTTAGAAACGGGTAGCATTTGCATTAGCCACATTTGTTGAAAGTAATGAAGATATTATGTTGAGTTCCTGGTGGCAAAACGCTACGAAATAACAACATGAGTAGCAAAAAGAACAGCATTTTTCGTAATGAAGATATTAAAACATGTTCGTACCTATTCCATTAACAGTCCAACTGAAAAAATCTATTTCGTCCTTCATCAAAGGGCCTGTTACTCAAAAAATGATGAAGCCTGATCCGAACTGAAACGAATCTAAGCCAGCAAGTGAGCCTTATCCTTGTGATTGTTGGCTGAAATTATAAAAAGAGTTTCACGGTGTTGCCCAGAGGCCAGAGCCATCGACGGAAGAGAGTTTGTCTCTATCTCCCCATTTTTACATCAGGCCTCATAACCCAGAGAATGTTCTGAGCCGTTACAGCAGGTTTTGGAATGCTTCTTTGCGTAAACGTCGACTGGAGTGGTAGTGTATGCGTGGCGTCAAACTTCGCTGCGCATTCACTATTTCTGTGATCTTTGACCCCCACAAAAATGCCGCCTGGGTCGCACCGTTACACCTTGTTCCGCGAAACTCATTGACGCCTCGCATGCCCCTGTGGTGGAAAGCTATTGGCAAGAGTTTGAACGTTGTCACCCAATGGTGTTCCTAACGTTAAGTTGTTGATCTTGAACAGGCCTGGAGAGTTTGCGTTAGCTTCGGAAAGATTTACTCGGAGCTGTTGACGCGTTATCTTTGTGATCTACGAAGAAGCGAAAATCGCTGGGTGCACCGGTGCCACATTTTCATGTGACTCAATTTGAAGCTCGCTGGAATTTGGTTGTTGACTTTTCGCACAATGTACCTTGACCGACCCGTGAGCTCTTTTGCTATTGGGCCTCGCAGACATTAGGTAATGTTTCCCGAGTAGTTGTGTATTGAAAAACAATATTAGTCAGCCAAAAGTGATGCTGGCATCTTTGGCTCCCATTATTTTGATATGTGGTGCTTTTAAAGGAAATGGTCAAGCACACATGTGTGTGTAATACTTTCCAGAACAGTTTCCCAACTACTTTTCTTATGCGGCCCAGTGGGTGTTTGCACTGCATTGCCAAGGGTCACCATTTCGTAAAACTGTCTACATTGCATTTCTTTGAAATTCCTTACAAATGCAAGCACACCGTGTTTTGAAAGCAGCATTTTTCTCCAAACTGCTGGTAGCACTTTTCGGCAAGCAGTATTTCTGGTGCCTTGTTTGGTTGACCTCGTTGGGCTCATTGATTTTGTTTTCAATGCACAATTGCCTGGATAAACATTGTCTTCCAGCTGTGTGCTTCACTTTGAAAAAGTAAAATGGCCCAATGTTTCAGAAAATTTGGTGTATCTTCTACAAAATCACCCTCAAACTGCAGCCATCATCCGCACCTATTTCATCTTTTTCTTTCTGATCTAAGCGCAACAAATTGTAGGCAGCCAGAACTTCCGATTGAAAAGGCTCGAAAACATGAATAAGCTCTGCGTCAAATAAGATATTAAAAAAATATTTTTAAGTATATTTCCCATTTTCTGTAAAATGTTGTCATTTATTTAATGAGTAACCCAAGCACTTAAGCATTTCAATGTACATTGTACCTTTAATCAGTGCTGCATTGCAATTTTGCAATTTCGTTACATTATATCGCAGCATTTGACCTTGCTTCGTGGTTAAGGGAAAGCTGAGGTCATGTAAATAACCATTGTGACAATACACTGTACCACAATTTGATCTTCAGTAACATTTATCTGAAATTGAATAAATCAGCTACATGCTATACTGATATTCTACGTTCACCCAGGTGCTCCGCAGGCCAGGTTTTTCTTGATAGAGGGCGAGCACAAAACAGCAGGAAAACTATCAGCGAAAGACAAAAACATGTCATCACCCATTAAATGAGAGGAACCAATTTCACTTATGGACGCACCACCGCCACCACTAATTACGGTAATGGGTGTGCAACCCACCTTATAAAATTGATATTCGTTGATGGTTTCACACTCTTGCAGCAGGCGCGTCTCTAAGTTTCAGTTGTTTCAGCCAACAACAACAAGCAGGGTGGCAATATTCAGCGAAAAACTGAAATATAGAATCGTCCAATTTCAGTAAGAGAGTGCCAACAGCAAGTGGAGTGGGCACCAACAGCCCTCATTGGCGACGAATCTGAATTTCAGGGAATTAGCCAAGTACAGACGAATAAACTTCTTTTGCCATCCACAAGTTTCCAATTAAGTGGCGAGTTTTACAAAAAATTGATGACGTAGCAGAGAGCTCCAAAATTGCCCTTCTTCTTGATGACGTAATAATGAACTCTACTTTGTAGATCAAGCTCTGTCCAAAACTGACCTACAATACAAGCTCGTCCTTCTCTGGGTTTACGCAGACTGATGCATTTGTTGCCTTCTGCAATGTGAATGCAAAGTAGTCGCATGGCCTCAGACGCAAAGAAGTGGAGATGGGCGCCACAGACCATTCGTGACACTCCGAAACATGCACGAAAGCGTGTACTAATAAAACTGAACTGAACTCAACTCAATGTGCTAACCATTTTCTTTGTTGCTTTCAAACAAAGTTTATAAAAGCATCATTTACCACCAAAAAACTGTCATGTGGCGCTTGCTTGGGTTACTTGAATGTTCTCATAGGAAAATTATGGTTGGAAAGCAAGCAACTCATGGGAAACTAATGCCGAGCTTTGCACACACTACAGACAAGTTTTTTTGTCCCCACCAAAAAAGAAATTTTGTGCACGGACTCCTGCACCGAGTTTATAAATTGCCAAATAAATGCCACAAATTAGTGTGATTTCTTAAAAATTGACAATATGCTGATACAAAACGCATGTCTTAAAGCACACTCGGACTGCTTCGTCTTGCAATACTTAAATAAATAGCATGAAGCGCACATTTCTTGCGTTGCAAAAAGTCCTTTAAGAACAGAAACCATTAGTATGCGTCTTCACTAACTGTAAGAGCGTTCTTACGAACTTTGTCTAGAAGTGTAAAAATTTACATATATCAGTATAAATCCCGATTGTTTCCATTCAGCTTCGTCTTTTTCACTGAAACGACAGTTTTAAAAATCTTTCTCTTATTAAGACAAACAGAACTCGTTTCACCGATAAAGATTAATTTGTGAAATAATCCTCACCAGTAAATCAACTTGGGTTGAACAGACACGCCGACGTTTGATGACCTGAACCAATGAACATAAATCTGATTAATGTCCCGCGATATGCAAGCCTTTACTAGTCAATCCCACGCACCGATTTATATAAGAAACAGCAGTAAAGGGAAACACTGTCGGCCAAAACAAACATCTCCTGCTTGATCTGCTTTGGTACGGGAACACCAAACGGAACGCAACTTGGATGTACCACTTACCCTTTTGCTGTTATTTGCAGTGCTATAGACACCTATTCTCTAATATAGTACGAATGCCTTTGAATGTGCACCTTCATTTGTATATATATATATCTGGTTGATTTATATAATTTTTCCTTGAAGATGACTAGTGATTAAGACGAAACGGTGAATAAGATATCGTATTTTCTAAAATGCTATCGTTACTGTCCTCTATCAAAATGTTTACATATACTTCGTGAATCTTTTACCAAAGTTCAATCTAGAAATTTGTGTTACATTTGGGCCTCCACCAGTGAGGTTTGAACTATTCCAACTGCTGGCGACGCGACGAACCAAATGACATCATGTTTATTTTGGTTTTCACATATTTTTGTCTGGAAATAGTTGCCAGCTGACAGGGGTATATCGTGGGCAACAGTCAGATTTTTCACGTGGTATCGTAGCAAGTAACTAAATTTTGGGTGGGATTTCTGTGAATAAACATACACACATAAGTTCAACTTTCATTGACCCTCTCAGAATGGTTTTTGCAATCAAAAATAATTATGCAAAAAGTTGAGATGAAAATGAATCGCTACAAATTCAGTAAAATAGGAAAGTCGAGGAGTAATTTTTGAAACTATGTAACAGGAACAGTGGTTCACAAAACGCCAGCTAGCAAGATGTTCCCCTTACCGATCCGAACTGATCTAACAATAAGCTTTTGAAACAGATACGTGCTTGATCGTAATAGCGCTGTGTGGACTTTCATTCGTGTTTGTTTGCCAGTTAACCATTAACAATCTGACCCATTTAATGACAAGTAACACAGCGATGTCGCCTGCCTGCCAGATGCTTCGGGTCCTGAAAACGGAGTTTTCATGATTTGTCGATTGCGCAAACAGTTTCTGAGGACAGTATTGTTCCTGAATGAAAAGGAAATTCCCGAGTGAGTTTAGAGAACGTGCGCTCACACACAGCGACAGCGAATCACTGACAAAAGGACTTGGACGAAAAAACAATCTGGTTTTGTTCACAGTTTGGGAGATATTTGCCAGGAGGAAAGTTTAATGACCTGCCGAATTTTAATTTTCGTTTAGTTAAGACGGTACTTCCAAAATATTTGCTGAGGATGCGCTGCCAAACTATTTATTAACTACGCTACGAACGATCGATCTCTTGCTTGCAAAATGCAGCCTCCAGATCAACTTAGCAGATGCAAAAGCAGTTGCTTCGCTATGGCACGAAAAACATTATTGATGAAATATGGTGTTAGTCTGAGGTTAGGTAAGTCACGCATATCTGAAAAATAGCTAGTGGTTCCATAACTCTGCTGTTTGTCGGAATCAAAACACTAACGATCAAAAGTTTGAAACTACGAAGCAAAATCCTTTCTAATGTTTGCTGTGAAAAATGCCTACAAGAAAAGAAATTTTTACCCTTTTACCCTTACAAATATTAAAAGAGGCAAACAGTAAACATTAACTTTAAGATTAAGTTTAAATGAGCTACATACATGACTAAAAAAGATTAAGAAATAATTAATTAAATGAACAATTACTATGCCGTTTTTATTGTTATAAGTAGCTTTGAAAACAAACCCTTTACTTCAGAAAAAACATACACCGAAGCTGCAAGTCACGGAATGAAAGTCGACTTTCTGCGTTAATTTCTTCCGGAAATACATTTGCTCACTTTTTCATAAAATATAATAATGGCGCCGTGGGCACAAGCAAGTGGAGATGGGCGCTGCAGACTACTCGTGACACTCCGAAAGGAGTATAAAAACCGAGTATAAACGAAACTGAACTGAACTAAAAATTGAGTCATTATCAACTAAGTGTTAGTTGAGCAGCGGTGACGGAAGAAAATGCTTCATGCATTTATTTATTTTCGAGCCCGCGTTTTATCTCAAGACGGTCGCCGACAGCCCGGGAAGATAACGAGGTCCAGAAATACCTCACGGTTCTCACCAACGCCTGACAGCTCGTTCTGCTGGCTCCACACCTAGACGTGAATAAGCCAGGACAGCAATGTATCCACCTGATCCTCGGCCGTTCTCTGGATAGCTTTCCTGTACTAGCCAGAAGTACCTGGCTCGTATTATTTCATGATGAACGATAACTTTTCATCTTTTACTACCATTGTTCTCTGAAGGCAACAAAAACATGCTCTTGGTAACGGAAAATATTTTATGAGAAGATTCATAAAAATAGTTTGTTTATTTTTGATTACTATAGGTAGAATAAAGTGTCGAGACGGCGGCCCGTCGATGCGAATATTCACAAAAATATTCGCCAGGCTTTATAATGTTGTCATGAAAAACTTGCGACTTTTCTTTGTTTAGCGTCAGGTGACAATCAGTCACGGCAGCAAGCAGACAATTCAAATTTTTATCGTGTTCTGCAGCAATTGTACCGGTGACAGTTATATCATCTAAACAAGCATAGACCTTTTGCAAGTGATAAGTTTTAATGAAACGATCAATGGTTCGTTGAAACGCAGAACGGTACAAAAAGGAAGGCACTGATGTTGGAACAGTTTGTATCCCGCTGCGAACGCTGTGCAGTGTTTTTCTTCAGGCAAGAAGGGACTTTGATGATGCGCTGAACGTAGACCCAGGAACTTGTAATACTTGCCTTGAGCCGCATTTCACTACGTCTTCAATTTTGGGCAAGGGGTACTTATTCAGCAGCGCAAAGCGATTTACAGTTGCGAAATAGTCGACGACTAACCTTTTCTTTCTTGGCTTATTGATGACGAGAGCTTGGGTTCCCCAAGGCGATCGTGCAGGTTCGATAGCGTCTGCCTTAAGCAGGCGCTTTATTTCACAGCGGATAAACTGAGCATATTCTTGGTTGTTGCGCCGACTTCGGCATGCAATTGGCTTGCACGGTGGCAGCAAGAATTCCAATAATCGCGGGGTGCTAATTTGGCAACGGCGACCGCGAGCTGACCAAAAGGATAGGATGTGGGACCGGGATCACTAAAGCCGTTTTGGGATCATACATTTCCTACGTAACAGAGCTATGTTGGTTGAGGAAGTGTTGAACAACATTACGTCCGTGCACAGATTGTTGATGACACAGAAAGCCGCGTTGGGATACGATCGATCTAAGAGGTTCAGCATGCCACGAGCTTTAACAAACATTTTCACGGTAACCTCGGAGGAAGCCATAACAATCGAAGTAGGTTGCCCAGAACACCATAACCCCAAGCTCTTCGCAATATTCTTATATACAAAATTTTCGGATAACCCAGAGTCAACAGCAATCCTTGCAGTAACCCGCTAACGACAGCTGGCGGGGCACTGTCGGCATAGGGCGATGAAACGAATGAAGATTGCATAGTTGATTGCTCAGTTTTGACGAGAGATTCTCAAAGCGTTTGTCTGTCTGACGAACTTACAACGTTAGCAGAAGCGGCGCTTTTAATTCGGCGTCTGGAGTTGCAAACACGAGCAAAATGACCCTTTTTGTCGCACGTATGACAAATTCTTTCTTTTGCTGGGCGCAAAACTCTACCATGCTTTCTTATTCCACAGTAGAAACAGAGACGGCTGTCGGCTTCGGCTGGACGTCGCGAGAAAGACTCTTTGCCAGTGATGGCTGGGAATGGCTCGATTAGTCTTATCATTACGTTGTGTTGTCGCCTCGGATTCCGCCGCGCGACGGGCTTCAGCAAAGGTAATAACCGCAGTCTGACTAGCGTGCTGGTCCATTATCAACCACTGACGTTGTGCTCTATCCAAACAACCAGCAATAATGCAAGTATTTTACGAGGGTGAAGTTGTCCTTTTCTAGTGATCGCTCACGGATTTTTGCTGATGAAAGTCCGTCGATGAACGAGTCGCGGGTCAGTACTTCCCTGTGCACATCGGCTGTGACGTCCTGGAACAAACAATTTTTTGAGAGTTTTCAAAGCTTACGGGAACTCTGAGATCGTTTCTCCAGCAGTTGAGGTCAGAAATATACCCTTCTGATCCTCGGGCCTTCTCTGGATAGCTTTCTTGTACTAGCCAGAAGTACCTGGCTCGTGTTATGTTAACGATGAACTATAATTTTTTAATTTTGTACTACCATTGTTCTCTGAAGGCAACAAAGCATGTCCTCGGTAACGGAAATTATCTTATGAAAAGATTCGTAAAATAGAGTGTTTATTGCTCGTTACTGTACAATTGTATAGCAGGGATCTCCACACTTTTTGGCAGAAGGCCACATAAACTATTATACAACAATTTGAGGGCAGGACATCTTACATAATGTGATGGTTTTGCGATGTGTTACACTCTAGCAAATAACTACATTTTTCGTAATATATTATTTTTTCATTATTGATAAAATGTATTTACGGCCGGATGAAGTGGTTTTGAGGGCCGTAGTTTGGAGACCCGTGGGATAAAGTAACAATTATTTTCATACACTTGTTCTTATTTCTTCTACCATGCGAAGTGGGGGAATGACTTACTCTATCCCGCACACTTCGACAATCGTGAAATAGCTTAATGCAAACAAACTTCTGATATGTTGGGGACATTCTCAAAGTACATTTCTGTGGAAAAAACGTTTTCTATCCATGGAAGGAAGCCTAAAACAGAAATCAAATTAATTTTATTGCATTGAAAGCGAAAGTTGTCGCGAATTTTAAGAATAAAGTTTTTTTAACGGTACAGGCACAAGAATTTAAGATTTTATTTATATTAAGATTTATTCTTGCTTTCTACCTGGGCTCCAGCCTTGGACCAGTTTACCTTTGCCTTTATGGAACAGATTTTGAATTTAATTGATGCTTTATTGCAACTCAGTATTCTTACTTCGAAAAGGAAACTTTGAAGTCAAGTGAACCAACTGTTTGAATAGAAGTTTTGTTGGACGTTTAGGAGTAACTGATTGTTTTGCTTTTGTCGTTTAGGTCTTAACGTACACTAAAGGATAGTTCTCTTTGCTTGCACATTTAACGGCAGGGTGCTTGGGATAGGGTTTCAACAAGCAATGGATCTCCCACAAGAGAGGCTGAACGACAAAGTATTTTGCAAATTAGTTATGATTCTCTCGTTTCATCGTTTTTGTCTGTTCGATTCAAGCCCATAAATCCTCTTTCAAAGCCTTTGTTTCAACCTGTTACCCAACTGAAAACCATAGCACGATTAGTTTCAAGCGCAAACTAAACTTTTCATTGGGATCGGTGAACTGCAGGTATTTACAGCCAAGTTAAGTTTGTACACGTAAAAAATCAATTAACCCCAAACATGCCAGCTTGAGTAAATCATTAATCTTGATTTGGATATTGAAACGTTTTTTGAAATGATTCATGAAGATGAATTTTCCTACAGCTTGCATTCTTCCATTGCTTGTTAAATTCGAATTAATTAACACACCTCATAAAGATTCTGACAATTTTGTCTTTCTGAAGCCCTTCCAATGAAAGATGTTGGAGGCTTTCACCTGAGGAGGCACCAACGTATTGTAAATGTGGATTAACAGTAAATGTTTGGATAAGTGACAATACGTGTTTTGCCATTCAAATGCACGACTTCCGATAACTTGCAAAAGTTGTTAATCGCAACAGGAGGTGCATACGATTAGTTCATAGCTTGGTCCATCTGAATTGAAGACATAGAATAAAACCTATTTTAGACGTTTAAGTTAAATGTTCTGAAATACGAACCATGTCACTAGACCACTGCTTGAACCTCGATTTATCAAATTCATGCTGTTTTATGCTGGTTTCATCCAGCAATGCAAGTCATCACTTTTTGTTTCGGTTTCTGTTCTTTCTAAAGAGAAAACCACGGGAAGTTTGTATTTTGCTCTTTGCTTCCATCGTGTTTATAATTTCAAGCAACAAGTGACTAACGCGTAGAAAAATAATATTGTGAATTTTTATGTTTGCAATCTATATGACCATTGAAAAACGAGTAAATTAATTTTGCAAGTTCCACACTTAGGCAATATCCACGACGGCTTACGAAATGAGTGAAGCTGATTGCTATAGCAAAGAGTTTCATGAAAGAGTGAAAACCAACTGTGATATTTGCATAATCATGCCACATAAAAAGCATCAGATCTCTGTTTTCGTGAAAATAACTGAGTCGCCAGGCAATATTTATCAGAGGACCTTTGGCTGCCTTGAACGCAGCTGAGTTCGAAAAAGGTGACTCGAGATGCCAGTGTCACCCACTTAACAAACACTCAAAACCTATAGAAAGATCCCAGACTATAGGTGACAACTACTTGTAATAATAGTGTGACAAGGGTTCGATTGCGTCAAATAAGGTAACACGAGAGCCGCAAGTCAAATAAGGTAACACATCACAGATGTGAAACCAGGTTAAAAAAGCATTTTTGTTTTTTGTATATATACATGCAATTTTGATGTTGCACTATCCCGATTTAAGTAACTTCACTCCACAGGTGAAACAAGCAAGGAATCAATTGCAGATTTTTAATAGGAAATCGATTTCACGGAGCACGACGCATCGTCAGTCCTTACATCTTATTCAAATATCTTGATTTAACTGTATCCAATATTTACACATGTTCTCCAATCATTTAAAAAAGAAGATACGAACGATTCTCATGTCATCAGAAAGTTAAAACAGATATGTTGCATTTGTAAAATTGTTCCTTGAATTAGCCAAGTTTAGCTGCTGCTGAGGAAATCGGCAGTTTTCATCTCGTTTCTTACCCAAAGGTGGAACTTGTTCTCCATGTTTACTTTAATTTCTCAACAGTGGCGTAAACGTCTACGTAGGTTAGTTTTCAATTATTCACACACAAAATCTCTGGCTATCTATTAACAGTTTTAGTTTGTTCGCCGTACCCTTCGTTAAAGACCCCTAATACTGGTCAAATGTGAATTGGCGTAGCCATAGGCGTACGGGAAGGCATTTTACCGTGGGACGGAAAAAAATTTGCCCTGAAAACAGCAATTTGCCCTGAAAATAACAATTTGCCCTGAAACTAACTTTTTAGTTTAATCCGAATGGGGCCTGAAACCTTATGTAAATCTGTTCGATACAGCTGAATTCGTTTATAACGGCCTGCTCTGTAACGTCAATTCGCCCATACCGTTACATTTTGTTTGGTCTCGATGGCATCCTTTATATGCATTCCAATTCGCTTATAATGTCAATTCGGCAATAACATTCTTTATGCAATCCCCTAGAGGTGCCGTTATAGGCAAATTCTGTAGTTACCCTGCTTGTTAACTCAAAGGGTTGAAGTTCTTTGTGTGTTGTGTTCTCCCAGACAAGAAATTTTACCGTAATTGCCTTTACTGATGCAAATATGTACGCGACTTCGATGACGCAACGCAATGTTTTAAAAGTGACTATTCCGGATCGTATAGTCCGACTCCCTAAACCTGCCTGTGTTATCGCTGCTGTGCGCGTGAGCAAGGCACTTAAAGACGCGCACTCAAAGGAGCCAAGCAATCTGCACGTCCGTGCTGCCCGCTTCTAAAACTCCTGTTAATCAAAAAAATCTAT
>JGI24158J21664_10004881_pt1 | contig 17383 bp, 10 predicted proteins | sample Ectturendosymbi3_FD_21664 | JGI IMG/M metagenome (IMG submission 21664)
GTTGGGCCCTAGGCCAGGAAACATGAGCCAAAATGACCACAAAACTACTTCACTTATGATGTCAGTCACAAAAAATCTGCAACCCCCAACCAAAAAATTTTTTTTCGAGTACAATCTACTAGACTGGTTGATCCGTTTGAGCCCTTGAACAGCTCTCTAGCGCAAATCGGCAGAGGAGCTTGGGCTTTGGTGAGGCAACCAAAAACTGCTATTTTTTAGGCCGAAATCGAAGTACGAATATATCGTACGCCGATTCTCAAAGTGTTAAACAGGTTTGAAACCAGCTATAGTTGAGAGCGCTGACTTCCAGTCTTCATCGTGACCTGTGCACGTTGGTCTACAGCAACGGTTGAGTTGGACATCTTCCAATTACACGTGCATATTATTATTACTTGCCTTTGTTTGTTACTTACAGAACCATTGCCAATAGGTTTTCCATTTGGGGGGGGGCTTTACGTTTGAGCAGGGGGGATTGACATTTAAAATTTTGACAAAAAATCCACTGATTTGTAGTGTTTCACATTTTGCATTGGGGGGCTTGGAGTTTTGTTTGGGCGGATAAGCAGGCCCGTAACCAGTTTGGGACACCAGGTGGGGTGAAGTGTTTTCTGAGAGGGGACAAAATTTTATAAACTATGTCCACACATTTTTCCAGGTGGGGTAAGGCCCCCCTGCACCCCTGGTTACGAGCCTGGGGATAAGCCCACCAAACCCCCATGGCAACAGGACTGGTTACCAACAGACATCTATTTCAAAAGCTGTATTACCAAACCATGCCATGTGGGACATAGGCCTTTTTGAATGCTTAGCAGTGATTACAACATCTTACGTTTGACGGTAATTGTGTTGAACAACTTTACCCTTGCGTTAGGTTTTCAGACTAAGGTTCTTGTCTCAAATTCATCAAAATGAGGACAACACTTTTTCTAGCTCTTCTTGTTTAAGCTAGCCTTGTCTATTGATCGTGATTTCATGCAAAGCCTTTTTTATCAGAGGAGGGACAATATAAATCGCGAACGACTGGAGCCCTAATGTTTGCTAGTGTGCGATCGAATGTCATTTCTTTCCTTTGTTCAAAGGGCTTTTGACTGGGATGGCAGAAATGGCTTTGTCTAGAGAGGAAGGTGTAGGGACTGGGGCACAATTGCCCCCAAGTAAGTGTGTTAAAAAATCCCTGATTTCAAGACAAACATTGGGGCACTTTTAAAGATTTTATGACTTTTGAAAATGTCATTCAAAATAATAACAAAACCTTGAACTTTTAAACTCCTTTCATAAATTGATTTTTAATCAGAAAAGTGTCGCCGGATGGTAGACCCATCAATAATATATGATGATATGCAGGGTTCCTACAGAGTCCTAAAGTATGAAAAAAATTTGGTCATTTTCAAGTCTGCAAAAATCAGGAAAAAAATGTTTTTGGACTGTTGGTATGGTAAAAGAAAATGATTTTCCAGACTTGATCTTCTGACATGCATTCTGATATTTTTGATGATATTGTGATAAATTTGACTTTGATCATGCTAATTATTATAATGCCTGAATTCGACCTGGGTATGTCATTTGGAAAAAATTAAGTCAGGAAAAAGTCTGGAAAAGGTCTTGAAAAAGTTTGGAAATTTATGTTCAAAATTCCGTAAGAACCCAAGATGTGTCACAATTTAAGCATTGTTAAGAATGTGGATCACAGGCAAAACAACTCAGTTGCCGTGCAGCCCATTTCATCTCTTTCAATGATGAATATATGTCTGTGGAACAAAAGGCAATTTGTGCAGTGTGCACTGCCAAGAAGTTCCAACACTTCGTAAGCAGGATGTCAACATCCTGCTAGGTGTGGTAAACATGCCAGCTGAAAAGCAACAAAGCTGTGGAGTTGGTGGAATATCTGCTGAAGTCCTGAAATGCAGCAGTGAGGCCTAGCTACTGCATACAATTACAGGGTAATATCACTGCTCAGTGTTGCTGGAAAAGTTTTAGCATGCATGTTATTGTCTTTTGTGAAAGCAGTTTTAGAAGTATGCTAAGCAAACGTAACCAGTTTCTGTGTTTGAAGCATTACCTACTTTTAGAGACGACAAATGTGCATTTGCCATGTGGTTTGGGTTATTTCATTTTATTAGGTTATTTAACTTGAAAAAGGGGATATTATGTCAGTTTTTATGACTTCTGGCAGGAGATATTAAAAATTTCATTGAAAATGTAGTACTTGCAAAAATAATTATTGCATATATGAAAATGAAAGTTGCACAGCTCCTATGGGCTCAGCAGTTTCAAACAGATTCGAACAAACATGATAGTTGTGAAAATGTGAAACGCTCNGTGGTGTTGAGTTGCCTGTGATGATTGACACATGTGATAATTTTTAATGAAATGATATGTNGATTCCTCTCAACTCAAATGTGCCATTGACAGACGTGGAAGAAAAAGACCTGATTAAAACAGTTGCTTTCAAATGCAGAATGTTTTCTCTTAATGCTGTGATAGTAAAGTGTAACATTAGAAAGTGCCAAATTTGCCTCATACAGTGCTTTTGGTCCTAGTTGCAACCAGTGGCATTAAATTAATGCTGCAATGTCATCTTTAGAAAAGAGAAATAAAATAAGATTTGACATGTTCTATGTTAATGGCAGTGAATCCGTACGGTATGCACTGTGCACATTTCTGTATTGTTACATTATTTTAATTGAAAGATAGTGGCTTGCCTTTGATGCATTAGAAAGCAACATTGCCCTGATACATAAAAACGAAAATGTGCTCACTGTGATTATTGCAGTACTGAACAAGTTTTAGTCGATGCTATTTTTATCCAGTGGTTTGGTTTACTGGCATTGGTATACACGGAAAGAATGTATTGTGCCAAACACCTGTGAATTAATAATAGACTTAATTTTTTACAGCTCCAGCTGTTCCTTTGGTTAACAATGACTACACACCTGGGGATGCTCAAAGTAGTTGGATAAATCAAGGAAGACAAGAAAATGTCAACCAACCATCTGCCCAGACCATACAGCATCCTCCTGTAGATGATTTTAAGCCCGGTATCAGATCTGTTGAATACTATTTGTTTAGTGTCAAGGCATAAGTTTTCTGCTTCCCTCGTCGTTTGCTGATTTATGCATAGACCACTACTGCTCAAATGATGGCTACGCCTAGGCGAACCATGGCGTTGCTATATGGTGCGAAAAACACGATTTATGTTGTTTTCAGTGCATTTCCGTGTCAAACTCCAGTGTTCACAAACGCCTCATTCGTTTCTTTTTCTTAATTCTTTTTAAGGTTCATCGAACGGTATGGGCGATGTCGGGACTGGTGCAATGCATTACGGCCAAGGAACATCCTACCATCCTCCGAATAGCAATGCCAACGTAAATGCTAACCATTCAATGTCTAGCGCTTCTCAACAACTTGTCCAATTCACTCATAAAAGTAAAGCTCCTGTACACAGCGCGTGTTATTCTCTCTTTACCACAACTATGCGCTGTTGGCTTTTCTTACAGACCAACAAATGTCATGGCAGTCGGGCAGCACGGCGCAATATACTCCTGAAATGAACACTCCCATGAATCCACCATATTATCCTCCCTCGAACGATGTTTACATGCCTGTGTCTACGCATCCAGGTGCTTCGCTTTGTCTTTGCTGCCGTGCTGGCAACGCCCATTTCACGGTGATGTTGAATTCTGTTGTGAAATTAGAAACCTTTGGTGCTTTTCGATTAATGCTTTGCTTAACTTACCACCATTGCGTTTGCTACTACGATACGTTTTTGATAGATGAGAACAGTAGGGTTGATCGGCGCTTAGATGTTTAAACTGCCGCTCATAGTGCTCAAACAGGAAGTTTATCACTAATTTTCGAAACTTGCTCAGGTCCTGAGTTTTGGTGTTCAATCACGTCATACGAAATGGATGTGCAAGTCGGCGAAACGTTTAAAGTTCCATCATCGTGTCCTGCAGTGACAGTTGACGGTTATGTCGACCCGTCAGGTCGGTTGAGGCTGGTGGGCGTGTGTTGGCTGATTCTCGTGTGTTCCTCGGCGCTCTTGAAGACTTTTTTGTTTGTGAAAAGCGTTTTCAACTCATGCTCGCAATAAGACTCTGCACAAGTGAGTAGAATATTTTCCTTCGATGAGACCGTTTGTGTGATATTAAATTGCAGGGGGCAACAGATTTTGTTTGGGCCAACTGTCAAACGTTCATCGAACGGAAGCTTCAGAGAAAGCGAGGTACGTGAACTTCTGTTTTTTTTCTGGTTTAAATTTAGTTTTGATGCCTGATCCAGACGGCACAGCAGCGTTGTTCGTTGCAAAAGTAAATTGGAGAACTTTATTTCTCACTCTTGATAGCATGTGAGATAATGATAGTTCAGAATATGTCTTGATGATCTCATTGGAATTAATTGGTGTTGCGTTCTTCTGAAGAATGGTTCTTGTCGATCCAGGTTGCATATTGGTAAGGGTGTCCAGTTGGTGTGCCACGGGGAAGGCGATGTGTGGGTCAAATGCCTCAGTGATCACGCGGTTTTCGTCCAAAGTTATTACCTTGACCGGGAAGCGGGTCGCACTCCAGGAGACGCCGTCCACAAAATATACCCGAACGCTTACATTAAGGTGACGTCATTGCCTGCGTACTGTTCTCGAAACTAGAACAAAATGCCTGTGTAAGCGTTGTTAAGGACATAGTTCGTAGGTTTTTGTCACATTTTAAACCAGTTTTTCAGCAAATTATTCCGTGTTGCTTAACCTGTAGATGGCTTTTGCGGCAGGTATTCGATCTACGGCAGTGCCATCGCCAAATGCAACAACAGGCTCAAACCGCGTCGGCTGCTGCAAATGCGCAAGCGGCAGCTGTGTCCGGAAACATTCCTGGTCCTGGATCAGTCGGTGGCATAGCTCCTGCGATCGGTCAGGCTTTGTGAAATATTGTAATCTGACCTTAATTGTTCTTTGACTAACCGCTGAGATATGGACTGTGTGTTTGAGCGACATGAATAAATAAAAGTAATAATTATTATTTTTTCGTAGTTTCTCGTCCTAGAACTTTCAAATATCGCAAAACCAGTGCTATGACTAATTTTTGCAAAACTGGCGCTGTGAAAAGTTTGGTATTTGAAATGGCTGTTAACTTTTTTTGATGTTTGAATCCGTACCAGGCAGCAATTTTGTTGCTTGATGCAAAAGACTCGCTAACTTTTTACGGAGAGGTTTTTACCAAAAGAGATGAAATTGTACAAGAAATAGCGCGACGATTTTGTCCAAATCAACTGTGCTTGCACTCACAGGGCTGCCAGGATTGTCTGCTGCAGCTGGCATTGGCGTTGACGACCTCAGGCGACTCTGTATTCTTCGCATGAGTTTCGTGAAAGGTTGGGGTCCAGACTATCCACGTCAGGACATCAAGCAAACCCCTTGCTGGATCGAAATCCAACTTCACAGGTAACTTCCCGTCACTTGGAAACTACCCTTTTACCCTCATGCTCGGCCAGGAGGTGTGTGGAACTCGTGCCGTTTAAAACATTAACGAAAGCTTTTCACTGTTGACCAAGAAAAGAGTTTTCCAAGTAGTGTTACACGGACACGTTCACATTTAAGGCTGGTTATGTACTTCCTGGATGATGCGTTGGCTGATGAAAGAGCGCGTATTCAGTGCGAGTGCCTGTTGGAGTACTTTGATTATAATGCGCGTGTGGCTCGATTGAGTCAATCCTGACTCGGTGACTTAAAATCTATCAGTGCTTCCAACTCGATGAGTGTGGCGTTGGCATGTGGTTAAAGCAGTGCTCATTTTGATTTTCTTCAGTGATCAGTCACTGGAAGTTGCGTGCTGCGAGAACTCATGTGATACCTTAATAGGCGGTGGTTGAACAATTAACATCAGTGGCTCAGTAGATTCATTCAATCATTTGTCTCACCTTTTTCACTGACCTTTTTATAAGTTTGCGTTGTTTAAATTAGTGAAATTTTCAACAATTCGTTAGCAGTCAATGTGTTGTTAAAGAGACCATACCACGAGTGGTGTGAAGGAACTTCCCTGAAGAATTTGCTTCCTACAGACATACCCTGTAAAACTTTTGCCGAGAACATGTACGTACAATCCACTGGATGATCAGGCTCAAATAGTCCTGCTTGTAATCTGTCCTCGGTTTAGCGACAACTCAGCGAAATGTGTGACGTGACTCGAGAAAATTCTCGATGACTTCAGCTTGACTCGCCCTCATGTACATGCCGTTACCGCCGCAAGCTTCACCCTGCTCACCAATGCTAATGCCCGTCAGGCCACGAACTAACATAGCACTGCAGTGACACAATTGGTGTGTTGTTCAAGTTGCAGCACCAATGGTGAAGAGGTTTGCGACACTAATTGCGCAGGTGCCAGGCCAGGGTTGTTGAATGGTCCGTGTCACTTCCTCGAACCTCTTTCAGATGTTCAGCGAATGACGAAAAAGAAATCCTTACTAAATCCGATGCCACATACGAATGTAAGGAAATATAAAAAAAACATCAGCAGTTCTTCCTACATTCAAGCAAATATATTTAAAATGGGCTTTGCCCTTATTGGTGATGACCCTGTGATTGCGATGACAAATAAACAAAATTGGAGAAGTCCGTCCACTATTTAGTGAAAAGCCGAACTACTCCAGTAGTGAAAGATCCGGCTCATCATGGCAGAAATCGCCCATCAAGTTCACGAGTGCAACATAAGGTGTACTTGTCTGATCGCTCGAAGTACTGACCAAAACGCGTGATTAGTTAAGTACGGTGAGCTCTGCCTTTCCAGGTATTGATCATTTATCTGCGACATTGTGTTTCACATCCAGGGCCCTTCAACTGCTCGATGAGGTCTTGCACACGATGCCGATCGGAGAACCACAGGCGCATGACAGATGATTGATATTTCAATTCACCGATAAATTATCATTGCGCACCAGTTTTTTTTTGTAGTGCCATGACCCGCTGTACAACCTGCTTTCATGGATAGCTGCCGTCTTGAGCTCGTTTTATTTTGCTCCGCAAACTTGGCAACCTGCAACGCCTTCCCGAATTTCATGTTCGTGTTCTGTTTCAAGTGTCATAAAGCTTATCTACAATTAATATTATGATGTAAACATCAATACTGCTGTTGCAATTTGAATCACGTCCCTTTTGAGTGATGAATTTAGCGATTTGATGGAATTTTACTCGTATTTATGTGAAACGTGAAGTCTTTCAATTATGATCACTCTTCTGATTGCCACAAGACTTTAAAAGTTTGCACTAAACCATTCATATTTCATGTTTTTATTTTTCGTGTAATCGTGAAGTTGACGCGTTCTTCGGGATGACGCAGTTGTTTTCTGCTACTTTTAAATTGTGTTGTGGGAGAACGAAACGATTATTGCAAAGCAACCTGTGCACGCGCCGCCGCCTACTATTTTTCACTTCCCTGCGACTGTGTTGCTCATGAATGCGTCCTTTCCCTCTTAGTACGTTTTTTCTACCTTGCCCGTTCTTGTACATAAAATCGTCGTTTGTTGCTCCCTGACTTGTCTGTACAATCGTCGCCGCAGTATTTCACGCTTAGTTCGGGCTCAGCAACGCACGCACGTCGGATTGTCCACTGCCGTGTGGAAAGTAACGATTTGTTATGATACAGTACCGATCGTGCGTTTCACATCTGGAGACGTTCTGACAGTTTGCAAATGGACTGTTTGGCGTGGTCGGTTGAATTGCTCATAAGGTATGATGTCGAAGTCCGTGCACTAAAAGATTTTGGAATACTTACAATTTAGAGATGATTCTTGTTCACGTGAATTGCCTCCGTAGTCCTGATGGGTCACTTCAGCTGTAAAAAAACTCGTTGCCAAGGCTGCCACTTGTATAGAAGCAAGCGTTTCGTTGACAAAGCCAGTGCTGTGGTTTCTTATCTTTACTGTAGAACTGGTCATGTCGCGCCTGTCGTGAGGCGCAGGTCGAACCGACGGTGAAGGTATCGCATCCCTTGGAAATCGTGCCATTATATTGTTGCTAGAACCGCTTGTGCATTGTTTTCATGCCGTTGTTTTTATCCGCCCGCTGTAGATTTTCATCATTTATCGTCCATCTGTTGAAAACTCTCAGCTTTCGCACCTGTGGACGGCATTGTTCCGAATGTTTCCTGCTTTCTACGTCCTGGTAGCAGTAAATAGCTCCCATCTGCATGTGCCTTCCGGAGGAGTTGAGAACAAAACGAACAGCAGTTGTTTTTACCGTCAATCCATCTGACGCGTTGGTACAAGTATTTGGACTGGGGACTTCACCCACCGTGGAACAGCCTAACATTTTTCTCAGAAAAGTAATGTTACGCAGCAGTTCTAACGTGAACTTTTAAAAATCTGTGCACTTCCATGACTTCATCCCCCTCCGTTTCAAATAATCTTATCTACACTCAGAGTCACTGATGAGGTCATACTTAAAAACTAAGTAGGCCTATCATTATTACTGTTGTTAGATGTAGAAATGCTGGCGTGAGACACCCTTAGGCAGCCGTCAGGGGGCAACTGAGAACTGTTCTAATACGTCATATTCTCTCCGGGAGCGGGATAGCAGGCCCAGGATACCTTGAAACACTTCTCCGCATCTCTGGAAGTGGTGATGATTTGATAACGTAGCACGGCACGACCAGGCCCATAACCAGCTTTGGACAACAGGGTAGGCGTAGAGTTTTCTGAGAGGGGCCAAAATTTTTTAAACAATGTCCAACACATTTTTCCAGAAGAGCGAAGAATTTTGCGGGGGGGAGAAACCCCCCCGGCTGCGGGCCTGTGCACGACCAATCCAGATCAGAGAACCTGGACCTCGGGCGCTTCTAGGTCGTTATCCCGTTGGTGAACCAGCGCCGATTACCTTCCGGTAGTGGCCAGAAAGTCGTCAACAGGGAGGCTTTACGTTTGTGCGGGGGGGTCTTGACATTCAAATCGATCTATAATGCTTCATATTTAAGTTTGGGGGGCTTGAGGCTTTGTTTGGGGCGATGGGACTGGCAGTGGCGTAACAAGAGGTTTGAGCCGGGAGGGGAAACTCGGCTGAAGGGGGCCCACCAGCAAACAGTTGACAAAATTTGAGAAATGATGAATGCGGATGGCTATACTAAACCCTAAATCACCGTAAAATACTCCACGTTGTGACACTTCGCGACAAAGTGCGCAGCTGTGAAATTCGCAGAGCCCTGAATATCGAATCACTTCTCCGAATCGATAGATCCCAGCTACGTTGGTTCGGCCATGTGTCCAGAATGCTACACGAAAGACTGGCAAGGCAAGTCGTCCCGGCTAAACCCATGGGAAAGCGGCCCATGGGCCGTCCAAGGACCAGGCGGAGTGACTATCTCCGACCTCCATTGGCCTCGTCTTGGTGTGAAGCCAGCAGAATTATCTGAAGTTGTGTTGACCGTGAGTTATTTTGAGTCCTGGGCTGCTGCCCCCGTTACCCTCCCTAGAAGAAAAGCGGGCATGAAAATGTATAAACTAAGGGGGACCTGGTTTTGACATATAGTTGGCCAGTGGGCGGTTGGAACCCCTGGCCCCCGTCAGTTACTCCAGTGCCTTCCAGACTGGAACAATCGAATGTTCACATGGATCTCTACGTGTGGAAAGGTGACCGATCCTCCGGGCTTTACAAGCCTTACAGCTTATTTCGAAGTTTAGTAATGGGAGAAATAAAGGTTTTTATAGTCAGTCTGTTCATTTAATTTATGAAACAAGTTATGCTGGTATCACCATAGTTCAGAGATCCGGACGTGTTCATTATTGTACCATGTGTCAAGAAATAAAAGCATGTGTTTTTTACATCAGGTTAAAACATCTAAAAATTTAACCCCAGGTTTGTCACAAAACTCACGAAATGTATTTTTGCTGGAGGGTATAGTCTAATGTAGCTCACAGTGTAAAGCATACCCATATATATTTTTCCCACACGCTAAGTTGTAAGTCCCAATGCGAATGCAAAATAAATTGCTACGGGCTATCTATTAAACTGCCTTAATGACCTCCAAAAGGTCTTTTTAGTTTTGAGTGGGAAAAACAAGTTTTACTACTTTGGCCCCCCTGCAAAAAATCCTTCCGACGCCCATGGCCTCAGAGAAAATTTTCCAGGGTGTACGAAAACCGATACCGGGCCCCATAGTTTCTGGGGTGCTCGTTGAAACTTGTACAGCGTGTTTGTATAGTAATCAAAATACGGATTTATTATAGTGACGTGACAACCAGCTTACATTAGTCATTTTGGGATTGATTACAGAAAAGCGTAACTTGCATACTTCTATCCTCCCGGGTACAATGTATCTCTTGTACCCCCCTTCTCGGAGGCCCTGGTTGGGAATACATATGCATGAAAAACCTTTATTACCAACTTTCGCCACAAAATGAAATATTTACGTAGGGTTAGTAATGCTACACAACGAACTCAGTTGCAACTACTTGTCTGCATTTTACATTCCTGCTGATCAGTGACATTGTCTTTCACGGTCATTGTGCTGATTTATACCGAGTTTTGTGATTTCTAAGTTCTACATAGAAATTAGGTTACATCAGTGGTGTCGGACCTGGGGTTGCAGGGGGTTCAATAGCACTCCACTCCCAAAAATTTTGATGCACTCCCAAAAATTTTGATTTGTTGAAAATTTGAGCAAAATCTAAAAAAAGTTGGGCAAAGAAGTTTCGACATTTTTTAACAATACTAATGAAATTATATTTTTTTTTTAGCGAATGTATAAATAAAAGTTTATTATGTCATAGAAGTCGCATTAAATACTGTATATATAAAATCAACAAACTGTTTCTAGTAACTTCGTGTTTCAGTATATGAGAGTTGACGAGTAACTGCCTAACTTGAAAGTTTAGGCGAAAAAGACATTTCATTTAGGCTACTCGCTTTATTAACTGTACATTGTGGGAATCGAATATGCTGCAGGATAGGCCTACCTACTTCATGTTAATAGAGCCCATGCTGGGCAAGCAGGCTACAGAAAAGCTATGTTTTTTATTTTAAGTACAGTGTTTGGATGAACAGATTTTGCTATACAGTTAATTGCATGTTGTGTATATGAAGGCCTACTCAGCTAGGTGTGAGGCTTTGTCTTGACAGCAATAACTGGAATGTGAATGGAATGCCAAACTGAGCTTGTCTGATTTATTCAATTTAGTCTTGCGTTTGTTTGCTTTCTCTGCTCCTACTCTTGCCTTTCAACTTTTCACCCGTAAGCTTTGCTTGCAAATCTCAGGACTTAGAATGCGTATTTTTACGTGAAATTGATTTCCTATTAAAAATTGCTGATCGATTCCTTGCTTACCTCAATTGTGGAGAGTACATATTTGAATAAAGATATGTGCAAGTTTGAATCATTGTAGAAACATGAAAGCAGAGCACAGTCGGCTGATTCCTCATAAAAGCATATAGAAAACCTAGAGCTTTTAACTGGAATGCCAAACTTCAGAACTTTGAGGCAGATGCTTAGAGTACGAGCCAACTGGCGTCTGACAATCTGCTTGTACAGCTTATTGTAGGCTACTTTATTCAGTTGGGTTATTTTAAGAACCACATTTCAAGTAGGCCTACCAAAAGTCTATATGCCATCATGGTAGGGGGAAATAGAATGTACCAAGAGCAACAGAAAATTTGCAGGGAAAAGGTTTGTTGCATAAAAGATTTTCAAGCAAATTTGGGATAATTCGGGCAAAAAATCCTTTGCTGCACCCCCAAAAAATTGCCTGCTCCTACACCTATGAGTTACATCTACACTTAGGGTTGCCAGATGCGTTTTGCAAAAATACCGGCCATTTTGATTTGTCAACAGTGCCAGATTTGAGCTGTGTCGTATTTCGTAAGCAACACAGGTACAACAGGGTGACAGTCGGTATTGTAAAGCAACAATTATTAATTTGCCTGTATTTGGCTGGCTCATTACATTTCAGTGTGTGCGTGGGGAGAAAATCGCACCAAGGATTGCGTCAACAACAGCAAATAAACTTCACTAAAAGAACTGTCCTGAGAACAGCGGCGGATTAAGGTTGTGTGGGGCCCCTGGCTGAAACTTAGAAAGAGGCCCTTTCTACATGTATAAAACTGTCGTTAATAGGGAAAAAATAATTGAACGAACTGAAGTATTTTTATTATTGAAACAAAGAAAGTTTGAGCAAAAAAACGAATTGTCAACTAATATGGACGTCACAGTATGAACAAAACTCATTGGTTTCAAGTCTCCATTTCTTGCTGGAGGCTTGAAACCATATCGATATATGTTCACAAAACACCAGTGGAATGTTTTGAAGATTTAGTGGCACCCTGTCGACGACAGGGTGCGACAACTTTAACACAACTTTAACGCGCTCTTTATCACGACAACAGTAACGTGCTCTTCCCCATGCTAATGCATTACTTTTTGTTTCACTAGCGCGACCACTTGGGTGTCAAGCGAAATTTCTGACCTATTTTTGTTTGTCAGTTATTTTGTTTCTCAGAGTAAAGAACTACAGTTTGGCATTTAGCTTTTTACGTGTGTTGTTCAAATTAAAACATTTTGGTTAGATGTCAAACACCTACAATGTTATGGCCACAAGTGACCATAACATGGCTGATTCATAAAACATTTAAAATAGCAATGAAGCAATGGTGACAAGATAGACTGTACGATTCACTGATTTAATACGAGACAACGAAGATATGAAAGAAGTAGATTGAAGAATAAAATAAACAATAACAAAATGTGTTGTGTGTGGTAATTATGTAGTGCATTGTGGTTTACAAGTGAAAGTGTATTGTGAACATTAGAATGGAAAAGTTGCATGAGTTGTATCTAGCGTATCAAGGAAAACGCAACATATTCCAGGAAGTCAAGGAATTTCAAAAACAGGACTTTCATTCACAAAATTTTCAAGCAGTAATGGAATGGCTAAGGAACACGGTGGATTTAAGTAACCTCGCTCACCAAAACAAAGTAACTTCCAATTTAACGATAAAGCTGAGAAAAATGCGGTTGAAATCAAAGCCAAAACGGGACATTTAAAATGCCATATTTATGCATGGGAATGGCAAAAAGAAACAAATGTGGGGTCCACATAATATCGTGAATTTATATTTTACAGGAAAGTAAACAATGAAGTGGAACTAATAAATATTTCAAAAGAGAGTCGTCGTACGCAACGTGGCGGGAGAAAAGCGTTACGACGATATGGGATTAATGACGATGCTGAATTTACGCAACCGTTGGCAGAGATGCACCCTGGAAAAGCAATAAGCATAGTGTTGAACTGGCTAACATTAAATACCAGAAATGGATATGAGCTTGATTTACGTATACCTGTGCCAGAAGAACAAGCGGTTTACGAAAGCAAACTACGACTGAAGGACAATACCATTTATGTTCGAAAAATACAAGTTGCACCAGGGTTGATTGGTAAAGCGTTGCATCAATGGGATTCCAAGGTTAATTACCAAACACTTACTCCAGAGGAAATTATGAGAAGTATCCAACGTGCTGACATAACAAACCTTATTCAAGAAGATGATAGCATCCTAAAAGATTATGTCGCCAATGTTATACAAAGGCAGCCAGGAAGCTGTCAAGAAAAGGAATAGAACGTGTCAAGCATGAACGATGCTGGAAAAGCCCGTTCAATGAAATTGGTATAATATCAATTTGACTAAGAAAGTTAAGGACTTCCTACAAATGTTGCGTCATCCTACAAAAGTATTATGTTATAATGTTTATAGCCGTTGTTAAACAATAAGAAGAGTGATTATATATGATGGTGATGTGAATTATTTTTGTGGTAAAAATATTTGCAGTAGCATAAATGTATTTGTGATAGACATTTGTAGCGACAGAAAAGTTTTGTGACGAAGCATATGTATGTAATGTGACAAACAATTGCCGCAAAGCAAAATCTTTGCGTGGACACAATTGCCCTTTATAAGCTCGCGAAATTTTGAAGTGAGTCTCAGAGTCCACCTGGAGCTCTCATTGTAAGGAACTGCCCTAAGCGGATCCCTACAGAATTGCAACTGTTCTGTTGTATTGACACGGCATCTGTTGTACTGATCTATGCTCCTGAACCTTGGTGAAGGAGAGGGGTTGGTTGGAGATGTTTCGTTATACGATACAGCGGCGGTGCCTGGTGAAACAAGTTCCCCTGGGCAGAAATTAAATCACGGACTGAAATCGGACTGTATGATTAAGTTTGTGCGCAGAGATTATCTCGATTGTGGAAGCAATAATGAAACTGTGCAAGACAGCGAAACCCAAATTAGCACTCAGCAACGAAACTGAATTGCTGGTGACATTCCCAAAATCGTGCATTAGAAATTGCATGCACCAGTCAGAAATTGCGAAAGTCAGAGCTTACGTAAGAGGTGGCCATGGAAAAGAAGGCACAATATGTTTAACAACTGCATAGTGAGATTGGTGAATGCAGTTGAATAAAGTCGTATAGCAGCGCAGTTTTAATAGTAAACGCAGTTATAATGCGTGTGTATATACCGTTGGAAGAAATAAGAATAAAATTGCTCTGTTAGTATGAGTGATCCCAGAACTTGTAGAATTACTGCAGATATTGTTGATTGCTATACTGCCTCTACTGCTGTCTATGTCAGTCTGAAGGGAATGATGGCCTTGTTTAGAACCCCAACGGGAAAGTGAGAAATACGGTGTAGAATAATAAACTATCACTTTTCTTACTTTGCAATAGTTCGTTACCAAAAGTAAGGAACGATCTGTTTTAACAACAAGGTATAGTACGGGAATAAGTATAACCACTGAAAAATATTGGACTTAGTCTTAGACCCCAATTATTTTTCTTTTTCTAACCCTAAGCCCTAATGATCAGTTTTCTCAGCTTATTTGATACGCAGAATTAGGCATACCATACGTCCCGTTTTAGCCGGGACAGTCCCGATTTATTGGCTTTGTCCCGGCGTGCCGGTCAGTTAACCAAAATGTCCCGGTTACGTCATTCAGTCAGCCAGCACATCCCTACCTACACGAGTATTAGCAGGCTGCGATTGGTCTGTTTAGCCAACTTGCTGCAGAGTGCTGTGTGAGCTGAGCTTGTCTTTATTGTTTCATTGTGTTAGATTAGGGGTCTCAAACACGCAGGCCGCCTGTGGCCCACGAGGGCGTTTTGTGCTGTCCGCGATGCTTTTTTGGAATTTCCATGTGATTAACATTTACATTATTTATGTAATAGTTTATTCACCTGTGTTTAAACGCGTTCGGCTAGCCAGTGAACAAGTTCCTAACGAACGTACATACGGCAAGAAATGATTTGCCTGTAGCTCATTTCCTTCTGCAACAATATTTATAACTTTCTCATTTTATTGAGTCACTCTGAAAATACTGTTAGGTCTAAGTAGTCTTCCTTTATCTAACAGTTTCTTGTTTAGGCTTCGATTTGGACCTTGTCTAAAAATTACTGTACAGAATTAGAATTGTCTGTTTTTTCAATTGTTAATTACATTGCCCCGATGATTGCTGCTGAACTACGCCAAGAATTAGATAAAGTTAACTGTGTTTCCCTAACTGTTGATGGTTCGAACAGAAAACAGCAGGGACACCGGAGAGCGGGGACACTGCCCCTTCCCTTTCATAAGGGGCACAACGGGGGCGGAGATGCCTTTTCATAGAAGTGTCATAGGTAATTTCATGGTTTATCAAGATCGACTTGAAACATTTATTGCAGCTATTCGTACAGCCAGAAACCTCAGAGTAGTTTTCTATAATTTATCTGTTATTATTTTTGAGGTTAACATTGTTGCTGAACATAAACAAGCATTGTTAATAACAATTTTTTGTTTTTTAAAGTTTTCATTGCGTTCAAGTCTTTTCACTGCACCTCTGCCGTGCCGCTGTTCCGTCGTCCTTGGAAAAAAGTGCAAAATAGTTCGTTGTGGTTCCCTACTTTGTAGCTGATGTCAGTGTGAAAGTGAAGCTTTTAGAATTTAAATCGCTCCAGGTGATTACTGCTGCAATACTTAGCGAAAATAGATATATGCTCCAAGTAAGATATGAACCACATTTGTCTGATAAGGCTCGTTATTCTGAAGCGTCCCGGTTTTCAATCACGAAAATATGGTATGCCTATGCAGCATATCACTCTGTGCATGCGCACATGGCGCGAAGTCACAGATTTCGCTTGACACCGGTATCTAGACCGCAACCACAGTCCAGCTGTTACAAAACTGCTAATCGAGCACCGCGTAGCACGACCACCATATTCTATCGCTATCCTTACGCTGGAAAACTGGTAACCTGTCAGCAGCAATTTCCTCAGCTGCATCATGTCCTGAAGCACCGTGGATACAGATCAGGGATGTACGCAGGGCTGCCATATACCGTCCTTATTTCTAAGATTTGTCCTTATTTTGCAGTACTACGTCTTAGAAAATATTACTGTCCTTGTTACTAAGAAATGTCCTTATTTGTGACTTGCGTCCTTGTTTTTTCTTATTTTCTGTAGCATAACAATTTGAATAAGCAAAATCTGATATGCATACAGACCATTTCTATCTCATCATCAACATTTTGTCATGAACATCAAGGTTTTGTGACATTACAAAAGTTGTATAATGTTGCAACACAGATACGTAATGCACTATCAGGCATGGTTGGCTCTGTAAGCTGTCTACTGCCTCTGGTTAGGATTCTTAGGAAAGCTAGTTTTGCAGCGAAGGTTTGATATTAAATTGATTCAAGAAATAAGCTAGCGAAAAAACATTTTTCGTGACGATTACAAGAAGGAAGTTCGGAATAAGACAATGCTGAAGCAAATGGTTTCTGGAGAAATTAGGCAAACATATGATCTGATGTTAGTCGTGCAAATAGAAACAACTGTTTTCTTTTTAGGTAATAGGCTATATGCAAATTTTCCTCAGCCGTCCTTATTTTTGGTTCTAGATCGATGGTAGCCTTGGATGTAGGCGTGAGTGCAAGCGCAGTAAGAGCCAATGTGACGTAGCAAACTCATATTGTAAACTCTGCTGGAATTTTTACTGCTGACATCGACTTTCTCCGTTGTGTGATTTTATATAGTACAGTAACGATAGGCTATGGCGGCACGTAAGACAAAGTTAAGTAACTTTCAATCAAAGAAGGAATTGTAGAAATGAAGTGAGCCCCATAATACATGAAACCTTTAGGAATGCAAGTGTGACGAGACCACCCCAACTCCGCTGAAACGACCAATTGAGTGCCGTCCAGTGGATGGTCGTGCTAGCGGAGTTCGACTGCATAGGCCTATATCCAAATGACACTTTTGAGGTAGATAAAATTTTCTTTAAAAATGATTTTCAGAAAAATCAGCTTTCCATACCAGATTCCCGACCAAAATACCACTAACCTAACCTTAAAACTAACCTAACTAAAATTTAACCTTACCT
>JGI24158J21664_10004883_pt1 | contig 17381 bp, 9 predicted proteins | sample Ectturendosymbi3_FD_21664 | JGI IMG/M metagenome (IMG submission 21664)
ATTAGGATGATGAGTATCGTCACACAGATTAACATCATTAATAATAACATAATTCATTGAGCGAACTTTTTATTTCAGAAGCGTGTATCAAACTAGTAGCCCTCCGCGTTAATCGGTACCCAAGAAGTAGCTCTCAGTTTTACAAAGTTTATTGACCCCTGGCTTAGACCAATGTAAGTGTTCACACTGTGTATGCTATTCCCTTCGCCAATACGCTCCGAATCGTTAGGAGTTTAGGCGACAACCCAGGTATTTGGGAAAGCTTGCAAACAAAACCTATGTTACTGATGTATTGGCTTCTTAACAGTGTGTTTGTTCCCCAGAAATATTTGATAGAAATATTTGATTTCCCCAGAAATATTTCTTAACAGTGTGTTTGTTCCCCAGAAATATTTGATCAAAACTTAACGCACAAAAATAAACTTCATTAAAGGCAAGCGCAGGCAAACGACTGTATTTATTGAACAATGGGTTAATTAAACCCTAACTGCTTTTTTGTTCTTTCTCTTTGCGAAGGAGTTTGGATTGTAACAGGAGGTTCCAACGTTGGCGTAACGAAACATGTTGGAAGAGCTGTAGATCAGTACGCCACCTTTAGATCAAGTCAACAGGTACTTTTGGATATAAGAATTACTGTTGAAAATCATCTGGGTTTGAAGAAAGAAAAACATCACTGACTAATAGTGTTTTAGTTTCATTGAAGGAAGAATACCACTGACTAATAGTGTTTTATATTTCAATTCAGGGAGGCTTGGAACTTTGTTTGGGGAGCTAAGCCCACTAAAGCCCTCCCATGGCGACGGGACTGCGTATAAGTAAACAGACACAAGGAATTTCGAAAGTTTCAGGATGCTACCGAGGCTTTACATTTTTTATTTTCTGATATTTTTTCAAAGAATCTCACTCTGGCTATATTTGCCTGGACATCTTGCACCTCAAAACAAGCTCAAATTCTTCTCTAAATTTTTTCATTACAGCAAGCGAAATCGAGTCTGTTTCCAGTATAAGGTCCCATTTTAAATCACCATGCATTAACGTGCATAAAGTTTGAAACAATGCTTCTAACGATGAAATGAGCGAAGTCTTTTCCAAGCTGAAAGCGAAAACATATATAACACAAAATATTTTGTCAAAAATGATTTTGTAATTATTTGTGCAATTAGTTCATCATAAACGTTAAATTTACCGTACATTAACAACGTAATTTTTTCCTTTGTGCGATAATGTCATTTTTCCACAATAATAGTACGAATACATATTCCCATTAACTAACTTATTTGATTTTAAGGGTTTTAGTTGAAATTACATTAAAATGAAGCTTCAAAATTTGGCCGTTACGACTATAAAATTAAATAACGTTTGCAGTAAGGAAATAGTGAACAAAAAAGAATGAAAGCAAACACAACAGCGCGAAAATAACATGAAACAAAAGTATCCTTGACCATTTGCCAAATTTTAAAAGGCACTGCATAGTAGCGGTTGTTTGAGATTGAAGCAAACTTGGGGTGCAATTGAAATACGCAATTATGTGATTTACGTTTAACACAAGTAAAGCACCCTCCCACCAAAAATACAGGTATTTTGAATATTTCTGGGAATAAGTACAGCAGAGGTGAGAATTTCAGATAGTTTTCGTGCGTATGAATTTTTATACCTTATTGTAACCGTTTGCAGTCAAAGATACATGCATGATAGCACTTTAAAAATCAAGTTTGGAATAATGAAACATTGCGTTGCCATTCAGACCATGAAAAATGAATTGCATTGCACTGTAAGATACAAGCCAAAAAACGTTGGTATCACAGTACTTGGTTTGGTAAATGTTCAATCGGATATGTGCATAATGTTTCAACTTTATGATGTTCTCAGATTTGACTCAACTGTAATTATTAATGTACTTATCTACATATCATCCCTGAAGTTAAACAACCAATTGTTTTTCAATTTTCGTAGTATAGTGCATGAATACACTGAGAACGTGCCAGGAGTTGCCATGCGTAATCCTTTGTTTGTTTTGATGCGTCGGGTAATTCTGCGCTCGTGCACGGCAACTCCTGGGCGCAATAAAACAAACTAAGAATCGTGCACGGCTTCTCCTGGCAACTCCTCAGTGTAGTTTGGCCTAGGTCAAAATAAAGTAAAAATTTGTAAATTAAAAAGTCAAAATTTTAACCTTTAGGTCAAAAAATTAATTGCCCTAGTTATGACTGACCGACTTTAATTACGGACATGATTATCATTTCTGAATTTTCAGTTGACATTGAACGGCCCAGACTGCAAGCGTAGATACTGCCGAGAAAATGTTCGTGTTATGAAGTTCCCAACTCGCTTATATTCAAACATATGGTAAAGTTTATCTGCAATTAGTCTCTCATGGTACTTATTTGTATTTGAGTATTTTGCCTACAAATACTCTAATTTGTTTGTACATCAAATGTTGTTTTAGTCCCATATGTGTCCTCGACAATTCACTGCTCTGAGCATTGTTTGCAAAAATAAGTTTTTAAGTTATTGCAGTGTGTGTAAATTGATTGTTGCGTTTTCCCCTAGCATATGATGAAAATCCTCATACAAAAAATATCCGCAGCGAAATCAACGCCAGCTCTAACATTTTATTCTGTAGATGAAAAACGAACGGTTGCATTTGCATTAATCTTCTGTTGATCAAAAACTGTGTTTGCGATGCGATATATTAAAACCGAATATGTTGGTTATGATTTGCACACTCTCCATTGCAATAGTCCTAAACACCAAATCTAGATAAGCTGGTGGTGAGAAACACTAAAAGGTTAACAAATTCTTATCAGTAACTTTCATGTTTATTATTACCAATGATGTGCAATTTTTTGCTTTTCTTTACCTTCAGTTGAAAATATTTCCTGGTTTTATGCTTTGAATCTGTAGGTTGTGACTTTGGGCATCGCCACCTTCGGGGATATTTACAAATCGGATGAGCTAAAGGAAAAATCCAAAGTAAGATTAAAACATACTTTATCGTGAAACGTTACTTTCCAATCTTATTTTAGTTTTTGTTGTCGAGCAGGGAAATGCTATTCATCAGTACAGAGTAAATGGAGCGTCACCTGGAAACATCGCTTTGGAAGAGAATCATTCTCACTTTATTCTAGTTGATAATGGCAAAACCTCAAACGAAGAGATCAATCTTCGTTTCAAGTTGGAGGCATTGATAGGTAATGAGTGTTTTCAGTGTTTTTTTTTTCGTTCTGTTTTGCTGCTTGACAGTACTTATAAACGAGTAAATAGTGTTTATAAATGTTGCCATTGAAACAATTCTGTAACTGCAACAGCGATCCACCAGACATGTTGTTATCCCCGAACGACTCTCAGGTTTTTTGAAGTGTCTTCGCTTTTGCAATAAGCTTCTTTTTCTGGCCCCAGACAATATCAAAAACATGTTATAAGCGTAAGAAATCGGTTTGCTGAAAAAATACCGTCACAGTAAAGGCTGTTTCGTTTTTAAATGTGAACAATATGACATTTTGTTTATCATCAAGAAGCAGGGACGCCGGAAAGTCGGTAGGGCAGGGGGGGCACTAAAAAAGTTGAGAGCAATGGAAACTTACGAAAAACAAATAAATCGTTACCAATTATCCTTGCTACTGTTTAACAACAATGTTGACCTAAAAAATAATAAAAGAAACTATAGAAAATGTATTTCAATTCGATCTTAAATAAACCATAAAATTACCTATGCTGCTGTTATGAATAAGACACCTTTGCCCCCGTTTTCCTTCTTTTGAAAGGCCAGGAGGGCAATGCCACCGCTCTCCGGCGTCCCTGATTACCGTTATCAACAGTCATTGTCTCGCTGCATTACTTGCCAAGATGTCTGCGTTCAACAGTCTCATGCGGCAAACCGCCTAATATCGTAACTTGAAGTGAACATTGGAAGATTTGTTGTCATGTTATTGTCACACAATAAAGACCAACAGTAAAACAATCCACTTGCAAGTTTGGCAACTAGCTGCCCTTGCGGGGAAAGGAGCGGCCATGAGTGAACTGCAAGCTCACCACTGCGTGACACCAGAAGAGTGAACCTGGCTCTTGCGCACAGGGCCTATGAGCGGCGGGTACAAGAGGTACATCGTACCCGGGCCCGGGAGGTACTGGGGTCCGGGTGGATGTAAGTACTCATGCTGTTTTTCTGTCATCAAGCCCAAAATAAGACTGCAGCACTGGTAGCTATATTTGAAAATCTTAGCATGGTAGCTGTTTCAATATTCTGATTACTGTACAAACAAGCTTTACAAATTTCGATGAGGACCCAAGCTAGGGGGCCGATATCGGTCTTGGTACCTTGGTACGTGACGAGGGGGCAAGGGGGGCACAACTCCCCGGGCGCCGAATCAATATGGGCGTGTCAAATCACTGTGGGGCGTGCCGAATGACTGCGGCGGGCCCCAATAAGCCCCAACAATGACACATGCAGGCCTACTTTTTTCAATACAGTACATTTGCTTTCGAAAGACCTCAGGTTCAAATTTGGGGGCGCCAAACTTGCTTCTTGCCTCGGGCGCCATCTAATGTCGTTACGCCCCTGTTCGTACCCCCTGGTAAAATATCCCTGAGGTCCTGCGTTGTGCAGTGTGAGTTGTCGTACCGGCTGATAAACTGTCATTGCAAGAAATAAACCAATTAATCGGAATTGAGCTGCTGACGTCAAGTTTTCTAGAAAATTTGGTTCTTAGTCCCAATTTCCATGGAGGGGAAAATGCCCGTTTTGACCACCCTGCGGACACCCATGGTTTTGATGTACCACGATTTCAAAGCTGTTTGCTTGAATTCAGTGCGAAAGCGCACCCACAATAGTCATTCTTTTCGCATTTACATGTTCAGTAACAATGTTGACCTGTAACAGAAATTATAGAAAACCGTTCTGAATTTTATGTGCGAGCGAATAGCTGCAATAAATTTGTTTGAAGCCGATCTTGATATATCATTGCATTACTTATGATACTGTTATGTAAGGGCACCTATGCCTCCGTTGCCCCCCCTTTAACCCCTGCTTACACCCCTGTTCTGGTGTCCCTGTCAAGAAGTGCCAGCAAAAGCAATTGATAGTAATAAAATCACATTTTGTTTCTTCTGCTGAGCGTAAAATCTCACAAGAGACCATAAAATGTTTTTTGAGTGCGTTGGAAATCTTGTCTTGTTTGAATGGAAATCGACGATGCTAGCTGCTGTTCTCCTTTCTGTTTCATCGCGTTGTTGAGGATCTAAAGATGAAATGATTTAGTAGCAATCCGAAAGTAGGAAAGATACTTCAAAGGTTAAAATTTTAATCAAAAAGTTTAAATGCTTTGCCCCAGTGAAAGCAAACAAGTCGTGGTGTCTTCTTTTCTTAGATACGAAAGGTCTTATATGCTGTTAGGGCAACACTGATTCTGTTGTGGAATCTTACAGACGCTCGATGAACCACCAGAACCGTAACAAAAAGAGGAAAAACTGAAAAATAGGTTATTGTTTTCATGACCATTTCTTCACACCAGTTGCCTTGGAGGTTGAATAGGTTCCTGCGTATTTCTTTACTGTTTATTTGTTTGTTTTTATTATGCAGCAGTTGTTAACAAGATGTTATTTACTGAAGTAAAGTGCAAACAATAGAAAAATGTTATAACACAGCTCGAACAAGGCAACTGCACTCAAAATTTTGAATATCTGCGTTATAAATAACATAAATAACGGTTAACGTTTAAAATTCTTCTCTTTCATTGGAACATTCACAAGATTTGTGTAGTGCAACAATTACATGGGAACTACGACACCATAAATTTCATGTAATTTTCTCTGATTACAAGGTTGGTAATTTTTCTAAGAATTTACAATAGGTTTTTGCGACAGACATATAAGAAAGGTAGTTTGTTTAAATTCGCTTTGTTTTCTATATCCGCGCTTTCTCGTCAGCGTTGCTATTAAATCTTCCAACTACGCAGGTTCGGCTGGAAATAGATAACTGTCCAACTGAGACCAAGTTACAGTTTCTCCGTTTTTTTGCAGAAGACTTGTTAACAACCAACGTAGCCTTATCCAAACCGGCTGCTTCAAATCAGTACTCTGACAATTCGCGCGAATTGTCTCAGTTGCAGTGATAACAGCGCTGTGCTCATGGCAGAGGCGTGCAGAGGGCGGGTCGAACGGGGCGACGGCCCCGGGCATCTATGACAGGGGGACGTCCAAAGAGAGAAATTACAAAAATTAAAACGCTGTAACTAGATGATTTTTCCCATTGTAAAGCGACTAACACATGGTGCAGGGATTTAATTTTCCGAAGCTTCTTTTTTTGTCAACGCTTGTTTTTATGTATTCAAATGCCAGTAATTCTCGCTTTCTTCAATACCCAGGACCTATAAGCCTACTCTAGGTGTGGGGCGCACACCCAATCAAATTGATAGTGACGTGACTTTTTCCAGATCGTGCGATCAAGAGAAAATCACAAAAAAGGATTGAAAGATGATTATGGACGTTTAAATGATTTTTTGAGCCAAATTTCAAAACTTTTATTTCAACTTGCTTCATTTAGCTGACTTTTTGATGTATCATTAGCTTCCCGTGTCGTTTTTTGATGTAGCAAGTTGGTAGCCTTGGTTGTGCGCTAATCAGGGTGATTGGGACGATCGTCCCCCCCTAAAATCTACGAAAGTAACTTTATCCACCATGATTTTGCACAATTCAGAAAACAGCATTCGCAATATAAGGCCATTTTGCCGTCCGTTGTTTTGTCACAGCAGTGTTGTGATGTATACTTATTTTCTCTTGCAGTAGTAAACCCGTAATGATATTTGAGTATCAAATCTTACTGAAATCGCCCCCTAAGCTTACTGGCTGGATGCGCCCTGGCGCTAATACACAGCCACACACCTGTGCTTGCAATTTGTGCATCCTTTCGAGATTCGTCCCGAATTGGCAGTTTAGGCGGATCGATCATAACGGTTCACACAAGCTTATATGTGTTCTACCCCCAGTTGTTGTACATATAACAGTCGCATAATAAAAAACGAAGGTTTTCTTGGGTGCTTTATGCGCATTCTTCTTGTGTGGCTTATTATGTTTGAAACTGTACTGTCAACCCNGGGTGTCCGCCATNCCAGCCGCATACCCTTCTCTGATCGACTGCTATTCGACGAGACATTCGCGTAGCCTTATATTTTTGCAGTTGTGAACTGCTCTGCTGTCGTAGCGTTGAGCAGTGTTGCCACTGGGGTCAGTCGCGTTAACACCAGATTGTTGCCTTTTTCAACATCATTATAATATCAGATTTTTATACTGCGATTTAATACAAGCTAAATGCAGGGGTGGATCCAGCCAGTAAGGTTAAGGGGGGCGATTTCAGTAACAGTTGGTGGTCAAGTCTCAATACGGGTTCATTACTGTAAGAGGGATGAAGTACTTCCCAACATTGCTTTGACAAAACAAAATAGTTTGTGTCTTTGTGTCGTAATTGACAACATATCATGTTTCCCTTAATTGTTGAACCGTGAATTGTCACGTTGTTCCCATACTTTTGGGGGCTGTAGCTGCAGTAAAGAAAGAACCTTTGACACATAAGCTATGGTTATTTCGAAACGTTTGATATGAAATGGAAAGAGTGGAAAGGTTTCATTTCAGCAAAAACCACTGCTGTTTAATAAAGAGTCGGTTGTACAAATGTAACTGATTGCACCGGGGAAAAGCAATTTACAAAACCCATCAGATCGCTTATGCATTTGCAGTTGAAACAATTAAACCTTCCAAAAGCATCACTGGCAAAGAAACGGTTTAGCAGTGCGCCAATACAACTATTTGTGCAAAGCAGTACAAACGATGGGTGTGAAAAAAACACACAGCACAACCTTTCCATGTTAAATGACTGAGATAGTGTTACGACGCCATTGGGTGACGAGTAAAACGAGGGAAGATGAGAAACAATAACAAAAGCTATGGCAAGTCGTGGCCAATTGCAGAACAAACATCTGATAAAGTGACTAAAATTCAATAGCGTTGTCTTAAAGAAAACCATTACTCGCGTTCGGCAAAGTGCGAAACGAACGTTTAGGATGCAGCATGGCATTATTTTGAAAGTAGAACACTAAATAATTTTCAACAAGTTTTTTTTTCCCGCAAGATACACACCAGTCATGTTTGCTCCTCAAAAGTGCTTGTCAAAACAAGCATGAAACTTTTGTAAAAGGATGCAGTTCAAAAAAGAAGCGATGAATCTCAGTATAACTGCTTTGTGCCAATTAGATGGTTATCGTCGGCGCCTTAACGTACAAACTATAAGCCACAAGTAATATGTATTTCATGTTCATAGCTTTCTGCACTTTGATGATTATAGTACAGCATTACAAGACTTTCAGGTTTTACTCTGTTTTGTAGGGTTGATTTTACCTTTTTTCACACTTTTAAAGTAGGTTACTTTTCGCGTAAAAGAATATTTGTGAAGTTTTTTGCAGCGTCACACAATTTGAGGCGCAATGTTTATTTAATTTCTCGTTTTCAGCATCAAAGTTTCTTTCGGCGGACTTTCTGTGTGAAAAGGTACCGCTTATATGCTGCGTAATGGTTCAAGGAGGACGTGGCTCCCCTGAGGTAAATCAGTAGGTCATACAATATAATTTACTTTTTATGAATCTTATGCTTTCAAGGGTACAGATAAAAGGACGATGGCCTGTGTGATTTCAGTAAAGCAACATATTTTGATATATTTTAATCGCACTTTTATGTGTACTTCATTGAAAGGCAAGATTGCGTTGTCTAGAGCAGGGCTTCTCAAACTTTTTTGTTCTGCGCCCCCATTTTCAAAACGTTTTTCTAAGCAACCACTTGATGGATGTAGTCTAGATGTTAATGATACGTGTAAACATCCCATTAATTAGCAAAAATATTTATATCTGATTTGCCAAGCCAATTTGTTTCGCGACCCCAAAATTACATTCCGCGACCCCAGATGGGGTCGCAACCCATAGTTTGAGAAGCCCTGGTCTAGAGCACATGGGTGGGCAATTAATTTGGATTGAAGGCCACTTTGAAGAGGCGGCGTTTCGCAGAGGGCCATACGTTCTGATAGAAATAGAAACAAATTAGCCTCAGCACTAACATTTTTTGTGCTAAGTTAGAGGAAATTTCTGATTTGAATATTTTTCCTGAATGCTTCCGCGGGTCATTAAAAACGCTGTGGCGGGCAGCCAACGACAAGTGGCTATAATCATTGATGTCGAAAGGGGGCTTTGGCCCCCCCCTGAATTTTGAAGTTTGACATTTTCTCATCAAATTTGAAGGTCTTTTTCTTAGTTTTGAGTGGTTACATTGAATTTTTACCGCTTTTGCCCCGCTGCAAAAATCTTTTTGGCTACCCTGAAAAATCAACTATTGGCCCCTCCCTCCGACGCCCATGGCAATTGTCTACTCCTGGTCTCGAAAATTGACGGTGTACACCAATGAACCAACATGTGAAAAACACGTGCTTTTCCTTATTGGTGAAAAGCTCTATGGATTCTGAAAATTTGTGGCCGAAAAACTGCTTGCCCTCTTGAAATCACTAAACAAATCAATTGTTTATATGGTACGTGCCGGGATGTACGGAATGAATTACCATTGCTTGCAGTTATGCAGGCTTGAGTAGCAAACAGAGTATGAAAATATAAAAACGAGAGTTATACACAAAACATTTAAATAAAAAAATTAAAAGTTGGGCTACTCAGATATATGAGAAAGTTCGAAAAAGTTTATTTTCAAACATTATTTCGAAAACCACATTACTTTCAATTTTTGGTCATCGGCAAAATATTTTCATGATCATGTTCCTGTCATGTCTGAAAGGGAAAGCAGACTTCCATTAGGAGATTTCCATACGGACTAGTGATAAGTGGAAAAAGGTTGTTAAAAGTTGTTTACACATTTATAAATTTCTCACTTCAAAATAGTAGAAATTTTAGCAGCGTTGAAAAGTGTTGGAAGTGTGCAGATTGCAGCTTTTTGCGGTACACCAAAAAAACATAGCTACTTTGTATTTTGCGGTCAGTGTTTGAAAAGTTCACGTGCAGTTTAAGAAAAAATGGAAGTTTAAGGTAGTGTCTCAACCTTTGGTTGGATGAAACATTTTGACGTTTACCTCTTTTACGTTTTTCGCATATTTTCAAACGGTACTGTCTATAACACGGTACTCTTCTTTTTACTAGACAAATCATGAAGATTAACCGTGATATTCACTTCCTGTTTGATGCTCATAACGACCAGCATTGATATACAACCTGAAAGCAAACAAAATGAAAATGAAACTCCGGGTTTATTGTGCGAGGCTAAAATGAAAATCAAAATTTTTCATTGAAGTCTTGCTGCATGTTTTTTTAGACTTTTATCAACGAATTTTATTCTTTTAACCTCGCTTAATCAGACAGTCTAAGAGGCACTGCAACGGGGAACTCCTGTAGTCATAATTGATGGTTCTGGTCAGTGGTCGAACATTCTTGCGTCGCTTCACTCGATACAACTGAGCGAGATCAACGAAACGGTCATAAAAGCAATGCTTGAAGGTAAAAGTGCGTATTCACCTGTGTGCAAATATGTAAAGAAATTTTCTAGCGCAGCTTAAGAGCACTGCGAGACACTTCATTTCAGTGCTCCATTGAAAATATCACCCTAACAAGTTTAAAAAGTAATGATAGCTTTGTATATAGTTGCAATTTATTGAACAGATCATGAAATGCAGTATACTGATGAGGACATCACAAAATGGACAAAACAAGTTGTTGAGATCATGAAAAGAAAAAAATTGATCACTGTGTTTCAGTTGGGAGCACAAGACTTGGATGTTGCCATTTTTCACTCTGTTTCGCAAGGTTCGTGAACGGAAAATATGAGTATTCATTAGTCACTGAAAATTATAGGTAATTTGAAAAAGCTATTTGAGCATCCATTAAGAATTTTTACGTCGTACTTTTTCTAAATGTTACTGACTCTTGCTAGAATGAATCATGGTATCTCGTAATTTTTTATCGAGGGTGTGTTCATAAACCAATGTGCCAAGCATACCGAATAAGATGTAACGTGATATTCTTATTTTCAAATGAGCAGTGCGTCTACTAGTACTCTGAATATGCCTACATCAGCAAATTCAGGATAACATGTCTGTTTGGTGATTTTATGATTGAAAAATATTCTAAAACAAGAATAGCAAAACAAAACAGAGTTTGGGTTTGTCCTGGTTTTGCTTTGTTGCGTTGTTTATAGCTTCCATTGGCCGTTTACATTTGGCAGTGGCAAACTTACCGTTGGCTCTTCGCATCTTTGACATGATGTATTTTTGCAATGTTCTTGCTTCCTTTTGACAACTGTTGTTTATTTTTCTTTCAACACGGCAGGACTCGTTTCTGGCAGTTACTGTAATGTAAGCAACAAATATAAATTGTGTTTCCTTTTCGAGTCAACCAAGGCTTAAGATTTAGATGTACTAATGAAGCAATAGCAACTTGCTCAAGAAGAATCATTAATCGCTTTTCCAAATCTTGATCAGGAACCAACGCTTTAACCACAAACCTAAGAATGAGATCTTGGTTTTCTTAATTTCTACGGATTAATGCGGCTGTGGCTTGCCTTTTTCTGCAATTAATGTAAAAGCAGTAGACTAGCCTCCTTTGCCGCAGTTTGAAGTGTGGTCTTATGAATAACAATGTGTTTCCTTTATAACCTACATCAGAGATTATCTGCGGCTGCAGCGAATCTTTTTTATGTCGGTCGCGATGCACGTCGAAGGGCTACAGTACAAAAAAACCTTTATCAATGTGTGTGTTGTGCATTATTGATCAGCATTCATATTTTAAACAGCAGGCTACTGCTTTCTCAATACGATCTGAAAATGAGGTGTTTTTATGGTTCAAATTTAGATACTTTTCAATTTTTACTACATTGTGCATGAATCGATTGATGGTTTTCGTGGAATTAAAAAGGATCTCAAAAGTAACGTTATAGTTGGCGTTCAAAATACCGTCAATAAACGTGAGCTGCGAGTTAAAAAAGGTTGTAAAACACTGATCAATACAACCTTGTAAGAGCAAAAATTTACTTCTTTACTTTGAAAGGCTCCATGCAACTTTCTTATTTAAAGGAGACGTTTTAAAAGCCCTCAATCATTGCATTAATGTTTCATTCATAGGTTTACGAAAAACATCAAAATTTTTTGAAACCTTTTTTTTTTATTTTGTGAGTATTATTGAAAGGTTTCCAGCACTATATTCAAATTTTACAGCTTTTTCTGACCTCAGACCGGGCATTGACTCTGCTGCTGAACTTGAACTTTACAAAGCTCAACTCAAACTTGCCCTTGCTTGGAACCAAAAAGACCTTGCTGAGACATTATTTCTTACTGAATATCGCAAAGTTCCTGGGGACTATTTGATTAAACTGCTCGTGGAGGCAGTTCGAACGGTGAGATTGTTCAAAAATTGCAGCTTCTTCCTTTTCATAAAATGTAGTTATGAACCTTGTCCTGTTCTTGGTATCACAGTACAAAATGCGTTTCTGCGTTTTCTTTCTTGGCACCTAAGTACAAAATTCGTTTTTGCATCGCCGCATTATAACTTTATTTCAGGATAAACCAGCGTTTGTTCAACTTTTCCTGATGCAAGACTTGAAACTTGAAAATCGTTTCGAAGAAGTACGTCTTGTGCAAAAGCGCAAAAAAGTTCCGATCTATCTCCATCATTTGTTTTGCTTTAGTGAGGAGAATACACTCAAGATTATAAAAGAGTAAGCTTACAATAACTTTCATTGATGACTTACAATCACTTTCATTGATGACTTACAATCACTTTCATTGATGACTTACAATCACTTTCATTGATGACTTACAATCACTTTCATTGATGAATACCGATGTCGTGGCTCTGAAACAAGTGAAGTCAGACGTGAAAATCAAATCAGCTTTTGCCGGTGAAGGGAATACTTTTTTGCATTGTGTACTAAGGAAGTAACAGCACCGTTGACGTACATTGTTTTACTGCAATTTCAACGATAATAACACAGGTTCAGCCAACAGTCGGTACTCGCAGGCCCGTAACCAGCTCAGGACACCAGGTGGGGCGAAACGTTTTCTGAGAGGGGCCTAAATTTTTTGAGCGATGTCCAATAGTTTTAAACTATTTCCATCACATTTTTCCAGGGGGGCGAAAAAGTTTGAAAATAAAGCTCGTAAAAGCTTTCTGTTCGAAACCTAATTATTTCGCAGCGGAGGCAACGAAAATTGAATCTTAAAAGATTATGCGGAATTATGTGACCTCAGAGCAACTCTTGGTTTCACTCCAAACGACATGAATCAACTGTTTTAACCATCGCATATTATTTGTTCATTAGCTTCAAACCTTCCACAGCAGTCGGTTACTACGTTACATTCAAATAATGCTTGGATCACCCCCAAATGTAACTCGCGTCTCTCGTTTTTCTCTCGATCATTGCCCGAAGTTTGAAGGTTCTAGATTTTCTAGGTCGCCTAACTTGATCACGGCACTTGTCGCAGCTGCAAGAAACAAACAAGCAATCTCTGTTACTCCAGAATAATTTCTACTCGTGGGCAATTGCAAGTTGGACAATTGCTAACTGGAAGAAATGCGTTTTAAGAAAAAATTTTACAAGAAAATTTTCACCTAGAACAATTGTCACCTAAGTAAAGCACCGAGCGAAAACAGCAAGCCAGGCAACAGTTAAGTGGACTATCGCTAACCGAATGAACGCAACTGCAATGCCAGTACATGCAGTTGTTCAAAATAAATGTTTTGAACGCATTGTCACCACATACTCAAGATTTTTTCGCAAGTTACTACTACTTTGCTTTCGTTGAGCTTGAGAGCACAAAAAAATAAATCTTAAAAGATTGACAAGTGAAATGGATTGTCTCGTGAATGGTGTGTTTAATTTTAAACTGAAATTTCTTTGAAGGGTTTTGCCGCACCTCCAATATTACCGAAATTTGCTACACCGGTTGTCTTAATAGTTTGTAGCAATGCATATTTATTGTTTGTTTGGCTTGGCTTGAGCTTGATAGCATATGTCGTTTCAACAAGTTTGAAGAAGCGAAAAATACAAGTTTGAATTGAAAAAGACTGGGTGCAGGTAAAACCTTACACAGGTGTGAGGTAGGTTAGTGTTTACAAATGTAGACAATTGTTCTCCATTGCTATGTTTCAAATTCAATATTTGTAGGATCTCAGTTGGTCTATTAGCTGCTGTAGATTTATTTATCCCAGATGATGCTAACATAAGGATAAATAAATCGTGATTCGACCATAAGCCTTCACTTCCAGCAAGCAGAATGTGGAATCTCTGCTCTGTGCCAATGCGTTGGTGCTAGGCTGTGGTTTTTTGTTTACAATACAGAAGCTATATGAGTGTTTCTGCATGATGCTCCTGTCAGATCAATCATCATGTACAAGAATTAGTCACATGGTTAGACACTGGGCCATCCGATTTTTTTAAATGTGATGGTCCACAATCGTATTAATCAGACATCTTAATAGTGCCGAATTCCAAGCTTTCAGCCTCTATAGCTGAATGGCAAGAAATCTTTTGCAAAAGTCATTATTTATATCAAAACGCAGGTGTTTCTGTTTAGCATCTTGTTGATTTTAATCAAAGTAATACAAAAATTTGATTACAGGTTTTCAGATGAATAATTGAGACACCTTATAACATGTTATTATTGCGTTTTAGATGGTAATGTGTTCACGTACTTTAAATGAAATGTGGTTTGTTTCAGTGTTGCGGAAAAAATGCTTGATTTGGGAAAAGCATTTTCAAAGAACAAGTCTGCTGGTCCACGCGATGAAGAACAGGTCATTGGTGGAAGAAAACTTACAGCAGTTTGTTGTCAATTGATATTTGCATGGTGCTTGTGAAAAGTGTAATACGATGGCGCAATGAAAAATATTTGATGTAAAACAAATCACAAAGGATTACAATAAATTTCCAATAAATTCAAACACATTGTTTCTATCTTTTGCAGGGTACCATTCACCATGAAAGATCTCGGGTGAATCTCGGACGTGATCTTTTTCTGTGGGCAATAGTTATGAACAAGAAAGATACAGCCGGAGTTCTATGGTTAAACATTGAGGATCGACTTCCTGCAGCGATTGCAGCTCATGGAATACTTAAAGCATTGTCAGATCTTGAGCAAGCTCGGAACGAGGTCCATACTTCTTCCTAATATATTACGTGATTCTTAAGAACCAAGCGTCAATTCTTGGGTTCCTCATGACTATTTGTCCAAACTTCAGGTGTTTGGGAGTAAACAGCTTCTTGCACATAGAAAAGATCCTGCACTGTTGCATATGCCTGAGCTGGAGGAGCGCTAATACCAAGGAGCACTTCACATTACTGAAACCAAATTTTGAAGTTACAAATGCAGGTTTAATCTTATAATTTTGGTGAATATGGTAAATCGCAGGGTCCGAGGACATGTTGGAACTGCTTTTGGGTTACTGCCAACGATTTCCTAAAAGGAGTTATATTGAAACCGATTATTTTTAATTTGTTTCTTTCCTAAATCTCTCTTCTACCAACTTGCGCACGAACTTAAACTTTTGAAGATTTGTTGTCAACTTTCGAGTAAAAACAACTATGGAGTAAGCTTTCAGTTGATGCAAGATTCCAAGGATTCAAAGGTAGTCGTAACTATATTGACCAACATTATGACTTCATCGATTTCGTTGCGGTCAGTTTGACTCGTTTTCCTTTGGTGACCAAACAAAAAAATTATAGAAAACTACTTTGTTAGAAGTATTCTGTAGTACTAACAACATTACTGTGCGCGAGATGTCTCATAATTTTGTAATTCTTGACACCCTCCCACATTTTCGTTCTGTCAACGAGTATGACCCTTTTTGAAGATGAGCAGGAGTGTGGAATACGTTCTTGTTGTAGATGTTGTTTTAGTGGATGTGCTTCACTTAGCCATTCGAGAATACCTTCATAAATTTTGATAAATTGAAGAATTTGGGAAGCTGGCCTTACAAATAGAAATGAATAAACAGTGAAAAGCCTTTTTAGGTGAAAGAGTGGTAATTAATAAATCTAACGATGTCAGTGTGACAATTCATGTCACAAATTACTTTCGGGTTCACCCCAAACCATTCTTATTTCATGTTCTTGCAGCAAAATGTTTGTTGATGTTAATGTTTTGGCACTTGCAATTGAAAATTTTCAAATGGTTGAAAATTAACCACTCACAAAAAAGCTTTGTTTTTTATTGGTTATTTGTTGCCAGCTGAAGCACACTATTAATAAACGTGTCTAGACATGTTTCAAAAAAATGATGCCGAGCTTTCTAGGAATCTATCTGTCATGCTCTTCAGTACGTTTATACCTTTGCGGTGATTCTGCTGCGCTTATCCACATTTGAATGACATTTCTCCACATGGGCGGCGAGTAGCTCGTTGATAGAGTGTCCGCCTCCGAATTCGAAGGTGGTATGTTCGGTCCACTGCCACTGAGTGACCCGCCATAACGCTCCTTGGGCAAGAGCGTTCACCGCAACCGTCCCTACAAAAAGCATTATTCAGGCTTCGGCCTGCCACCAATTGTCGTTAATAAATCTGCCACATTGCATGCGATCAAAAAAAAACAAAAGGCGAAAGCAGCTAAATCTACTTAAGGGTGAAATGATGAAAAATTGAAGCAAGATTTAGACACAGCATGCGAACTGCAGTTACAAACCCACCCAGTGATTTGAAGTGTTTTTTGTTTTACTTAAAATCAGCCGTTCGACATTTGGCGCTGGTTTTAATTCTTTATTTTCGGTGCAAACAGCATAATGGTCATGGCGTGTGTTTGAAACTACAGTCCGCGTGCTTCATCAGTCTTGCTTCAGTTTTTCATCATTTCACCCGTATTCTTTTGCTTGCAATTTCACAGGACTGAAATGGGTATTGAACCTTTGCGGGCAGATTGAGCTGCTTTGGATTTTGGATTTAGCTACTGCCACATAGACTTATTTTATAAACCGTGCAGGTAACGCAAAGTAACGGTCGCACTAAGAAAGGTATGCATCCCAGGTGATATGAAAACTCCAGCTTTTTAATGGCGAAAAGTAAAATCTACTTGACCAACGTTTGCCTTATTTACTGTCATCGGTAGCCACTTTTGAAAAAGGCAAAAATGAAAACTTCTTTGTGGATCTTTCTGGTCGCGTTGCAGGACCGAGATGGTGATTTCCTGCTGGTGGAGCGTACTTTTATGTGGGTGCATGACTTATATTTTCATAAGGTCTACTTTACATGATTCATACGATAAAAGGAAGTTGATCAAATGCCTGCGAACTATTTGTTCTCTAGTTTCGTAATTTGTTTCATACTTTGCGCTACTAACGCCGAACAGTGTGTGGACACTTTGGT
>JGI24158J21664_10004884_pt1 | contig 17379 bp, 8 predicted proteins | sample Ectturendosymbi3_FD_21664 | JGI IMG/M metagenome (IMG submission 21664)
AAATGTTTGATTTTAGGCGAATAACACTATTTTGTTTGGAAAAACGCCTCTCAAAGCACAAAATGACTATATTTTCTAAAATTTTTGGGGAGGATGGCCCCTTTGGCCCTCCCCTGGCTACGCCCATGTTAATGACGACAATTCTTGGCGTTGTAGCAACAAGCCGAAGGAGACAAAACGATGGAAAAATACATTCTGAACACATCATTTCAAACACCTAGGTCCACAATACACTGACAACGAATTTTAAGAGATATCTCGACAATGTAACTGAACCGAAAGTACAATGCAATACATTGCCTTTACTGCAATGTACCAGGTAATGATCTGTTTGAGAGCAATGTAACACTTGTACTCTTGCTTTAATGCAACCATTTTATTCAACTCCTTCGTGTTATTTTTTGAAATAAAGCGCGTATTTGTGCAAGCACTGTCATCAACAAAATGATCAAGTGCATAATGGTTTGCAGGTCAAAGTTAGTGAGCTGATCCAAGCCTTTTGGAATTATTGTACATGACTTGGGAGGGAGCAAGTTTTAGGGCTTTGGTTTATAGTCAGCTTCACTGTGTGGCGAAGTACAGGGGCTTTTAATCTGAAAATGGCGATTGCAAACGCAATGAAGTCGCCGATTTGCTAAATCACAAGCTTTTTTCACCGTAACAAAGTGAAATAAAACAAATAGAATCAGAAATTGTCAGCTCAGGATACAGTCTTAATTAAACAAATCATCAAAGTATGAAAGGTGGAAGCTTTTTTTGAAAGCAGTTCAGTTTTATGCCAGCTTCAGTGTGAATGGTACCCTCGGCGTCAGAAGGATTTTTTCCGGGGGGATCTAATAGTGGATTTTTCTTGTAGGTGGCCAAAGGATTTTTTCAGGGGAGCCAACTGCACTGAAATTCATTTTACTAACTTCAAACTAAGAAATAAACATTTTTCTACTGAAACGTTAAGAGGAAAATATCAAATTTCAAAATCCAGGTAGGACCAAGGAACCCCCTGCCCCTTCCGACGCCTATGAATGATACTGCGTTAAGATGAAGCTTGCAGCTAATTGTAGAGATCAACACAAGCATTGCCATGTACGCAGTTGAAGGATTAAGGTGGCTCTTGTTTGGAAAAGACCGTATAGGATTCAGCTACCTTTAGCAGTTTGATTAGTATCGGCAGTTAAACATCTGCTTACTTCAGTGATCAACTGCATTGCTGTACAACAGACATAACGATTTCATAATACTTCGGCAATACTTTCCAAAGTAATTTTAATACCGTTAAAGTTTTGAACACCGTGACAGCAAATATTACTTTCGCGCAAAACAACAAATACATGAATTGCCGTTTTACACATGTTCATTCTTTTTTACCACGGATTGAACACGTTTAAAATATTTTTTTAATAAAAAGAGTAACTTAAAAATTAAACTGTGGAATTTTTGTGTTCGCGATAGCCCACAATTTCAGAAGTAAACACTAACGAAAATGTTTTGTCTAATTAATTTTTTTCTATTTCCGTAAAACGTTTTGGAAAACACCACGTTCTATTGTTTACAGTTCACAGCAGCGCTTACTGTTGATACGATTTCAAACCATCTTTTATAACATACAACGGCTAGGTCTATTTGAAGAGCGTGATGCTTGCGGTTATTGCATCTTAGCTACAATCGCAGGGCCTGCTTCTCCTCGACGCAGAAACAGGACAAACTGAAAATTTGAATTAGCAAAGCGAGTTTGTCGCATTACCCCGTATTATTGAAATCGTGTTTGCTGCCACGAGTTTCTAATACATTCGCGGAAAGTTTCCCGAAAATAGAAAAACACAGAAAAAATCTTGTAAGTGCGAAGCTGAAGAGTTCTTTTTGCCAAACATACAACAATCGCCAAGTGTCTTGGCCTTATGTTATATGTCATGTTTACTAATAAGCAAAAGCAACTGATTGGGTTTATTGGAATCACGTGGCGACTTTCACTATGTAAATAGAAAAAAAAGACACATACTTTTATTCTCGTTACGTCGCTATACGGCGTTTGTTGACTAGATCAGGGGTTCTCAACCGGGGGTAAATTTACCCCTGGGGTAAGTTTTACCTATACTGGGGGTAAATTTAATCTTATTGATTAAAAATTTCACTGACTTGAGAAGATTCGTTGCTACTAATAAACAAAAAATATCACTATTTTTTAGTATATTTTACTGTTACTGTACTTTTGAGTATATATTTTGCCATTTTATATTGATCTTTTCAACAATTGTACATTTTTCTACAGCGCTAGTGAGTAAACAAAACACAGGGGGTAAATTTTATATTAGGAAGCTGGCAAGGGGCAAACGGGAGAAAAAAGGTTGAGAACCCCTGGACTAGATGATCGCCATGGTCTTTCACCAATCCTATATTACACAGTGCCACTGTTTGTTTACATTAGTCATCTTTTATGCCATTGTATTTTCATTTGCTCTAATGTACTTACTGTGCGATGGCTTTTTGTATTGCTTCTGTTTATAAGCTGAGTCATATGAAACAATAAACCATTACCATTATAGCTGATGAAAGCATGCAATTGCCGGTGTTGCAGCAAAAGCGAAACTAATGAGAACTTTCCTTTCTGTGTGACGCAGTAGGAGGAATGCTTTATCTTTTACGAAAGATGTTTTGAACGTAACTCGTTTTTTGATAATAATCCTCACGTGCTAGCATCGCTATATTGCAGGGGTTCCCAACCTTTCTCTAACTATGTATCCCTTAAGCATTTTGACAGATGAGCATGTCCCTTAAAATTTCTTATGATAAAAAGGCTGAGTAAAAAACAAAAATCTACTGAATTTTTAAGAGAACTTTTACATTTTTAGGACTATAAAGGTAGATATATTTAACAATTTAAGCATATAACGATTTTTTAAATTAATATTCACTGATATATGTATAAATATTTGGAAGTTAATAATATAAATAAATTTTTCCCTTCTATTGCTAACCTCAAATGTACCCCTTCAAAATGCAAATGTAGGCCTAGGGGTACTTGTACCCAAGGATGGCAACCCATGTTATATTGCAATGAAACTACTTTTTGCCAGTTGCTATGGTAATAGCAGTTTATGAGCTTTTGTAACGCACACATCATCGGCCTGTTTACACAAACCTGCAACTATGATACCAATTTCGTTTTGGCGTAAAAAGTCAAAAAGCACCTACTGGTTTTAATGATAAGTCACTGGTTGTTAGGAACGTGTTTTTTCAGGCACTGTTTTCTCTCAACAACTCCTGACTAACTCCTGCTGTTTGTAAGTCACGCTGTGACAGTCCGTAACTCACAATCATACAACAGGGGTTGCTTTAGCGTGGGTTGTGAGGTTTTGGAAGCGAATATCAGAATTGATCATATTCAGTTATTTCCAATGCGTAGCAGCCTTCAGCGCTTGATCCCTTTCAACTGATTGCTTTCAGTTTGAAAACGCAAGTGCGCGGCTTGAGTTCCACAGGCTTGGTCATCAGGCCCGTAACCAGCTTGGGACACCAAGCGGGGCGAAGAGTTTTTTGAGAATGGCCCAAATTTTTGAAACTATGTCCATTACTTTCTGACAATTACAACATATTTTTCCAGGGGGGTGCGAAAATTTTTCTAGGGGGCTTCGCACCTCCTGGTTACGGGAATGTTGGTCATAGTGCAACTTCAGTCAATGCGCGACCGCTGCACTAACTTGTTCAACGACGCTTACTCGTGCCTAAATTCAAGGAATCAACTCTAAAGAAAATGTTATACAGAATATTAACTGACAGAAGACTCTAGCACCACTCAGGTCTAAATTTTTTACAATCAATTTGAATTGTAGCAACACGATGGGAATGCGGTAAAGATACTCGCAATCCTTATGTGCAAGTCAATTAAATTATCCTCCATCGAAAAAACTAACACGCACACACTCACGAAACGCGTATATTGTGCGGGCCGTACCTCTCACTGCATTTTGTGAAACCCAGGTTTAGTTCTGTAAACTTCGCAAGCACATTTGCTATTAAATCCGCAACTATCTCACACATCAGCCTAAAAGTCACCCGCAGAGATGAGATGATGAGCAACGTAACCTCCGTGGTCACGGGTCACCGATCACTGACAAATCAAAACGATTTTTCGGGCGATTAGCTCCGTTGTTGGAAACTGCTCTCTTGCTGCTGGCCACCTCGAATCTTTTGTTGTAAACTATCCAGGACGCTTCGTGAACTGGAGCGGAATTTGTGCACTGTAAATTTTACGATGCCCGAGCAACGTCTTGTAATGATCCGTGCTTGGCCATAGCTCAATACATGTAGAAAGTAGCTACAAAACTAAAAGTGGATTTTTCAAGTTTTCTTTTTTCTGCTCTTTGTCGCAAGCATGTCGCACGGAAAAATATCTATGACCACACGTTTTACACTTATTTGACATAACTTTAGTGATTCAAAGTGTTTGGTTGATTAAAAGTTTCTGTCAGGCTTTGAGCGCAAGATGCTTATTGATAGTATTGTGAATGACGCACTGTTGCGCTACGCTGAAGTACGAATGATTATAAAGAATCACTTGCGAGGATGTAAACAAAAACAATGTTGAAAGGATTTCATAATTTGACAATATGCCTGTAAAAAATATCTGCCGAAGTGTTGGTGTCAAAATATTGTTTTGAGAAAACAAAACAAAAAGCTGATCACAAGAAACAGCATTGCTATGATGGCTGCTAAAGTTCGTTTTATTTTTGCGATTCGCAACAAAGCGCATCGCTATTCAAGAGTTTTCACATCGCGTTGCATCTCTTTCAGAAATGTGCTTCAAATTGCTTTCAAAAGTTTCATACGCGGTGTTTTATGAGACCAGGACTAAGAGACAACAGTAGCAGTATCTACCGGCTGAAGTAAAACAACTTTCAATATAGGACATAGGCAGTACTACCAAACTTAACTTACATCATAAAACCGCACAGAGTTTTCGTTTGATGAATCAGACACGAATGCCACCAAGCGGGATTGCGTATCTTTGTATAACTTCTATTCGCACGGTGTCGATGTTGCGATAAAAATTCAAAAAGTTTTGCTTCCCCCAACTGGTCTGTGGATTCACTCGCCAAAGTCTGTGGGAAATGAATTTGGGCATAGTTTTTCACAGAACATGACCAATGCAGTCTGTTGTTATCATTCTTCCGACAAGGTTTAAGGTTTAATAAGTCAAGAGTAGACTGTTTTATATTTTCAGGAGGTTGTGCGTGTTACAGTTTGTTTCTTTTTTCCCTTTCTGACGGTCTACAGTGAGATATTAAGGGACTGAACCTGAACTGTTTTTAAAAGGTTTCTTTTGCATCATTGTGACACGTAAGCTTGAAACTGTTGTTTGACTGAAATCTTATAGTTTCTCTACGAATGTATACTAATGTGGTGGTTCATTATGATTTTAACATTAACATTATCAGCTTTGTATCACTGTTTTATTTCTCAACAAAAGCAGCAGCAAATTTTTCGTGGCGTTATCAATGGCATTGTAACTCTGCCAATGAACGACATAAATTCTAAGCATCGGAGAAAACTCTTGTTTGCTGGGATTGCGGTTCCTCCCGCAGTCGCCGAAATGAGCTTATTAGATGGTCCCAAAGCGGTGAAAAACGTAATAGAAATAAGTGACCTGTTTCTGCGATGGTGCCAATCCTACTTCAATATGGGCAGTGCAGTCGAGTTCGAAAAGGCGGGGATTTTTAGATTTGAGAGAAAATGGAATACGACCCTATAAACTCAAATTGTTGTGGGAATTAGTCATTCTGGCTACGAAACTTTGTGAAGATAAGAATTTATCTTTTTCATTAGCAATATCCAACTTTGGAAGGTTTCCGATGTATTAGACATGACAGATTTGGGTGAAGCCAAATGTACCACTAACGACGTAAATACAGAAAACGGTAGTGATTGATTTACTATTCCTGACACAAATATACAAGACCTAATTTTTTATAGTTCAGGCGAAAGCTCGAAATTTCGAACGTTTGCTCATTGTGCAGTTGTATTAAACCTCAATTTCATTAATGCGGAACATTTTTCACTACAGTCATTAAGTATCTGTCTAAACGCGTAAGCACTTAAACTTGTACTTGCGTCAAAGCTCGCTTGTAGGTGTAAAGAGATAAAGAGCATACCAAGACAATCAAGTTCTTTCATTGGAAATAGCTTAACTGTACCATGCTAGAAAACTTAACACACTTAAACTATTCCACTTTTTCACAAACAAAGGATTAAAGAAAATATGCATTTATGTCATTTTTATAAATCCCACTTATTTTTTTCTCAATAAAAGACCTCAATTTTTACAAACTTATTTACAATTAAGTTTTTACGACTTCATCTAACATCACCTAGCAAGGTATTAAAATGGAGAATAAAAACTCAATGTTGCACGTTTCAGTTTAACTAACGTAAAATTAATTATTTTTCATTTGCTTGCAGCATAAAAAAATATTTAAAACTTAAAAAATACTCAATTGTAATGGTCTGTATTGAACTTTTTTTTATTAAGACCAGGGTTTTAATAGTATACGACCTAGTTAGACGACCCAGTTTCACGATTAAATGCGTTTATTGAGCACCAATCTTATTGTAATTATATAATATCAGACACAAATTGTATTACTGTTCAGTATATCTGATACCACATTGAGGAAGGTATTAAATTTTAAACCTAGCTTATTTCACAAGAATGAAATTGGTGCCAGATGAGTGCATTATGCTCAAATCTTGGTTGTACCCTTAACTTAAAACCCTGGTTCTAAAAGTATGTGTAAGAAATTTTTCTGAAGGACGTCGATCACTCTACCGCAATAGCTTTCTCTGAACCAGTGAAGTTTGGTTGTTTTCTGCTGTTTTCTTTTACGTTATTTGGCATGACTTGAAAATGCGTATTATGCTCATTTCAGTAATAAACATTACAAATCACAATGTTCCGAAGGTCAATACATTCAACAGAAACTTGATACTTGAAAAAATTCTTAAGTATTTTAAACACCAAGATGCTTTCATTTGTAATAATTAGGGACTTCTAAAGTCAAAAAAGTCATTTTTTCTGTGCTTGAGGAAGGCATGAAACGAATTTTTAAACAAAAATCGCACCCCTACGAAGTCTATAACGAAAGTTATAGTCATAAGAAGTCATGTTTTCCATTTAGGTCATAAATCATATTTTGCATATTTTCAACCTAATTCCATAAATAAACCATTAAAACAAACTCAAAATATCAAGTGAAACTACTATATCGCTAAGTCTAAGTTGCATCTTGCAAACTGAACCCACTTGGGCACCTTGCGAATGCTGGCAAAGACGTAGGTAAATCAACTTATTTGGATGAAATGTAATGCACTGCCTAAAAATACATGTTCTTGCTGCCCCCAAGAAATAAACCAAGTACCATGCATGTTTTCATTTTGCTTCAAAACAAACTGCATGTTTTGCTCATGTTTTGAGCTGTTTATTTTAGTGGCGCTTCAACAAACAGTGAGGCTGTACCATTTCTTATGCCTAGTTTCGCTGGTAATGCTTTTTCGTACAGTAGTTGCATGTTCTAGCTCAGCAGTAAGCCGAATGGTCAAAGGACGAGTCTGGATACAGGAAACACTAGAGCTGCTACATGACTTTCAACTAACCTGTAAAAAGTGTCGAAATAAATTCTTGTTTTGCACACTTTTACTCCCTTAAACTTCAACTTTGCTGGGAAATCAACAGTTAAAATCTTAATTTTAGAAAAGGTTTTCCGACAAAAATGTTGAAGATGTTTTGTTTACTGCTGATAATGAGTTGTTACTTTGCCTATGTGTCCGCTAGCCCTCTAATATAGTTCATTGTGATATGTCAGAGTAAACAATCGGGCCAAATTTTGGTTTTCCATGACATTTTTTGTTAAATCAAGATGACTTCAAAAGATTGTTCACGTTAGTGTTGCGGTGATTGTCTTATCAAACATTAGGCTACGAAAACTGGCGGTGCAGCTCCAAGTTTCAATTAGTAATTTACTCATGTTAATGATGTGTACTGAAGTTGTATTCCATTCAGCTTTCCTGTAAAGTTTTGGTAAGCATAAACATTTGAAGCACACACAAAGATCAGAAAATTACAAACGTCGTTATTGAAAATAAGCACACACCATGTTTATACTCATCTAACAATTTTAAATCAGGTTTGTTTCAGTTGAGAGATTTAGCATAACATATAATCACTATTACTACTCTTTACAACAGCAGTCAAAATGATTCCTCAAATCCTATTGCAGTTGGACAAACAAGCAACCACTTGTGTCAAGAGACTGTGCCATAAAAATAAATTATTGCTTACGGTGGATGTGAATGTCAAAGGGCTTGTATAGGAAATACATGACGATCTGCGAACAATCATTTGTGCACGCAGTGTGCACTTGACAACCTAATCCTCTGGTAGTGCTGTTATTTTACAAAGTGACTTTTCTTGAAAATTAATAGGCACTATTCAATAAGCCAGGTATACAACTCCACCGTAAGCGGGGCGTCGAAACAGTTTTAGATCAGAACCTGCTTCATGTCATTAAACAAACCGTCGTAAATTTGCGGCAGCGTTTTCAGAATACCTGTATCAAACTTTTTCTATTCCAAGTGCAAACCTAAAGGTAGCAAAAATACCAGAACACGTTGCTGACTATATTTTACTTAGCTGAAATTTTGCTATGAAATTGGTCTACAGATATGCTGATGTAGCATTTACTTCATGTAAAGCTCAAGGCAAATCATAAAAATCTACAGGATTTCACATTTATGGTTTCAAACTACAGTTACATAAGATTTGGACGCAATAGCTAAGTAAACGCTAGATGCAACTTCGGGCAAATCCTATTTTATATACTGTACGGTATGATTCTTTTTAAAAAGCAAATACAGCAAGAGAGCTCTTAAGTACAATATACTCGTATGCCTCTCTACCTGCTATTGTGCTGATGTATACTCAAATCAAATGAATTCTACTCTCAGTTCCATCTTTCCACTGATCAGAAAAGTTTCCTACAAACGTTTTCTTGCATTCGGTTCCAGCATTGTTTGAAAATTATCTGCGAAAGACCTCATTGGCTGTTGGTTTATCAGCATCGTCGCATTACGTGCAAATGAAGTTCGCCGCAGCAACAACCACACAATGCCACAATGTCGTCTGTGATTGGTATTCCTCTAATTGGCTCCAAATCTGGTGCCACTGCTTTGAGACTGATCTATGCTAATAAGATTAGCGACGCACGACCTCACACAAGAGCACAGTGATTTTTGTATGGTCTTTTATAATGCATCAAAGAGGTTGCTGATCCCCAAAAGCTTAAAAGTTTTAATTACGGCAAATATGGCTTGCTTGACAAACTTTTGCCATATGCGAGAAACGTATATTGAAAAGACTTATAACTGGAGTTTCGCTCAGCAATCCATTCTTTGCAAAGTTTTTCAAGTGGCTCTCAGTCTTTACATTAACAACACATTAACTTGTGAGAGTTTCACTGGCTGACTGTATAAAAATATTACATTCTGTTCGCGTCACGTGCGTATTCTGTAGAGGCACACTTTATTCCCTTGTCTTCAGACAATTTCTACATTCATTACTGGTAAAAACATTGCAACCACTTCATCACTTTTTCGTACGTTTATAACGTTGATGCACTTAGTTGTAATTACCGATTGTCCCAATATTCTCCACTATAAGTTGTCGCACCGATTGCGCGGGTTTGATATTTTACATCATCTTGTCATGACCATTTCATCATTGCCATAAAGTCCAAAGCAAAGACCCTGTCCGGTCTTTGAGTTGTGAATTAATCACCTAAAAAATCATTTCTGGACTCAATTTGACTGAAGACGAAAACTTGTATGTTACAAATTGCAAGTTATGTTCTTTAGTAGACTGCAAGATGTACATAGAATTTTGTTTTTAGTAAAACTTAAGCGATGGTTTTCGCGTTTTGCTGAAGCTTGGGAAAGATTTACTCTCCGATTCCACGCTTATATTTCTATAACAAATAACTGACATGTGCAGAAGACATAAAAATACAAACTATGATAGGTAGTTTGAATCCAAAAAAACGTTTTCTGCTTTTGTAAACGTAGTTAGCATGAAAGCTTTTGCAAGGTTGTTTACCGCATCTACTTGTCACTGGATTCTTGCCAAAATCCTAGGCATGACCGTAACCTACAACCGGTCATGGGGCTGAAGTTCAGGCGTTTTGCAGTTTTTGGTAAATTAGAATGTCCTTTAACCATCATTATTCTCGGGTCCACTCTGGCCTGGAGTGGTTATGCTTGACTGGGCTCCAGTTATGGATCAAATAGTATTGGTAGACTGAGCGCTTTAGACATGCAAGGCAATCAATCCAAGTATGGAAAACCGATATGCAGATGAGGAGTATTTCTTTGCTCTGGAAGCTCCTGCAGCTGCACCTGGACCCAACGTATTGGTTACACTTTTCCTTACTAGTCAGCGATCCTACCTTTGTCCGGATTCGCTTTGGAATATTTTTACAGTGCCCATCCTCTCTCGTACAGGTTCTGCCACACGCACGTACCGAACGTTCAATTCTGATGGTAAACCCATTATCACAAGCAATTTTTACGAAAGTTTTCGATCGTTTTTTTGTCGCTGCGACCTCGAAACTCGGTCTTCAATCTTTCAGAAATGAAGTCAGGATATTCGTCCCCACAATGATGTATGAGGCATTTGTAAAGCGCGCTCTCTTCATAAACTTCAATGTGCCTTCACTTGTAAAAAATGCTTGATGAGTTCTTCAATTAACGAAAGCTTTCTCTTTCTTTAACTACCTGTCATGCCTAGTATAAAGCACAGCACATCCGAACATGCCGCTTCAATACTTGCTTTTCAGCTGTTGCTTAAATTCTGGTTGAAGGCAGTTGCGTCAGTGAAACGACCTGTCAAAGAGTTGTGTCGGACGATTGTAGTAAGCCAGCTGCTGGTTGTTGAAAGAGATATTTTGTTAAGTATTACGACATGATAAGTGAGTGTCCTCTGTGCGTCCGATAAGAACGTACACCCTGAAGTGGCTGTAACAGGCTTTCGATAGCTTCCACATAACTGGTTCGCTTTAAATATGTGTTGTGTTACATCCTACCCTGTAGCTGCTAAAGGTTACCGCTGCGCCACTTCAATGACCGCCCAGCATCTGTCACAACCTTTATTACTCGAACACTGAATCATAGCTATAGACCGGGTAATTTTTTATATTTTAAATGGTTTGGTTTTCTGCCCTTCGCCTTCAACATAAAGCAATTTAGCGTTTATTTTTTCAAATTAAAAGCCCTTGTAAATGGGCTTAAAATCCTTAGATTTCGGAAACTCTGTTGTAAGAATTACTTGCTTAATAATGATGTAGTAGCAAATATGGTTCATCTGCCCGCAGACCGCATTCACTATTTTTCATATGTGTAATGCATCTACTTATTTCAGAGCAAGATTCAAACGAAGGCACACATGAAGCACAGTGCATAGAAATTTAGGCGAACTGCAAACTCATCTTACCTATTCTTCATAATCTTTGTAAATGGAAGTCAGACTGAACGGCAGAAAAGCGAAACAATTAACTACTATCTTGAATAAGCGCTTTTACTCACCCAGTTGGTGGCTTGGTTCCACGAAGAATGTCGGCATTGTTCTCCAGGGAGTTTCAAAGGCGCTGTCTGAACCCATTTGTTACAATGTACGCGTCAATTTTCCGCAATCTGTAGTCCACCAGATGTAGAGCATGCTTAAAGGCGAATGTTCTGGGTCCAAACGTTTCAACCTAATAGACACTTATCNTCACTGCTTGTGCCAACAGATCGAAAATATTGTTTTAATCAGTCACAAAGCAACGTCACATAAAAAAAAAACTTATAATCTGCTTGTGACAAAAGCCAAAGTCGGAACCGTTTAAAAATATATCAAGCTTTAATTTCCTTACTCAATGTTTATTATTTCAAAGATTGTTGTAGTGCATCTTTTAAATCAAAGAGTGTGTTGACCTTCTGGAACATCAACTCAGCAAGGTTGTTTATGTGTGGCATGAAGTAAGCGAACCAAATCTGTGTACAAAAGCAATATTGGGAAATTGGTGATGTACGTGAGGTAAGAGGTAGGAGGAATCGACGATCCAAGAGGGGTGGTGTTATAAGCCAGAGAAGAACAAAGTATCGTCTGTCACGTCGCGTCAGGAAAAAAGGTGATAGAGCGACATATGGCTTCTTTTCAAGAGAGGTGATTGCTACATGCCTCCTCTGCTCATACAGTAAATACAATGTCAAGTCCCTTCCACACAAATGTGCCCGTAGCAACGGCTTGCGGTGTTGTACCCTGCTTCGAAAAAATGCTGCGCAAATGGTGCGACCGGTTGTCCAGCGTTATAACTTGGCCAGGTATAACGTGAAAAGCATCGCGCATTAGTGGTCGTACGCATCAAGGGCCGGGTTCGGGTTTTAGACAGGGAGCCCCTTGGAAAAATTCGTGACAGTTTCTCGCACCAGACATCCACAAGTGGCGGTCCACCTTGCGCCCGCTACGCATATGGGAGCACGAATGGGAACAACGCGAAGTGCTTCTACTCTGCGAAACTTGAAAGCTACACGTAAACAACAAGCCAATAATTAAAGTGGGAATAAGAACATCACTTCACACACAAGGAAAGAGCATGAACTAGTTGAAGAAGCCAAACAATATTGCTTGGATATTGCTATCATCTTTTTGTCTAAGCGTCGTGGTTCTAATACTGTGGAGCTGGCGATGAGTGGAAGCTCTTATACTTTAGGCAGATTAGCGAGTTACACAAAAAATGCAAAATACTACTTTCCACACTACCAAACTCATAATCACTACTTTTTCTTCTTTAGAAACACAGCTTACATTCCTGTGATATTGAAAACTCTAGGTCTAGAAGGTTTTCTATATAGGATTTAGAGGAATCAGCCAATTGGGCTCTGCCCATCTTTTTGCGATGATTCAAACTTGCGCATATCTGTATTCAAGTAACTTCACTCCACAGGTGAAATAAGCAAGGAATCTGTCACAAATTTTGCATTTGTGATTGATTCCTTGCTTATTATTTTAAAAATTGTGATTGATTCCTTGCTTATTTCACCTGTCCTGTGATATTAATAATCTGTTTGTGGACCAAGTGGACGATGCCCTAAAGCTTGCTCTTTTGTAGTTTTTAATTTTTTTATGCACGTACTTATCTCAGACTCGAGGTCCTATACCATGGGCAAGTGACAGTGCACAAGAAAAACAAAAACATTTTATTGTGAAGACCCACAAGGCCAAACACAAAAATACAGGTCTTTTAAAGATACCCCGCGACATGGTAGATTCAGTTGCCAAGGGACAAAAACTTTTAAAGTTTCCAAATTTAATTTGACGTGTAGGCAACTTGTTCAAGAAAAGCCTATAATTGCATATTTTGCTATGTACTGTATATATATGCACATATTATGTCATAGCTATGTATATATCATTTCATAGCAATATATGCAATTATAGGCTTTTTTGCACAAGTTATCTAAACGTCAAATTAAACTTGGCAAGACAATCCATGCTTTTTTCACTAACTGAGCCGGCACAATAATTTTATTTCACCTAAAAGAGACGGTGCAATCATTTCGTTTCACTTTTCATAGCCGGTCTTGGAAGTCGGAAGGATTTTTTCCAGTTGGTGGCCAAAAGCACTTTGCCAGGGGTGGCAGAAGTGGGGAAATTTTATTTTACCAACTCGAAACTACGAGAAAAACATTTTTCTGCTAAAAAGGTACAGCAAAATATCAAATTTCAAAATCCAGGGAGGCCAAGGCCCTACTGCATCCCCTTTCTAACGCCCATGGAGCCGGTTCTTTTATTTAAAACAAGGCGACATTTTCTCGTGTCTTCTAAAAAGTTATCCCAGTGTCACAAGTCTTCAGAAGGCTAATCTATTTTTACAAATTTTCAAACAACCGTCCAGAAATTTTTACATATCGTCTGATGGTTTTTCTTAGATCTTAGTAGGGCTAGGCTGTCCTGCTATCCATTTTCCTGCTTGAGGTTAGTTGCATAAGCTTTATCCAAAGTATTCGTGATACTCGCGATATTGGCAATGCATGTCAGCCTTGTGATGTTTTATATTACCGACACTCGAGAGTCTGAACTCTTTGTAGTGTTCAGTGCGGAGACACGTGCTGCTGCTTTAAATATTTTCTTTTCTGTGAATGATACTTTTTCTGATGATGTTGTCTGTATTTTGTCAAAATACCGCCCAAATTTCTTCCTATTCTTCAATCTCCCCTCCACGCTAAGTAAACACGCCAACAACTTGCTTGAGAGCATCACCTAGCAGTAAGCTATTCTGAGTATGTCTCGGGATTGTTAAATCATTTTCGCCAAGGTTTAGAGGTTTCACCGCGCATAACCTATGAGGGAAGCTGTATGACAACGAGATAATGAAAAACATATTGCACCGAAGTGTTGTGCATTACTGCCAAACCCTACAAATCAACATTATCAGGTGCGCCACTGAGATTTCGAAGACAAAGACCAAAATACGTTTCGCAAGGCAGGTGGAGAAATGCTTGCTATTTCGATTGTAAGCCGTGGCTTATAAAGTTTTTTTTCATCATTTCGTGCGGCTTACAATCGAGGGCGGCTTGCATTTTTCTTTAGCTTATTAAAATATCTAGCTGACGCCCAGTCTTTCCTTGGCTACGTTTTGTTGACCAAACCCTCTTTTCGCATTATGTTTCCTCTCTTCAGCATCATGTGCACATCCGCCACAGGAGGGATTATGATGAACAGAAGGCAGTTGTAGTGGTGAATCATCATTATCAGGGTTGCTAATCAAACACGAAGGATGCTATCTATACTATCCAAGAAAGTATCTCAGAGGCTTACCTCAGAGAGTGTGTCATTGATATTATTCTCAGAGAGCGTGTCATTGAAATTATTACACAATAGCACATAGCAATTTACTACAAATCTCTATCAGTGGGATGTCTGTGGTCAAGGCTTCCTTGACAATATCGTTGCCTTATCACTTCAGTGCTAGTGGTATCGTCCAGTGTTTCATCTGCCGTTGGATTTCGGTTTTCAAATTTTACTTGCCTCATCGTAGAAAATTTACTCATGCATACGTATGTGCAAACATCGAGTGCAATTTTAGTGCGAAATCTTTCAGTCTGAAAAATCTTTCTTCGCTGACTAATTTTCAGAAGCTCTCTGCAGCCTCCAACAACGTTTATATTGCACATTTTTACTGAAAGATGTTATGCCTGTTTCAATTAAAATTACCTATTGCAGGGATGGGCAATCAATTTGGCTGGAAGGCACTTTGAGAAGGCCGTGTTTAGCTGATAGAGAAACAGATTTATTTGGCGATACTGAGTTCATTGTGCCAGATGTACTCTTCAAGACAACCATCGCTGGGGCACCGAAAAAACACAGAGGCTATCCACATATGTGCCCCAGCAGAGAGTTAGCGGCGGCTCTGCCTTCTAATTTGATCGTAAAATTAATAAACAAAACCAAGTTTTACACAGAAAATGTATTGTTCTTGTTCAAATGCACTTTATCCAGCGCAAGCAATTCAGTAAGAAAAATGTAACCTCACACGCTTTTCTACAAATTTCAGGTTTGAAGATTTTTCCTGAATGTTTCCGCGGGCCACTGAAAACGCTGGGGCGGGCCACATGCGGCCCGCCGGCCTGTAGATCTCTAGTGAACAATAACACTAGGTCATGTTTAACGATATTCAGTTCCGTCGCCACGGGCGGGAACTTTGCCGGGTTTAGCCACCCAAACAAAGCTCCTAGCCCCCTTAGATTGAAATATAAAACACTAAATTAGTGCAGTTTTTGTCAATTTTTAGAATGTCAAGCACCTCTGCACAAACGTAAGGCCTCCCTATTGAAGGCTAACTGGCGACGATTCTGACGATATTCACAAGCCTATGTTGGATTTGATAGGGTTAATCATATCAAATTAATGTTCATTACAACGGAAAGTCACCATGTAGGAGAGATATTTATGTTTGACCCCCTACTTCTTTTCTTGGCCCCGTAGTGGTTTCCCCACTTTTTTAATTCTAAAATCGCCACTGCTCCGGAGCAGGAGCCACACACATGAAAACCATGAGCGCCCCGGGTTGTGTGGTTGCACAAAAACAGGAAATATTTGTCGAGTAATGTAATGAGCTTCAGTTGGGTAAATGACTTTAAAGAAGAATTTCACGTTTTCATGTAACATATCCTATCTAAAATTGATACCCATCCAGGGCCGGCCAAAAGCCGATGCGACTGCATTGGGCCCCGCGCCATGGTGATTGGGCAGATTGTTGATTTATGCCAGATACTCCTTGGGCACGAGAATTGTGGAAAGGCTTATAAATCTCACTGTTAGCAAATAATTATCGTTTGAATGAATGTTACGCATGAAGGCTCACAGAAGTCTTCCACAAAAATCTGGCCACAGTTATTGAAACGGGAATATTAATTTCGCTCAAATGGGCATCGTCAGTTCCACAGAATGAAAAAGTAAAAACGTAAATTCTGCAAGGCAATGAATTAAAATAGTAAGTCACTAAAACGTTACGAGTCAGCATGCTATCACGGTCAGGCAGATTCTGAAAGAACTCAGTTCAATGTTAGAGTAAGAAAAGATCGTTTGAATGAACGATGAATTTCCCCTAATTATTATCGTACCTTATCAAACATGCTCAATTCTCATGCTGATCGTTATATCTGTGCTCCAACACGTCCCACTCTTTATAGATAGAATCTGGTTGTTACTAATGTCACTTGAGACTGAAGTAGGTCCACATACTACAAATAAGGCGTGTAGTGATTCAACGCGCAATGAACAGTTAAAAACGAGTGACTGTCTTATGAAGTTCGATGGCAGTTCTGCTAACGCAATGTTTTTCAGTTCTCGAGAGATTCTTCTGTTTTTGGAATGATTTTGGCAAATATTGTGAATGTCATCCAGCACATTCGTTCCTGTTCATCAATATAATGGGCAGGCGCACACAGTGGGGATGCATCCACCCACCAGACCTAAAGAGGTGTTGACATGGTGCTTTATTTCATTGAAAATCATCGCCAAAATATTTCGGTACTGCACACTACTTACTCACTAAATATGCTGAAAATTAACTTATGCTAACAATTAGTCAAAAACGTTTCTTCGCTTCAATAGATGAGCTAGCCTTGTTTGTGGAACCTGACATAAAATAGACAATGATCGCACGGGCGTTCGCGGTGGGACTAAACGGGCATTTTCCCCCTTGGAAATTGGGATTTAAGAACCAAATATTTCTGGAAAAATCTGAAGTCGGCATCTTAATTCAAATTAATTGATTTGATTCTTGCAATGGCAGTTTA
>JGI24158J21664_10004885_pt1 | contig 17378 bp, 13 predicted proteins | sample Ectturendosymbi3_FD_21664 | JGI IMG/M metagenome (IMG submission 21664)
ATAATAATAAAGCAGCAACAAGCCAACGACGAGTACTCAAGTTCACGGAAAATAGTTTAGATATGGAATGTTGCAATAAATTACAACAACCCTTTAACATTTCTCATTTGTGGCAATAGTGGCCGAAAAGTATATACAATTTGGAATACATACTGTACGTACAGTACTTTTGCTGATCGCATTGATATAAGCAAAGTTACACAGTCACCGGTTTTGAAGAGCTTGCTCGAATAAAGTTCCAGCAAGATCTTTGCTGATGGTGGAAACTGTTTCCTTGCTTGATCTATTGTGTTAACAATGCGGGTCGTCTTTTGTTTCGGTCCTCCTGCTAATTCCAAGGAAGTTATCTGTGGTCACATTTCCTCCTTTATCCAAATATTATTCCATTGGTTGCAAGACCATTCCATCCACTAGCCTCAGCAATCGTGGACGCAGTTCAATATTTTGAGGAAGAAGGAGGGAATCTAGTGCATACTTTATTTTGCAATCCAACGCCAACAAAAATTTGATTCCGAATTTGTCATCTTCGTTTGCCAAAAAATGGATAAATCCATAATGACCTATAATCAGATGAATCCATAATAAGTTCGTAAATGTGAACCAAGAAGTTTGCAGTTTTTATCCAGGGTTTGGTCCACACTACAGTAAGTACTATGCTAGCTCTATCAAAAATGCGAAATAATGAAATCACAAACGTTTCTATGCCTGATGCATAAGTTTGAAACTTTTACTGGTGTAGCGTATTACAGTAGAATTTGCCTAATTCATCACCTCAAGGGGGGAAGAAAATAAGTGACGAATTATGCAAACAGGTGAAAACTTTATCATAGCAGCACGCATACTTTATCATAGTAACTCGTATACATAGTACTTTCAGTTGCAGTAAAATACAACTTTATGTTGTTGCGATTGTTTACTAAAATTAAACTCTTTAATTCCTCTATTCTGTCTAGACTTCTCCATTCAATCTAGCACCATTCCAATATTTAATAAACTTTAAAAACTTTCTGCGTTCTCTCAGTTGAAAGTCTGATCGCGCTTCGCACCTCGCGTATAAATTCGATAAACAAATTTGGAGGTGCACCAATTCTCATATCAAGATCCTTAAATTGTTTGAACCCCCCACACGTGTTAACTGCTTTAGACACTAAAAGCAAAACTGCGAATGACGTATTAGTCGAACAAAACGCTTCTCGGTGATAGAAAAAGGTGACGAATTGAGCGAATTGACGAATTAGACGAACAGAAATGTATGCAAAAGATAGGAATTCTGCCGGTACCGACGAAAGTATGACTAATTGACGAATTAAACAATGACGATATTGACAAATTCTACTGTACGTATGAATCAGATAAAAATTCAGCAACTAAAAATTTTGTTGAAAGGACAATTTTTAGTTGATATCTTCTGATGTTCCATTTTCATTTTGAGTAAATCCATCGTCTGATGAAGATAATTCCCACATCTATTCACATTCCACTCCAGCATGGTTTTCCTGAATCGTTATAATTTATCGCATGGCTGATAAGCATCTTAGCCTTTTCTATGTGATGATTATCCTGTTGCACATATGCTGTATACTAAGTTTATCTATATATCCAAATGGGATTATCACTTTCCAGCATAGTTGCAAACTTTCATTATGGCTTTGTAGTGTTCATTTTACAAAAATATTCCTAAAGTGTTAACAGAAGCATAAAAAAATTGAAAAAAAGCTGATAGTTTATCAACCTGCCCAGAATAAAGCTTTACCCTTGTCTCTAGCCCCTAACATGCAGGTAAACAAACCACAAGTGCGGCTGGAAAAGACATCAAGCACAGTTGTTAAATATTTTGTATTAGCCAAGGGGAAACGGAAATTCATATACCAGCTTGCTTTGCCATTGTTCTACTCAGTCTACCATTTTGTTACAATTGACTAAATTGCAAACACTGAAAACAAAGTACAGAGGGAAAAAATGCTTTCAAGTTATGCAATTACTTAAAACAGTATAATGAAAATATTTATGCCTATGCAGCTTCACGCTTATTGATGAAGCCTGTCAAAAAATAAAGAAACGGTATATGCACCAAAAGTGTTCAGTTATTTTGCGGTTCCTTCAGCTTTTGTAAAAATTAGTAAATCATTATTTAATTCAAAAATAGGGTTGTTTAAGGGAGAATAAAAAGAAGGTTCCGTTTTTGTGAATGACTTTTTCATACCGGCATATGTACAGGAATGTTTATGTAATAGGATATATTGTTTAATCATTGCATCACGGGAGCTTTCGCTAGATGTGATGTTGCATAAGTCTGCAGCGTGAATTCAAGCGAAAGCCGCAAATGGCAAATTCAACTTCAGCCCAGAAAAATATTGGTGCTACGTTTTGAATGATTTTAAACAGGGAATTCCTGAAAAAAAATAACGGAAATTTAATCTTACGTTAAATGATTTCGATTCCTAAATCAGTGACATCAACATACAGTCCTGCTACAATTTTGTCACTCGCATAACCGCCAGTGGCTTTCTTTTTGTTACGTTCCATGAAAAACAATACTCTGACGCATTTACAAGCCTGTAAAAATAAATAGAAATGAAACAANATTGTGTGCCTTTGTGACGTTTCAAATGTGTGCATTTACAGTCCGAGGCGATGATTTCATCCAAACTTTGGATCAAAATCGTGAAGATCTTNCTGGAAAAGCTTAAGAACGCCATCGATAACGAGCTGGCTGCGTTGGAAGAAACAAAGCAATTGAAAAATGTACAACAACTGCTGGATAAACAAGTTACTGACCTTACAGAAAAAAATAAGTTGTTGTTGAAACTAGCAGGTGAAACTGACGTTACGTATGAAAATGTAAAAGCTCAAAATCAAGCACTGAATGAAGAACTGAATGGACTGAAGGAGGAAATTCAAGAAATGAAGAAACAAATTAAAAAAAATGCTGAGACAACAGCCCAAGACACAAAACGTTATGCAGAACGTGCTGATGCCACACAAAAGCCATTAAAACAAAACAAGGAACTAACAAATGATTCGCAAAATTTTCAAACCACTTGCAATGTCATCAAAAATGAAAATACTGTACTCACAAACGATTGGCCTGTTCTCAAAAAAAATCAGCGTGTCCTTAGGTTACAACCTGACAGGCCCGCAAAGACACAGCAACATGTTGAATTTGACCAAATGCCTACTTCTGAGCTAACGTCCTCTAAAAAATATGCAGGACTTTCAACTCAAATGCAAACTCTGCAAAATAGTTGCAAAGAATTGAAAACGGAAAAAAGTGGCCTCGTTGGTGACATCGCACTTCTGAAAAAAAAATTGCATTTTCTTAGATCGGAGAAAAATAAACTGAGAAAGCAGGTGAAAGATTTAGAAAGAACACTGCATTTCAGTCAACTAATGTTTCGAGGCGAAATCCCTGATCACTACTGTTTGTCTCCTTCAATTTTTGACCGATGTGTTCCGGGGTTTATGCAGGAAAAATTTGACCATTTAAGTCTTAATATTAAGAATCTCAGAAGTTCAAATTTTCAGTTAACATTTGCATTGATTTTTCTGTGCGTTTTCGTAATTTTGGATTTTAAGAATTTTGGTTGGTGGATTTCCATCATTATCTTTATATTTGTAATCCTTTCATTTGTGAGGGTAGCCATGATGTCAGTTGATTTGCACTGACAGTTTGATTGTTGTAATGCCACAAAAGATAATGTTTTATAAAATTACAAACGAATTATACCCATAGAGTAGTTTCACGTATGCTCTCAGTGCTCTAAGACTTTACTTGCCGTTAGTAACAAACGCAAATATTATTACAATTACCACGGTGAAGAATTCAACATTCCAGGATTCAGTTTTGTTCAACCTGTTTTCAAAAACTGAATAACTTGATTGTGTTTTTAAGTCTCTGCTCACATTTCTCATTTATGTGTACGTGAAAGTTCAATTATAACTGTAAACAAGTCTCAAAGATCTTTCAATTAGTTTTTTCTCTGCACGCATTGAAATTGTACTTGTTTTAGTCACAAAAGCAAGATAAACAAAGTCAATCTTCAACAACGCTGAAACGTATCAGTGCTGAAAAATAAAAATCAAACTGCCCTGCAATTTGTTTATCGCCCAGGAATCTTAACCAAATTGCAATCCACACTACTATTATCGACATTTATTCATTGTAGGCGTAGTTTGCACTTTATATTCTGACTGTGCGGTGTTTTGCCGCTGTTTTTAGAAGCGGTGGTGACGATTATTATTCAGTTCTGCTAGACGCTCTCTTTCCTGAAGTGAAACTTCCGTTGCTATGAAATATCTGTGTATTCTCCAGTGGAGTTTGCGTGCATGTGTTTGCACCGCCTTTGGTTACAAAAGACCCGTATGCTGCTGATCCTCTACAAAAACGCTTGCAAAATGGAATAATTCTTCTCCATTCTCGACTGATTCAGCAGCTCTTTATAAAATCAAACTAAAATCGTATACAGCCATATGGGTGGCCAAATCCACAAGTAACCATGAGAATCCCGTGTCATTCAACTCGCAACTTGTTAACGTGGATTGTTCCCTGGATATTCCGTGTCTGCGGTGCAGTTCCAGTTAAACGTTAGTGCAACTGAACCTAGAGCGGTTGGCGAAGAGAACTTTTGGTTGTTCTTTAAAAGTGCAGGACAAAAATATCTGAAAGAATGAACTTGGATGCACCTAAACTGGGAAAGTAATTGCGATTTTCTACTGTTTCCCAACAAAAAATATCTCCAACTATGACGCTTTTTCCATCGAAAATGGAAAAAGGCCAAGGTATAACCCTTTCTCTATTGCAGTGAAAGGCATAATGATTGAAAACATTTCCGAAAATACGTGTATATTCTGTTATACTATTTCATCAACGTCTGTGTGATTTTTACCCTGACCGTACGATTGTTGTTACACATTCAGTATGCACGTTTCATGAGATTTTTTCTTGTACAACACTGTAAATAAGACACGTTTTGTTCGCTATGCATACTAAAGTTATGTGCGAAATCACCTTTTAGCTATACGCGAAAAATTTCGTGAAAGCATTGCAACAACTCGATCACGAGAAAGTGTGTTAGAAACGTTTGCAGTCAATCACATAACTACCAAACGGCGAAGCTACATTTCACCGTTTTTATCCATCCATTCACGAACGTTTCGTGTCTACAAACTTCACTATTTGTCTTTATTGAAACTTCAAGGTTTGCTACATGAGCTTTCGAGGAATCAGCCGACTTGGTTCCGCTTTCCATTTTTTCGATGAATGAAACTTGCACATATCTATATTCAAACAACTAGTCACCACAAAGATGAAGGTTTCGAATCCATCAGCAAAATGTTTAAAGTAAGTGTTACGTGAAATCGATTTTTTATTTAAAAAAATTGCTGATTGATTCAAACCCTTCACCTTTGTATTGACACCAGCTACAAAATCTTTCAGTAAGAAACTTGATTTCAAATCCCCGTAAAATTCAGTTGCATTTTCACAAAGATTCACGGAGATGATTCAATAAAACTGAAACAATTTGACGTGATGACAGTGAAATTGACTGTCAAGGGTTTGTGAAGTAAATGATTAAACTTCAGAGAGAAAATTGTTTTTCCTGCTAATTTAGTTAACATCACCAGTATGCCATTGTGCTAAACGAATATGAAGGTTGAATAACTATTAACTCTAACACCACACACTTCAATAGAAGATACTAGCTGGACAAAACTACATTCAATCGATGTTTTTCCCACCTACTGTGCAATAAATGCCACGGGGTAACAAGTCTTCGCTGCTATCTACAAATGTTGATTGAGTCATCCAAAATTTTTAAAATGTATTGGCGCAGAAGAAGGGTACGACGTTTGTTATAAAATAGGTTTGCGTTGAGAAACATGCGTAAATGTAACTCTTTCATGAAAGATCGCAACCGAAGACTGCTTACAAATATATTTACAAGTCAATTTTTCAAAGTTATGTGCCCATCATACACTAGATGCAAGATGTAGTCCACGGTGCTACTGTGAGGTTATGCGATAAACAAGCTGAAATTCACATGTTAGGTGATGAGCTACACTTTCCCGTGAAAAATGCCTGGTTTCCTGGATTTGTACATAAGGGACTCGTCCGTAAAGGGACTCCATGAAACCACACGTAACAACCAAGCAGTGTCAAAACACTAAATTTGCTTTAAATTTCATCCTTTTAACTACATTCAAGAACACGGCATACATACAAAGGCATCCAACCTGAGACTTGCTTTGAAAATCTTTGAGGCTGGATGTGTCAAAGCTGCTCTTATCTTGTACTGACACTAGTTGTTCGACACATGTGCAAATGTAGCAAATAATTTATCACACGCCTTTTTGAAAACATTGCTATCGCAGCAATAGACAACACAATTGCTTAAATCCGTGTTAAGGAAAAACGGTTCAAGTTATACTGGTTAAAAGGTCTAGTGTTAAATCTTAGTATTAATTTTCCCGGCATATTTGGTGGGAAATCTTTGCTCCGTGTTTTTAAAAAATTTACCAGTGCTCATTGACTGAAAAATGCAGTATTAAAAAAGAATAGCAGACTGCAGTTTGCAATAGAATTAATCAAAAATGTAAATTGAGTTTGATAGAGATTAATGGAGAACAAGACTGGTGTATGTTTGAACACAACAAAACTCTCGGGATTTCATGTGCTTTCAAAGCAAGGGCCCCCTTTTCACAATCGTCCAGACTATGTTATGGGACGCTTCATTCTCTGACAGTGAAAAAAATTATCATTTGGTTAATTTTTGCTCTTACTTGATAGGGACCTTTCAGAACATTTGGAACAAATTTTAAGCCACAATTTCTTTAATGGATTGAGGTCACATGACGCTTTTCTTATTTACATATCAGAGATGATGGTGACCCTTTTAAAGGAGACTACTTACACACTGAAATTGCTGTCGGGGGAGCTTTTGAAAGCACAATTTTTACACATTACAGTACTTACGCATTACAGTGGCTGTCGGGGCCCCTAAAGAAGCAGAGCACTTACACTCTGCATTTGATGTTGGGGCCCTTTTGAAAGCCGAATACCTTCACATTACAGTTGCTACTCGGGGCTCTTTGAAAGCAGAGTACTTGCACATTTGGCTATTGTGAGCCCACTTGAAAGTAGAGTTCTTACCTTTGATCTGTTTCGGAGTATAGTACATTAGTGGATAATACGTTTTTCACCACAAATGAGAAACATTTACATGCGAAACACTTCGATGGAGAGCCCCGGAAAAGTGTGGTTCCAAGGCAAGTGCCTCGCTTGCTTCCCCTTAAACACACCACTGTGTGTGTCTGATTGGCATTTTTGAAGCCTTGCTTTCACAGTGGCGAAACACGATACCACGTCAACAATTGCTGCTTTCACCCTGTCAATATTCTGAATTCGCTCATTAAAAGCAACCAAGAATGCGTGCTAAAGAGAGTTCGCTCAGCGAATTTCCAAAACATCGTTTCAGAACAACGGTTGCCTTGTCATTGGACATGAAGTATGAATGTGAAGCTGGGAACAATTGAATAATTCGTGGAAAGCTAGGATAAAGTCGTAGCCATCTGGTTACGCTGTGAGAAATCAGTTTTTGGTACTCAATATCCGCAAAGTCACAACAGTCGTTTCACTGTTTTTAAGAGAACTGTGCAAATGCAACCACACATAATTCACTCAGCTTCAAAACATTTAGTCCTTTTATGAAAAAGTGATATTTCTGATATATTTCTTCTTTCTTTGTCAATATCAATTAGCTATAATTACGAGAAACTACTACACTAAGCTATGTACAATACACTGATCACCGTATCACGGTTCATCAGCAAAGCTATAGCACAATAAAATGTAGTCAGTAGACACTGGTTGTTTGACACATGTGCAAATGTAGCAAATAATTTATCATATGCCTTTTTGAAAACATTGCTATCGCAGCAGGAAAACTACACAATTGCTTAAATCCGTGTTAAGGAAAAACGGTTCAAGTTATACTGGTTAAAGGTCTAGTGTCAAATCTTAGTATTAATTTTCCCGGCATATTTGGTGGGAAATCTTTGCTCCGTGTTTTTTGAAAATTTACCAGTGCTTATTGACTGAAAAATGCAGTATTAAAAAAGAATAGTAGACTGTAGTTTATAATAGAATTAATCAGTCCGCACTCTAATGCCAAAGTCAATGAAATACTGAAAAACGATTTACCACTGTTATTTAACGATTAATGTTTCTTGCTCTCTTGAACCGTTCATGTTTTGCTTTGCCCACAGCATGCAAGATTTTCATCTCAGAGGTTCAGAAATAAATGTTAATAGCATCAGTAAATTTTCTTTATATATTATTCAAATATACTTATGACAGGATGAATGTCTGAGGACTTTGCACAAAGTATAAGTTGCTACAGTACACTAGCATATTGATGTAGTAGTGGTAGTTCAAAGTAATTAGCAATTTGTGGGTTGCAAATATATGTGTCTGTTTCTTTTGCCATTTCACAAAATTTGAATCGCTCTTATTTTCTGGAGCTTTAGGAGAAACTTGCAGAGAGAAGCACAGAAATCCATTCCCAGATTCGGTTGTTGTACGGACAAGTTTTTGAAAGGCATTGTCGATGTTGCTCTCCCTGCTGCGGAAAGATTTGCTGCCTTTGGAAACACTTCAGAAGATTGTGATAATGGTGAGAGCGAAAGTTATCAGGGCACAGTTGAGTTGTGCATTCCGATGACAGTTGACTGCAATGTGGTAGTGCATTGTGTCTCATGCGACTCATCATGTGCTGAGATTTCAAATGACTGCTTGGCAGCAGATCACCATTTACATCAACAAAAAGTGCAGACAATTCCGCAAGTGCAATCTCCAGTGATGGGAATGAGGGGTATGCAGTAATGAATTGGTGCGGGATTCAGCATCGGTATCAGTGTTACTGCAAATATTAGTTCCATTTTTTGAAAACGGTGACTTTTATTTCGATTTTTCATTTAAACGAGGGCAGACCCAAGGGCGCCCCAAGATATTCTGCAAAGGGCCTCCAAATTTCTAAGACCACCACTGACCTTGACAAGTCTTGGCGTGTTGTTGCATTGGAAATATCCGAAGCAGGTTCTGATTCTGGGTCTGGCAGCACCAACAAACGTCCTTGGCAGGAGGTTGATTGACGCAACTGGTGTTGGGAACGTTAATGAACGTCAGGCGCTTAACCGAAGCTTGGCACCAAAATGTCATTCGTTGCGTTCTCCAGCATAATGAGTGCTAGAGTATATTGTTGCCACCTGCACGTTAATCGATTTTGCGTCACCCATNTTTCGTACAACATACTGTACTAAGCGCCTCGCAAACAACGCAATAGCTTCCCAAGAAACCGTTTCCTTTCAATCACTAACGCAAGCCAAAGTAAGTCTATTACCTGACCTTAGCGATGCGTTGCACGCCATGTTTGCCTTCTCGACTGATGAGTATTTACAAGTTTGTTATAATAATGAAAATAAACTGATATTCCCGAGAAGAGTGGCCTGACAGTGGCGAATAAAACATTCAGAAATTAGAAACAAAAAGGTTGGAAAGTTTTATAGTCCCCATTTCGGAAGATTTTGGCCTGACCATCTGTCATTTAACTTTTACCCAAATATTCAAATGTTTTCACCAGTTCAGAGAGTTATATTTTCATGGGTATTCCTGGAAATAGGCTTATGCTGCCATCTTCTGAGCAAACATCATGACAAAAACATTGGGTTGGTTGTGATTAGCTTGACAAACAGTGAATTCAGAAACACATTCCAAAAAATCAAAGACGTTTGTTAATATTGCATGCAAGTATCAAAATCAAACCTAATTAATTTCAAGTTATAACAGCTATTAACACTGGAAAACGTTAAAAAGGATGGTTGTTTGATGAAAATGGATTTAACAATGTGCTAAATCCTTTCTTCGTGTTTCACCTATTACAATAAATTATCTTGTGTGTGGCAGAGAGATTAGCAAATATAGTATATGCAGTCACACAAAACTTCAGCAGATACTATTATGATTCAACAGTAGGTCAAAAAAGCTTAATATTCAAGTTTAGCAACCAGAAAACAATTTTTATAATGTTCTAAAACTTTCAGAGCATAAAAATTGTATGTTGTTCATATTCATTGACAAAATGACCAAAATACAGCAACTTACAGAACATTAAGAGAGACCGTATGCACAAAAGTATGAAATGAACGTGGTCCACCAACACATTTCCTGAAATGCGCAGAATTTGTCAGCGGTTGAACTTATCCTCAGATTTGTAAAGATGGTTCATTGAGATAATCAGCAATGAAGCGTGTGCTCATAAGTAATCTGTATAAATTTCGTGACACCATTGCTGTTCTGCGCTAGTTTATAACTTTTGACACATTTCCTCTCTTCCCGAATCTTTTTAAATATGTGCTTGCATACTTTTAAAAATGATCGGGCAGAGAGGAAATGCGTCAAAATATATAAACTAGTGCAGCACTACAATGGTGTCACTAGATTTGAGCAGGTTGACACTAGACGTCCAATCATGCTTTGCAGAAAAGAATTCGCGGTCAATGCACGCATGGGAAAGGATTTTCGTTTGCAGTTCAGTAGACGTATAGTTTGCTTTGCATCTGCAGACTAAAGACATCCCACTACTCTATACAAGGGTTTGATGCGACCAATTTTAGTAAACGCAACAAAAACTAAACAGTGTGAAATACAAGGGAGATAATTATTGATTTGACTATTTCTACAGTAGAAGCATTAAATAATTAAATCAATGCACCTGGTCAAACTGATTCAACTTGTGTTCATGTTCAACCATCCTGTTGTATTCCATTTAGCTTGTTTTCAAGGTTTTGCGAGATCCGTTAGTTTGTCAAGTTTTTCATTAATGCTTCTGATGGCTTGCCAGAGGTCTTTGAAGATTTATTTATTTGAAGTTTTATCCATGCATCATGGTTCATTATGTTTGATTTCTTCAAAGTGTGATGTGGTCGATTATCCAAAATCAATACAGCCGCAACTTCAGCAGTAGGTTGCAAACTGTTTAATACAGTAGGCCTATTAATTGAGTTATTACCTACGCTATTCCCTGTCTTTTTCAAACAGAATAGGAATAGAAGGCAGTTCAAGTGTTGATGCATTACTACGAGGGTTGCCAATTAAACGTGAAAATGCTAATGCGATAAGGCATCTCAAGGGCTTATGTAATTTATGTTCAAGTGTAGCTTAGAATCAACTGCGGCTTTACAATAATGTTTTTTAAAGCATTTCCTGCGACTTACAAACAAGAGCGGCTTGCACATGACGGCAGCTGACAATCGAATAAATACGGTGCATGGGTTCAGAAACCGCTTGACTAGGAGTCATTGTCCTATCCTTGCTATTTGTCTTTACAGATATACTTGAATATTAGCTAATAGAGGTACTGTAAAAACGTGCTTAGCAGTTACAACAGGTGTAGTACTGGTTGAAAACAAGATTACATCTCAAAAAATCATGTTTCTTACTCATGCGCAACGAAACGTTTTGTGCAAAGCAACATCATTCATCACAGCTTTGTGCGTAGCGCCTAGTCACAATGCGTCACACAGGAAGAGCGGACGTTTTACAAGTGACGTTGCAAGTGACAGACGTGCAGGGCCAACGACAAGCGTTCCCTTATAAAGGAAGCGGAGAGAAGTAGTAGAGTTCAGCATACAGTGCAAGCTTTGTCGTGGTTTACTGTTGGCCAAGGTCTGAAACAAATTCATACTTCCCAGTGAAAGTTACTTAGAGTGTGAAAATATAGTGGAACAGTGCAGGCTTTATTCAACTCAAAGCGATCATGCGAATATATAATCAAAAACCCCAAACACTTTTGCCCTTCCTTGCACTGATAAACCTGTATGACATTAGCATTGAGACTCTTTCCTAATATTTCATAAGACATAAATCAGCTCTTTTTGTCTCTCTTGATGCTTTTCTTAAGCTTTGTTCTTCAGTAAGGTTTTTATGTCTTGCGGAGGTTTTTGCAGCAATAATAACTTTGATTAACTGCCCTTGTACTTCTGTAGATATCAGTTGATTTGTCAATGAGCCAGTGAATTGGTTCAATAAATCTTTCAGACATCCAGGCCACAAGTTGCTTAAACATAAATGGGACATCAAATTACGCATAAACAAAAAATGTTAGCTTCAACAGCAGTAGTAAACAAATACAAACGTGAAGAAATTAGTCAGTTGAAGTTTATGTGGTTTCTTGTTTGTTAAGGATTAAAAGGAAGTTTCTCGAAGCAGAGCATATACGTTTTTAGTGATAATAACGATTGATAAAATCTTATCTCAGAAGCAGTAAATGAAGTTGAAAATGCTTCACAACTTTTCATTCATAAGATGATAGGCATGCAACCTTTGAAGATGAGAATGTTGATATAAGAATGGCAGAAGTAACTCAGCATGAAAAACGTTGTTGCATCACATTTCGTTGGTTTCCTGTTGGAGATCTCAATAAAGAAACTCGGAAATCGCTTGTTCGTGATGCGAGCATAGAAATGCCTTACCTGGAACACGCATTTTTACCGAAGGTTGCCGAGTCAAGAATCACGTCTGCTGAAAGAAAATTCCTGTGCGTGAACAAATGCTCCGGTCCAGAGTTGATGTTTCTTTAGCAACCGGTTAAATATTCATATACTGTAGCTGTCATGATGTTGAAACTGTGGTTTATGACATTTCATTCACTTCCTGTCTGAATTCTCAGTTGGGGAACTCGGAAACCGCTGAGCGATGATGTTAACTCGTTTCTCCCGCAGGTTGCATCGTACTTACTTTTCGGGAACTTATACGGAATTTCCGTGTAAAAATTTGTGTCCAGAAATAATTCTTAAACATGGTCGGCCAATTGTATGGACTTTTTGTGGTTGGCAAATTACCTTTGACTTGAAACAATGTACATGTGCTTTAAAAATGAAAACATCAACTTTTACATATTTGGCTGCATCCACTGTCTGGAATAATTTTACCTGAATTTGCTGTTTTTCGGTGGATTGGTAGTTGTAAGAACATACTGAATATGCCGTATGGTCCTTGTTTGTTGTCGCGAAAAGTAGCCAGTGAGACAGTCAGGAATTTTTTCTCTTCAGTTATGGCAGCCCTAATCTCGACAAATATCAAGTTTGCAGAAAGGGAACTCCCCATACGTGAAAGTGTACTTCTATTCAGAGATGATGTTTGTTTTGCAACCGCCTGCTGTTGTACTGCAGCTATTACGATGCTGAAGCTTTTCAGTATCATCTGCAGAATGAATTTCGGAGTTGGTTAATATAGCTGTTCTAATGAAAAGATGTAATCCCATCGCCACCAATTGAAACTTTGCTTACAATTCAAAGGTTCAATCACTTCGGTACGTTATATGCTTGCTTTTCGATAACGCAAGCAAATGGTTGCTGCAGTTCAGAATAAACTGCATGGTGTATTTCAATGCTTCTATCAGTTTTGAACGTTTGGTGTGTCAACAGTGTTTTTATGCTTTATATTTTACCTTTACTCGAGACAAAATTACAGTATATGTTTGACCTGCTCTGTGCAGAATATGATGCAACTATGTTTGAGGAAAATGAAGATCAAACTTGTTATTCGTTTTCTGCTATGATTCTGTAATGGTGAAAACAATATCTACCGTAATACGAAAAGCAAACAGTTTTACATCTTGCATGAAAAACAAAATATTGTGTTTGTCAAAAGCATTTCCAATTCAAAACACAAACTACAAGTGATCCTGTAACATGCTGAATTGAAATAGGTTGAAATGTGTGAGGACTGATGATACGTTTAAAAACGAGAAACTAGTTTCCCCGTCAATAAACCCTTTTCTTGCCGCCATCTTTGTGTCCTAAAACTATGAAAAATAGATACGCTTGCAAGTCTTAATCGTCGCAGAAGAATGAAAGCAGAAAGCAGGATATTCCTCAGAAGCTTTCTGCCAGGCCAAAGTTTGCTTGTAATTGTTTACGGTGTGTGTTCCCTATTTCAGTTATTTTACTGCTAGGTCGGACCACCTAAATCCTTTGGCATTTCGCAAATAGGGCGTAAAGTTAACTTCCTCTGTTAGTTTAACGTTTGCTTTTAAGGAGGTTATACTACAATCTGAAAGACGTATTATCTTAACTTTTGTTCAGCGTGAAACTGAAGTTAAAAAATATTTTGTTGAAAATGGAAACAGAAGTCTATTCAGAAGAGTAAAATCTGCTTTCATATGAATCGTGGTTTGTTCATTGTTTTTTCAGTTTTACAAGTTCAAGCTTAGGCTATTAATCTAGGTAATTCCATTTCACACATGGATTGATAAAGGCACTGTGCTAGAAGTTCCTTGCTTGTGCCTTATTAAAACTTGAAATAGTCGACAAAAGAATTTAGGATTCGATTCACCATGCAAGAAAGAACTTTCCTGTCTATCACGTCGACAAAACAGGAACGACAGTAATCCTTAACACAACAACGATTGAATTGCATCAGTATAAACCCAAACAGCAGGTGGATGATGTTGTAGTTTGCGAACCTCTTAGAGTCTACACTCTACGAGATGTATAATTGTGAGTGTGATGGCTCTGAACTATTTCCTTCAGCCTTGCGCAGCATGCATTCCTGACCTTGATCGCGGCAAAAATTGTTTTGGTTTTTCTTTCCAAAATTCACAGACGTTCCATGATAATTGACGAGAAACTGCGCGGTGGAATTTTGAAATGCAGCTGGTATGCGCATTGTGTTCTCTTCACTACCAGTGGCATCATTGCAAACCTTCAGGGAAGTCTTGAAATTGTGATTGTTCTATAAACAAAATTGATGAAAGGAAATTAAGTGCCGATATTTTAAACATAAGCAGAAACACGTTTGAACTAAAGTTAATTCAATATGATTCCGCGCATGAAGTTATTGAAACAACAACGACTTTCTTTTTTCCAAGCGATTTTGATCAACAGCCCCTACAGGTGTACATCTAACCACGTTTCCAAATAAGCAGAAGCACTTCCAACTTTCTAGCTGTCGTATTACTTAAAGGTTCTGCGTTTTTAGACATTATGTTGGCCTAATTCACGAAAGTCTTATGCTGTATGCAGCAAGCATTTCTGCATTTGGACAAAAAAGATTGTAAGAAAAACTTCCACCACCTTTTTTGTGGCATGTCAAAAATATTGTTTTTGATGGTGTTTTTAAAACAACGTGCATCCGTCTAACATGTCGCACAAACTTTTATTTAGACGAAGCTAGTGTTTGCAATAGACTTTTATGCATAAAGTAAATGCCCAGTTTTGAATGTTGAAAAAGGCTGGAATCTTCAACACAGAAATTCAACATCAGGATCTTTGAAGAAAACTCTGCATAAAATTTACCAGATGGAAACTCCACGTATGTTTCTGAGCATTTCTAACATTGTAGATTAAAGGAAATTTTCAAGCATTAAATAAAGCAAAACTTATTTCAAAAATTCAGTGCGATTTGTGTGAAAAATTTTGCCATGCGCTGCAGGGTCGTTTGGAATATTTTATTTTGTAAATTATAGAAGATCGCACAAGCTCAAATACCTACCACACTTGTCTAATATTTTGTAAATAAACACCCTTTATTTTTCAACTTAAATCTCACTGATCTAAACCTTACCATGAAAACTTCATGAAAACTTCTGCACTGTTTCACTGCCTGTATTGAAAAACACCACACCTGGCTCAGTATGAAGATGCATATAGGCAGAACTGCACTACAAAGGCATTTCAGCTTTCCGGTAGCCAGTTGTGTGATGTTACACAGCAACACTGTCGGTCACAAACTAGAGCAGTGGCATGTGAGCAGTGTTTGGCATTGCCCACATTCTCCATATCATTGTAGGAAATGTTGCAAGCATTCTTTGTTGCAGGGGTAGCTCATGGAAATTAGCTGCATTGTTGGTTTCGCAAATGATTGATGCTTGTTATACGAAACGTTTCTGGCTACGCAAACATATTTTCCAGGAGCGTTCGTGTTTTAAGAACAGCATTAATTTCTGTGATTCAGATCTGAAACTGCTAATTTCCAAAGTGATTTTAACTAATTTAATTTTGTGAGATTGCTTCCGTTTAATGGTATTTTATGTCCTGAGTACAGACCTCGTTGTTTTTCTAGCGCAAATAATGCCAATAGAATCTGTCGCATAGCTGCATTTCACATCTGACAAAATTTAGTGATTTCTAAATTTGCGATAGATTAATGCAATATTGGAGGAATTGGTGGATTGGTAACGAGAAAAAAACTTTCGAAAATCGTGGCTTGAATTATTGTTGAAAACAACCTTGATTCAACGAATTGGAAGTTGGCATGATTTTACCTCTGCTCTATTGATATCTTTTTAAACCACGCGTTCCCTGCTCAAATTGTAGTGTAAATGCTTCTACCAAATTTGTGCAAGCACAATCTTCACTTCAAAATAAGTTTAGAATGAACGCCAAGATTACAGGTCGCATTGAGTTATTGCGTTCCTTGATGAAAACACAAGACTTGAAATTTTGCAGCGCTGCTCCTTTGATCCTTACAGATAACAAACGGAGCACAAAGTTAATAGACCCTGTTAGTTTAGCTTTTATTTTTAAGAAAGTTATAATGCGAATCGTTGGAAATTTCGAAAATGCCAGCAAAACCAACAGCGAGACTGGCCACGTGGTAACGTAAGACCCAGCAGACTTTGTTTACAGCGGCACCTTAAAACAATGACCACGGAGGATTTTCTTAGTTTCAGTGGACAACAGCAGCGTGTATTTGTAAGTTCGCTCTACCATTGACGATAGCTTAGATTTTTAGTTCGATCATAAAGCGTAAAATCTTTTGATTCGGTAATGACAGTGAAATGGTCAAAGTGTGCACTATATTCAAACACTGGCATTTTTGAAAGCCTTAGCGTGTGTTTGAAACTGCAGAATCTTGCTGTATATTTTTTCATCATTTCACCTGTGAGTTTTTACTTGCAACTGCAGGATTGGAAATGCGTACTGGACGTTAATTCAATCTCCTGCAGGAAACTGCTTTGCGAGAAGATTTGACTCTTCTTGTTTTACCTTTATGGAACTTCGAAACTAGAAAAATAAATTTTAATAAGTTCTTTCTTCACTTTGGTTCAGCACAAACTCCACGTATTTCGTAATGTTTTGTTGAAAATGGAACCACACGCGTAATTGGAAGCGTCAGATGTAGTTTCATATGAATCGTGCTTTGTTCATTGTTTTTCAGTTTTACAAAGTTCAGATTTAGTTTATTAATCTACGTAATTCCATTGAACCACGTGCATGCTTGGCTGTGTTGCGCATGCATTTCGAAATCACGCAATCGATAAAACACTGAACCCCTAAGTCTAGCGGGCTCCACGTTTCTTGCTAATTCTTGCACAACC
>JGI24158J21664_10004886_pt1 | contig 17377 bp, 16 predicted proteins | sample Ectturendosymbi3_FD_21664 | JGI IMG/M metagenome (IMG submission 21664)
GGTGTGTTTAAGGGGAGGCGAGCGAGGCACTTGCCTCGCCCCCCCCCCCCTTACGGTGTTAAACACATAATTTTTCCTTATTTTTGGTGAAAAACGTATTATCCACTCATATAAGGCGTTACAAAGCAGATCATAAGTAAGTAGGTTACTCTACTTTCAAAGCCCCCCCTACAGAAACTGAAATGTGCAGGTATTTCACTTTCAAAGGTGCCGCCAGCAGCAACTCCAATTTGAAGGTAATCTGATTTCAAATGGGCCCCCCCAACAACCAGTGAAATGTGTAAGTACTCTGCTTTGAAAGGAGACCACAACAGCAACTCTAATGTGTAAGCACCTTGCTTTCACAGGGGCCTCAACGAAACAACAATTGTAATGTGCAAGTATGTTACTTTCAAAGTGGTCACCAACAGCAACTGTAATCTCAGGAACGTATCCTTCGGTGGCCATATCTCAGGTTTGATCAAAAGTGCTTATCACGGTTGGCTGAGTATGATGATGTCATGAGAGGGCCCCCCTTTTTAGTCTTGCCTTGGGACCCCCAACCTTAAACCCACCACTGACTCGGACTCGATGTGCTGATGACTCTACTCGATTCATGACGCGACAGATATGACTCAGCCACATCACTGCCAATTAAAGGCAAGCCAACAAAGTGTTCTGGCAAACCATCCGGCGTCTCCGCGGCAATTATCTAATATTGCTTGATCCATCAAAGACAAAAATGGCGTGTTGTTCCGAAATGAGGAGGACATCCTTATTGGCAGATGGAGAGATTATTTCAAATACCTCTTGAATCCAGTCACTTCCACATCATCGAAAACACAGAAAGTGCATTTGGGGGAGGAAAATACCATCTGCAGTCGAAGTTTCCCTAGCTGTCAAAACACTGAAGGCTGCAGGTTGTGATGAAATCCGACCTGAAATGCTCAAAGTCTTGAACAGTGGAGTTCTTTTTGCCTTAGTTATGTGTGTCAAGTGGCCTGGCGTTTTAGAAGAGCACAGAAGGATTGGCAAACTGTGGTGATGATCATCCCCGTACACAAGAAGGGAGGCAGGAGAAAATGCAATAACTACCGTGGCATCTCTTCTTAGCCTCCCTGGAAAAGTGTATGCAAAGTGATTTGAAAAAGATGCCGCGATATAATTGAACCAAACCTGGAGCATAGGCGTAGCCAGAGGGCAGTGGGCCATGCCCCCCTAATTTTTAGCATGTCTAGTCATTTTGTGCTTTGAGAAGCGGCGCCCCAAACAAAAATGCTGTTGCTCGCCTAAAGTCAAACATGTTGGCCCCCCACAAAATTTTGGGCTGGCTACGCCACTGATCTGGAGGACACCCAGTGCTGTTTTCGTCCCGGCCGTAGCACTACTGACCGAATCTTCACTCTCCAGCAAGTTTTCGAGAAATCTTAGAAGTACGCCAAAGACGTCTACACATGTTTTGTCGCCCTTGAGAAAGCATGATTAGATCCCTCGAGAAAAGTTTTGGGGAGTGCTGCGGGAGTACGGTGCTGACGGCCGCATGTTACTGGCTGTCAAGTCATTGTATTCCTGCTGAGAAGTTTGTGTCCGTGTCGGTGGAGTTAAATCACAACTGTTCACAATGGGTGATGGACTCTGACAAGGGTGTGTTGTCACCATTCCTCTTCATAGCCCATAATATGAATTGGATAGACGGTCACAGCCACGTCGAGGGTGTTGCTGTTGGAAGCAGAATCAACCGTTTGCTTTTTGTAGATCGGAGGTGGGGGTGCAGGGGGTGAAAGAGCACCCACCCCCAAAAGTTTTGATTTGTCGAAAAACCGAGCAGAATGCATGAAAATTTGGGCAAAATCCCTGAAAATCCGAACAAAATCCTTAAATATCTAAGCAAAATCCCTGAAAATACTGTCAAAAATGGCGCCCAACATTATTTGACTTCAAAAATGGCGCCCAACGTTCGCAGAAAAACAAATCAAGAGCTGTTTTTGGAAGTCACACCGAAATAAGGTCTTCACGATCTTTCTAGGAAAAAATTTGTCGGCAAAAGTCGCACGACGACTTTTTGGGCAAGTTTGGGGAAATTTGGACAAAAATTCTACGCACCCCCAAAATTTTGCTTGCTCCTACACCCATTATTGCGGATGATTTGGATCTGTTTAAATCATCCTGTGAAAATGATTTCCAACATGTACTTGATTGGTTTGCAGCTGCACGGGACCAAGCGGGAATGAAAATTAATACTCATAAGACCGAGGTATTGTGTCTCTGCGGAAACCCAGGCGCTGTACACTGCAAGTAATGCATTGCCACAGGTAGAGAAGTTCAAGTATCTTATCGTGGTATTCACGAGTGACGTGAAGGCGTAACAAGGAGATTGATGCACGGCTTGGCAAAAGAAACGCAGTTCTACCTGAGCTGACTGTCTTGGCACCGAAGGTGATCAATGTCTTCTCAGTGATTGCCATGAAATTTATCTTTGCGAACATAGAGGCAGAAAAACAGACAGTGATCAATTATTGTTTGTTCATTTATTGGCTGATTACGAGAGTTTTATTATACCACCGATTTATCAAAACTCTTCAAAAGCAATCAGCTACCGGTTCACATGAACTAAGTATGCTTCACATCCTTTTCAGATTCAGTACCAAACGTCAGTTTTTGTTCTTCAGAGAAGTAACTTATCTGACCGACTCCTCGGTGGTCTTCAGGAATTTGATATTTGCTGATGTTTCCTCTCCACCTGAAAGTCAAGAACAGTAAAAAATGCAATAAAACACACAGCAAGATCAGCTATTCCAACTTTTTCAAGCTGCGCTTGTTAACATCTGTGAACATTTTGCCACGCAAAGGTCTGCACACAGTGATGTGATCGAGACTGTGACCTCCAAGACCGCGAGGATCGGTAAAATCAGCGCTTCTTAAACTTTTTCGGTTTTGTTCACCCCCTGCCATCAAGTGCTCCATTCCCATTCACCCTTGGTGAATGCATGGCCGATGTGACAATAATCATGTAACATTCAAACGTTCATTGTATCATGAGACAAAGGTATTTTCTCTACTTCATCCACAACATGCTTTCCGCCACGCAGAAAATTGGCTATGATCTTCAAACATAGTTTGATGGCAGATTCAGCTTCGCAAAATGTTTTTTTTCGTTTCATCAGCATGTGCGCTATTTGAAAAGAGGAGATGAGAAGATGTTGTTTGTTAACGGAGTCACTTACGACTGATGACTGGAGGGAATTTTGCTGTTTGCTCAAATATTCGCTGTTGCTCGAAAAATTGCAGGGACTTGTTCTGATGAAGACCGTGTTTCGTTTGTAAATTACTCCGCAGTTTGGAAGAAGCCAAACATTGGTTGCTATATTTAAACATGCATTGAGAAGAGAGCTCATGGCTTAATTCTTCACTTTGGCGAGAAAAAATCCATACTCATTATCCCACTTACGCCTTTTAATTTTTGAGCTTATTCTCGACGTTAACCTGTCGTTTAAACCTGATTCGTTATTTAAACTGCGAAACGGATGAAGCTGGCTTGTCCTGATCGATTTCACTTATAAATTTACATTTACTTTCATCAAAATAAAGTGTTTTTTCTACGTATTTCTTAGGCATTCTGCAGGTATAACCTGAGATATAAATGATAACAGTTATATATAGCGTGACTCGAGCCAATGACTTGACTCGACTTGGGTATAAAACAAAATTGGGTAGATAAACCTAAAATGTATTTTTTGGCCATAACTTTTGAACCAGAAATGCTAGAAAGCCAGACAAGGGCTCTAAAAACTCCGGTTATCTCTTAGTCTCCACTAAAAAGTTGAGTTAAAAAATTGGCTCGGTTGGGGCCCAGGGCGCGATGACCATGGCCAAAAAGGCCTAAGCCTACCACCATTCTGACGTCACTCACAAAGAAAAACAAAATCCAAAACTTTCCAACTTTTTTAAAATCTAAACTACAAGACTTCCCGCATCTTCAGAGGGTTTGAACAGCTCTCTAGCTCAATCGGCTGGCGAGTTATAGTGGTGCAAACTGACGCAAAAAAAGTTGCGCAAGCCAAACATGGAAATACATAAGCTGACTGACAAAAAGCCAGAGTAAACCCATAGATCAGCCAAATCATATAAGATTACTATCGGCTTCAGCTAAACAAAGTCGAAACAAACCAGATCGCTGATTTTTATTTTGACTTACAATTCATTTCTTGACTAATTTATAAACGTTAGTGGAGACCTTTGTTTAGATTAAATTATAAAAAATGCGGCATTGTACGCCATTACTTCACGCCCAATCTTGAAAAAAAATAGTCAGAAGTTACGCAGTCTGTATTTGAATACCTACTTGACGCTTGTTTCATGTTCATCTGCTTCACCACAGTGTCGAACCACTCGGCAGTAGGAGAGGATCTTATATCGATTGAGGTAGACTACCATAACACTGACCACACCCAGTATTGCGCCGAATATGACAATGAACGCCAGTTGCGGAGCAGAGAATTTGAAGTTGGATGCTTTTTGTGCGCAGTAGTTTATTCTGAAGTCGAAAAGCTGCTGCAACTCAAGGCCTGCAACTGATAAGGATAACTCGTTGTTTTCGTTTGAGGCGTCAGTCTGCTGCGAACAAGCAGCGTTACCAAGATATCATGATGTGGAATAATCTCTTTAAAGTTACGGAAATTACGAGTGTTACGATTCTTGAAGCGCAGGGGATCAAAGTGTTGTTGAAAATGTTCACAGAGTTGCTTTTGCGGATTACATCAGGTTCTCTTTCTAGAAAATTCACGCCTGGCTGATCACAAATACGAATTTTCAAGAATTTTTGACCAAAACCACGTGGTGTGTTCTGAGCGCAAACCATAAACAGAGTTGACATTATGTAGTAGATACACATTTTTTCCACAAATTGAAAAACAGGATTCAGCTATCGAACGTTGTCGAACAAAAAAGTAATAAGTTCAAAAACAATATTTTTTGTACAGTAATTTTAGTATGAGAAACATGAAGCGATTTACAACATGGTGGGTGGTATGAGACTGTCCAAAGCAGTTCCTGTGCCAACATGTGGTAATAGCCATTGTCTGATGGTAACGGACAAATGATTATATAATGTATATTCATTCGATTCGGCGCACCAACATGTTAAACAATACCAATAAAATTTTCAAAGAAAACTACTGTTTGTCACTATCTTCTCAGTGGTTTTGTATTCTTTTTCAACAGCGAAAAACATACGTTAGAAATTTCCAAAAGACCAAAAAAGTTATCTAAATTAATAATTACTTCAAGGCAGGTTCAAATACTAAATTCATGGACCAACAAAAGTCCAATTTGGCCGCTCTTGCCAACTTTTACTCTGCGGCTCGATGCAGTTCGATTTCTCCCAACTGCAATTAAAATGAAAATGGTAATTTCTCCTATTCTCGATATTCTCTTAAAATCCTCTGAAAGGTTTGCTATAGGTCAGTGGCTCCCAACCTTTTCAATGTCACGGGCCCTTTTGACGATTTGACTGAAATCTGTGGACCCCCTTAAGAAAACTAGTTAAAACCCTGCTCAGGAAGGTGGCTTGATCGGCCAAAACCAGTTTTCAACTGATTTACAGAAATACTTAGAATTAACGTTTAAAGCTGATTCTTTCAGAAGCTGCATTTTTATGCGTTCTGTAGAGCATTCGTATCAAAACTTGCATAAGTTTCGTATTTTTCAAGTTAGAGGGAAGTAAATGGCCAATCTGGCCTTGCTTTCTTGACGTGTAACGAAGAGATCTGCTTAATTTGGCCTTGAGTAACCGTCATGAAACAAAAAGCATATATGCCTATCTTGGGCCATGGATACCTGTCGAGTAACAAAAGGATGTATGAGCAATTTAGGCATGGGTGTGACAATTGCGCATAGAGCAGCACCAGCATTCCCCAACATTTTAACTTATTTGTGAGCCAAATCATATGGACATTTTTGCTCAAGAACTATACGTGGATGAAAAGTGCGAAAATATTCTTGAGATCAACATATTTTTATGTCCCAACCCAGGGGCGTAACCAGCCAAACATTTATGGGGCCAAAAACTTTAGGGTGGGCCAAAATGTTTGACTTCAGACGAACAACAGTATTTTGTTTGGGACACCTCTTCTCAAAGCAAAAAATGACTGGATATACTAAAACCATGGGGACTTAGCCCCCATAGCTACGCCTGTGTCTCAACCTAATTTACTTCTGTTGCATGTAGAGCCGCAAACTTCGAGTGTCTTCAAAGTTAAACGCTAAACACTTTAAAGCGAAGTGTCAATATCGGTTGCTACGTGGGTGGTATAAAAAGTCAAAATAAGTCGGCAAACTGGAATAGGAAAATCACTGAACATTGTAAAGAGTACAATAATTGTTTCACACGAGGAAGAATCATGCTTTGAATATTAATGTGTGCGTTACGATTGTCAAGACATTTTACTTCACAAGTATCCACCGGAGTTAAAACTGGTTGCTCCATAAAAGTAACCGTGAAAGTTTCATAGATAGGTGGCTTATTTGTGATGCCACGGAACACTAAATAGTGCCGCGATAAAACGATTTGGTCACTGGCACATCCCTGCTGATATCTCGTTCGTTCCAATTACTTGGATGCGGTGAACATCCCGTGGAAAATTTGTTTACTGTGTGGCCATTATATTGTTGATAGGATGTCAAGCAAGTCTCTGCATAAATACCAAAGTTTGCACATATCAGGTTTTGGTTCAGCGGGAAATATTTGTTGTCATTATTTGTGAAACACATGGGACCACAGATTATTTGCGTTTTCCGCGGTAACCACAATGTGCACAGTGCTTGCAAGCAAGGCCTTCACACACTTTCCATTTGCTTTTTTGTTTAAAGCAAAGTGCTTGTAGTTGTTAGCTTTCGTCCAATTGGTAGGTCTTTCTTAAGCAACCACTGCTTTTGTATTTAACCTTTTTCGCTCTCTGATAAAGTTAGTAGGTGGGTGAATGAAAGATGTAGTGTGACATTATAGCATTGAGATCAATTTGTCAGAACGAATACTCCCCGCAAACTGTGACATGAAAGATGATCTACAGGTTTGGGCGACAGGATGATGTAAGATCTGCTCTGTCAGAAATTATCCTTCTATAGATAAGCTACTTAAGAACAAACAGTAACAAACTTCTCATTGATTTGATTGATTGACAACTTGCATACCTTTCTTAAAATGCATGAACGCGTTCGTTCTTATAGACAAGATCTTGTGTCACCTTCAAGCCTGAATTCTACCAGGATTGCCAGGTTGTCATTTTATTGCCAAATTCCAGACATCTAGCCTTAAAAGTGGTTTGGCATGAGAAAATGCTATTTGGCATGTACGTCATAGTTTTGCATGTTTATGGCCTTTATAGTGGTGTTGACTGAAAAGAATGTTGTTTGGCAATTTTTTTATTTGTCTGCTTTGAGCTCTAACTTTTAGATTCTTTTCAGGCTGCTTGTTGTTTGTTGAAGCTATCTGGCATATTTTTACTAGCGATATACTGCAGCATATTTTGCTCGTTTGTTCCTAGAAAACCTAATATTTTTTCTGGGCGTTTTCTGTGACTGCGTTTTGCAATAGATATTTTGTGGAATTGTGGCATATCTAACAGATCAGACAATTGTGTACCAAAAACAAAGTAGTTAAAAACTATGGCATGATACATGTTTGCATTTTCATAACTTGTATTTTATTGCTTCAAAAAACATTTATTGGTATATTTTAGAAGCATTTTCTATGAAGAGTTGGTATTTTTGGAGAATAAAAATTCTTTTCAATTTTAAATGCAATAATTCTAGGCTTAGTTCCATAGCAACTCCGCATTTCTGTCATTGCTCACCAATATATTTTAATAACACAAAAAGCTATCGCCCTGTTTCGGGTTGTTTAGGATGTTTTGAAGCGATTTTGCATATTTTGATAAGCGATTTGTCATTTTTGGCCCACCTGGACCTGGAAACTCTGGATTCTAGAGTTGCGTTCAATTGGTCTTTTGCAAGCTAGACCAACACGACGCGTAGTTTGGCATTTCCATATTTTGCTTTCATCTCATTCATATAAAGGTCATAAACCCCCAAAATTCCTTCTGTAGATCCCTGGGGGTCCATGGATTCCCGGTTGGGAACCACTGCTATAGGTTGGAGTATAAGTGCAGATGAATTCAAGGCAATCTACCTTTATCGGGCTGGTGGCAGGTCAGCTTCTTCCAGTCTGTGATTATCATTTTGCCTTTGTCCTTGAAGAGAAAACACATGGTTTCGTTTATACTGCAATTGCAAATGAAGTTATTTTCTTTAAGCTTGAAGGTTAACTTGCGTTGAATTTCGTATGGAGAAACAGGCTGATCGCCCAAGTAACGGTCTTTCAGTGCTTTTATGAAAGATGCTTCAAGTCCGGTGATGTTGTTGAAGGTCATATCAACGTCTGTCGATGAAAAGCTTGCTTCTTCTATAAGTGGAATTTCTGCTAAAGATTTATTTTTAGAAATATTCTTCACGTTGATTCGTTGCTCGCATCCATCAAGCAGAGTCAGCACAACCTCCATACTGTCGCTCTGGAGCCAATTGTGAGACAGAGAGAAATAACGAAGACACGACCATCTTAATGCCTGCTTTAAATTAGTGGCATTGATATTCGTGAGAAAATTGCCATCTAACTTTAGCGTGCGAAGCGAAGGAAAAGTATTTCCAAATCGCCTTTCTGACTCAGAAGAATGATGAGTTTCTTTGCTCAACAAGAGGTTGAAGAGCCGCCATAGAGAGGCGCTCTCTTCATGACTGGCCACCACACTCCGGAGGCTCAGAAACTCCAAGCTAGTTGCAGATGGTCCCAAAAAAGGTTGCACATTTGAACTGACAAACTGGTTGTTGTCAAGCACTAAATACGTCAGGTTGCGGCATAGATCAAAAGCATCACTCTCAACGACACATATAGAGTTAGAGCTCAGGATCATAAGAGTTGCGTGTTGAAAAGCCGCCAAAGCACCGAACGTTAATGTGTTGTTTGGCAATTTGTTGTTGCTGTAGATGAACGATCTTACAGTTTTAGATGCATTTGATGGGATTGAGAAGCGACCTCCGGTGCACCGTAGCTCGGTCCCCCCTCCTCCACAGGAGCACAGGCAAGGACATGCGCTGCTTTCGGTTTTCGACTCAATTTCATTATTTTTGTCGCAATCGATTTCGTCTGGAACAAATACAAAATTCGTTTCTGGATCATCATCAGGTTTCCACATGATGCAGTGTAAGCTGATGTTTTTGTAAAGCAAACAAGTTCATGCAATTGCAGTGCACACATCGCCATCATTCACTGCACGCCACTTCGCGGTAATCAGGTTTTTTTAAGGTAGTCAGCTTAAAAAATACATCAATCTTTGTTTCTTGCTGTTTCTAGTTTTAAGACTAATGTGCATTTATTGTAATAGTCGTTGATAAAATACCCACATATATTTGAAAATCTATTTATAATTTTTGAAATGAAAACATACCAGTTTTTTCGTTGTACTTACCAACATTCACAAAAAAAACGTAAAACATTGATTTACTGGGTTCGTACTAATAATAAATTATGTATCGAATTACTCTGAAAATAATTTTATGCTTATGAGTAACCCTGATAATAAACATTTCTGTTTATTTTATTGATCAACCAATATCAAAACAAAGTAAGTAAAAATATCGTGACTTTATACTTTACAATAAACTTAATTGGAAGCCTGAAACAGAAAAGCTGCCAATACAACTTTCTAAATCATGTGGAATTTTGTTCAAATTAAAACACTCCGCCAATATTTCAGTGCTCAGATCTGTTTGTTTTGCTCTTTTTCATTCTTACTAACTTACTCAATGCTTAAGTGGGGAAAGAGCTAATAAAGCTACATTGCTTTGATTTTAACAAAACTTACACGGATATTCTCTATTCTAAGAACCGAATTTTACAAATTTCTGATTTGTTTAAACTAGGGGTCTACAAACTACGGCCCGCAAAGTCATTTTGTCAATGATGAAAAAATAATATGTTAACGAAAATTTGTGATTTGGTGGAATGCAACCTTTTCCGAAGCAGTCACATTACTTAAGAAGTCCGGCCCTCAAACTATTGTGTAACAGCATACGTGGCCCTCGGACAAAAAAGTTTGTAGACCACTGGTTTAAATTATATCGGTTGCCAAATTTATGTAAGCCATTGATATTTGTGGACTGTATGAACACTTTGATTTTCACTTTTGTAAGATTGCAACAGTTCGATATTATCAAACAAGGCTTGCTTCTTCACAAAAACATTATTTACTCAGAATGAAAACGTCTCTGGGTCATCTTTCTTCTACATTTGTCACAAACTTTGGTCTGAAATTCCTCAACACTTGAAGTCTCTTCATCTTTTTCATTTGGAAAACAATGCAAAAATGTTTTTTGTTATGTTGCCAATATGCCAGTTGATTATTCATTCCTATGTTTTTCTTTATTTTTCTGTAAGTTTGTATATAGTGCCTGTTTTTCTGTAGTACCCATCAACCTTCCTAGTGATCACCTCAGCCTCCCTGTACATAGGCAAGCTTTTCATCCTCTTGTGTTTTTATTTTTAGCTGATGTTGTGCTTCTTAATAACTTCTGTGTACCGTTTAAGTTGTTGCATTTTGTCACATACTCCTTTCTCTTCGCTTGAAACACCTTCAAATTTAGTATTGACTTATGCCAACAGTAGGACTGGCTGAATAGTTGACTCATAAAGTCTTTCGCCAGTCCTTTGTGTCTGAAACATGTAGTTCACATCAATTCGGCGAATTCGTTTGTCCTCAATTGTTTTCCTCATTTTATGTTTTTATTAACATACAACTGAGTTCTCTGCCCTTTGGTGATTTTCTCTCTTTATTGCATTTCTATTTCTTGGTGGTTTGAGTCATCAAAATGCATGAATAAACCTACATACCTACCTGACTGCGGCCTCTTCAAACCCTAAGCAATAGACCATGCGATTTTCTGCAGAAACAATGCGCATAAAGCTGTTTTCGCCTTCGTTTCTGAAATTTGCTGTCATTTTATAAGGTAGGTAGTGAACGGGCCCTCAACTAGCGGGGAATTTCCCGATTTCCAGGGCCGTAACCAGTTGAGATATTTCCCCCCGAAACTTTCCCCTTCCGGAAATATCAGCTGGTTACTGCCCTGGCGGTGATAATGTAATAATAATGCGTTTTTGCCCGCACACACGAAGTCCATAGTACAAACACACGCTTTCTGCACAACGCAGGTTGATAAAAACAGACAGGACAGGCCGTGGAGGCTGAATCACCGGGCTATAGACACGTACTTAACAGAACTGCGTTGTGCAGTGAAAGTCTGGCAATGGTTCTTTTTTTATTTAAAAAATTCACTTATAGCTGTCTCCTACCAGCGGTCTCACTGAATTATTGCCAATACACGGCGGTTTTGGATGAATCGATTTTTTTAATTTGATGATCTTTGTAGCCGTTGCATTTGTAAATGCCAACATGACTTTTCATAGAAATGTTATAAAAATAAAATGAACCAAGCACCCAGTTCATAAAACTGGCGGTTGATTCTTTGTGTAACTATCTGCATTGCTTTGTTTTCGCTGTTGAATAAACAGTTTGTCTTTACAAAAAAAGGAAATGTCAGCGCAAGCCACAGCGATACCCTTTAGAGACCAACGTTCCCAAAATGAGAACATGTTTCGAATGCTCCCATACATTCCAGGCAATCTCAACGCACTCTTTGTTTTCGTCAGAATCTTATTCTATGATTGATGATATTGAAATATGCAAAACCATTCCTTTGCTGTAATCCAAACCGTTCCTTTATTTTATGGTGGTTCATATTCATTTAAAAATAAAATTTTCGGGTGGTGAAACTAATCTTGGTTTGTTTCTTGTAAATTTGCAAACGTATCTAGAAAATTTGCGATAAAATATTTTTTTAGATTCTGTTTAGCCGATCCAAACATTAGTTTACATTTTTTTGTCCATTCCCATCCTACTCAAAGAGTTCGAAAACGATGTTCCCAAAATTGAAACGTTGGTCCTTTCACAGTATAGAAATGTTAAAGTTTTGTCAACTAAAGTTAGTAGATATATAGGATCACATTGCAAAGTAACTTTTAATCCAACGCTTGTTTCAGACAGCAGTTACTGAATTAGCTCATTGTTCGAAGTTGCGAAAGTATTTTGACAACCCCGCTAATACATTTTTTTACGAAATAGAGTGAGTTGCTTTCCAAGACAGCAGGCATAAAATAGTGCTGTGTGCAGCTTGGATCATCTTGATACTCAACTGAAAAATTCTCCGCAGGCGCAGATAATTTGCTAAGTAGCATGTGCTTTTAAACATACAGTGAAGCTGATTCCCGTTGTCGCAGGAACAACAGGTTGCTGTGTGGAGAGAGGATTATCGCTAATTTGTCAGAAGGCGCTCCCCTGATGACCTGAACAAGTTGTGCAGTAATTAGCTTGTTGACAGCACCTTCCACCCCTTGTACAACTGAATGCGTTGCAGAAGCTGTTTTGTCCCCCACGTAATCCTTCGCTATACATTTGAATCATTCAGTTCAATTTCGTGAGGCTGCTGTTGTTTGGGTGAGACGGTGACGGGCCGATAACCGTCCAGCGACAATTGCCAGTAAATATTTTACTGTAACGCCTGTCACCAAAACGAAAGAAAGTTTGGAAATGAACACCAAGGAGCAGTAGAATAAATTCATATTGTGAAGATGTACAATCAAGGGATGGGGCGATCGCACGTTGCCATCCTATCGACCGCACCTGCGATATTATATGAGGTGGTGGCACTTATTTAGCAACATCCTGATCCTTTTAGTGGCTTTTCGCTTGTATAGCTAAGCCAAGCGAAGCAGCATTACTCATCTCCAATTCGAAGAGAATTCGCAGGTTACCGTGCAAAATGGGTTGCAGGACTTCGTTTGGGTTGCCCTGCAGTGAAACCCAATACATCAGTAAGATACGATGGGGCAGGTGAGCCAAACATCCAAATCTTTCTCACAGGGAAGATGTGTTGTATGCCAAAAAAACTCGGCATGAGTGTGCAAAGTGTGAAAAGAGATTTCATAACAAATGCGGTGGACTGCTGCACACACAGTGAGGAAAAATATTCCCATATTTTAGTGGCTGGCGTTTTGTGGTTGTTTTCTGCAGTTGCTGTTCGACTTTATATGTTATACCATGAAAAACAACCAGTGTCGTTTAATTTGTGAATCACATGAAGTTGCAGTGTAGGAAAATGCAGTGTAACACTTATAAAAAGTGGTAATACTAAACAATTACAACTGATTTGTTACAAATTTTGCAAAAGAGAGAAGTAGGTAATTTTCCGTATTTTCAAATAATAGTAGACCCCATGTTCCTAAACGGGAATATAATAAAGAAAATAAAAGATGGTGATATTTGACAAAATACTGTAAATCATTTATGATCTTATTTGATCTTATTGTGGCAAGCAGACAAAAGTTTGAAGTTTTAAAAAATCATTAAAAATAAGTGTTCAGTGGATATCTAAATATTTTGGCGCCATAACAAGCGATACCTTTATACAACTTATGTAACCTTGCTGCATCAGGCAAATGCTGTTTGGAGAAATATATATACAGTTTGTATAAGATTGTTTTTAACACAATAGCTTGCAAAAACTTAACAAAGTTCAAGTAACTTGAAAATATTGCTTTATGCTGTAATCTTCCTTTTGATGATGTGATTATTGTCCACGGGAGCTGTCAAAATCTTCACATGTTCTGGAAACGTTCTCCAAGATTTGTTGTCTGCTAAGAAAAGGTTTTGGCGCTGGACTGAACCGTTACAGTTTTGTCGCATTTGAAACAAATTTTTTTCAGAGAGAGGTTTGATGTTTGTGCAAGTTCGACGCGAGGAAATGTCAAGATCAGAGTTTCACTAGCCTTTGCCTGTTTTTACATTCTTGTTGTGTTTCAGAAAGATGTTATGTAAAGCAGACTGTTGATATTAAACAACAATCTAATATCCGATTCTTTTGTTGACAGCTAATCCGATACATGATACAAAAACATTAGTTTTGGTGTGATTTCTAAAAACCTTGCTTTTTTCTGCATAAGTAGCGCCGTAGATAGGCAATGGTGGTTGCGTAACGTCAGTATAAGCACACTTTCGTAACCGACTTTATGCTGCTTGTGAATTCTATTAAAGTTGATGGCGTTATGTTTTATTCAAGAATGTGTGATCATGTATTTTGATACAAAGAAAAGAAGAATCTTGAAATTCACCTGCATTATTCATCGACGAAGTTGCTGGCGGCGTTTTCTGATCGGCCCGCGCTTGCAAAATGACCATGACAACGAAGTATAAGATCGCCGTTTTCCTCATCATCATTATCTGGCTGCTCCCGATCTCATCCGCTTGTTATCCACCATTGTTGAAATGAGAATTGTTCAACAAGCAACAATGAAACGTTATCCGTGCAACTACTACACAGATGTTTGCAACACATTTGACCAGCAGCAGTTTTTTTCTTCACTGATCCACGATCCACTGCCAAGCAATCATTCGTCAACGTTAGTCAAAATAGCCTGTTGACACGGCGTACACGTCATACATCTGATTGGTTCAATCCGAGGTCATGACATCGAGCGTTAATCACATTCACAAGACCTGTCATTATCCTGGAGTCAAACCTGGGTTTTCTCGTAGCCATTCTAAATAACTAGATGGCGCTAGAAGCAGTTTTGGAGTCATTAAAATTTTGCTTATGGTTCTCTGCAAAATTTAACTGCTTGTAAATTATGCCTATTTTAATCCACTGTTTCAAATCATTTGTAATTAACATTCTCAAGTCTTTTCTTAAGATCCAAGTTTCTTTTTTTATCGTTGCTGGAGATCAACAAATTAAAAACTCTGTACTGCACATGTGTAAAGCTGTTTAGAAAACATTTGATTGCTGCCTGATTAAGATGAGTTTTGTTCTGAATGTTGAAACAAGTTTAGTGATTAGCAATAGCGATACCTTTTTCAAATTTATACATTTTATGAAATTTCCACACAGTGTTTCTGACCAGACCTGGAATTTTTATTGGAAAACTAGGTAATCCTATGAAAACATTTTTCTCCAAACAGACTAAACCTAACGAATTTTTAATGTCAGTCAATTTTTTTTTCATGAAATGATATTCACGTATAGGCAGAAGCAATTTACTCCACTCTTTGCAACTCCGGTCTCTTCCTTTGTTGCTCGTCACCAAATGGTTGTTTCGCACTGCCCTACGCCACAATGGCCTGCCCTAAGTCATATATTATAGCGCTTTAACGTTGTTCGTGGATCATTGTTACCTACATATGATGCAACGCTTGAATATAATTTTTGTTTTTATTGAAAAAGCTTAAACGTTTTTGAAGTCAAATTGCAAAACAGTAACGTCTTGCACATTTTGGTAAGCTGTATATAACAACAGTACTCCATTCTGATGTGTCAGAAATCACGAAATATGAATTTCATCACGCATGGAATCATTATATATGGATGAATAAGTAAGACCAGTAGCCGAGCTTCGGAAAATATAACTTCACACTTAAATTTAGGATCCGATTAACAGTGAAACTAATTCATTTCACGGCAATCTACACCTCCAACTGTTCCCAGTCATTGTGTTGCTAATTACAGCTACAGCAGCCAATTTTTCCTTTCTTAGCGATCTGTTTAACTTGTCCTGGTAACTGTGGCTCACCTCGTTACCTGATTATGCACAACCAGCTGGCAACTGTGTCAATCAAAAATTTTTCTTCCTCAGTTATTGCACTTCATTCAATTTTTTGTACAAAAGTAATTTAAACAATGCTCTCTTTCCAACAATATATTATTTCAGTCATATTGCTGAGTTGATTTTTTTCTCAACTTTTTCACCTCAGCGGAATTTTTTTAAAATATTGATTGCTTTTTAGTAGACAAGGACGGAAAAACATCTCGGCTTAGACCCACTTAATATATCTTCATCCACAATGCAGCAATATGCACGCTAGATGACTTTTTTAACATTTCCAATTTTTAACGTTTAACAATTTGAGCAAAATTTGCGATATAACAATAAAAAAACTCAAGAGCGAATTCCGAAAATGTCTTTCCACCCGAACACCTGCTCTTCATGTCCGAGACGGTGCAGAGCTGCCTTGCACAGTTACCGATGTTTGCATGGTTTTGAACTGCTACGTAAAACGACATTAGGCCATGCAGGGTGTAATTTAACGTAGTGTGAGGTGGAACTGGTCTGTGCGCTCCTCTCGCGCACGTTTTCACCAAACTTTCTTTGACAAGCATATCGCTGATTAGCTAATTACGTCAATGGTCCCAAGGGAGATAAAGAAAATCAATGTTGCTTTCAACGTGAGCGCCAGGACAACTTGAATAACATACAGCAACCAAGAACACCTTGCTCGCCAACAACGGAGCGTCTTTGCAATCACGCATTGCCCCTGATGAGCACTGACAGGCATTATCCCTTCAGGGATATCAAGAGCTGCCTGCGACACGTAGGCTGCAACCGTAAAGTGCGTTCCGTCCAGTCGCAATATCTGACCTGCCTGCGCTGTGATGCGCTCGACCGAAAGAGCAAAAGTAATTTATTGCACGTGCGCTGCTTCATCGGAAGCCCGAGCTATTGCATGGAATTACAAATGAAGGATACGCAGAGGAGGGAAGGCTCAATGTCCACAATATTTAATGAAAACTTGGCTCTGAACTAAACCCACACCAAACAACTGAGAAAGCTTGTAACTTGCACTTCGCACTAACACACAGCTTGCCATTATTTTCAAAAAACAAAAAATGCTTCAAAACAGGTTTTCAACTCTTTTTTTTATTATTTATTTATTCAACGACAATCTTGCTACAGGTGGTAGCCTGACTGGTGCACTTTTGTCGAGTCACGTCGTGCTATGATAATGTAACAACGCAAAAAGAATTGAAAAACAAATGGAAACGCAAAAACACATACACTGCATAGCCAGAAACTCATACGGCACTACAGGAACGCATCAAAATCTATCACAAGACTTATCAAAATCTATTACAAAACTTTAGAAAATCATCCACGGCACCAAACACAGCAACCGAGACATGTGATGGTTCATTATCAGGCAAGCCAAATAAGAAAATACGCAGCAACTGAACGTTACTCAGACAATCAAAGAACTCAGGTGATATGTTGTTAGTTACAACATTATAGACCCTATTGAAAAGAATCGCACGTGCGGCATCATGAAAATTACAATAAAAGAAAAGGTGAATCTGTTTCGATATCACCGCAAACGCAAGTACGATACGATTTTTTATTGATATTCAATGGACTGTGGGCGAGGCGAAGCATACAACGAACAGATGTCAAGCGAGGATTAACTCCCAA
>JGI24158J21664_10004891_pt1 | contig 17372 bp, 6 predicted proteins | sample Ectturendosymbi3_FD_21664 | JGI IMG/M metagenome (IMG submission 21664)
TCAATTGTCTGAAAATCTGATGAATAATTGTTTACTTTAGTACACTGCTTACGATTAGTTAAGTAAGATTCAAAAAAAGAGTTTTGTTCACCTCTAACCAGGGTCTACGATAAGGGGATACAGAGGGACATCGTACACGGGCCCTGTAAGTACTGGGGCCAGGGAGCATAAAAGCACGAACGTTCAGTTTTTTGTAATCAAGCCCAAAATTAACCATCGCTTTCTCCTATTGCGCCACTGGTAGATNGTAGCAATAGCCAGTGTTCCCTATGAGATCTTGACCAATCTGAAGTTGCCTAAANNGAAGATGAATATTTGCCCAAGCATTCATCNCCTGAAGGCGGTTCTCTGACTATGTTACGCGTACCACTTGTGGTATGCGAAATTCTTCCATGTGGTACACGAACAACTTATTAAGGTTTACTAGAACTTAGAACAAAACAATAAATGAACGTAAAGGATTTTTTACTCAGCATAATAAATAATGTTGTATAAACCAATGAAGTAGAGCGCAAAATTTCACTTTGAAATTACACTCTTTGCCTCATTGGTGCATCGATGTACTGGAATGCAGATTTTATCCTTGTGACGTCATATTTTTGCAATTTATCACTTGAAAAATTCAACAAGTCAGTAACAAGGCAATCCAAGTTTATGAGCAACTGGAACCGCAGCAGCTTTTCGTGACAAGGGCGATAGCCGCAAAATAAGAGAGGGCAAACTTCGGTCAAAACCGCTCATTTAGTCTTAAACATGTTGCAGAGACAATACTGAACTGCTGTGTTGCAAATCACGGTACAGTAACCAGCAGAAAAATACTGAACTGAAAAAGCTAGCCAAAAATAGGAGCGGTGTTAGTGAATAATCGCTACCTACCTAAATCGCTACTTTACGAAACATAATTTTTAAAAGGCGTTCAGCGGACACAAAACCTCGCGGTTCGCATGAGGCTGGCGGGCCAGGCTTTCTGTATGGTGATCGTGCGCCTGTGACCAGATGTGTGATCAAGAAGCTCGACGTGAGCAACGTTCGGAAACATACGTTTGTTATGTGCGATAGGATGATGTAAAAGCACCGCCACTTTCGTGTGTAAATGTGGTCCGCCAAATTCATGATCTTGAGCTCTGGCAACGTTGTTTCGTCTGCAGGAAATTCATTGGATTTTAATCCTGAATCCGCTTTGAGAATTTTTGTCTAACAACATGTTATATACAGTAAAAATATATGATTGTCATTTTATACTAGGAAGACATTTTGCTGAGTACGAGCCTATTGAACAAACTAAGCAAATGATTTGCAATGTGTTGTTAAAGTTGCCAATATTACAATTAATGTATTTGCAAATTTTGGCATGGTAGCTGTTTTATCTATATTCTGGTTGCTTCATTTTGACAGGGTCTTTGATTGCAGAGAGGTCGATGGAGGGAAATGGTGTGCTGCGAGACATGAAACTTTCTGGTCCGCAAGGCACGCCTACAGAGGACTAGAACATGATCTGTGTTGCAGTCNGCAGAATGCATGCTGTTTTTGACCACTCTCCTGGCCTGCCCACTTGAAATGAAAAAGCAGATAAAAACCCCCCAATGCAGCTTAGTAATTACAGTCTTTAAAGCAACAGGTATGTGTACATGACGTTGATTATTGCAACAATAAGCAAGACTGTACCTAGCTGCAAATAACCTACAAAGCATTTTGTTTATCATCTTTCCTGTCAAAGCTAAATTTTACTTATGCGTTAAAAATTGCGAATTTTAATAAGTTACTTGTTGCTGTCTGAAACCTTCAATTATGTCAATGTAATCGAAGCGAAACAGTTTCAGGATTTTCTATAAAATACAAACAACACAACACAATCATGACAACAACCAGCAAAAACCAGAGTGTCAAACGCCTTGAAAATGTTGCAACACTTTTATCTGGACTTTTCGTTAATCGAGTTGAAACTGAGTGACACTGGTTTTGATCCGCATGGATTTTCTTTCCCTGTAGCGAATTCAAGAAAATTGTATCTCCCAAGAGATATGCAAACATCGCCGAAATATGTAATGCTTTGGCAAAGGAACCAAGCAATGCCTCGAGCGTAAAAGTAACGTGCTGGTTGTCGGCGAATGCGCCACTTCATGTAACGTACATTTTTTCCAAGCCGGCGGATATTACACAGACTTGGTTGTTTCTTGCCAGTGACGTGCAGAATGATAGCGTGAGTTTTGCATTTTAATTTTCTAAGGGATGATGGTTAAGCGTCAAAATCGGCTCCTAATAAAGCATCAAAGAACAACAATGATTTCGATGGGAGACAGTGAATTTTTTGGAATAGCATGCATTGCAATAGATTTATTTATTGACAATCGTTGGCAGGGAAAGGTTGAATGATGCCCCTTACCGGGACGGTTGCAGTGAACGTTTTTGCCGAAGGAGCACAACGGAGATTTATTCAGCGGTTCCCGATAGCTCAGTGATAGAATGAACTATCGCCGACTCCAATAGTGAACTTCTTAAGCAAACTCATCAGGAATCAAAAGAAACTGTTTTGCTTGAAGAACAAAGCGCTTTAAATTTTTTTCTGAGATCTTGTCTTATTTGTCTTCTGATGGCGTTTCTGGTATTAGCAACATTAAGAATAAAAGCGGCGATCCTTTACCTTTAATGTGGCGCAAAAGCGTTTGTGTCAATGTTGATTTTTTTATGAATCTCTGAGTAGAAATTATTCCCAACTGTAGAAATAGGAGCAATGGATGCTGCTGTTTGTATGGAGTGATTTGGAAATTGTTTTAGGGTTACTCTACAGCGTGTATTTTTTTGAAGCAGATAAACGTTTCATACCAAGTAAGCAACATTATTTTATTTTTCGTAACGTCAACAAAATTTGGGCAAAATTTTAATTTCTTTGAACAAATGAAAAGGAAACTTTTTGAGGAGGGCCAAATATTTTTTAAGTATTTCTTGCCCGAGGCGCCTGAATGCGGAAATTTGGTACCAAAGCAAAATGTAGAAACCAATGAACACAATTTTTTCATAATTTTCTGTGCAGGAATTGAATTGAATTGAGTTTCTCATCGATTTTTTTCAAACCACATCATTTGAAAACTCTTTTTAAGATACTTTTTGAATTGATCAATATTTTATCTTATGATGTTTTTACATTTTTGCATGAAATGTTTCCTTTCACAAAAACTGAACGTTTATTTCAGATCAGTTCTTCAACGATTTTTTCGAGTAGCTTTACCCTTTATAGGCAAAATGAAGAGCGTGGATTTTGCATTGTGTTTGGCAATACTGTTACCGATTAGTTTCGAGAAAGGAAATTGTANGTCAAATTGCGACCACAATATTACTCTTCTTTCCAATGCCTCATCAGTCATGTGTGAACAGCAAAGTGATTTGGAAATGATTGAATTCATGGAAGACGTGCTTCGGTCCATAGCAGGTACTCAAGTCAGTTAGTAATATCTAGTAAGGGACGTTATTCTCATCCAGCATATACATATTTGCAGCGTTGGATCGCATGATGAACGACACTAAAACTCGTTTAAACCTTCTGAAAGGAAAAGATGTCGCAGGCGAGTTATCTTTGCTGAATGGCACTTGCGCATCGCTCCCGACGAGAGTCGGTCCGACAACACTGCAGTCGGGAGAAAAAGTTTATTGCTTGCGAGGATGGACGGTACATGGCTTTGTTTATCAGAGTTGAGCTCAATATATTTTTTGGATTTTCACAATTCTATGCAATTTATTTTTATGTCTCAGGTTTTCCAAAGACGTTTTAATGGCCAGGTTGTTTTCCACAACCGTACCTGGAATGAATATAAGAACGGATTTGGTGATGTTGCAGGGGAATTCTGGTTAGGTAAGGAAATATTTATGGTTTATCCAACGAATTATACTATACTGTGACGTTCAATTTTGAATCATAATAATTAACACATAAAGCAACTCTACTCAACATAACCTGTGACTTCACCTTCGCAATTCGCATTTCTGTTTATTTGGAAAATATTAGACGTACATAACAATAATTTGATCACAACAGCTACACTGGGCAGCTGAATCCGATTTCAGACCAGATGTGTTGTGCACGGTGCCATGGAACACTAAGCAGTGCCGAGATAAGCCGCTTGATCTTTGTTTATCTTTGTAATCTGATTTGATCCAAATACAGCGGTTCGATGATCGTGTCGTGAAAAATTTGTTTGCTGTTGACAAACCTACTGTGCTTCTGGTGGCAAATCACACAACAGGCAAAATAAATATGTTATTTCGCACATATAAACTTTTGGTTGAGCGGAATATCCTTCTTTTTGAATTAATTTGCGGAACAGCTTGGGACAAGTTGTGTTTTCTATGGCAGACACAAAGTGTACAGTGATTGCAAGACCCGGACGAACCCTCGATTCTTTTTCTAGACTTACTTAAAACAAGGTGTTCGTTGTTTGTTAGTTTTTGGCCAATTGTGGTGCATCGTCTTTAGGTAATCATTTTCTTCTTATTCAATTTTTTACTCTCTGATGGGGTAAAAAATTTTGATAGTCTTGAGGTAATCTTCTTTTATTTGAGCAATTTATTGCTTATCTTTATAAAATCATATAAATCCTGAATTTTGGTATTTCACTTTAATGAACTGCCTTCCCTCCGCTGTGAGTTTTACGAAGTCTTTAGCAACAAACCTTCAATAGTTATGCAATTATTGACGACTAGGAATTACATTTCGTCTGTTTTTTCGGCTGTGCAGGATTGGCGAAACGTTATTACGTAACACACCAGCAATCGGCCACAGGGAAGTAATGCACAGCGTTGATGTTTGTCAATGACATTGAGTGGTTGTCATCGGATATAATTCGTGGGTGGTTCACCGGTCGTCTAACTGGGTGAATGAAAACGCCGTTAAGTTGAATTTTGTTCAGTTCTACTGCGATTTCAGGGGCGTTGGTGTTGAAGGTAGATTGCATCTCCAGTGCCCATTGAATAGCGTTTACTACAGTCTCTGCGCAAGCTTGGAAAAAGTGCTTTGCTTCTGGTGCCACAATGCAAACACACGCCTTTGCTTTTCATTTCCTGAACACATGTGTATTTAGTGGACACAGATTAATGTAAGAAAATTTTGTCAGTCATGAANATTTTAGGATTGGTTGTATCAAAAATTACTTCTTCTGCNGAAGTGCATTCACGAACAAAAAGCTTGGACATGGATTCCATCATAGTGGCGAACGTTGTATAGGTAGGAGGATTCCTTTTCGCCATAGATATTCCAAAAAAGGGAGAATACTCTTGAGCGTATTAATTATACACCAAACTACTTGTGTCTGTTCCATCATTTATTTTAAAAATTACTAACATCAGACGACTGATTTTGTTGCGCAGAGTACAACTCAGTTTCCCATGTTTTCATTGAGTCATTTCTGTTACGATGAATTAGTGCCAAGTATTAGTTATTTGGATATTTTGGTAGTGGTATATGTTTGTCAGGATATCTTTTTGCGTGACATTGTTAACTACCCACCGTTTAATTTGTGAAAATTATTGAACATTTTGTTTTTTTATTTGCGGAAGTACGTATTACTTTAGAAGTACGTTTACATTTGGTTTTGCTTGAGGTTGTTTTTTTGTCACAATAGTTTTCGCAGTGGTACATGGTTATTTTTCATTCTTTGAAAAATATTAATAAATGTATCAGAGCCATTTGTACCTGTCGAACCAAAGCTTAAAGTACCATTAAAAAAATATGCTTTTCAGGTCATGGAAAGCTTTCAAATTTAAGGTTTTTCATACATTTAGTATTTTGTTCCACAAATGTTTATGCATTTAATGTAGACTGCGGGAAGAGCCAAAGTATGCACACATGTTTCCTTCGAAGTCGATCACTTACTGGTTATAACTTTCCGCAAAGAAAGAAATAAGGAATCGCAGCAAACTAAGCTCCGTGCGTCGCAAGGCAAAACTGAATTGCACCATGTGTGTCAAATGACACGCCTTTATAGTTGTTCGGACAGGGAAGGATGATTTGAAGTTAACGAAACGTTTTCCGCGACCTAGCACTTCTGACATTAAATTTTGTTCACCAAATGGACGAACTTGACATTATGAAAAAAATTTCTTACGTTTTTCAAGAGATGAATTCTGCTGAAAAGTGATTTTTTACACAGAGTTGCAGGTTATAGTAAGCTATTTGAAGACATTTAGTTCATTACCAAACTGACTCCATGTCTCCATTTACGTGATTGCAGTTCAAACTGCATTAAAACAATGCATGAAAAGTATTTATTTCCCGATTAGCAGTTATTTTTTCAATTTTTGGTAGAAGGATGACATTTTAATACCACGCGTACTGAATCTACTGCAATTAGTGTAACAAGAACAGTTATTAATAATTGTTTGTTCAGTGAAGAAATATATGAACTGCTAGGGTGAATGTTTCAGTTAAATAAATACACTCATTTTTGTGATTATTAAGAATTCTTTGCACTAGTTCGTTTTGGGAAAACTTTGATGCAAGCCACACCTGTGCATGTATCACTTTTACGAATTTTCCGGCTATCAGAAGCAAAGTTGTAAGCGGGCCAAATTTTGAAGCCCAAACCTGGCTTAAGCCCGAAATTATTTTTTGAAGCACGATTTATTCCCAGAAGTCTCTTTCACCGAATGAGTCAAGATATGCGTAACTGGGCGTATTGGTGGCGTAACAAAGTAAATATGACTAAATAAATCAAAGTGGTTATTTTGTCAGAAAATATAATCAACTCTAATGCATCAACAGTAGCTGACGATATAACCGTCCGTCATTGCCAAAAAGTGTTCTAAGCGGGCCCAAAATCGGCTCGAAAAAAATTTGACAAACTTAAACCCGAACCCGGCCTGACCAAAAACGCCAAGCCCCACTTACAATTCTCATCAGAAACTTCAATTAACGTTAGAAAGATGCATGCTCGTGCACAAGAAGTGAATGCTTTGCAGAAGTACGAGATATTCGTAAACACACAGTCTCCAGGAGTTGTTTCTGCGACACTGTGTTGACTTGCATTAGTCTACTTGGTGTGAAAATATCTGAAAACAGTTTCTGTCTGTTGTACTGCAAGTCAGAGATTCAACGCTTTTGCCACAGTAAACACTGTGACACCATTGCGATCTAGATTTCTGCACCTGATTTTTTATTATCTCAGATGATCCACATCATGACATCAAAGATGACGGTTCCGTTAGTTTTTGGTTTTGTGTGTGTCTTTGTCACTCCCTCCAGCTTCATTTCAACCACTTTCGACAAACAATTTCAATTTCTATGGACGGATGAAGGACACAAATTTTCACAGAAAGTTATATCAAGGTCGAATGTCATATTTCTTTGACAAACAATAATTTTAGTATAAAAGCTTGTAGTATTTCTAATATACCGCATAGAGCACTAGAAACAAAGCTGTTTGCTCGGACGGTCAAAACGAAAAACACCCAAATAATATTTCACCTAAAAGGCATTGCCTGAGACAATTTCAAAAGTTTGCACACAAGCTGACAATGTCATGCACACAAAACAAAGAAAACATTACTCACCATTTCCCACTAGTGATTACAAACACAGAAATGATAAATCAACCACGAGATGAAGTATTCCACGCCTTGACAAAACACAACTAAGTTGTTGAAATTTTTTTTTTTTTTGATAAGAGTGAATTTTAAAAAATGTAAAGGGATCTTAACTGCTTACGGAATAGGAATTGCTTTGCTATATTTGCAGCTTGCATACGATTGCGAATGCATTTGTCTGTTTCGTGTATTTTTTCAGGTTTAAACAAAGTCCACGTCGTGACCTCTTCTAGTCAATGTAGATTAAGAGTTGAAATTAGTGACTGGGATGGAGCTTCTGCCTGGGCTGAGTACAGGTTAATTGCATTTTGTTTTATCTGTGCTCTATCTTTTTGTCTTTTAAAAGCTTTTACTTATTGTTTTACAAGTGCGTTTTCCTAGAAAGTGATCGTGAATTTCGCATATTTTAATCAAAATCTGTAGACTGCCGCAAATATATATTGTCAGTAGTTCTTTGCGTTGATTGTTTACTTCACACAACTCAACTGATAAAGAGAAACAATGCAAATAACCGTCATGCAAAGAAGTAACCAACTGTCAGTGGAAATTAGAATAAATATGAACACAACAGTAAAATAACAGAGCAATGTAAAGATAAGACTATCACTGTGTCACATAAAATTGGTGAAGGACCATGGCGATCATTTAGTCAACTACCCCGTTTATTAGTTTTTGACAAGTGTTAAACCTAAGTTCGAAATAAAATAAGCATAGTTTGAAAATCAAACAAACGAAAACAGAACATGGTGTGGATAAATTACAGGTGAGGGGAGCGTGCCTTAGCACACAAAAAATTAGATCTAGTTTAATTGCGAGAATTTGGTGTGGTCAGAAAAAGGTCAAACAAAGTATAAAAATACAGAAATAAAATGGATCATTTATGACGTAGAAAGAAAAATGAATAAATATGAAGTGAAAACCAAACGCAGTAAAATATGTTGGGAATAAAATAAGGGCATAAAACATTGAAATGTAATCTATGAGGTGATTTCAGTTTCATTTTTCGATGCAACAAAGTTCAGTTAATCTTTCTTAAAAAATGTTGGCCACAGTCTCAACCATCATCATCAGTCCACAACTGGAAGTCCCACATTCCACTCGCTACGCATCAGTGTTGGCGGGTGGGAACAAAGCAGAGTGTTTCGACTTTGAAAGACATCAACGACATGAAAGTGATAATCTTGAATAAGGTGGTAGTGGTTGTAAAAAAGTATCACGAGGTCCTATAAAATACTTAAACTAATTGAATGAGGTGATATCTCATTTATTGTTGCATTTAATACCTTTTTATGAATCTTTTTTTAAATCAAGCCATCTCACCCAAAACATATCTTACAAACTTTCACTGAAACGTAAGACTAGGTGATTTATCAGAGGGTGATTCTCTCAAACTGAATTTAACCTTCTTAATAGTCGTAGATGTTCAGAGACAACGCAAAGAAATGATTAAAACCCTCCTCAAGAAACATTAAATTACTCTACGAGTCAGGAATAGTAGGGTATAATGCTACCCTTAATTTGCATACATGTTCCTGGTACACGTGCATCCGCTATTTTCGGACTAGGTTATTTTTTACTTCCATATTCCATTGTTAATCACCTTCGCAGCAAAATTGTATATGAGCAGCGAAACATACATATCATATAAGTTTTACGCACTGTACCACTAAAAAGTTTTTTTTTAAGGGGATTTTTGTTTGTGCGTAGAAAACGTCATGCGCTTGTTAGATCCGTTTTTTCTTCATATCAAGTGATGGTGTAGGAAGACTCTTCGCGTATAAGGTATCGGTGGTCAATTTTGCATTGAAATGTTGTGGGAGGAAGGTGTCCAAAATTTGCTACACATCAAGTAACCATGGGTAGTGCAGCACCCACAGTTCCTATATATAGGCTTTCTGGGATATTTTTGAGAAATAGCTCGGGCACCATTCCATTTCTCTCTGATAATTATCAGAGATAATAAGGAAAAGTCATGGAAGCATAGGTTTCTAACATTTTTCTAAGTATATGAAATCAACATAAAAAAAGCCTCTGGGTAGCGGTCCACCCAGGATACCTCAGCAGGGGTGAGTTATCGAAAACGCAACTGAATCTGTTAAACTGTGCCTTTATATCTAGTTCACCAAAAGTTGTTGAGATTGTTCACAAGGTTGATTTATTGCGAACCATCTGAATGCTGTTCTTCACTGAACAAAAAGATTGTTTAACTGGAAGTTTTCCTATCTGCAGCAAAATCATTTTGCTCCTGTATAAAAAAGTCTCGGCTTCCAGAAAATATCACCTGTTCTGGAAGAGAGCAATCATCGCATCCGCATTACATACAAATAAATCCAAGAAGGCGTTCATGTACAGTTAGTTGAAAATACTGAAGAATTACCCGATAGTTGTGAAAGCGAAATGTAGAATAGAAAGAAGTATGCGTTACATCTTCAATAAACATTTTTATCGCATTTGATAGATCATTTTTTTTTGCTTTCAATTAATGTGCTGATTGCAAAGTATTTTTGCTCGTTTTTGTCACATTAATAAATGTCTTATTCATGGACTACCACATGTTTACACACGCATATTGCGAAAACCATCCCTGTATGGTGGCTTCAAGAAAGGTTGATTCCAAATGAGAAATACTATGAAACATGTAGTGATATTTTCTACATAGCAATTTTATAGTTTTTAAACAATTACCTTTCTTCTCAGCGTATTCAGAATTGCAAACGAAGCGGACTTATTTAGTATTACATTCTCCGGATACAGTGGAACAGCTGGAAACGCAATGGACAATGGTCATAGCCTCAACAACCGACCATTTACAACTGTTGATAGAGACAATGACAAGTGAGTAAGCATAATGTGCACATCCTATATATAAACATAAAACACGTACTTTAACAACTTATCATTCACTTTCAGTGCGAAAATCTTCGCATATTGCATTTGAGATTTCATGTGTACTTCGTTTCGAAATTTCACGTTTCATTCTACATTTGTCGCCAACTTTATTTCATTAGTTTTGTTTTTCCAACGCCCTTACAAACTCATTTTGGTCTGAAAAAAAAGTTTTGCCACACTCTTCTGCACCAATAGAAATATTTTCACTCGTTAGTCATATGCAACAAAAAGAAACTTTGTAAAAAAGACACGGTTATGAAAAGGTTGGGAAAAAAGCGTTGTCGACGATGCTGGAAAACCGTTATAAATGGATACTTAAATATGAATGAGTAAAAGATGTCTTCAATGGAGTATGCCATCAGCGTTATGAAAAACGTCTTGAACAACAGAAAATTTATCCAAATGTTGTGTTCATGCTGCAGAAGAGAATTTGGAACTATAATTGATTAGGATTTTAATCATCATTTCAACTCATGTAATTACAACAATATGCTATTTTGCGAAGTATTATTTGTTTTTTTGTAGGAAAATTGTTTTTTCGTGTAAATTCTGGGTTTAGTAGAAATCACTGAATGGGAACCATGAGTAGGTTCATTAGATGGTAACTTTTTGGTGTGTGGGTTTTATTTCATTCTACTCTACAATACGCGCAGTTTGCAAAGCTGGTGAAGCCAATTTAGTATGCAAAATATGTATTCTGTTAAGATCTTCGTGTTTGATTGTTAGCTGCAAAGGACTATAACGTGTAATTAAAAAAAATCTAATTTTATCATAAAAGACGTGCTTTTCCACTTCATCATATAAATAACGAAAGAGAGAGTTTCCATTAAAAACAAGCGCAATTTTCTGCTATCACCCTTTGATCGTTGTTCGATTCATATTTTGCAGACATCAATCAAGAAATTGTGCGTCAGTTGAAGGAGGAGCTTGGTGGCATAAGTTCTGTTCATATTCAAAGTTAAATGGACGATGGGGAAGAAACCATAACTCGCAAGGCATATCGTGGTATACATGGAAAAAACGTTACTATGGTTTGAAATCGAGCATGATGATGGTTCGATGCGATTAATCAACGAACTCATGAACAAACTTAAGCACAGAGATTTAAAATCGAAATTCAAAGACACGCTGAGTAGTTGAATGAAGCAAGAGGTTGTTCGAAACGTCCATACGTTTTGCATCAACGCCTTTTCATCTCGTCTGTGTTGTCATCTTCGCATTTGATAAGACTTCTTAGAAAATAATCGATATTCAACCGAGACAAGTAAATACAAGTGTCTGCGAAGGTGCAATGGACGTTTGGTGATTTGCAGGGGTGGAGATTAGAAGAGGCGAATGAGGCGATTGGCCCACTGTTGAAAAAACCTACCGTGCCAAAGGCCTTGCGTAAGTGTTGGCGTTCTGGAAAGGTTTTGGTTGCCGGCTTCACGTCACGAACGCACACCTTTCCAGCAGTCCAGCAGCTGCCTGAGAAAGCAGTAGTATACTGTACAACAAACAGATCTCCCTAACGCAAATGTGAGTTGCTAAAGCCAGGGTTGCGGAGTCGGAGTCGTAAGGAGTCGGAGGTTTTTGGATGGATTCGCAGTCGGGTTCCTAACAACACATGGAGTCGGAGTCGGATTTTTGTCCGACTCCGACTCCGGATGTCCAGTTGGATCATTTTTTACATCACACTCTTAAGTTGGGGATGCCTGTTGAACTGGTACAATTTCTTTTGAAACCTTTGTTGAAACAGAGATTTTTTTGCTGTGTACCACGATTTCCATTGATTTTAACAGTCAACTTTCATTCCCTTTATGTTAAGGAGTCGGAGTCGGTAATTTTGGAATCGGCGGGGACGGATATTTTATCTCCGACTCCGCAACCCTAGCTAATACGCAGCTAGGTGAAGGCCTCTTTCATCAAATGTTAACACGGCAAGCTTTTGCACAACACTTTGTCAAAACAACACACCTGCTAATACAGACACCGAGTGGAGCACAAAGCAGAAAACGGTCGTCAAAAACGAAACGCCGGGGCAAAAAGCAACTCAGCACGGAGGAAAACTGTTACCAACAATATCCCCTCTATATCCCCTCTAAACACAACCAATGTCACATCGGTTTTAAAACTTGCCTGAAAACCTTCGTTCTTCCTGTCCTTCAAACACACCTAACGCCTCCAAGCCAGAAGGTTAAAAAGGGCCACAAGTGGGCCTTCGAGTTAAAACAAGTTAAACCGTGCACGTTCGTAATAGTCCGGTGGCGAAAAAAGCATTGAGGAGCAAAGGCTTTCCACAAGAAAGGCACGATTGACATACGTGATGCACAACTCAAAAAACAAAGATGAGGTTAAAACTTCACTAATTTACTGAAGCAACAGAAAAGCTTGAGAGAGAACTACAAGGCAAACAAGAAAATAAACCACCAACCGTGCCACAAACTTCATAACACCAGTTCGTGTTTCTTTTTTTTCAACACTTGTTCAGGGTCAACATTTCGCCAGTTAGTTTTCTCCCTGTTTGCGGAACTGAAGGTGTCTTAAATATTTCTCTGACATGTCAATTATTAGATTTTGTCATGGCTCTTTCTCTTTGTTAAAGTGGGTTGTAAGCGATTCAGTGCAGGTTGCTAAGGATAAGGGAGAGTGGCAGACTTGAAGACTCTGTTCGGCCTGGCGCAATACCAATGCGCAGCTGCAGTGGCGTACCTGCGGTTTTCGGGGCTCGGAGACAATGTCAGTTTTGGCACCCCCATCCAGCACCCCCATCCAGCCCGTTCGTGGCAGCATTGATGCGAAGTGTATATATTGTAGTTGTTTCCAGACCCGTCTGAAAACTTCATGTGACTGTGACGTCACACAATTGACGTCAGGACCTACGAATCTTGGAAACCGCAACCCATCGTAGAGTTAAGAATTTAATCGTTTTGCGTGAAGTATCCCCACTTTGAAAGATAGGTCACGATTGAACTTTCAAACCGTTGTATTGCGACATTCCAGATTGCAGCAATACATCTGAATTGTAACAACTAGTGAAATAAAATGCAAAAGCTAGGCAAAAGGTTACGTGATTATCTGCTAAAATCTGCATGAATTTTAATGACAGAATTTTTTGGGCGAAAAAATTTTCCGATAACCCGGATTGGCCAGAGTTGCACTTTGTTTTCTGAAGCAATGGTTTGTCAGCGCCGTTTGAAGATGCTCAATGCAGCGTTCCCGCTTGTTCCTTCCCTCGCCAGGTCTGGTTACAATCACCGCTGACACGAGCTTATAGTGACTCGGGGCTTCTGGAGCATGCATTCCCACTGAGTATTAAAACATCATAAAGGACGGACTGAGGAAGTCTCACGAATACACAAAAGAACAGACAGAAAAATGCATGTGAAAATCTGAAGGCAAATGATTTTATGCAAAACTGCTAGGCAATATGAAATTGCAAAATTCTAAAGCATTTTCTTGGATATAACACCATGAAAAGTTGACAGAATATGAAAGAAATACTGCGATTTAATGATTTATTTGTATTTATCTAACCTTAAAGACACGTTCTACCTTTGCTGTAAATTTATCGATTGTTTCTTCAAACAAACTGATGAAATTTAAATGTGACACATCCATCAACCTGTCCTAAGAAATATCTAAGGCCAGTGACGCTCCATAAGAAGTTCTAGGTCAGCAATTGTGTGACCTGAATTTCGACAATCATGTCCAGGAAAATGCACAGATTTTAGGTCAAAGGAATACAATGCACATGTAACAGTAACTGAAAAGTTCACAACAACTAATATACTCAACGCTGTTACGTAGTTGCAAATATAATCTTGCAAAAGTACTCAGCATTTATTTAATCACATCACACAAATAAAAATCATAAGTGAAATCCCTTTCAACATGACGTTTGGCAAACCATCAAAACCAAAGATTTTCTTAAACATCAGATCTGTTGTCGTAACAATCAGGGGCGTGCAGACAGGTCTGGTGTTGCCCGGAGAAACTGCTTGATTATATGCACACCTACCGTATTCTAGTATTGAGGAATGTGAAAAATACAGGCATTTGAAATACGCAAAGACTAGTTTAACAAAAAAACAAGTTTCGAAAAATTGAATTTAAAATAATTCAAACAATACTTTTTGTTTTGATGTGTTAATTTTTAACAATTTGTTTTATTCTGTGGACCTGAGGCATGTGTTTGTAAGTAAATTTCTTCCAGTCATTGGATGCATTGAGAAATTAGACATTGCTTTTATTCTTGCAAATGCGTATCAGATAGTCCCACTAAAAGACGATAGCACCCGTGAGGCAGGATAGGAGATAGAGTTGTCTACTGTTTCTATTATAAATTGTATCTGAAATTGTACAACCATGCAGTTTGATAAATTCCCGCCCTTTATATTTTCTGAACTAAAAACAAATTGCTGAGGATGATGTTTAGCAAAAAAGAAACAGATGAAGATAACGATGGCAGTGTTTCATCTCACTCAGATCACTCAACATGCATTTGCATGCCCCGTCTGGCAGGCGCTTAACCAGAAATTTTGATATGGGGGACAAAGAGCAACAAAGTGTCAACATTTGAATACTTGTTGCCCCTTGATTTTATGGCACCATCCACAAAACGTGCATTTTTCTGACTTTTTTATCAGAAAAAATTATGTTCGTATTTAAGCCGACAAACAGAAATTCCATTTTCATTGAATCGACACGCTTGAAACTTTGTTTGTAGTGAAGTTCCAAGGTCGTACTTTGGATAAAAATTACCATTTGCTCGTAAAAGTTCTTGCAAAAGCGCTTATGAAAATCTCGATGTTATAAGTGCAGTATCTGCAGTGTGGTTCTTGCAGCCAATATTGCACTTGAGCAAGAAGTCTTCGTGGCCGCCAATGTGATTGCGCTTTTTATATTTACAAGCTTCTAATGTACACCAACACACGTTCAGTCGCAGCCAAGAAGCAACTTTGCTCCAATTAGACACTGACTCTCGCTCGGACGTAGTCCTTCCGCAAGATTTGCCCGCATGTGAGACGTAGATCTTGAACAAATTTTGAGCGTTTGGTTGACGTATGTAGTTGATAAGTATAGGCTAGAGTTCTCAGATGCATTTAAAAAGTGTTTGGATTTTATATCGATATTAAACGCTATGAAATGCGACTGCGAGAGCATTTTCTACGCTACTTTCACCAAGGTTGCATTCCAAAAACGATTAGGTATTTAAGCCACGTATTCAGAGTTAACAATATAATTCACAAATATCATCAAGACAATATTGTAAATTGGGGAATGTTCCATATGTCCTCTAAACAAATTTGCATATGTTTGACCCACTCAGTCTACAGTCTATACACAAGGTGTGAAATTGGTTGTGTTTTTGCGAAAAAGAAGCCACAATCGATTACCACCACAGCTCTGCACTAAGTTAAGAAATACTTGTCGCCGCAGCTAAGCACAATGATTGGTTAGTTGATCCAAGCCAGTGGCTCCCAAAGTATGGGTCGAAACCCAAACAACAGTGGCGAAGGGTCGAAAAATGTGTCGCGCCGAGGCGATCCAAATCTAAGGTGTATTTTTTCAACGTTACCACTGCTTGTCGTTTCTGGCTGTAGCGTAAGTACGTAGGAGTAGATTGATGAAATTAAAAGGGAACTTAGCTGCTTACTGCCAAACATCATCCATGCAACAATTATTTTTTCAGATGTTGTTTGAGGCTTGGGTCGCGAGGCGCTCGTCAAACATAGTTTTGGGTCGCGCTCAAGTAAGTTAGGGAACCGCTGATCTAGCTTTGTAGCATAAGCGGTTGCAATTTTTAAAAATCCATTAGTGTTTTAATAACAAAATCTAATCTAATCCTAGAAAATTCAATTTATTTTCATTTTTGTCACACAAAATTTACAGATTGCAAGCTATATTTAAGCAATGGGCAGTGTCAAATGCCCTCAGGACATATAAAAAAACATCTTTCGACTTACCTTAGACTTAGCTTCAAATTCTTACCGTTGCAGCCGAATGATTCCGAATTTACTGTAAGATAGGGTTGCAATAAACATCAGATGAAAATTGTAAAACTTTCAATATATGTTTAGGCCTGACCTGATTAATCGACAAAACTATTTTTACTAGCCGGCAAGGTAATGTAATATATTTGATCAAAACGTTTAGACTCCTCGTAATTGTGAATGAACCGCCACAGTACATAATTAATCATCACAAATATATATATAGAATGAACAATATTGTTTGTAAACAGTGTCTATGGCCTAATTGCGTAATAAAAAAGAATATGAAACTCGATTGCCTTTTAGCCAAAGTTTCAACTTCAAGGCATGCAAAACGTATATCACCGCCATTTTCACGCATTTCGTTTTAAAACTGTACAAAAACAAAAATCTACGATGTTCTACGAGCCACAGCTGATGCTGCAGTCAAGCGTTAAATATACAGTTTTTGTGGCACGCCTGAGGTACCAGAGAGTAATTTTTACGATGGTCTTGAAATGAATTTTACATTACCTCAGGTGCTAAAATGATGAAATATAGTGCAATAGAAATCTGGTGCAATAGAAATCGTGACGACTCATAACTTAAAATTTGCGAAACTGCAGAAAGGTATAACTTCACAATTCGCTTTGAAACGAACGAAAATGCAAACGTCCAGACCAGTGGTTCTCGAAGTTTTTTTCACATTCCTCCCTTACAAACCCAAACACCGTAAATTCCTCCCCAACAAAGATCACAAATGATAAGTGCAAGAAGTTCACACTGCTGTTGCAACCTCTCCGGTGGTGTTGCGTTGATTGTGTGATTCACCACGAACGGGATGTGGGTGAAGAACAACACCATACGTATACAGGGTGTTTCACAATTGTTGAAACAAAGCGGCAGCTTCTAAAACCTTTATCGATGACCTTATTCATTTTTCTCTTTCCAGATTGT
>JGI24158J21664_10004892_pt1 | contig 17370 bp, 7 predicted proteins | sample Ectturendosymbi3_FD_21664 | JGI IMG/M metagenome (IMG submission 21664)
AGCTTCATTTTATTTGCCGCCTGTTGTTCAGATGGACACGTGAGCTTCTTTGCCTGCCGTGTGTCAGTTGCTTGTTGTTCATGAGTTGGCGTGTGCGTGCTTTGCAAGTGTCGTTCGCAGCTGTCACGCTTGTCGTTCATCAATCAGCATGACGCTGATGCGTCTTCGTCAATGTCTTTTTCCATTCGCTGAATTCGTACTTTTGTGTGCGCAACATGGTGGAAAAGAAGTGTGTATATTTTTAGTTTTTTTCACGATTTTTGCGGTTTTTCACTTGGCCCGACTTTGATTTAATTTTTACATTTGAGAATAAGTTTTTTGGTTGTTTTCACGGTCTTGAAACGCGCCTTATTTTGCGCTATTTTTTCGTGGTATNTTAAGCAATCAGTAAGAAGATTGTAGATTGCCGTCTTTTTGAAAGTTGCACTGTCCTATGAACAGGTTTTAGAAAAAATTGAAAATCACAACCTGAGCACCCCTTCAAATGACGCAAGACGTGCAAAAGTTATTTTGGTGACTTTCACCGCGAGTGTCACTTTGTAATTGTGTCTACGACCTCGAGGGACTCCATTTGGCTGACCGGCTGGCAGCCAGTTGTCTTCAGCATGTGAGCCTCATTTACTGATTAAATGCATCGTTGTTTGTGGACGACTGCAAGCTCTGCAAACCGTTTGTCCCGATTTTTTTTTCTGAGGAAGGTGATGTTTTGATATTTTCGTCGTTTTTTTCTGCTCGCACAAACTGGTTTTCAATTACCAGTTGTCCGATCGTCAACAGGTTCCTGCCCCAGCTCCTAAAACAACCCCCTCGTCCACTTTTGACGTCTTCGGATCCGGATCCTTGTCCAGCATCCGGGCAAGCGTCGACAAAATGACGGTGCGCCCCCCCGACAAGGTTTGTAGCTCCCTCTGTAATCGACCTCTGATGTAATCAAAGTCCTGCATTATTTCTGCAACCATTCGGTGCTTTGATCTTACGAGCGTTGGTCTTTACTCTCTCTGTAGTTCGTTTTAAATATGAGAAGCTTGAAAAATATTAAAAAGAAACTTGATAAACAGGTGAAAGTTTGGCAATGTTTTGGCCGCTCAGATTCCAGCAGCGAGGCCTCACATCACGAAATACGGTCGCAAAACAGATTTTCTAACCGAGTACTTTCACTTGTACCAAACCGTGACAAACTTGTATGGGAGCCTCGAGAAAATGCTGTAGAACAAAACTGAATTGTTACGTCAAATGTGGGCGACCAGCTTCTTCACGTTGGTAATTTTTACTTTTCAGCTCGCGCCCACCACTCCCGCGTCGAGTGTATCCACCCCTACCGCCAATTCGGATTTTCCCAGCGGCAAACCACTTGGACCCTCTCCGTCGTCCCCTTCCACCAATCAAGGGTCCAACGCCCCTTCGCAGAGCTCCGCCATTGGCCCCAATCAGGCCCGCTGCATATACAGCCAGGCGAACGAAAGCGCGAAAGACGCCGGTCTTCTGTTTCCCAACACGCCGGTCATGCCTGACTTGCTCAACGACTGTACGTCAGATTGCAACCGGAGCGGAACGGACTTGATCGCTACGTCACGTGGCAGCGGCCCAAACTTGACCGCGCCTGACCCTGGTCCACCGAACCCGGTGGCTCCCTCTGACCAAGAAGCACCGCAAAAGACTCCCGTGTCCCTGCTCGACCAGCTGACCCCCGAATCGTTCACCCTCGGGCAGGACACGAAAGAACGGCGCAAGATCACGAAAGCGGATTTCTTCCGATCCAGAGACGGACACGACGGGTCCAAACTGAAGCGCGACCCTAACGACCCTTTCGGCGACATAGACCCGATGTGGGGCGTGCGGAAATGACGTCGGCGATTCTTCACATCCGTTATTACGTCTTCGGCCGACCGACACCGGCAAGGCCTTGGTGTGCATGCGCGCACGTCATTTCCGCTCAAGCGAACTTACTGTGCAATGCCTGTGTGTGCGCATGCGCGTGGAAGCCATTACACGCCGTTGAGGGAACGTTTGTGCAACTTCGAGTGTTCCTTTTGTGTTGAATTATTTTGTGTAAACATTGCGTTGTACGATATCCCGTTGACGTATCACGCCCGTCTGATTTGCTGTGGAATTCGCACAAAAACCGGAAGTTTGCTTTCTTCGCGGCCTCGAACAGGCCTAACTTTCCGTCGAACGTGGTTCGGTCGCTTCTGCTGTGATTTTTGGAAAACTCAAATCAAGTTCTTGCTACAGGGGCGCGTTATACGATCGTGGCGGCAGCAAAGTAAATCCCATTCGAAGTCACAAACGCTGTCTCTGCTGGCACTGCTGACTGCCCATCATCACCACCCCGATAAATCAACTTTGGCGTCTGTATTTGTCAGCTGCTCAGCAGATCCACTGCTTGTAAAGTGTATCTGCAGCTGCTTGTGAAGTCTGTGTACAATTGCAAGGCTATCGTAACAAGTTCGTGTTCAAAGTCCTATCCCGCCAGCCGCGACCTTGGCCGACGATGCAGTATGTCATGCCTTGGATTCACTCGGAACGCCTCGCTTTTGCTCCTACTTGTCGCATTGTGTTAACGTCGTACTTCTGGCACTGAAACAGATTCCTGCTGCAATTATTGAACCCTGGCGTCAGCCACACAGCAGTGACGTCACGTTGAACGCCCGGAAATAAATGGCACGCTTGATTGAACACGATTGCTTTCGTCGTCCGTCTTTTCGGTTCGAATCGATTTGATGCACGATTACGTCACGCACTACGCGAGACAATAAAATGGCGGGAAATCAGTGAACGGCGCGAGTAACGAGAGGGGTGCTTGTGCAAATCGCCACCCCCCTCCTGGCAAGCGAAATATGAAAACTGTGCCCCCACTTAGCTCATATATCGGTATTTACTATTTTTTGGTTTTTAGGAGATAGTTGTTTTTTTGCATTTTTCGGAGTATTTTCTGGTGATTTCGTGTTTTAGTGACGCAGCTGCCTACATCCGGTTTCACAATCAGGGGCGCGACCAGCTCTTCGTTTCGTGGGGGGCAATGGCAAGTTTTATGAAATTTTATTCGATGAAGTCATCGTGCTTATTCAACCGTGGTACAACTTTTTCGCAAGCGGCCACAGATAAAGTTCTCTTCGCAACATTTCCGAAAACGTGAACTTCTCAGTTTTGATTTTATTCGAAGTGTTGGCTGTTGGGCCGTCTTCAACTCAGCTCCTCCCTCCCTGGCTCAAACCTCCAGTTACGTCACTGAAATCAGCGTCACGATCAAGCGATGCACGGCTTGCTGCACTCCTCCCACAAAAGTGCTGGTCACGAACTTACGCTCTCAGTCGCTTCGCTTGAGCAATCTCGTTGCCTTGCGAGATAAACAGGGTTCCTACGGAGTCGTGAAAACTAATGGGAAAAAATTTGGGCGTTTTCCAGCCTGGAAAAGCCCGGAAAAATACTTTTTTTGTGCTGTTAGTATGGAGAAAGAAATAATTTTCCGGACTTGACTTGACCTTTTGACATGCATTCCTATAAAATTTTATTCTGATGTTTTTAATGTGGTTGATAAATTTGACCAACTATTATAGTGCCTGAATTCGACTCGTGTGTGCCATTTGGAAAAGTTAAATCTGGAAAAATCCAGAAAATTTCAAAAAATTGCGTAGGAGCCCTGGATGGTGGATTAATGCAGAACAACGCTTTTCCTTAAGGAAGCAAACAGCGGTCAGCTTCGAACGCGAAACATCAGAAACCTTTGCATAAGGTTCCGTCGTTGGCACAGCGACACCACACAGTGCCTTGCTGCAGGTCACTCAGAACGCTTGGGCGTCACGTTGAAATCACTGTTTTGACGCGCTGTTGTAGCGCGTCGTGTTTGTGTGAAACGCAGCTACACTTAACACGCAAATTTGAAAAGAACGGCCGGAACGCGAGAAAAAACTTCCACCGGCTGCTATTATATCCCAGGCACTCGGTCGCTGCGCAGAACAGCTCAAGCTGGGTCGCTCTGGTAACTTCAAAAACGAGAGATCTATTTTCGTAAACTCTCATCTGCTACAGAACCTCAAACTATGCGCTCAAGAGAGCGGAAGAATCGCAGAAGTGTATGCAGCAACTTTTGGTGGATTGGTACAGGTTTTAGTTCAGTGGAAAGTGATTTGATCTGGATTGCATGAAACAGTTGTGGGGCCAATGGGTGATAGTAATTAAAAAAAGCAGCCATACGGCTTTAGAAACCTTCGAAAGCATTTGGTATCTCAGGGATGTAGTGCTAACAAAAGTGTGGGAACGCATCCAAAAAATAGCCATTTTAAAACATTTTTACACTCATTTTAAAGGAAAAGATGTGGAAACGCCGTTCCCACGCTTTCCCGCTCCACTACGACCCTGAGGTATCTACAAGCGCCTGCCTGATGTCATCGTAAAGGAAACGTCGGACCTTGTCGCAAAATGACTGACAACCAACTTGCGCAAAAAAAACGCACCGATTTTCAGCGATCCTCGGTGAAACTGCAACATTTGTTCCGAAATAGCACAAAAAACGTGAAACCACTTTCAAAGAAAAATGTCGAAAGACAAACGTCGCCATTGGAACTTTGAATTCTTGTGAAACGTTCAGGTCGTTCTCAACACAATATCAGTCAGAGAAAAAGAAGCTCCCCCATTAAAATGAGTGTTTTTTGTGATTTTTCCGGCGCATTTCCATATTAAAACATGGAAGCAACCGAAATGTGGTTCTAGCGCAGATTTCTCTGCAATGTATGGGCAGCGCACCAAACTCATGTTTCAGTCTTCAAAGAATAAGACAAGAGCGTAAAGTGCTTTGTTGTGTAGAACAACGACGGATCAAATTTTTGGGCCATGTTATACGCAAAGGAAACTTGGAAGATCTTGCTCTAAGTGGCAGAATCCCAGGTAAACGTGTAAGGGTTACTCAACGTTTTACTTTTATCAATATTTTAAAGGTTTGTGTAAAAATCCTGGGAAATTATGGGAGACCGCAGGTAATAGAACACAAAGGGAAAACGTCATGGTACATCGAGGGCTGGATTAGCCATGATAGCGAAAGAGTTTTTTGTGATAGCATTGCCATGAAAACGATCCTAAACGTTTCAGTGACAAGAGTTATTTTGTCATTAGGATGACCAAAATATTTGTCCAAACCAGAAAGGACGCAATTTGGATGGCAAAAATTTCATTTTCACAGTGGTGATAAACTGAGTGTGTCTTGCCTCAGTATAAAGTTCATCTGGTTTTCAGAAAAACATTGCTAATAAAAAGTAAAGCCCAGGATAAATGAGCCAAAGTAGAATATTTCACGGCACAATTCTATAATTAATCTCTTTCGCTGGTATTATTTGTCTCCATTACCTGCCATAAGTTTGTTTTTTTTCAAGACAATCAAGCGAGGAAGACAGCCCGAAATGAAAACCCAGACGTATGATCACCCTAATTAGTTTTATTGATGAAGCAAATACAAACAACGTTGCTGATTTCTCATACAATGTTCTTACATATGGTTGGTGTCGTAGTATCTTCTCGATCCTATCGTCACATGTTGATAACCTGAGACACTTAGCCGAATGTTCACGGTGTTCAAAAATGAACAAAATCGATGTCAAGCTTACGTGAGTTGTGACACTCTTCTATATATTTGCGTTAAGGCCACTGACTCGTTTTTTTCATCTCCAACTGTTCGAAAGATCTTTGAGATCGTCAGTGTAGACCTGCACACAGGGAGGGAGAAATCACATTTTCCTGCTTTTGCCTTTACAAAAACTCGTGTAATGCGCGCTTCATTTCATGAAATGTAAGTGAAGATCGCTAGAATTAGACCGCTTGGAGGCCAATATCATAGGAGCGGCATGAATCAGTTGTTCTCAATCAGCCTCGTCGCAGTGGTAAAGACTCTGGGTTAAAAAACTTGAAAAGTCTTGCCATCTATGCAGGAATTGAAACACGAGTGAGACAGATCGGCGTTCAAGCAGACTGATACTTAGGTAGCCATACCATTCCTCCCGTTTTAGCTGGGACAGCCCCGGTTTAAAGGCTTTGTCCCGGCGTTCCGGTCAGTCTACCAAATAGTTCCGGTTTTGCATTCAGTCAGCCATCATGAATAACGTGTAGTCTGGTAACACAAGCAGAATGCTGGGCAGAACGTAAAAGCCCTTATCACCTATAAAATTAATACTGCCTTCTCCTGCTGTGATTTTTACGAGAAAATAAAATCGAACAAAGGCTTCTTGAAGATAACTCTACTGATAAGTATGATTAGGCGAATTTGTAAATCTACACATGCTTGAAAATTGTTTTTTATTTATTACAAAAATGTATTAATTGGTTTTTCTTGGTGTCTTAACTATAGGATTCCAAAATAGCTACATACTCCAAGTATGATATGAACCACATTTATCTGATAAGTTGTTCTGAAGTGTCCCGGTTTTCAATCACAAAAGTGTGGTATGCCTATGCCTAATCAACTGTTGGTTTATGTGCGATAGGAGTCATTTCGTAAGACAGACGCGAGAAAAGCAGATGCTTCAAATCCTAGCTGTACTATTTTCGGTCTGTCGACTTACTGCAGAACCGTCGCCAGAAAGTCGAGAATAGGGGGGCTGTACGTTTGTGCTGTGGGGTCTTGACATTCAAATTTGACAAAAATTTCCGCTGATATATGGGGCTTCATATTTCAATTTGGGGGGCCTTGGAGCTTTGTTTGGAGGGGATAAGCCCACCAAAGCCCCCTCTGCGGCGACGGACAATTGAGTTTAGTCCACGTTGCAAGTTTATAGATAGATAGATTTATATTATAACAACTTTTGCTTGATATTTAGCGGAAGTCTGTACTGCACAAGGTTGTGACGCGAATGTCGAAATACTGCAAAGAAGCTATGTGTTTTGGTGTGTTATGATCCCTATTTTCAACAAATTGTAGCAGCAACAAACGCAACAGGCATATGGCCGTCGGATAGGGGCAAGGGGGTACTTGGAGCGCCCTTAATTTTGAAATTTGACATTGTTTGCTATATTTTCAGCAAATAAGGTTGTTTTCTTAGTTTCGAGTGGGCAAAATGAAATTTCAGCACTTTTCGCCGCCCCTGGACAAATCTTTTTGGCTACTCCTGAAAAAATCCACTATTGATCCCCGGGAAAAAATCTTTCGATCCCCATAAACAGGCAACAACGTAAAATCGGCATATTTATACAGCTGAATGAGGCCTCAGTTTCTTTTGTCGTTTGCAGGGCTGTGTAGAGGCAGTTTCAGACCTAGTTTTTCGAACCGCTTAACTGTTGCCTCAATTAAGTCGCACTTTGATCGGGACGAAAGCGATGGTATTCACTGCTACAGCACAACAAATTCGATTCGTTTAGCAACCTGCGCCAAACTTGGGCCCAAATCGTCCTGACATTCACTTCCAGGAGGTTCTACAAATTTCCATTAACCAAACGGAAACCAATGCCACATAAACACTTTGAAAGTAAAACAGTCAAAAATTTATGGCAAATGTGAGAAAAGGCAAAAAAAGTTTTTTTTCGTCAGAGGAAGTATTTTCCTCGTTGGTTGTAGTCTTGTAAGTACCAAAATAAATCAGTAAAAATACTAGTCTTTTTACGTTAGCAATTTTGAGATATTTCGGTTTCGGACTTGCAGCTTTCGTTTCCTGGTAAAGAATTAACAAGGCATGAACAATATTGCGCGCGTAAGGATACGCAATCAGCGCATGTCAGTGAAATGCTTGAAGAAACTATCAGTGCAAGAGACAGTTAACTGTGCATTGCACCTGAAAAAATCTACGTTTTCCTTCCGACGCACAAAATGAAGCATTTCTTTGTCAGCTTAGCAAAGCAAGCTTGCAAATATCAGGTGAATCAGCTGGTTAATTCAAATAAAGGAATGAGTGCCTTTTGACACATGTTGTTGTTGCCAGCCTTTCACAAAGAGCATGTGGAATACTGTGCTCCGAAGAAACGCATAAAGCGCTTTGTGGTGTTGCAGCAAAGAAAGCACAGTAAATTTATCTACGCTGTTCTTATGCTTCCGCAGTTTGGTCAAAAGTTGTTTGTTTCGTGTTCATTGCGCTGTCGTCGAATAGCAACATGTTCCTTGCTCATCTATCCATTTTCGTGATCACTGCATCGGTTGCAACAGGTACATTTACTCATATTTTAATCAGATTATATTGGCACAAACGTAACCAAGATCTCTAAAAAATTAGTTTTTAACCTATTTTACCTTTACCCTTCCCTCCTTAACATGTATTTTCGAAAATAAAAGCATTACTTGCGCAAATAATGATATCAAGGTATCTTTTTTGTTTTGAAAAACTAAATCTTACGAGATGGCAAAAATCACGGGACTAAATGCTTGGCCCTGGATTAACAGTCAAACAATTTCTAACCGCAAAACACTGCTGAGTTGTAGATCCAATATGCAATGGCGATAGGTACTGGGCGGTAAATCGCGCCTACAGTAAACAAAGTAAGCCGCACCTTGCCTAACAAAGTGAAGGTGAAGTCGAAACTTCATACAGTATAGATGTGACAAACTTGAAATTTGTGGAAGCGGGGAAAAGATTTTGCTTAAAAAAAAACTATTTTTGTCCACCTGCAAAAATTTGTATCTCCAAACGGTAAATGCTCATGTACATAAATATCTTTCAGTGAAAGAATTGACTCACCAGGCTTAGACTTTTCTGAGGGCCCCATTGGGTTCCCAGGTGGGAACCACGGTTTTAGCATATTAGGTAACTTCAAGGTCAAAGTTTCTTCCACTACGCGTCTTTGCTGTCGCACAGACTGTGTAGAGAATCCGGACATAACTTTACTTTCCAGGTCAGATATTGCAGTGCTTCGTATGCATGGATGATATTTCAGCCAACTCTTCTTCGAACTGCAAGGGACCAAACGTGGCCAACATGCATTTGAGAGACTGTACAAATGGAACCTGTGTGCAAATTATAACAACAACGGGTAAGATTCGTTACTTGATACATGCCTTCAAGTTTCCATCATCAAAAACTACGCAGTGTAGTCGTCTCGGCTATATTATGCCACGTTTCCGTGCATATATTTGCACCGGTAGGCTACATACACTGATGTAATAAGAGAAGAACATGGAGAAAGTCATTTTTCCCTACCTTGAAGCGGGTAATGGCTTCCCCATTTTTTGTGGCACCATTGTCACCACGTTTTTGTGAAGTTCTCAATAGAACAAAAATCCGACAATGTTGATTGCAGAAAGTCACAAACACTGTAAGTTTTGATGGAAAGCGTTAGCAAAAGTCTTTTTTGGCATTACACCACTATGTACCTTAATAGAAATTAGATTACGACTTCAGGAGTTAGTCGTTTATACTTAGCCAAACTCTAACATTCACCCCGCTCTGAGCGGCAAGCTCGACGCAGTCTAAGTGGTAGCAAAGTGTCAACACCTTCGTCGATAGATTTTTGTGAAGTTTTCCATTAATAAAAATCCAACATGTCAACTGTAGTTATTCACATATCAGTTTTTATATAGAGCGTTCACCCATATTTTTCGGCACTACTGCACTGGCTATAAGCCTGCAGTTTTTCAAAGATGCTAAAATCATGTACTCAGCCCGGCTCCAATCGGTTTTGACGGCGCTTTTCCAAAGTCGTTCCAGCCACCAAATCTTAACCTGGAAGAACTTTCGAATCGCAACCTTGGAAGCTCACACCCTATCCACTTCCCCATAGCAAGCCAAACTCGTAAAATAGAAGACAGCATTTTGTTGGGACTATCTATCCAAAGTAATTTTTTAAGATCCAAGAATCAGACAATGTGAACTTAATAGAGTATCTTTTTCGCCTACTCACGAGCTCATATTAAAATTATAAATAATTTGTTGGGATTTATATTTTTTATCAACTTTGAAGTAACAAGTAAGCATATATGAAATTTCGCCCCACTTTTTTCAAGCCAAAAATACGGATAGTGCTTCTAAAAAACAGAAGGGAAAATTAAAATAGAAGCTATCTGATTTTCAATCCAAATATTATTTTAGCACATTGTCGTGTATCTCGATAAAATTCAAAGAACATGCCGAATGGAGTCAGAAGATTGAGCAGCGAGTTCATATTTGCAGATGCACAATACCTTTTGCATGAAACATAGATTTGTTTATGCCTACGGTCGAACAAAGTCTATAATTTCTTTTTGCTTAGTAGATTTTGGAAAGCATGTTTTGTACAACATATTAAGTTTCGCCTATCCGTACCAGAAAGATTGCATTAAAACTATCTAGGTAAAATGTAAAATTACTTTGTATACATTATTTGATTTTTTTACAAACATGCCTAAAATTACAGTAAAACAAAAATTTTCGTTTAACGCCAGAAGTCAAATACTTTTCTAGACAAAATTAGAACGCAAGGAAAACGCGAAGGACGTGTTAAATATGACTTTTATCAAGTCCAACAGCTTCTACCTGAACACTACTCTATGTTCTAAATCCTACTCATTCAAACTTTGGAAAATTGAAAAAATCTCCAATAAAATCAGACTACTCCTTCCTTAGGAATCTGCACTGCAAATATTGGTTTATGCGAAGCACCGATCGTGTCGCGTGGAATCAGGCATTCCTTATGATTTAATTTTACTTTTTCCAACGAAGTAACTGGAAACGTGTTTCGGCGTAAATGTGGGCACAAGTATCTCGGTTTTACTTGTGATAAAAGATCTGTGGCGTGAACATAGCATTCACCTCACTATGGGTGAGATAGATCGCAAGAACACAATGGAAATCAGGTAGCTGTTTAAAAGTCATACGTTTTTCATTGCTGAAGAAGAAATGTCTGTGACCCAAAAAACAATTAATTTAAATTAATCTAAATGCTCCACTAAAACGCGGTACGTTTCGTGAAAATAACAGAGTCCTTGATGTAATAACTGCAACTAGTATTTTGTTCATAATACTGCAGATTTTGCTACGCGTTCGTCAGCGACTTTTCGGTCTGGCCGATTCGGTCTGGGCCGTTTCGGTCTGGGCCGTTTCGGTCTGGGGACATTTCGGTCAGACTATAAAATCTTGNAGAAATCCTACATGTTCACATTTTAATGCAAATATACCTAAATCAACGAGAAGTTTTATTTAAAAAACTACAAACATGATCCAAGATCCAACAATTAATCCGCATCAACATATGATTTTCATTATCATCAGCAAGCAAATTAAATCATTGTCGACATTTTGCAAATAAATACAAATTCTTCAAAGTCATAATTACAATTCAGATTTAAACACAATCATGACTCCTCAAAAGGAGTTGGTATAACACCAGCTAGAATGAAAATGACATTTCGCCTGCCTATAATCATTTAAATAAACAAATGTAATAAGTTGTTTATGTACAGAAATGTCGTGACCGACATGCCCCAGACCGAAACGGCCANACCGAATCGGTCAGACCGAAAAGTCCTGTTCCGTTTGCTACTGTACATCTTGTGGTGTGGTGATCACGTGCAGTCAAAAAATCGTCCTTTATGGAAAGCGCAATCACATTTTTTCAGGTCTTGGTTCTGTGCAAGCACAACGTAGCTGCGAGAGGGCGAATTTCAGCACAACTGCATGCTCTGACGCAACAATTGGAAAAAAATGCACAACATGTAGAAGCAGTGAGTTGCAGTTGCTCTTGCTAAGCAGTGGATTTCACCTCAAACGTGGTTTCGGGTCAAATTTTGAGCAGTTCGCGTTCTAGAAATTCTGACATATGTGTGTGGAAAAAACACTATTAAAGCGGCTTTGCGCTGAAATTACATGCGTGGGTGGCAACGGAGAGACCGGTTACCGACTGAACAGATGTTTCAATCTGCAAATTGGCTGCATCTCAAAATATGAAGCAATGCTATATTTCCGTCTGAATAAAAAAACAAGTTGTTTGTTTTTAGCTATTTTATTAAAATAAAAAACAACAAAAAACAGATTTGAATGGCAGTTCTAGTGATTTCAACCACCATTTTTGAATGAGACAAAATTTCTTCTACGTTTTTATCGTTATAAACTTCTACAGGAAAGAATGTGTTATCAAAATCAAAACGTGACCAACATTAACTGCGTTTTGCGAGTCAAAAACCTAAGTAAATTAATTACAAGCTAAAGAGCTTTTTTAAAGGCCCATGCACTCAATTTGTTACTCTCAGCTACATTTTGCCACGCTGCAGTATTATTCGCCATAATAACATCATAGAAAATGTATTCTTTCGAACAAATTTGATAGAAAGAAGCTACCTGCCAATTTTATGGGGTAAAGTGTGACAGATAGAACTGTCAAAAAAGAAAACTAAAGCGTTTAAAAGTAATTTATGAAGTTGCCAAGCTTTGATACACAGATGTAGTCGAGACCGAAACTTCGAGACCAAGACCTGGTCAAAATGTCGCGACCGAGGCTTCATCAAAAAATCCGAGATCGAGACTTGAAAATTTGTGGATTATGCCGATATTTTTCCAAAATTCTTCCAAAAAATATCATCACCACTTCGAAGTTGAAAATTTTTGGAATTTCAGGCATTTTTCCTCCCTGCTTTGATTGTTTCTTATTTGCATATACATCAGACAAAAACACGTTAAACTACAAAAATTTTACTAAGCCATATCGTTACAGTATTCAAAGTCTCAAGGCAATAGGCTTGTGACCGAAGACCTGTAGCCTTCGGAACCAAGACCGAGACTCGCAAAAATGGGTCTCGAGACCGCGAGACCAAATCGCGAGAGTCCATCACTGCCTTGATATTTCGAAGAGCAAAATCGAGCTAATTTAACCATGCAATTCTTGTTGCAGATGGTTGCAACAACGGAAACGGATCTGGTAACAACAAAACCAATGTAATGTTTTTGATTGTCACTGCATTCATTGGTCTGATTGCGAATCAAGTCTAAGAAGTTTGGTTCAGAAGAAGCACCTATATTCGGTTCACTTGTCTGTGCCATTTTTAAATTTCTGAAACGTTACTTTGCCTGAACCATTTCGCAAAATTTTGTGCTATACGCTGTAATGTGAATTTGGTTTTCGACGATGTTCAAGGTGCTCAACTTATTTTACACTGTAAGTTCAAGTGCAACTTTTAGGCAAGTTTTTGCGTTCCAGGTCCATTAGTCAGCACGAAATTTTGACACGTGAAGTGGTGAGACAGAAAGTAGGTGTAAGGACAAAATGTCATTAAAACTAAAATTCCGATACAGGTCATTTCATATCTCGTTTGACATTGTCACGCAGCTAAGTTTACGTGTTGCTGATTTGGCTGCAGACGAAATATTTTCTGAAACGCTGTCATTAGCATCATACTCGTACACCTGTGTTGGCAAAGTGTTTATGTTGGGACGCGGAACTGCGGAATAAAACTCTTTCCGGTGGAAGCAGACCGCAGTACCCGCAAAAGAGGATTTTTCGATCTTTTTTAATTACTTCTTAGTGTTACTTCGTTACACAGTAGACCTGCAGCGATGTCACGATATAGATATCAGAATAAATATGAAATAAAAGCTGTCAACTGATAATTTGCACAAAGGTGTTTGGTTCTACGAGAAACTATGGTTGGAAAGAAATAGGAGCTGTAGGTCGAAAAGAATTGAAACCTTCACACTGAAGCTTTACCAACGAGGTTGTTTTGAAAGTGAAATCAACACATTAGTAAGAATTGACAAGCTCCATGTATTAAATGCATGGTTGATTTCAAATATTTATCAAATTCCAAATATTTAGAGTTTTCCAAAAATATCGATTTTTGGCCATGAACTCCCAACCGCTAACGCTAGATGGCCAATTAAGGCTCTAAAACGCGGATTTTCGTCTTGTGTATTAAAAAAAACGACTAAATTGCCACTTGAAATTTTTTCTCAGGCTCCGATAACGTCATGGGGACCACCATGTGACGCCACGCTGCCCCACAAAATATTCAAAGCCAAAACATCCTACGTTTTCAAAAATCGAAACTAGAAGACTTTTCGCATCTTAGACGGTTCAATTAGCTCTCTAGCTCTACCGGTTGGCGAGTTATGTCCGAACATGTCCGAGCCACAATAGTGACTCGCGTGGACGGTAAAGGGTTGTCGAGCAAACACTACATGGAATGCGTCCGCTGCTGGAGCTCACGTAACAGCTGCAAAAGTAGAAGGACTGGAGACATTAGCGCAACAAAACACTCATAATAATTGAACTATTGTTGTGGTACCCAGGTTTTCTTGATCTCGTTTCAGATTAATTTGTGATTCGTTTTCATAGATTTTTGTCAATGGTTTTGAAAAGTGGTTTTTCATAAACGACCTACTTTACCAGGTGAAAGTCATAACCCCAGAGATCAGTTTGATTTCGAATGAATGGAAATCAGTGAATGAAACGTGGGAAATGTAATGTTTTCATTATAATCTCTGTCTATAAAACAGGTCACGAGCAGTTGAAAAATTTGTGTACGACCAAAACGTTCAGAGTCCTCAAATTAGTAAGCTGCGATTTTATCACTGACACTTACCTTTCTTTGACATACAAATTGCAACGTAAGGCCTTTTTCAGGAATATAGACTGGACTACTTTTGTGAAACGAACGGCAGGAACCTGCTTTATAATATTTTCGGTGTCCAATTGCCTACAAAGCATGCTGTGACTCCTTTTTATCCAACTTGCTTATCCGAATGAAAAATCTTCAAAAATAGAGAAGTATTTCTTCTTCAGCATAAAATTAACTGTGAAAGTGTGTAGTAGTATACGTGATATCTGAAACCATCGTAGACGTAGCAGCAATTCCGTCTGCAGACGAATGTCACTGGAGGCATGGGCGACGGAAGGGGGGCCAAACCCCCTGGATTTTATGATTTGATATATTCCTATTCATTTTTCTTAAAGGTTGTTCTCTTAGTTTCGAGTGGGTAAAATGTAATTTCACCACTATTTCTCCCCCCATGGAAAAATCCTTTTGGCCACTACGGAAAAAAATCTATTATTGCCCCTCAGGGGGTTGCATACCCTAACATCTTTCATTAACCGTTTAACATCCAAATATCCTATAAACAGTCAAGTAACATGGAAGTGACACTATCCTTTAATGCATTGCTTTCCAACCCTTTTCAGTTTGCAACCCAGTTTTACTGACAATTTTAGTGGGGTCTACTATGAGTTATTGCCGTAAAACAACAACGAAAATAATTGAGTTGTGAGAAAGAAACATAATATTAGCAACACATGCAATTTGCTGTTAATGGGCAACTTTAGCTTGCGTGTTAGATAAAACAAATGGAAAATCGGATAATTTTTAAAGAAGCGTTTTATTTGAATACTGGAAAATTGAAACATATTAAAATGGCTATGAATCACTAATTTGGATTTTTCATTGTTGGGAATAATGCTGTAAACATTGCATTTGGCAACTGTTTATTGTATTGTTGGTTGACTGGTGGCAACGTTAACAACACTACAGCATATACGCCTATTAAGCTCGGATTGCCTGATTCATTTATTTGTTCACCCTGGAATCAATCTCCATATCACTGGGGTTACTATCCTAGTACACAAGAAATGTGAAAACATAATATGCATTAAACAACACAGAGAAAGACGGCGCAAAAGAAATTTACATAAACAGCAATGAAAGAGAATGTGTCTTTAAAACATGTCCTAGATACAGCAATTTTTTAACACGCATCACAAACGTTTCACAATTTTCCAAACAGAATCTTTCAGAAAAGTGCTACATTTTTCACACAGTAAACATTGTCCTTTGGTAAAGTACTTATTGATAAAGCACTACCCCATTGCAACCACTGCTCTTATTGTGCCTGTCAAGAAAATGTTGCTTTTAGAAAGAACTTTTTTTGCCACTGGTCAAATGAATTGCAATGTGCTAGAATCCTATTATTTAATCTGTTTTTTGCTAAAGCAATAAAATTAGGTTGCCACACTCGCGGCGAAAGGTTTCATTAACTTTAAGCATTGAACTAGTTGTTAGCATATCTGTTTTCTTAATAACAACAAACTAAAATAGTCCATATTAGAGGCGTGCGGTTCATGGCTGTAAAATCGAGCACCAATTATATTCTTATTAAACCTCCTTCGACGTATATGATGCTGGCGTAAGTTTCGAAAATTCATTAATCAAACTCGATAAAAGCATACTGCAAAGCTTACAAATCATTGAAGTTTAAAACAAACGTAGAATTTCAAAAGCTGATGAGTTTTGTGAGAAGAACACACCACTTGGAAAAACAATCTTGCAAGATAAATATGCATTACTTGTGAAATATGTACGCGTGTCCACATTTCCTAAAAATGTGCTACAAAATATGTGTTGGTTAGTTGTCCGAAACGAAGAAAATTTCCCAAAAGTGCGCTTGTGCTTGACCAATAAAAATCGGCATGGTGTTTCTATCAAGGTAAACATGCCCTTTTAAAATTTTTCTCGCTCATGCGCACTTTTTTGTCGATTTTACGTATCACTCCCTTCCTGTATTGAGTTTGCAACGAAGATGGTATAAAAAGTGCTTCTCTTGCCTCTGTCTACAGATCAAGAGTCTGTTTAATATCAACAACTCCTTGTATCAGCATAACTTGGTTCTGNTTGAAAGTAATTAATTGAAAGTAATTAACAGCTGGAGTAGCACCATTTGTACCTGGGTATGCAGAATCTTCTTCCTCTGTTCAATATGAGTTTACAAGTAGGATTGATGGCGTTATACGGGTTTCGAGACACATATCGGGACCAGACTCCACCTCTGCCAGTAACCCAGACCCGGTAAGAGGAAGTGCATGTGGGGTCATTCATAATATCCGGGGCCTAGGCTTGCTTGGGTGCCTGCTTAGTGCGAAACTGAAAATGATAAAACTTGAATTGAACATTCAGGCTGTTGATTAAGTCACCGGTTTCGATATCATCACGGGCGTCCGCAGATATTTTTCCAGGAGGGCAAGCCGATATTTTGCATATATACCTCAGGTTGCTACTGCTGACGATCAGGTCCGCAAACAAGCGGGGGAACCAGGTAGTTACCCCCTCTCGAAATTTTCAAAAACTTGTTTGGCTGTTAGGTACAATAACAAGTTACAATCATTTGCCCCCCGAAAATAGCCCAACAAGAAAATATCAGGTGATTGCGACCCTACATGACGATGCAATGCAAATGGACGTTAACAAAATGCTTTGCGCTTTTTACAAAACACATAGGTGTAGGACAGGCCCGTAACTAGGGGGGCGAAGCCCCCTCTAAAATACCTTTCGCCACCCCTTGAAAAATGTGTTGGACATAGTTTAAAAAATTTGGGCCCCTCCCAGAAAACTCTTTGCCCCATCTGGTGTCGCAAACTGGCTACGGGCCTGGTGTAGGAGCAGGCAATTTTTGGGGTGTGCAAAGGATATCTTGTCCGAATTTTCCCGAGAAATTTTGTGCGACACACTTT
>JGI24158J21664_10004893_pt1 | contig 17370 bp, 12 predicted proteins | sample Ectturendosymbi3_FD_21664 | JGI IMG/M metagenome (IMG submission 21664)
TGGTTACGGGCCTGGAAGTCCAGCAAACGTTTAGTTTTCCTTTTTCCCTGTTGAGACATTATCAAATGCCTGAATGCTTCTATGTTAACAACTGCGGTTTTTGAGCTCGTGCAACAATTTTATTATGCTGCAGAAATTGATAATGTAGCCAATGCGGTCAGCGCTTGCGCAGATCAGTCTTAGCAGACAAAATAAAGGCAGTTGTTTCGGATGAAGTGGACTATCGCGGAACACAATCTTAAACATGCGTAGTGGACGAAAGGTCTGAATAAAGTGGTGAGGTGGTTTCTGGACGCAGACGATACCCCGAATTCCCACCGAAACATAATTATTACTTTTTGGCCCATTTACAATGTTCCTTGAAATTTGTATGCAAATTCATTCCGTGGTATTTGCAAATTTGAAAGCAAATTGTATGCGAAAACAATCAATCTCTTTTGCGCAGGNAATAAACTTTTGTAAAATTTCATGCTCAAGGGGGGTTTTTAACCCCAACCCCCCAACCCCCTTGCGTACGCCCTTGAATATAAGGCTGCGCATTCAAAGAGTGCAGTAAAACACACTCACGTTATGATGGGGGCAGATCACAAATTAATAAAAATGGCTGCTCGAACGTCTCGTCGAATAGCAGTCGAGCAGAAAAGTTATGCGACTGGGATGGCGGACACCCAGGGTTGACAGTTTGAAAATTGCTGAACCAGCCTACACAGGAATTAAAAATGTGGATAAAGTACGCAAGAAAACTTTCGTCTTTATTTGTATGGCTGTTATATGTACATACAACTGCTGGAGGCCAGAACAGATACGCGGTTGTGTGAGCCGTTATGATCAAAAAGCCCAGAACAGTCGCCAGAAAGTGTTCACTAGGGGGGCTTTACGTTTGTTCAGGGACTTTTGATATTGGAAATTTGTTAAAATCTCCACTGATTTATAGTGTTTCATATTTTAATTTTGGGGCCTTCGGTCTTTGTCTGGAGGGGTGAAGCCCACTAAAAAAATCCCTGGCGACGGGAGTGAATCCGACTGAACTGCCGATTAGTGACGAAGCTCGAAATGATGCACATATTGCAAGCACAGGCGTGAAGCTGCATTAGCGCACAGTCAGGGTTGCCACATCAAAAAAACGAAACGGGAAACCAATTATGTATCAAAAGGCAGCTAAACCAAGCAGGTTGAAATACGATAATTTCGAAATTTGGCTCGGATATTCAATTCAACGTTTGCAATCAGTTCTTCAATCCTTTTCTGTGATTTTTCCGTGATAGCTTGATCTGGGTAAAGTCACGTCACTATCAGTTTGATTGGGTGTGCGCCGCACATCTAGAGTATAGGTCCCTGGTATTGAGGAAAATGAGATATACTGGCGTTTGAGTAGGTTAAAACTAGTGTTGACAAAGAACACAAATTTCGAAAAATTAAATTCATGCAGCGTGTGTTAGTAGCCTTACAAAAGGAAAAATCATCTTGCTACATCATTTTAATTTTTGCAGTTTCACTCTTTGGATGCCCGCCTTGCTTTGGATGCCCGGGGTCCTCGCTACGTTTGCCCCCCTTTGTACCAGTGCCGTAACGAGATGGCAAGGAGGGACATCTGTCCACGGGCGCAGTACTTTGGGGGCGCCAAATTGAGGTCGGGATGTTGCGTTTTGCGAAATATCAAATGTCAGCGGATGCTAAAAATTACAATTTGCAAAATGTCGAATGTCATTACAAAATCTCATAAAGATCACCAAGGTTGGCAAACCGAGCACTTATGAACCTTGATGAGTTTCAAGGCGGATTGTCTGTCTCAAAATATAAGCGCCCACTTGTGGTTTGACTCATGGCTGCGTCATAACGCTTTCAGAAAGCCAAGGCTGCAAACTTTCCGTCTACCCTATCATTTTATAGTTGCGTCACAATGGGACGGGAACCCAGCGTCCACAGTGCATGCAGAGTGTTATGTTGCGTATGCTTTCAGAACAGCGACAAAACCCACACAACGTTGTTACCAGGGATGTGCAGAGGGGGATGAACAAGGCGACGCTCCCAGACATCCAAGGCAGTGCGTTATCCAAAGACTGAAATTACAAAAAGTGCATTTATCACAATCTTGTAACAAGACCAGGGGTGCAAATTTTCTGTGAATGTTAGTAGCGCGCAGGCATGGGCGTCCGCAGAAATTTTTCCAGGGGGGTGGGGACAACGTCGACATTTTGGTAATTTTTCAGGTTGAAAACGATGCAATGCAAATGAACCTCGCGAAGCGCTTTGCCCTTTCTACACCGCAAAGATAATTTCGCATGAAAGCACGCGCTCCATTCACATTTTTTTGAAATCGTATTCAGGTGGTGCTATATTCGAGTTTGCGAAAAGGTGTAGGCTACTTTCTGTCATCCTAAATAGCTTTTGCTGAATCGGGATATCATCCAATGTCATTATTATTGTGAACTACAGAGATTTGAGTCTGAATTGGACTTGAAGTATCCACAACTACGTTTGAGGTGCTCAAATTAGTCTGTGCATGTTTTCTACAATTTGGCTATCAGAAATGCTTTTCCTTTTCATAAACTGCTTAATATCCATTTTTGACATAATTTCAGAATAATCAGCGTTAAGTACATCAGCAGAGGTAGAATAACACGAAAGTCAGACACTCTCGCAAAACTCTTCCAAGCAATGAGAAGTAGACCAGTAAGCTGACAACGACTATCGAAGAACTTATCAAAGTTAGAACACCACGCAAGTTTAAAAATTGAGCAGATAAATTGTGAAAGCTCGCCAGAGCAAATACAGCTTTACACATGCTCACTTAGAAGTCAGAACTAAGCCTTATGTATGTTTTCACAAGCCTGCATACATAACAAGCCACGCAGTGTGTAAATAGAAGAGTGCATGAGCATAGTTTGATTAAGCCAGTGTGGTCGAACTACATGCCCCCGGATAGAATTTTTAAAGCCGGCGAACTTTCTCAGTATTGTTTGTTGTGCATATGTTGCAGTAGGTATAATTTTAGTCAGGAAAACATAACATCTTTTTAATAAAATGTACAACATTAACGGCGTTAGACTATTAGACTGCATGGGCGTCGGAAGGGAGGGCCAAGGTCCCCCTAGGATTTTGAAAATTTTAGCAAAAAAAGTTTTTTTTTAGTTTCTAGTGGGAAAAAACAAATTTTACCATTTCTCCCCCAAAAAACGATTTGGAAAAATCCTCTTGTGGCCCACCCCTGGAAAAAATCGTTCCGATGCCCATGCTATGCTGTAGGGAGATTCTCGAAATTAGTCAGCAAAGATAGGCTTCCCAAACTGAAAGATTTTGCACAAAAATTTACTCGATATTTGGGGCATACTTACTGCCATGAAGCAAGCCCAAATCTGAAAATAGAAATCGAATTGCACACAAAACACTGGACAACAGTCTCAGGCTTCCTGCAACTAACATATTGGGTATGATATACGAAGGATAGTGTCAGAAATTTCCACCACAGGCATCCCACTGATAGAGACTTGCAATAAATTGCTATTTGCTGATATGTAATAATTTCAGTGTGAATCTCTTTTCCACATCATTTTGTTAGAAGTGGCTCGCAAGTTTTTGTAAAATGACCGGCAGGTCAAATCTAGTTGTACCACGCTGGATTAAGCTATTCACTCAGGCACATTGGTCTCACTCAGTCTCACATTAACAATGGATATTTCACACTTGTTGATGCATTGCTATAGATCCATTTTGGCTTCTTTCCACGCAGCATAAAACTACGTGACTTACCGCTATCAGCAGTCACTGCCTCGCTGCATTATCTGCCAAACAGGCCCGTCTCCAAGATTTAGCAACAGGGGTCAAATATCGCAAGAGGGGACACATTTTTAAATACAATATTGGGTTATGCAGTCACCGGGGGGCCAAATATGAAATGGGGGACACATATTTTAAGTAGTGGGGGCGGGCGCAACTGGTCCCACCGCTGGCGACGACCCTGCTGCCAAGATATCTGCATTCCACAGCAAGCAGCAATATGCGGCAAAACGCCTACGATCGTAACTTGAAGTGAACGATGTTACTGTTGCGCAATAAAGACCAACAGCAGAAGAATCCGCTCCCAAGTTTGTCCACGCAATGGAGCAGACATAAGTGAACTGCAAGCTCACCACTGCACGACACCAGGACCGCGAACCTGGCTCTTGTGCAGTGTCTTTCCGGCAAATAAACTGTCACTGCAAGAATTAAACCATTTAATCGGAATTGATCTGTTGACTTCAACTTTTCTGGGACATTTTTGTTGTAACGCTCAATTTCCAAGGGGGAAGGGGGCAAATACCCGTTTTACTCCCCCTGCAGAAGCCCATGCGCGCAGGGTGTTTAGTAGCGCACACATATAAGCTTTGCCATGCAGCATTCATATGCATGAAGCGTAAAAGATAAAAAAACGTTCGCGCACTCCACGTTTTTGGTCGCGCGGCGCGAGGCTCATCTCTTAGCATGCCGTAAGTGCTATCTTTTTTTGATGGGCATATCGGATACGTACTCGAATTAATAAATGCAAAATCTAATTCCTCAATGCATAGCTTATCCGTGAGTGGAAGAAATTTGCTCATAAACAGATGTCTCAAGCCCACAGAATAAAACAATTTATTAAAACCAACACATGTAAAACAAAAAGTACTCTTTGAATTCTTTTTAATTTAATTTTTCAAAACTTGTTGATTTGTCAAAATTAGTTTCTACATATTTCAAATGGCACTATTTGTCCCCTTCCTCAATACTATAATTTGGTGGTGGGCATACAATCAAACAGTTTGCCCCGGGGAGGGCCGGCCTTAAGCCGATGCAACCGATGCGGCTGCATTGGGTCCAGCGCCTCTGAGGCCCCGCGCCATGGTGTTTGGGCAGGTTGTTTATTTTTGCCAGATATTCCTTGTGCACGAGAATTATAAAAAGGCTTATCAATCTCATTGTTAGCAAATAATTATTTCGTTTGAATGAAAGATAAATTTCCTCTACTTGGCCTACTATCGAACGTTGTCAAACGTACTCAAATCTTATGCTGAGCGGTATATCTGCGCTCAACCCAGAACCGTCGCCAGAAAGTCTTCAACACGGGGGGCTTTACATTTTTGCAAGGGGGGTTGATAGTGCAAAAATTGACAAAACTCAACTGATTTGTAGTCCTTCATATTTACGTTTGGGGGCTTGGAGCATTGTTTTGGGGGGCTTAGACCACCAGACCCCGTGGCGACTGGACTGGGTTTATCACGGCCCACTCTTCATGGATAGAACTTGTTTGTTACTAGCGCCGGTTGAGACTGAAGTAGACTTACAGATGCAGCAAACAAACAAGGTGTGTAGCTATTCAACTCGCAATGAACAGGTCGAGACGAGTGTCTGTCCTGGTAACTTTGATGGCAGTACTGCTAACGCAACGTTGTTCAGTTCTCGAAAGATACTTCTGTTTTGGAAAGTTTTAAATTGGTTGCGGGCAATCTTCATTTTAATAAAGGCTCACAGTTTTGCTTCATGTTATATTTAGACACGGACTAAATACTTTAGTATTTTGTCAAAATAAAATTAATTGTACCACATTGAAACAAACGACAAAAGATGAGAGGTTGGTGATCCTGTAGAGGCCAAAAATTTCATGCAAACCAAGGAAAATTTTGTGAAGTGTTAACACTTGAATGTGCCTCCTTTTTTTCTCCACAAAAATTGCTCGGCCTTATTTGTCGATCGTGCAGGTACTTTTATCATTTGCCGCCACATCAAACTTTTGTTGTGATTTGCCGATTTGCGAGCGTAAATAGGTAGAAACACCAACACTGCAAAGTCCATGCAGATTTATAAACGTAGAGGACACTTAAAGTTGCCCCGCAGCTTAAGTAGGTAAGGCAAATATTGTGAATGTCATCCAGCATATATGTTCCAGTTTATCAATATATTGGGCGGCTATATACTTCTGTTTTCATCAGTCAACCATGCCCAATATATATTGCGTTTGATAAATGTTTCTACAACTGTGACGTGGTAGTTATAAATCATTGTACATTACATTTCTAATTCATAAAAAACAGTTTGTATTCCGAGTTCATGCATAATGAAGCATAATGAGTAAATAAATTTTATTGTAAACTTGGGCTTTGGGGGAGCTTTGGGCGAATGCATGTGAATTCCTCTCTTGTGAAGTATGCTTTTTTCGTGTATTGCGTCATAAAACGGATAGTTGATCATGCGCACAGACGTTACCTTTATGCAAGAATGCGTCTGCGATTGTGGTTACCGAAAGTGAAATAAGCAATCAGATCATGTTAGCAGTTTTCTACACGTCAGTTGTTCTTCGAATGAAAGTGCAATTCAACAAGAGTGAAGTAATTGCATTGTAAGTTCAATTCCCTTGTCAGTTCGGTTTAATTGACGTAACTTTGCACTTGCCCTCGCCGCTCGGATCTCCATTGCAGAGCTTCCTTTACAACTTTCGGCTTGATTACAAGTGGTAGCCAGTCCCGGATTAAGGTAGCGCGTGGGCCCGTAGCATAATAACAGCGCGGGGCCCCAAGTTAAAAATACATAAATTCTGTGGACATCCATGTGATAAGTGCGAAACAATTGGTCCTAAATAGCAACTGGTGGACATTTTGGGCTACATATCTTTTTTACCAAAAAGTACATACGTATATTTTTTCAAGATGAAATACATTACTGTACAGCTCACAAATACAGTACAGAGACAGTAATTAATGCATCCAGATTCATCAACAAATTTGATCATCGCTATATGTAGACAGTGTAGTCATACACTATACGTTTCGAAGTCGACTGTCAAAAGCAGCAAACCTATTGCTTAAAATTGCATTTTCTAGATTTTTCCTTGGCGAGTTTGTTTATGATATTGGTGGTGTTGTCTATGTCACATAGAAGTTCATGCTCTATAGTAATCATGTTGTTGAGTTTGTTTTGTCTAATGGTGCTCCTTTGTTCATTCTACCATCTGAGGTTTAGAAAATGACCGTTCTCCACTCCAGTTGGTCACCATGATATTTGAATAAATGCGCAAATCATTTCCCGCATTTGCAAACGATGACTACAAATACACTACCCAATGGCCCGTGAATAGATACCAAATCCAGGGCTGTTAATGATATTTATACAAAATCGCATATAGACTCACCCAAAAACCCAGATTTGAACAGAAAATCCCAGATTGACACAAAATCAAGTGAGTCTTTCTACTATCTACCATACCTGGGTATCTGTAATCACAAAATGTGCTAGTGAATATACTGCACATACCAGGGGTGGTCAAACTTGCTCGATGTATGAGCCACATATCTTAAAACCCAATTTACAAAGAGCCGCAACATAAAAATGTAAAGACACGCATTTATTTGCAATCTCCGCTTATGTGAAATCATAATTCTATTTGGAACGACTTGCAAAATTATTACTGTACCGCACGCTAGCTACCACAGTACCATTTCACAATATTTCTACACTTAGCAATAAAAATGAAAACTAAAAACAAATATAACGTTTTCGGAAAGCTCAAAGAACCGATTGCAAAAGTTTGAAGAGCCGCGGTTTGGCACCCTTGGCATATACTGTAACCTCGCTCATGAATTTTTGTTTTTGTCGGAATTATCATATAGCAGTAACATGGAGTTGTTTGCATTTCTGACGGTGATCTGGAAGCATTTACAATAATTAAATCTTCATTCCCAGTGTTCTTCTGCAGCTAACCTTTGAGATCTGGATCTCTCAACCACTACTTTAAAATTGCTGTGTGTACGACTTAATTTTTTCTTTGGACTTGCTTCATTAGTATCTCTGCCACTTGAACTCACAGCATCTATAGCTAATATTCACAGCTTACACGGTGTCGGTTGCTTGTTCATCAGTTATGCTGAAGAGTAAGGTACCTTTACAAAGCAAGAGAAAGAATAGTGAGGCTAGAAATAAGAACTGTAATAAACCATTCCCTATGTTAAATCACCGCTACGCAGTTAAATCTTACGAACCCCAGATCTCCAGAAAAACAAACAAACAGAAAAGCATTGAAAACCAGATCTGGGGGATAAAACCGAGGTTTGGTTCCATTGGCCAAATCATTCTGAAAGCACCAAAAAATGTAACACAACTTATAGGACAGGTCAATGTGATGTAATAATACTTTTTGAAAATGCCATTCATAACAATACAATCAAGTAACGTCTGGAAATTGCTGAAAGTTCGCCACATCGCTTGAACGATCCCATGATGTTGGCAAATACCGTATTTTCAGCCTAATAAGCCGAATTTCAGGACCTAATTTTTGGACCTGATTTTTGGGGGTCGGCTCACTGGGCGGATCATCAGTTTTGGACCAGAAAAAAATATACACTTCAATCTCAGAAATGTATTAAAATCCATCAATTTAATCATCTTTATCGTCAGAAGCATCGAATAAGTAGATTTCAACCCTCGGCAGATACCTGGTTGTCGTACGGGTCATTTTCTGGTGTTATTAGCTGAGTAAGTACGATGAAGATGATTAAACTGATGGTATCTGTAAAATACTTTTCATTGTCATATCACAGTAGACTAATGCAAGAGCATTCAATTTAAAACTTTCGCTTAAATTGCTTATGGCAAATTTGGCAAAATAGGGACTTCTTCACTGAAAAAGTCTATATATATAACCAGGGGCTGATTTTTGACGAGGCAAAAGTGACGGTCATCTCGGGCATCCCTTTGGAAAGTTTCGCATTGTTAAAAAAAGTTTGTTAATCACTCTAGAGCAGGGGTTCCCAACCTGGGTACATTTGCCTATCTGAAGGGGTACAATTATGGTTAGAAATGGAAGGAAAATATATTATTATATTTTTTATTTGCAAACATTTATACATGTATCAGTTTATATCACCTTTATAGTTGCAAAAATCTGAAAGTTTTATTAAAAATTTAGTGGATTTCCTTGTTTTCCTCAGCTTTTTTGTCACAAAAAATTTTAGGGGTACATGCTCATCTGTTGAAATGCTGAAGGGGTACATGGTCAAAGAAAGTTTGGGAACCCCTGCTCTAGAGCCACATTTAATAAGCTCTGAAGCAGATCATATGTTTGCCAAAATAAGACATAATTCATGTGAAAATGAGCCATACGGGAACCCTCAACTAGTTTAATGCGTAGACAAAGGACAATTTAAAATCAAATGACTTCAAGCAATTCACAGTGTGAAATGGACCTTAACGCAGAAGCAACTTCCCATACAAAATGAAAAATTTAACTTGCTTTCAGCGATAAAGTTTTTGCATAGCATGTGTAAAATACAGGGACCCTTTCTGAGAGTTTGCTTCGCGCACCTAAATTCTCATATCAACTATTTCATATATTTGGCACGAAAGACCGCGGGCCCCCCAAAAGCGCGGAGCCCGCAGCAATTGCTACATTTGCTACTACAGTATTGTTAATCCGGCACTGGTGGTAGCGGTACACTGTCTAATGTCCACCACGGCAGCATCTATTATTCATAAACATGACCGTAGCTAGGGACACATGAGCTATGCCCACTCTCCACAAAAGAAACTATTGTGTTATCATATAGCCTACATACAGATCGACTCCAATAATTTGTCGTCTTTTTTATATTCACATAATTATTTTGTTGAAATATTTTCATCAAAATTGTCACAACACGGTTGACTGAGCACGATGACGTAATAAAACCACTGCTCGGAGGGCCCCGCGTCTAGGTCTTGCATTGCGCCCCGCACCTGCTAGGACCGACTCTGACCCCGGGAATCACCAGACCCATTCCCCTGGTTGTTACCGCTACAGATTTGATGTTTAGGAAATTGTTTGAGCTTTTATGGTATGACAAACTTCACGTTGAAATGGATTTGGTGTGGTTCTGAAGGAAGCTATGATGATTTTTTATTGTAGGATATTTAAATAAATGCTGAATACTTTTGCAATGTTCTAACTGCAGCTGTGTAACAACGTTGAGTATATTAACTGTTGTGAACTTTTCAAATTATGCTACATGTGTTTTATATCACTTTGGCCTAGAAACCAGAACATTTCCACGGACATCATTGTCAAAATTCAGACCACACAACTGCTAACCTGAAACTTCGCACGGAGCGTCACTGACCTTAGATATTGCTTAGATTAGTGGATGCCGTGACACATTTCATTTGTAGCAATTTTTGAAGGAACAATTGACAAATGTGCAGTACATGCAAAAAAACTTTTCTTTGAAGAAGATAATTATTTCTTTCATTTTCTGTGAACTTTTCAGGATGTTGCATCCAGGAAAATGCTTTGGATTTTGCAATTTTATATTTGTCTAGCAGTTTTGTATGAAATCATTTGCCTTCAGTATTTCATAAGCATTCTTCTGTCTATTCTTCTCTTTTATTTATGGCGACTTTCCCTCAGTCAGTCCTTTGTGACATTTTATTACTCAAAAATCTGAAGAATGCATGCTCCCTAAACCCCAGTTCCTACTGCTCGCATCAGCGGTGATTGTAACCAGACCTGACCAGTGAGTGGAACAAGCGGGCGCGCTGGATTCGGCTTCTTCAAAAGGCTATGACAAAACCGTGGTTTAGTTAGAACGCAAGGTGCAACTCTGCCCAATTTTATCCTGTGTTATCAGAAGATTTTTGGGCTCAAAATATTTGTCATTAAAATTCATATAAAATACTTATGCAGATGATCAGGAAACTCTTTGGTTAATTTTTGCATTTTAATTCATTAGTTTAGTTGCTACAATTCGAGAATGCATTACCGCAATTTGGAATGTCGTAATAAAACAGTTTGAATCTTCAATCGCGACCAAAATTTCAGAGGGAATAGCTTCAGACGAAACGAGTAGATTCTTAACTCCACGGTAGTTAAATCCCAACGTCAATTATGTGACGTTACAATCATAGGAAGTTTTCAGACGGGTCTAGAAACAACTATATGCAGGAAATTACAGGGCGCTGAGTCAGCTTCCGACGTCCCTTTTATTCCCAACACATTCTTCGCATCTATGCTGCCATGAACAGGCAGGATGGGGGGGGCGCCAAAACTGAGTTTGCCCCCGGGCGCGGGAAACCCTAGGTACGTCACTGCTCTGCACGCCACTGGGTGCGGTGGGCTACTTTCAGAAAGCTTGAATCACGTTCGGGCAAGTCAGGCTATGTTTTAACCATGTACGAAATTGAAAAATAACAAAACATATTATGACGACACAACCTTTCTTCAATAATTTACTTTTTATTACACAACTGTTTAAGATGGAACAAATCTATACAATTCTCTGTTGACATTGTTTATTCTTGATTCGTGAATGTTCAACGTAAACAATAGTTCTTAGAAGAACAATTTTCAAAAGATGCAAGAATTTTCAAGGACACCGGAAAATATTCAAGGACGACACGATGTTTTTCAAGAATCAAAGACATAACGCACTTTGACAGCAAATTCAGTGACAGTCCTTGGCGCTCAAGGACGTCTGGCAACCCTAGGTGGACCATCAGTGACGGATTTACGCATAGGCCAAATAGGCCATGGCCTAATATCACCTGCAATGAAGAAAGACCTAATCCAGGACTTAAGAAACAAAGGGTATACCATTATTATTGATAAATCAACTGACATATCCACACAAAAACACGTGTGCATTTTAGTGCGATATTTCGGTGCTAAATCAAAAGATATTGTAACTCGGTTTGTCGGCTTACTTCCTGTTGTGAAGGCCACAGGAGAAAGTTTATTCAATGCAATCGAACAGGAGATTAATTGTTTTGGCCAGAATCTTCAAATATGCATAGCATTTGCTTCCGATGGTGCATCAAACATGATAGGCTGTAACAACCCTGTTTGGAGCAAATTGAAAGAGGCGTCTCATAACTGCGTCCAGTTTCGATGTATTTGCCACTCATTGGCATTGTGCATTCAACATGCTGTAGCTAAGCTGCCTTGCAATATTGGGTTTCTGTTGTCAGAAAAACCGAACTGGTTTCGTCACTGCGAAGTGTGGAGAGAAGCATACAACCAATTGTTCGATGTTATGAACACTTCCAATGAATTTTTGTCTCCCAGAATTACCCCTCTCCCTTTCGTAAAGCCTTCTTTCACCGGCTGGCTTGCAAAAAGAAAAGTGATGTACAACATTCTAACAAATTGGGAAGAGCTGAAAGCATATTTTACATCAGCGGAATTAGCTAAGTCGAGGTATGAATCGAAACACAAAGCCAGAATCTTGAAGGATAAGCTCTTCAATAAAAAACACCATTTTTTTTTAATTTGCCACACCTATCGCTCAGAAATTTGAGCGCGTAAATGCTTATTTTCAGCAGAAGAAAGCTGTTCCGCATGAATTATACCAGCAACTGTTCCATCACCAGAAAATTCCGTACAATAAACTGTACAATTGCAACCATCAGAAAAAAAGTCTCCACAGAGTTGATTTTGGGATACGATTTCTGACGACATGTGACAAAGTTCTCAGAGTTCTCAGGGAGAATGATTGTTTTGAGACACGGCAAAGCATACAGCAAGTAAAGGAGAGAGGCTTGTGTTGCGATCGGAAAGCTTCACAATGTGGCAGTAAGCAACAATAGAGATCATATGCAATAATCACTCTATTATTGCTTGTTCGCGCCACCTAGCATATATATGGGTGTTGTTCTTCACGCACATCCCGTTTGTGGTGCAGTCCCCTTGCCACGGGGGTGCTTTGGTGGGCTTAGCCCCCCAAAATGAAGCTCTATGCCACCCCCAAATTGAAACGTGAAACACTATATATTAGTGAAGATTTTGTCAACTTTTAGAATGTCAAGCCCCCCGCACAAACGCAAAGCCCCCCCGCAGAATCGCAAAGCCCCCTTATTGAAAACGTTCTGGCGACGGTTCTGTCGTGGTGAATCACACATTCAGCGCAACGCCAGCAGAGAGGTTGCAACACTTGTCGGCGTTGGATGAAACTCTTGATCAGGTTACACGCCGTCTTCCTTCATCAAGGGACACCTTCCAAAACCTGTCAAAACTGAGCCCCAAAGTGGTTTTGCATCAGCTTTCCAGACCTGCATTTTCGGAGCTTCCGTTTCTCCAATCAGCCGATGAAAACATCAGCAAAATTGAGATCCACTTTAGAAAATTGCCATTTGTACACTGGCATAAGAAAGTTGTTTTCAACAACGGCGCCCCTACTGTCACAGAACAGTTTTGGGCCGGCGTTCTCGAACAGAGTTCATTTAAAGAACTTGCAACATTTGTTCTTACATGTCTGGTCACCCCATAGTTAGCAACGCGGATGTAGAGAGAATCTTTTCTTTAGTATCCACTGTAAAAACTAAAGCAGGAAACAGAATGCAATTAAAACTCTTTAATGCTATTGTCAGAATTCGATCTGAACTATTGCTTTCAGGCAAATGTTCCAGAGATTTCACTGCTTCCCCAGAAATGCTAAAAAGGTTCATTACAGATGTTGTGTATTCGTCCCAGTCCAGTGCCGACCCAGATCTGGACCTTTTTTGTGAACTGATTCTATGAAGAAGAATGTGTTTGTATCGGACGTTGGCACTGTTGTGGTGCTTACATCATTTCATTCCCAATATGGTCTTCATGCTTTCATGTCATATGAGCTGTTTTTGTCTTACTCATCTGTTTGTATTGTGGTGGTTTCGGTTTTTATTTCGTTATGAATAGCGTTCACCAAAGGTCGTATTTTATGAAACTTATATGCAGCGGTACATATGTACATTAGGCTACATAGTGCGCTACCGCTTGCAGAGTGCATTGGGGCCTACTGCGTAAGTTCCCAATTCCCAACGGTGTTGCAACAACATAATCCACTTATATTATTGTAATTAAAGTGCTTTTTCATTAAAAAAGGAATAGCAAATAGCTCAAAAACATTTGGCTTTTTTCTGGCCTATGAATAAATGATTTGGCCTTTTTCTGGCCTTTTTTCCGCCCTGTTTGGCTTTTTCTTGAAATTTTCACCTGGCAACCCTGGCTCCGACTTCTAATTCGAAAAAGATCTCGCTATTACAAACGTTGGCTAAAAACCAAAAACACAAAACACAAACCTCTATACAGGCGCGTAGCCAGAAATTTTGATAGGGGGCGTAAACAACAACCAAGTCTCAATATTTAAATATGTAATGCCCGTTGTTTTTAAAGCATCATCCACGAAACGTGCTTTTTTCCGGAACTTCTTTTCCGGAATAATTCTGTACAGGTTAATCGGGAAATAGAAAGTCTGCTTTCATTGAATTGACAAATTTTAAAAGTTTGTTTTTAGTAAATTTCCAAGTTTTGCTTTGAATGAAAGCCACCATTTACTCGTGAAACTTTCTTGCGAAAGCGTTTGTGAAAATCTTGATGCTATAAGTGAAAGACCTTCAGACTGAAGTATGTTTTTTCAGCCAATATTGCACTTGAGCAATGAGTCATCGTAGCCGTCATTGTGATTGCGCTTTTTATATTTACACGCTTCTGATGTACACAAGCACACGTTCAGTCGAAGCCGAGTAGCGACTTTGCTCTGAGACATCGACTCCCGAACTGTAGGTCTACAAACCTTGCGAGCATATAAGACGTGGATCGTGTCCATCATTGAGCGACTGGTGGACGTATGCAACTGATAATAAAGTAAAGGCTAGACTCCGTTAACGCATTTGAAAAATGTTCGGATTTTATGTCATTAAACGCTTTGAAATGCGACTTCGGCAGCATTTTTACGCTGCCTGCACTAAGCCTGCTTTCCATAAAAGATTAGGTATTTATCTGTCTAGCTTTTCAGAGCTAAAAATAAAATTTGGGAAAGTTAAAAATGCCCCCTAAACAAACCTGCATACGTTTGTCCCACTCAGTCTACGCAAAATGTGAAAACGGTTGTGCATTTGCGAAAACAAAGCCACAATCGATTATTACCACGACTCTGCAATAAGTCAAGAAATAGGCCTTCTTGTCGCCAAAGCTTAACATAACGATTGGCTAGTTGATCCACACCAGTCGTGGTTCCCAAAGTATGGGTCAAAACCCAAAGAAGGATGGAGAAGGGCAAAAAATTCGTCGCGCTGAGGCCATCCAAATCAGAGTGGTAGATTTTCAACATTGTCACTGCTTGTCTGTGTCTGTCTGCAGCATAGATACTTCAGACAAGAGAAGATTGCTGGTATTACTGTAAAAACGAAGTTTGCAACTTGCTGCCAAGAATCAGCCACACAACCAGTGCTTTTTTATACGTTTTTTTAAGCTTGGGTCACGTGGTGTTCACCAAACTCAGACTTTTGTCGTGCTCAAAAAGCTTGGGAACTAAGCGGTTGATGTCTTTCTTTAAATCCATGAGTGTTTAAATAACAAAATCCAATCGACTAGGGAAAAATTCAATTTACTTCCATTCTGGTCACATGCGTTTTATCGAGAAAACATATTGTAAGCTATCTATGAGTAAATAGCAGTGTCCGTGGCCTCAACACTTACAAAATAAAAGCATGTTGTTACTTTCCTAAAATTTTTTTGCTGACTCTTCGAGTTGCAGCTGAATGCTTTCAAATTTACTGCAGGATAGGGTGGCAATTAACATCGCGTGGATGTTGAAACGCTTCAGACTATGTGCAGGTAGGATTCTGATATTACCAAAAAAACTGTTTTTTTACCGTTAAGGCTCCACATATTTGTGATTGAACCGCCATAGTGGGTCTACATGGCATCACAACTAAATACCTGGAATAGCCTAAATGCTTCTTTTTCTTCTTTTGAGCCAGCTGTTGAAACCACTGCTTGGCTGCACGAGATCTCGGGGCAGATGTTGAGCAGCTATTCGATTGTCTCATCGTCCAGAACCGTCAGGCCATGCAGTCCATGGGGAGTTCGATGGATTGGACATTGGAGGACAACATGGTCGACGGTTTGTTCTTCTGCACCACACTCACAGGCCGCAGAGGACGCCATACCCCATTTGTACAAGCAGGAGCGGAAATGTCTTGACACCGGTGCGGAGGCGGTTAAGCCAGACCCAGGCGCTTCTTGGGAGGGTCATTCCGGGAGGTGGGTGCTGGTGTCGGGGATGAAGATGCGGAGTCTTGTGTGGTTGTCCGTCCTCTCTGCATTCCATTGGTGATCTGCAAACTGTGCCGCACGTATATTGTTGTTGTATGATGAATTTGTTATGGAGGCTTTGCTCCACAACATGCTCACTGAGAAAATATAGATTACGCTGAGGAGGAAACAAGTCATTGAGTTGTCGGTTTTGTTTTGTCAGTGCGATCGAACGCCAGAAAGAATGTAACACATGCGAAACATCTTTAAAGAAGCAAACGAGTAAAGTGTTTATAAGCATAAATGCCTTAAGTGGAAATTATGTGCAAGAACAAGAAATTCATTGGCTAGCCACTTGCAGAGGAACAATTAAAAGCGCGAAATGAAAAGGAACGTTTAGAACGACGAAGCAAGAAGTGACTATTAAAATAAAAGAAACAAAGGACGGCGAAAACAGCGCAAAACACTGTCATGCATTAAAATGAGGGAAACTGTGGGATGAGGCATAGAAACAACATGTTGTGATGCAGCGATTGAGACTATGTTGAATTGAATTTTTACAATGCAATGTTGTGTATTAGCTCTGTTAACGAAACTTCGTTTCTCAAACACATATGCTGAAGGAAGTGAGCTATGCACTGGTGAGGAAAACGGATACAAAATAACGGAATTCAAAGACACGCCGGCCATCAAAAGCACGCTCCACGTTGTCTGATTTGGAGTGAAAGAATGAACACTGAGCAACGAACCATATGAAAGCATTTCACGTGTTGTTGTAGGCCGCTTAGAAGCAATAAGAGTACCGCGACGCTACACCAACATTAAAAACGTGACAAACAGCGAAATTTCACAAAGCATAGCACGCGCACAAGAAATGAACAAGCTCCTTGAAGGACCAACGCAACCACATGATCAGTGGCAAAACTACGTCATAGAAGAAAGAGAAAGCCAAGAGTCATTTGAAGATATTGTCGAACCTTGGCTGAATTCAGCAAGTGACAATAACGACATGATGTCACATGATATAAGAAACTTATAAGAAAACGTCAGTCAAGTGCAAGTGTCGCCCTGGGGTTACTACGAATGATACGCCAAAAAATGAAATAAAGAGCATGCTTAAGACAGTTTCCCATCTGAACGTATGATATGGAACCTCGGTGTGAGGAAAAGTGAGAAATTTTAGTGATTGCGAAATATGCCGTAACATTATGCTTTGGTGAGGCAACAAAGATTGTTACGTTGCGAAAATGCAAATTTCATATTCAATCTCTGTGCATCCCCCTAGGTCTTCTTCTTTCGTTTGAGCGAGTTCTTCTTTTATCCACTGCTAGCCCGCCTAGATATCGGGGCAGGTGTTGAGCAGCCATTCGGTTGTCTCATCG
>JGI24158J21664_10004894_pt1 | contig 17370 bp, 15 predicted proteins | sample Ectturendosymbi3_FD_21664 | JGI IMG/M metagenome (IMG submission 21664)
GGTTGGATAATATTAATGTATTTTTGCCTGCAGACATGAAGTCCATAGTACCAACACACACTTCCTGCACAACACAGGTTGATAGAAACATACAAAACGGAACGTTTTACAATGGCATTGGAGGATGAATCACAGCATTGCAGAACGTTTTGTAACGGCGTTGGAGGCAGAACCACAGCGTGACAGACACATGCTTAACACTATTGTTAACTAGCCAGTAACATCTGGTACAACACTACTGCAGAGTAGGACACTAATTCCTAAACTGTTCAAGGCCAGGTAAAGTACGAATGCGTTGTGACATGACTAGCCTTTGAACGAACAAACACTGCAATGTCCAAGCACTGTCACGAAGTAAAATGTGGTTGTAGTGTTCAAAGAATAAGGATGAATATGAACTATCTAATTGCATCAAAGCTCACGCAACCATATGTTGTTATATTTTCTGCATCTTTCACGAAACAAGTACATGTTTTTTCTTACTANTGCATCAAATGTGGGAATGTTACATTGAACCTGATGACTACTAACACTCACTCTCCAGGGCACGTTGTGTAGAGCTCTGCANCCAAAATTATAGGCCACATGCGATCTCTGCATGCATGACTTCCTGAAATTACACCATAACTGTGATCNATACATGGATGTACAAAAGGAATGAAAAAGTAAATTTTTGACTGCATTTGAATATCAGGAAAAAGAGGCTCACAGCTTGTTTGCTGCACAATATTGATATCGCTGTTGTCTCTAAAAGTATTTGTCATCTGAGAGATCAGTATCCAGTACAATTCCCAGATATTTGTATTGGTTAACAGATTTTACATTTTGGCCGCCCAGTGTCAGTAATGGGGTGACTGTTCTTTTTGCACTCTTAGCCTTTCCAGAACACTCTCTCTTTGCCTTTCTGCACAAGATTCCAGAATCTCAAACCAAAACCATTCATACGAGAAAACATAGTACGGTTAATTGCATAAACTGGATAGTCCAATAGTAATGTTATTTTTATTTGTAGACTTAAACAGTTGCTCCATGCTGCTTAATGTGAGTGAAAGATGCGGTTCTGAGGTCAGGCAGCTGAGTGCCCCCATTGGGATGGCCAGAAAGCAAAGTTATATATCTTTGTTTGTTCGAGAAGTCGACATCGTGGTGCCCTGTAGCTGCCAAGCTGCATTCAAAAACCTTGTCTCACATTCAACAAGAGTGTGGCTCAAATGCAGTCGAATCGTAATAAATATCCAGTGTCGAATCACAGAAGAACATGGTGGGGTACTGTAGAAAGTTAGTATCATGATGGTGTACGGCCACATTGCAGAATAACTTGTTGAATTACAGAAAGCCGTAACGGCATCCCATGCTGCGTGGAGCTGTGCATAGCATATGCATTCATGTTCATCTGGAATTAGGCAATCCGTTCTGTGATGCAGCCGGCTATCTTGAAATGCTATGTGCACCATGTTGTTCTCAAATGTGAGAACGACAAAGATGTTATTGTTATAAGCAGTTTCCCTATTTGCACCCCTGAATGTTTGTATGCTGACTCAAATTTGGCCTGCAAAATTTCAAGAAACTTAACCCTGACTTGCATCTTTGCCGGAACTAAACGAAATGACTGGTGGCGTAAAATTAGCACTGGCTTAACGATTAGAAGAGACACTCCTGTTCAAAAACTTTCCATGTTGTAGAGCATGTAAGATCTTGTAACCCCTGGAAATTACTTGACACCCCCTGGGGGGTCCCCCCAGTTAAGAACCACTGGTCTAAATATACAGCAAACAAATGTGGACTCAATACTCCCCCTTTTCTAACCCCATTAGTAAGATGAAACAGATTAGTAACATGAAACAGACAAACGCTTGCCCCATTTTATTTGCATCGTTTATTCCTTGTACCAATGCTTCAGCAGCAGCACAAAACGCATTTGCATCTTCCTTTAAATTAGTTTCTCAAATCATTTAATGTGCAATACTTGATCAAATGCTTTCGAGGCATCTAAAAAGGACACCTCTAAATGCCACAAGATCGCCAACATTGCTAAAACAAAAGAGGAACATAAAATTGTATTGGATCCAATATGAAACTCATTGGATTCACACTGTTAAATTTTTGAAAGGAATATAGCTAGGATCAGAACTGGATTTGACTAAAATCATGGAAATAAACTGCAGCATTTTTGTTGTTAAAAAGCTGTGACTTCTTACATCTTTGGACGGAAATTGGACTTGCAATTTACTTTTACATCTTCTTCACTATTAAATTAGATCCAGTACAATTTAATATTCATATCTGATCTTAGTTATCTTGGCAATCTTAGGAATCTTAGCAATCATAGTAATCTTAGCTATCTTAGTGTGATATTAGCTATTAGCTATCGCACTAAGATATAGCTATTAGCTATATCTCAGTGCGATCTTAGTGATCTTAGCGATCTTTGTGATCTTGCGGTATTTACAGGTGTCCATCTAACAAAACAGCATGCACTGATGAACCATGGTTTACAAAGTATGAAGCAGTTTGCTTCAACAAAAATGTACATTGATCAAACCATGTCCAGCCTTAAAACCAAATTGGTTGTCTGTGGTTCCAAGGAAAAGAGAGATACTAGATAATATAAAGTGTTCAAGTAGCTTTGACACCACGGTGGCAACTGCCACAGGTCTGTAATTTGATGTGTCAGTCATATTCCCATTCTTGTTTCTGCATATGGAAACTATTGTTGTGTTTAAGCAGGAATTAGGTACAAAACCATGAACAATGCACATATTAAATAGTAAACTGAGAAAAAACAGATTCAGCTGCATATATATAGCAAGTGCTCTGCAGAAATAAAATCAGGCCCTGGTGTCTTGTTCGAGAGCAGCTTTTGAACTAAGTAATGTCAGTGAAACAACAGAACGCATGGGCATTTCAGTACCCAGATAGTTCTCCTTGCAGTCTGTGCTATCCACAAACACTGCAGACTCATTGGCAGAGTTATCAGAGTCAATATTCCCTTGAAATAGTCTTTCCACATTTTAACAATCTCTGAACCACCATTTACTCCACCCACCAATGCTGGTAGTGATGGAGATCTCTGGTTTTGTTGTTGACTTCAACTGCCAAAATGTCTTATCGGTTTTATCAGCCTGCAGTGCAGCAGCTAGGCCATTGGCTTTATGTATTTCAACATCTTTGTAGCATTGCCACAGTGAATATTTGAAATATTTTTGTCCTAACACTTTGAGAGCCGGGGTATGATATATTCGTACTTTAAAATTGGCCTAAAACCAGCAGTTGTCAGTTGCCTTACCAACGCCCTAGCTCCTCCGCTGATTGCGCTAGAGAGCTGTTCAAGGGCTCAAACAAATCGCCAGTCTTGTAGACTGCACTCAACAAAAATTTTGTGGTTGGGGGTTGGCGGATTTTTTGTGAGTGACGTCATAAGTAGTTTTTAGGCCATTTTGACTCATGTTGCCTGGCCTAGGGCCCAACCGCTAGACCAAAGTATTTTGCTGAAGTTTTCATTGGAAACTAGGCTCATGTCCGAGTCTTTTGAGCCTTTGATCAACTTTCTAGCATTTCTAGTTCAAAAGTTATGATCTAAAATAAACTAATTAATTAATTATCTAATTAACTAATGAGTTAAAAATTTTTTTAACTTAGATCATAACTTTTGTGCCCGAAACCCCAGCAGGTCATCCAAAGTATCAAAAGACTGTAATTCTAGCCTAGAATCCAATAAAAACTTCAGCAAAATACTACCATCTAACGGTTGGTGCCCAGGGCCAGGTGAAGTTGGCCAAGGTGGGCTAAAAGTCCTCCACTTTTGATGTTGAAATTTTGAAAATGCATATGAATCATGGTTCTCAGTGTTTGAAACTGCACACTTCTTGCATTCTGGAACTTGTCCCAAAACCATTTTTGAGACAGACAATTCTAGTATTTGGTTTCATTCTTGAGACAAAAATTTTCACTGTTTTGACCTTAGCATCAGGTGCATTGCCAGTTTTATGACACCACCTTTTCTTTCTAATTACAGTTTTCCATTCATCAAATTTATCCTCTTCCTGTTCACCACTGAGCCATTTATGGGTTGCTTAGTGTCATAATATATGTCAGCTTTCTTAAATCCACACACAGCATCTTCTCCTGATTGACACTTTTGTCCATCAGAAACTTGAATGTTTACAGGTGTGTCAACAGTGCCAGTCATTGCTCCTTTATGCACCTCTTTATTCTCATAGAATGTTTCATTTGACTAAGAACTTGTTTGATGTTGGATAACTTCATAGCAGTATGATTGATCTTACAGTTGATAGCATTTCTGACACCTGTTTTTTTTTTCCTCTTCTGCCACAGCCTGCAGGTCATTTCTGAAAGATTTTAAATCAGAAGCATGCTGATTGATATCCTCATCACAGTAGTTTTTACTTCCCTTTGTTGTTCTACTTCCTTGCTTAACTGTATTATTTTGTGGTAAAGTGATGCTGCATCAATATGTTTGAAATTGAGAATAGGAAAGTCAGTAGTTTCAGTCGCCAGTCTTAATGAGTTATTAGGGTCATCATCCATTTCCACTATCACAGCATAGATGTCTTCAATGTTTATCTTGCCTTTCCCACACTCTTCTTGAGCATTGTAATATTGCAGCATCAGTTGCAAGGTTGAAACAAGAATAGTAGATTTGAATCTATGTTTCATAAACAATAGCAGTGGATTAACTATAAATGTTGAGTTTTCATCCTTGGCCTGTGTTTTTGCCTCGCTTTCACTCTTTTTTACCATCTCTGTTTTTTAGATATATGATTTCCCTAGGCCTCCATTCTGTACTTCCTCTGTTTCACCTCCAATGAATGCCTACACTCTCTCACAGATCAAAACATACACTGTTTAGAAAAGATTTTCTCAACTAATTACCACGCAAAAGCAACTTAAACCGCGCTACTTAACTGAAGTTTTGTGATGAGAGCTTCACAATAGTTACGCCTATGAACTGTTCCAGCTCAACAGTGATGTAAACTTTATTCCAAAATCAAATACTTTATGCAGGCAACTTGTACTGTGCATATGCCATTTTTAGCTGACTAAGTTTGTTACCTTAATTTTTAAACACGACAGTATTACCTGAGAAGTATAGAAGTCTTTAAAATAAAATAATTATGAGGTGATTCATTCATTAGTTTCAGAGTGGCTCAATCATTTAATTTTTAAATAAAAGCAGTTTATTAATTGTTTTATATAGTTTATGTCGAATTTGCAATGCAAAAATCCTTCACTTCATTGGCATTTCATCTTGATCAAATAGGGTGCTTGGCTAATAAAGTGTGGCATTCTTATAAATGGCCAGATGAATTTTCTCTGTAGTATAATATGAGTCACTTAACACCTTTGCTGCTGGTGTACGAATATATTGTACCTAAAAATTATGCATGGGCTGCTATTTTCACGCAACTTTGCAACTCCAAATCTCACTAGTTGATTGCGCTAGAAAGTTGTTCAAACCCTCAAAAGACTTGGCAAGTATTCGAGTCAAAGCAAAAAAGTTGAACCCATACAATTGTTTTACACACATATATGAGGAAAATGTATAGTTGGCTTAGAGAACCTATAAGAATACAACAAACACAATAACATGATGTGATGTGTTGTAATGGTTGTTCTTAGCAGCGACGAATTTGTTAGTTAATATTTCATCTGTATGTGATTTTTCTAGACTGTTGTTCAAACTCCAGAGCAATCCAGACCAGGAACAGTTCAGTCCATTTTAAATGCAGCAGACATTGACAAAATTGAAGATGTCTATGTAAAATACAAGAAGTTACAAAAACAACTGGAGTTCCTGTCTGTTCAGGAAGAATATATTAAAGGTATGTTGCTTTATTTTGATGTTGACTTTCCTACAACATTTTCAGTGAATAGGAAATACAGGTGCAGCTGAGAGCAAAGCTTGTTAAAAAGGATACAAACCCAGCTTTGTTCATGGCTTTGAGCAGGGCAATGATAAAAAACGCAATTGATTCTGCAGCTGTAGAACTGTGTTTCACCGTCTTGTTAGTAGGTCGCATCTAGTTTTATATGCACTTGAGGCAAAGAACACAGACCCTCATATGCAGAACATCCTGATGAGTTGCTTTGTTTTTATCTGGATGCCTGTCACAAATTAAGAACTCTCATTTTGCACAAATGAACTCAAAATACTTTTTTCACAGCCAACTATTCATTGTTCCACCCATTTTCTACATACATTAAAAATACACACCGATTAATATTAGGTTAAATCTGTGGAAGTCAACAAGATTTGTTCAGCTTTAGCCTGTTATTGCTTTGTATTTTGTTGTGGTTGTTTACACAAATTGATTAGGCTGAAGAACAAACCAGACTGTAGTAAAATTTATTGACAACTTTCTCATCTGCTCTTTTGAGGAAGAAATTTTTTTTACTGATTTATCAACATGTTGTCTATCTGCCACCATGGTTACTGTCACGACAGAACCTAGCGACAACGAAACCTTTCACCAGGCTTTGTTCAACTAAGAACACATTTGCAGCGTAACACAACAACTGCCTGGTACGAAACTAAAAACGATCTGATACTGACATGCAATACAAACGACCAGGCAAAGCAATGCAATTAGACGCGGCACGCAATCAGTAAGTGGAGTAATCATTGCAGGCAACCGCGGGCATCAAAACCATCACACTCTCCCCCTTTAAATTATACGGACCAATCACCAAAACGATCAGTTTTTTTTTAATCTTGTAGACTGACGTAGGGGTTGCACATCGGCACATGGCGGTGACAGAAATGAGTCAGTGATCAGCAACTGAGAGGTTAACCCTGGCAATGGTGACAGCTGCTCAGCGGCAGGTGGCAGATCGCCACGGCAATCGAGTAAGATATTGTCCACACTGCTCGGAGTCGTGGGATTCGAGGCGACATCTGTTGTCAGCTCTTCGGCAATTGCTTGGGACCTGGGAAAAGGCGCTGAGTTAGACGTAGACATCGTAGTTTCCTGGCCATCACTAGACGTATCACAGAATTGTTGATTACCCTCCACGAGTTCAACCGGATCGCATAAGGGGTCGCCCTTCTTTCGAACATGGCGACGTAGAAGAACAGGTCCAGGATGCAATAACCATGAAGGGAGCGCAGAACAAGTCATGGCTTTGCAGGGGAACCGCAGGAAGCGTTCATGGGGAGTTTCATTTGTTGAAAGACAAACAAGGGATCGGACAGCATGGAGAGTTTCTGGGAGAACCGTTTCCCAGAGTTCTTTGGAAAGACGGTTAGTATGTAGCAACAGTTTTGTAGTTCGCCAGATGGTTTGGTTAGAGCGTTCGCACTGGCTGTTCCCCTGTGGATGGTATGGAGTTGAGGTACTGAAGGAGATGCCACGAGTGGCAAGGAAGGACCTAGTTTCTCGAGATACGAAAGGAACGCCTCTATTGCTATGCACGCAACCAGGAAATCCAAACGAACAGAATAGTGACGACAAGCATTGCGTTACAGTGGACAACATGAAAACACGGAAAAACAAACGGAAAACGGGAGTGTTCGTCAACAACAATAAGAAGATGCGGATGAGGACCGAACACTAGGCCTTTGAAGTCGACACTTACACAATCCCACAGACACACAGCTTTAATCAAGGTTTGAGATTCAGGCTTACAAAAATTGTGGTTTTATTTCAGCACAGGTATGACAATTTTTGCACATGGTTTTGGTTTCTTCACGTGAGAAAGGTAAATTACGCTGATGAATGAAGTGATAAAAACAAGCATAACCTGGGTGACCAAGAGATTTGTGTAGTTCGGATGAGAGAGATTCCAGGCGCAGCACTACACATCCTTGAAAACGTATCAGGTGCAACATGCTCAATGCCAGGTTTATGGTGAATATCGAAGTTATATTGTCCCAGTTCCAGTTGCCAACAAAGTATTTTTGTGTTTTTTATCTTGCCATGGTGGCGCTGGTCAAACATGAACGAAATGGCTTCTTGATCAGTGACAATAGTAAAATAACATCCTTTGAGAAATGTTGCCATTTACGCACAGCTTCAATTACAGCAGTTGCTTCTTTTTCCACAGCAGGATAGTGTTTCTCGCAATGGCTAAGTGTGTGAGACATGCACGCCACAGGTCGACCACCTTGAGACAGAACAGCAGCTATAGCATTATCTGAAGCGTCGATTCCAAGTTCGAAAGGGACACCCGCTTGAATAGCACCTAGGCTGGCTTTGCCCAAATCACTCTTTAACTCTGTAAAAGCACGTTCAGCCTTGGGACCAATAGGGAAATGAGATGCTAGTAATAAAGGTCTCGCCTTCAGCTCTTTGGAAGAACTCTGAATAGGAAGATCAAACAGTGCTTGGAGTCGTTTAGGATCGGGTTTTAAATTCTGGTACGAAATGTCATAACCAAGCATCCTGAGCGAAGTCATGCGAATTTTCAATTTTTCTTCATTTAAAGTAAGGTTACATGCAGCTGCAGCGTCAAGTAAGCGTTTGAGATTTAGATTGTGCTCCTCTATCGTTTCGCCAGTGACGGTCAAGTCATCAAGGTATGCATATGCTTTCTGAAGCTGATACCTTTTGATGAAACAATCAATAGAACGTTGAAACGTGGAGACACCATTCGTAACGCCGAATGGGAGTCGTTTTTATTGGTAAAGTTCACCTCCCGCTGCAAAAGCCATGTAAAACCTTTTTTCTTTCAACAAGGGAATCTGATGGTAAGCGGATCGTAAATCAAGTGAACTGTAGTACAAGGTTTGCGCTACTTTGTTCACCAATTCTTCTATGTTTGGCAGCGGATAGGCATCTAACAACGTGAATCGATTTATAGTCGTTGAATAATCAATCACTAACCTCTTTTTCGGACCTTGGTGCACAACGAGAACCTGTGCTCGCCATGGTGATCTAGAAAGCTCGATTGTGTCAGCCGGCAGTAGTCGTTGAATTTCAGAACTTGGCCTCCTTGGGAGTGTATTTCTGTGGCCATCCTCTACACATTAAATCATAAAAATCAAAAAAATCTGATTTAAATTTAAAAAATCCAATTTAAATAAAAAAATCAGATGTTTTTGATTTTTTTTTTAATCATGATTTTTATCAACCCTGCTGGTGATAGATACAATGTGATACTGATACCATGTGAAAGTCCATATATCTTGTATTAAAAATTACTTTTTAAGAATTTTTGCCAACATGTTGACTTTATATTCACATTAGATGAAATGAAGAACCTGAGAAAGGAGTATCTTCATGCCCAGGAAGAAGTTAAACGAATTCAAAGTATCCCTCTTGTGATTGGTCAGTTTCTGGAAGCAGTCGATCAGAACAATGCTATTGTTGGATCAACAACTGGTTCAAACTACTATGTTCGCATTTTAAGCACAATTGATAGGTATGTACTGTATATCATGCGCAATCTAAGGTTGGTAACAACATAAACTCTCGTTTATGGAAATCACATGTAAAGGTTAATGTTTGAGTAGGTATTTGCTTCTATTAATACCAAATAATTTTTTAGAAAATTTTCTTGAAATATTCTTGAACTTTGACTAATGTTGCAAAAACTTTGTACTCCATAGGAAGTTTAGCATAAAATGCAAGATTAATGCAAAACTCATACAAAATATCTTGTTGTTGATGAAGGTTTGGTTATAATGTCACCCAACAAGCCTTTTTGCCATGCATGCAGTAACATGCATCATGTAGAAAAAATTCTCTGTGCAATTTGGTCATGTAGGATGTATGTGTCCAATAAGTATTGTACTTTTCAGCAAAAACATGTGAAAAATGGTACCATATCAAGTTTACAAACTTCGTGTAAAATTACTGTCAAAATGTCAACTAGATCCTGCATGTGTTGCAGGGAAGCTGCAGAAAAGATTTCATTCAGAGCCATTTAGTTAGTTTAATTAATATTTGTGAAATATTCCTACAAATTGAACCTTTACTCCTTGTGGCAAAATTTTCACATTGAAATAATTCCTGCAATGTGCATATATAATTATAAATTTTAAAACTAAAAATAGATTTTATACCAAAACTATGACTTTTTGGCCATAACTTTTGAACCAGAAACGCTAGATGGCCTATCAAAGGCTCTAAAGACTCATAGTCTAGTTTCCAATAAAAACTTGAGTCAAAAAAATGGCTCTTGCAGTTTGGACCCAGGGCCTGATGACCTCAGCCAAAAATGCCTAAATCACCCCACTTATGACACCACCCACAAAAACCTGAGAACCAAAACTTTCAAATTTTTTATAAATCCGAACTAGAAGGCTCACCCCACCTTTTGAGGGTTTGAGCACTCATGAGCAGCTCTCTAGCTCAAGCACCTGGTGAGTTATGGAGTTGCTATGTGACACAAGAAACATGGCTCATGCAAACTGTCCCGGAAGCTAAGGTGTTAAAAAGCTAGTTCAGGTGGGTGATCTAACCACTACCCAGGCAGCTGTCTACCGCAATCATGGTTGTGACAGTGAGGGCGAAGTTGTTGTCTGGAAGTCATAACATTTGCTTTAAGCCGTTTTGATTCCAGAGTTATTGAAAGCAGCTTTGAATCTTAAAGTTGCAACTTTGCATCCTAAAAGTTTGCTCTCAAGTACTGATTATTTATTGGTGTCTTCATTTCACTTATAATGATGTTTTACTCAGGTGGATTGCAGTGAAAGTGATATGTGTTGGGCAAGACTGTGCTTTGGTGCAAAAACGCAGTCATTGCTTTTTTGTAAGTGCAGGTTGCAGTCTCAATTTCTAGGCTTTGTTTGTGCAGCTGTGGAACTTTCATATTGTGTTTTACCAGTTTGGTGAGGCCTGCTGTAAATACCTGTAGAATCCTTTTATGTCCATGTTTAGTGAAGCAGTGTTCATGACTCCCAAGCAACAGTCTAGCTAGCTATATGGTTTAACCATCTGGATCATTCTGATTTACGTAACGCAGTACAGTCGTCCAGCAATTTCATAAATATATATGGTGCGTAGCTAACAGTGATATAATTGCATTCTGAATTGCATTGCCCAAAGGAAATTGATTTATGTTATGATTGCTATGATAGTAATTGTAGATCCAATGTGAGTCTTATTTGGATCAGAAAATAAAACATTTTTCTTGGATATATGTTGGTAATGAAATCAAGTCAGAACGTTGAGTGGGTGTGCGGCTGACTTGTGTTGGCATTGTGATAATCTTGCCAAAGATTGTAAAATGTAGGGCAGATCACCAGCTACAGCTTAAAAATCTTAGTTGATTTCAAAGGATGGTTGTTGGACTTGGTCGTTTTGAATTGTTGATAATACAAACAGCAAAATTGTTTTCTGTCTTTGGCAGAGAGTTGCTAAAACCAAACTCTTCAGTTGCTCTTCATAAACACAGTAATGCTTTGGTGGATGTCCTTCCTCCTGAGGCTGACAGCAGTATAACAATGCTTTCCGCAGGTAAGAAATTATGTTCTTGGTCATTAAAGGAATATATTTGCAGTTCTTAGTAGGGATCGACCTATATGGCTTTTTTGGGGCCGATACTGATATATCGACCATTCATGGATTGATAACCGATATTTCTAAAATTTTTAAATCTTGTTTTTTTGCTTCATTGTCAAAAATATAATGTATTCTATGCCTTACATTTTTTTCAAAAACTTCAAAAATCAGGATTTATGAGCTAAAATTTTTTAAATGCAGCAATTTCAATATTTTGCTATGATTTTTAATTAATCTGATTAATGATGATACTTTTGTTTCGGCTGCAACGAACAACACGTGTTCCACGGTTCATCTTGTCGGCTTGTTTGTGAAAACGCACCTGCTAGCGTTGCTGCAAGATGACTGTTTTGACTTGGTTTGCTGTGTTTCCTTGGGCAAGTTGTCTGCATGCGTGAGGAATATAACAGCGTTTTGTCAACACCTACTGAGGCCGATGATATCGGCCGTTTTGACCGATACCGATATATCGGTAAAACCCAAATATCGGCCGATATATCGGTCTGTTCCTAGTTCTTAGCTTCAATCTTGAAATGCCCTTTCTGTTAGCTGTGTCTGATAGTGCAGGAATATCCTGAACTGAGCAGAGATGTTTTTCAAAAAGCACGTGTCAATTCTCCAGCGTGTGTTTTGTAGTACACAATCTGACACAGATGTTTGCGTGGGCTTACTGCTTCCATAATTAGCCAAAGTTGTTTTTGCTGCTTTGGATTTAAATGCAGAACGCTTTAAATACTTCTTAAAATTTTCGTTGCGTAGCTTTTGTCTGTGAACCATACAAACAAGTGATTTTGTGTTGTTTTTGCTCAGATGAAAAACCTGATGTGTCTTATTCTGATATTGGAGGAATGGACATACAGAAACAAGAAGTCAAAGAAGCTGTAGAACTCCCTCTTACTCATTTTGAGTTGTATAAACAGGTAGATTGCTAACCAGAAAAAAGTGGTGTTAAGGAAACTGCAAATCATCTTAATTACGGTTAGGTAGTTTTGTAACTGTCTTCGCGATAATGCCATTCTAAATAAAACGAAAATTTTCCGTGCATTAGAAATACTGAAATATGACAAAAATATCTGTCAAGGTCCAAAAGATTTAGATGTGTTCTGAACCAACTGCAAGCGGATAACATTAAAGTGAGACATGCATGTATCAAAGCTTGGCTGCCATGTTGTGCTTGAAATAGATCTGGGCTGCTTGATGTCGCGGGCAAGATCTTAACATTCTTTACTCGGAAAAATGCGCTGCTACGTGAGTGGCCACCCCTATTTGTCAGCGACTGTCCAGCTTCGCTCGTATGTTACGTTATCAGTGAACTGGAGTCAGTGGCCAGTTAATTTTTGTTGTAGATTCTTTTACCAATCTGCTGGGTTAATCACTTTCACACCCGCTTTTCCACTCGGGGCGGTCGCGGGGCAGCAGCCGAAGAAGGACCCTGAAAAAAACGTGAAATACCTCGCGGTTTTCAGCAACTTCAAGTAGCTTAACACCAAGACGGGACCAAACAAGGTCGGAGATGTAATTACCCCACGCGGTCCTTGGTCAACCTCTATTCCGCTTTTCCGTGGGTGTAACCAACAGGACTCGCCAGGCTGATTTTTCTTGGGGGTTCTGGTCAAGTGGCGGAACCATCGCAGCTGACATCTCTCTATTCGGAGAAGTGACCCTAGGTTCAAGGTTTAACGATTTTCATAGCTGCGCACTTATTCGCGAAGCGAACTCTTCGCAAAAACAACATCTCCGTCGCTTGTACTTGAGGTAGCACCCTTTCATTTGTTACCCAAGATTTATGACCATAGGTGAGGATCAGAACAAAGCCATATTTAAAAATTGAAAGCTTTGCGGTTATCTAACTTTTTAACCTTTATGTATCTAAACATTCTTTATCACTGTGTTTTCTTGTTTTCCGGCGTAATTTGTAGTTTTTTTTACACGGTCTCTTTAGTTACGTTTAAAAAACTAATAACGAAAGAAATCGTTACGTAACTTTTGGAATGGCACAAATGGTGCTACGCAAAGAGTTCGAACGTGCATTCATGCGCGTTTTAAAAAATACCCAAAATGATGCATCGCTAACTTTGTAAAAAGCTGACGAATTTGTGCCGAAATTCGCTGTTTGGACTTAATCCTGCATTTTCGAAATTGATAGCAATTTTGCGTTAGCGCACCTGATAGATTCTGGAACATTTTTATCATCTGAAACGACGCGCTACAATTTGCTTAGCTCTTGCCGTGACCTTTGTGTGCATCTGTGATAATCGCTGTTTTCTTGCATCAGTGGGATCACGGATAAACGCTTGTTGCTCAACACTAGTCACCAGGGTGGAAAAGTAAACCGCTAAATATGTTCAAGCAAGTCAGCGCACCTCAAAACAAGGAATCGCTGCGTATTTTCTTTGTTTTCTCCCCACGCTTAGTATATCTTGCCCCCGTAGCTTAAGCTGTGCTTCTTGAAAGTAAGCATTGCCAAGCATGGCGCGCACCTAGAAACATTTAAGTTTCTTAACGTAAATTACCTTAATCACCAGATTGGCATAGATCCCCCGCGGGGAGTCTTGATGTTCGGTCCTCCTGGCTGTGGGAAAACAATGCTTGCGAAGGCGGTGGCCCACCACACGACCGCCTCTTTCATAAGAGTTGTCGGTTCGGAATTTGTCCAGAAATATCTCGGCGAAGGCCCGCGAATGGTGCGCGACGTATTCAGGTGAGAAGCAGAGGATGCTTGGTAGTGTTCCCAGTAATTGTATTTGACATCATTGTACTTTTTACATCAACCATGGCTGGTTTGCGGACCCGAATCGGGTCCCTAAAGCACCTTTGAAAAAACCCTGGTCCAGGCATGCAATAGTGAGAGCGGTTGCGTGGTCGTGCTGTTTTCCATGACAACAGAATGTTTGTCACATTTAACAGGTTAGCGAAAGAGAACTCGCCGTCCATCATCTTTATCGACGAAATCGATGCAATCGCTACAAAACGTTTTGACGCGCAAACTGGAGGTACCGCGATAAGCATCAAATGCTGTGTTCTTTTTGTTTTCTGTAATATAAAGAAAAATACGTATTTTTCGCTTTTCCTCACATTTTTTTTCATTTTCACCGACTGCGAAAATTTTACGGACCAACGCAACTTTGAGATCAGAACGTGACTAATGTTTGACGAACTATTTTTTGGTGTGCACTTTCAGCGGACAGAGAAGTTCAACGTATTTTGTTGGAGTTACTCAACCAGATGGACGGTTTTGACCAAACAGTGAATGTCAAGGTGAGTTCGTTGATATTCGTGATCAGGTATGATGCTGTAATTTCGGATCCTGTTTGTATCGACATCAGCAGGCGAAGTGAGATGAATCTCTTGTATTTAAAATTTTGCGTTGGGAATGTAGTTACAGCGTGTTTAACCGACACGACATTTTGCTTCTATTGTTAGTTATCTAAAATGACCTCAAGACTTGCGCAAAAGTGCCTCGACGTTTGTTTCGCATGTCTAGTACAGCGAAAAATGTAATTTCGTGTCTTCAAGCTAACCTTTCATCGTTTTTCACAAACTACTGTTGATCGCATGTGTAAAAGTGGTTAGTAGTGCGCCATTGAGTCTCTTGCAGTGTTCGTTTCACACAGTGCATTCGTACTGCTCAAGGATTACGCCAAGATTGCCTTTATTTTGCGAAGCACGGCGTCGCAAAGCATTATTTGTCCGCAAAAAACGAATTAGACCTTCTTGTGCTTTGAATCCCCAAGTTGCTGTACTTTTGCTTTTCATCACCAGCCTTTGTTACTGTGGGGGCAGGTTATCATGGCAACCAACCGCGCTGATACACTCGATCCCGCCCTCCTGCGGCCGGGAAGGCTGGATAGAAAAATCGAGTTCCCGCTGCCCGATCGTCGACAGAAGCGTCTCATTTTTTCAACGATTACTGGCAAGATGAATTTAAGCGATGAAGTCGACCTTGAAGACTGTAAGGATTTTTCCTTTGCTGCATAATTCGCTTCCATACTTTTTCTCGCGTGTTCATTTACGCTCGTCCACCTTGGTATTTGTAGACAACAAACTTGGTCTCTACTGAACCCAATGACTATTTAGCAAAGACATTATGGCATCGCAACAGATTGGTGACGCGCAATGAAATAAGCATTGGTGAGACATCTGGAAAATGCAAAAATAATTGTGTTGAAAATGACTGATTTTTCGTCATTTTTTCATGAAAAAGTATGGCACGCACATGCATTTACGAACTTTTCGCACTTTTCACCCAAAGTTAATGCCAGGTCGCTCTGCTTTAGCAGCTTGCAGAACAACGTCAGCAGTCGTTGGCTGAAAACCCATTCACATCTACCAGTCGAAATTTTGTTGATCAACAAATTGTGATGTGGTGCAAATACCGACTGAACAGTGTTTTTTGACTTTTTACCACATATTTTTTGTTTATGTCAATGGTTATTAGCGCGACAGACACCGGGGTATTTTTATTTGAGGGCAACAGGCTTTTCATCCTCACGTTAAAAAATCCTATGCTGTTCAGATGCTTAGAACCTGGTTCGGTATGTAGGCTGTCAACTTAACTTTTTAGCCAGGTTAAAATACAAACATTTCGTAGATGTTATTTAAGAAAGGGAGGTTGAACTTGAACTTATCACCACAGCTATCTAATGTTTATTTCCAAAGCGGCGCCGTTTGTACGCACTGCGTAGTTGCAACTTCAATCAACGAACCATTTGCTAAAGTATGTTTTCACAACCTCAAAATTAGCGAATTTGAATCTGCCTTGACACGATTGCAAAATCGCTCGTACAAGGCGCAACAGAGAGCGATAGGCCAGACAGTACCCTGGCATCACCATCTTGTGAACAGTTCGTGTAATGCGGTCAAACGCAAGCAACCATGAAGAGTAGTCTCAGTGCTGGTTATTTTCGCCGTCCTGGTGCCTCATGTGCTCACTGCCATTTTGGTTGATTTGCTTTTCCGGCTCTGGGGATCTTGAAATCAACGGCTGTCAAAATTTTCCACCATGAATCGACTGCGTGGGAATCATTTTTTAATGTGTTCAAAATATGAAGCGACTTAAATACTATACCAGCTTGCAACGTTGCGCAGGATTCTGGATGATTTCTTGCTACTGTTTATTGTTGCGACCGACGCGGTCCGTTAAGTTGTGTAAAAGCTCTCCTCAGGCTCCGACGCTTTTATTCGTATGCGGACTAGTTGTTTTGTCGGTCTTAAAATTTTTATCTGCTTTCACCATGTTTTCCAATCCTTAACCAGCATTTTTGATTAGCGCAAGTTATGTACTTTGGAAATGTAACATAGATTGTTCAAGTAGCGTTTCTGCCTTTGCAGAAATCGTGTTGATGAAAGTTTTACATAACGAGCCTTTGTTTGACAACACAGCAACCAGTTCAGTTGTTTTCGAGATCCCGAACTTGTTCTTGCAGATGTGGCCAGACCTGACAAAATCTCCGGCGCGGACATCAACGCCATCTGCCAAGAAGCGGGAATGTTGGCCGTGCGCGAAAATCGCTACATCGTTTTAGCCAAAGATTTCGAAAAAGCGTACAAGACACAGATGAAGAAGGACAGTCAAGAAATGGAGTTTTATCGCTGAAACAATTCGTTCTCATTCCAGCTGCTGCTCTTCTAGTTGTCACGAGTGTTGTGTCGAATAAACGCGCGTTGCAGAAAAATGTTTACTAGGAAAAATTTGGCTTCTGGTCGTTATTGAGCACTTTCCCTGTCTTGTTAGAAATGATTCCTTACGAAAGTGAAAAGGGCTGTTGTTTGTCGGTAGGTTCGCCTGAATACTGGGTTGAAATTGTAAATGAGCTGGTTAAGCATTTCAAGCAGAGTCGTGAGCATTACTCTGTGCTACGTCGTTCACAGCAACCTAACGCTCTGTTCGCATCATAATGTGATG
>JGI24158J21664_10004895_pt1 | contig 17369 bp, 15 predicted proteins | sample Ectturendosymbi3_FD_21664 | JGI IMG/M metagenome (IMG submission 21664)
TCACCGTTAAAAACCCTGAATGTCACCTCCTTTCTGCCGCGAAAATCCTCTGACGGGTCGAGCAGTGACGTAAAAGATATAGTGGCAAACGTAACGGCGTAGGAGCAAATGTAGTGGCAAAAAGTAGGGGCGAAATGTAGTGGCAAAATGTAGGGGTGAAATGTAGTGGCAAAACGTAGAGGTGAAATGTAGCGGCAACACGTAGGGGTGAAATGTAGTGGCAAAACGTAGGGGCGAAATGTAGTGGAAAAACGGAAGGGCAACATGTAGGGTCGTTGGGTTTTCTTATTGAAAAAGTGCGTTCTTTTCGTAAATTATTTTTGCCGAAAAAATGTCAGGCGCCACAGTTTGTTTTGGTGTCTGCAGCCTCGTGAAGCGACGCCACCAGTTCGTATACAACTCCATGTCTTTTCGAATCGCAGGAGAATTTTTAAACTGTCCTTTAAAAACCACAACGAATCTCGACTCCGGCGACGGTGCAGTGAAGCGGAACAATCAATAATTTTATGAAAAGTCGTTATCAGCTGATGATGATATATAAAAAAAAACGTACAGACTTCGTACAGACGTTAGAACGACATAGACAGTCGTCTGTTGTGTTCCTTCTCGTTGCAACGTATTCTGGAAAACCTCGCGCGTGCTGTCGCTGATCCAACGCCGCGAACTCGTCACTGCCATTCGGTGTCGTAAACATTTGAATGATGCTCTGTCGCGTGACGTTGATTGCGAGTCGAACTTTAACCGGCTGAACGACGACGATGATCAGGTCCGACTCGTTCATTAACTCTTTGCTGCTTTGCATTTCGTGCAGTTTCGAAAAATGCGAATGCCCTCACCGTTCGCCGTAGGCCAGGTAACAACGGGCTCGGTTTCTTTTCTCACCGTTCATTTTTTGCGTTCGGGGCCGGACTGAGGCCTTTTGATTGTTTCACGCCTGGTACGTTTCGCCTCAGAAAGCCCCCCCAGCCACCTGTTATGTTGATGATGAAACCGCAATCGTCGGATTACAGGAAAAGCACGTCTTCCTCAATCATCCGAGCGTTGCTTTCCTGAGTTGATCTTGCCGTGATTTGCCTGGCGTTGAGTGATACGTTTTCAGTTGCTTTTTCGTTGGCGTGCTGTTCAACAGAGCATTTGTGCAGTGTGCGGTAGGATGGTTGAAAAGATCACGGGCGTTTCTGTGTATAAGTAACCGCTGACGTGTGAGCTTTAATCAGCAATCCACTTGATCGTTCTCTCAGATCAAGTTGATCTTAAAAAATTGTTTCGAATGTCTGCTGATCTACCGTTGCCGGTCTCGGGTTTGTTGAAAAATACTGAGAAAAGTATGATTCATATGACTATGAACTGGCACACATAATTTGAACAAATGAATGCTACTGTGCAAGTTAGTCGACTTTTGCAATTTCACAGGTACTCTTTCAGCCACAGCACCCCCAAATGAATTTAACTTTGCAGAACAGCAGAATGAATTCGTTGGCCTCTTGTCGCCTTGTTGCAAATAACCATTTGTCGAGCAACAAAAATAAAACTGTGCAGATTATTTTTAGATTTGTCCAAGTTAATTGTTCTCGTCCTTTCCAGAAAAAATGCGAACAATATTGGCCGAACGAAGGCACCGTCACTTACGGCAGTGTGACGATCGCGTCGAAAGAACTTATCGATTACGGGAGCTTTACGAAAAGGTTACTCGAGGTCACTAACAGAGATTTTCCGGATGAGGTTTGTCAAATATTTCTGGTGCGATTTAATAACTTTTTGTTTAAACCAGGGGTGCACAACCTGCGGCCGTATGGTCCGCGGCCGCATGCGGCCTCAAATTATTTCGGCCGCGCACATTAATTGCTGTGGCCGCCGTGCAATGAAATATAAACTCTTGTCTGCTATGTATGAACATATTTGGTGGAAAGACGGCCAAACAGACGTGTTGAAGCAGGCTAGGGTCAGTGTGTCGAAGGAGAACAGAAGCAGTGCAAAAAAGTAGAAAATGTTTTGTACTCATTGGCGGCCTTAATTCATAAAAATATACTTGTTGCGACGGCAACAGTAAAAAGGTTGTGAAGCCCTGGTTTAGGCTAAGTGGCACAGTTNGTTAAGCACGCGCCNCCAAAGCTGGTAGGCGGGGTTCGATTCCCGGCCGGGTCATACGGAGGACTTGAAAAACTGTTGGCTACTTGTGCCTAACATTTGAATTCAAGTTGTTGTTTTTGTGCAATAGTTTGAAAGAAATGTGTCACGCCGTTCTCTAGTCTTGTCCCGCTTCTCAGTCGAAAGTTTGATTTTAATAGACGCTGTTACGATGACGAAAACGTCATGGGGACGCTGATTCGCGCTTGGAAGTCCTGTCCACGCAGCATTTAAAAGAAAATGACCAGTGGGGTATCAAGAGCTTCCGCCTGTTCTGACATTTTTACTTCCAACCTCGCTGTTTCCAGACGCCCCGCACTGTGTCCCACTTTCAATACCGGGCCTGGCCTGACCATGGAACGCCGAAGACCACGTCGGAAATCTTCCGCTTTTGGGCCCGGACGTCGGAAGCCCAGCCTAAAAAAGAAGATAACCCCGGTCCACTTGTCATACACTGCAGGTAATGGCATAAGTTTGTTCCGCAATTGCGTACAAATCCCTGAACAGTTTTGCCAAGTGCTGCTGGCTTAGTTGAAGGCGAAGTAAATATGTTCTGTGTGCATTTATGCTACTGCTCTGGCATATAACGAGCATGTAACTGTTGCGTTACTCTGGGGTATTTTTAAAAATCTGGCAGATTTTTTGATGGTTTGGCTCTTGTCGTGCAAGTGAATTGGTACAGAATGACTACCTCTATCCTATGTTAACCACCGCAAGTTTGTTTTTGTTCAAACTTGCTCGTTTTTGATTGATATCGACGGTATAGCAGTCTTCTTTCTGTGCTGTTTGTGTCCAAATCTAAACTCCACGTGCAAGTGATTTGCTATAGAACGACTACCAAGTCCAAAGCATTGGATGAAAACATCGGCGCAATACTTTTTTTCTGACCTTTGTTGTTTCACGCGAAAAGGAACTCTGACTGGCTCCGCTGCTCCAAGTTGACCTGGCGCTGTTTTTTTTTTTAAGTTTGTCAAAATTTTTGCATACTGGGGAGAAAGCTTTTAGTTTAGTAGTGTTTAACACTGGGTTCTTTCATCAGTCGAAGGATAACCACGCTAGTGACGCTTAGCCTGGGCTCACGTAGTGGAGTGCGATTACCTCCGTCACCAACATAAGAAATTACGCTGCGACCCGAAAGTTTGTTACCGATAGATAGCGTCGTGCAGCACGAGCAGTGGTCGGTATTTTGCGTGGCATGAATTTTTGATGAGGCGTCAGTCGATTATATCCTTCCATACTTATCGACTGGATACAATCCATCCCTGATTTTCGTGTTTTTAACGCAGTGCCGGCGTCGGGCGCACGGGAACGTACATCGCGCTTGACGTTCTTATCGGCCGTTTATTGAAAGAAAGCAAGGTCGACGTCTACTCGTTGATCGTCGAGCTTCGACAGCGGCGCACAGAGATGGTGCAGAGTCTGGTGAGTGTTTATATTCGCCCCAGAGTTTTGGTGCTTCGCCTCAGCTCATGCTTTTGATCTAGACTGAGAGGAACGAAAAAAGGATTCTGCATTTTTTAAATTTGAATTTGGCGACGGAAATTATTTTGAATTTGGCGACGGCGCTTATTTTCGCCGCAGAGCTTTGGTACTTCTTCTCAGCCGGCTTTCGTCTCAGTTCATGCTTTTGATTTAGACTAAAAAAAGAACGAAAAAAGTATTTTGCATTCTTCGAAATTTGAATTAGGCGACGCCAATTGGGGGAAGGCCGAANCGTGAAACGTGCTTCTTGCCGGTGCGGTTGGGGTGAACGCTCTTGCCCAAGAAGCGCTACGGTGATTTACTCAGTGACCGTTGATCGAACCCGCAACCTTCAAATTGACCGGCGGACACTCTACCACAAGTTGTGCAAGTTCGCTTGGTCATGATCTGAAAATTTGTTTCTTGTTCAGAAATAAGCGCATCGTTTGATCAGGCGTTAAACTTTACTTTGCAAGCTTCGCGTCTGCCGCGCCGGCTCGGCTATTATTGGTGATTTTTACAGGACCAGTACGTTTTGCTGCACAAGCTAGTGGCCGAATACCACATGTATGGTGATACGGACGTAAATGTAGAAGACTTTCGACAAAGCTACGATCGTCTATCGGAGTAAGTATGAAAAAGTTTCATCATTCGCAACCACGCCTCTGTGCAAGCCTTGCCCAAAGCTGTAAGTTTGTACATGGAGGCCTGCAATTTGAACGCTGGTAATGCCATGGTGGTAATATGCGCTGTGCGACCGTTGAGGTGGGACAGCAGCAGGATGGGATCGTGTACAAAGATGACAACGCTTGAACTCGCTTTCCTAGAAGTCTTCCACGTGTTCTTATTGACGCTTGTTCTGGTATTGCAAGACACGTGCACCCCAATTGCGAAGAGATCCCAGCATTTGAATTGTCTTTTTCCTGTTTTTTGAAAAAAGACTACGCGTTCTTCCCTACAAGGTTTAGTTAATTCGTGCCACACACAGACGTCACGTGTTCTGTGTCGTTGTCATCCTTGGAGTAAATACACCACGTCCTCATCATATAACGCCGTTGCAGGTCGGATGGAAGAACTCGAACAACGGGATTCGAATGTCAGTTCGAGCTCCTGCGCAGATCCTACCCGATGAACGGCCGAACCGGATCCGGAAATCTCGAACAAAATCGCTGCAAGAATCGCGATCAAGACGTCATTCCCTGTAAGTGACGTCACCGCATTCGTCACGCACTAGACACACTTTCGTCTAACCTTGCATCTTGCGATTGTTTTCAGTCATTCGGCTGCATGCGGGAAACGTTATGCGCTATCGGCGTTGCCACTAGTAACGTAAATGTTTTTGTTCTTATTGCGCTTCGCCTCCTTGATACACTCATGTCTGCGCATCAGAGTTCGCTTGCCGCCAGTGGCGTGAATATAATTTAAATATCCGTGACCTCATATTGAGACTGCAAGTAGCTGCGACACGTCATCAGCTGCGACTCCAATACCAAAGCTTTTGGCGCTGGTCCGGCAAAACGTTGACATCTGCTTTCGTATTGGAGTCTCAGAAGCTTAGTGTTTTTTTGGACAGTTCGGACAAAACTTTTCTCCATGCGTGCTCAATATTCAGGAACTCTGTCGGCGATTTTGTGCGTTTAACATCACGACTGGTATTCTGTTGTTTGACGCACTGTATGGCTATGGCGGAATAGATAGTGCACACCAAAATGTCAAAAGCCCCGACTGGACACAGGGCTTTGGAAGATCCTAGCTCTGAAAAATAGTTTTGAAACAGACGTTTGACACATTACACATTATTAGACGGTTGCGCGTGGCTACAATGTCGTCTACAGTGCACGTGTTTAAACGCATCAGCTTCCGTGAAACTACGGCCGCGCGTTTTCAGAAACAATTCCTGTTCTTGTAAGTTTTGAGCACTTTTCAGATGCTTATGTCCCAAATGGCTTATCAAGTAAAATGTGACTGAAGTTATTGCGTCAGTTTTTAAGAATAATTCTCAACTTGTCATCAGGGTCGCTGACGCAGCCGTCTGCAAAAGTGGACCCAGGTCCGCAAACAGGGGGGAGGGGGCAACCTGGCGGCAATTATACCCCCCGTCCGAAATTTTCGAAAACATTTTGAAAGTGCCAAAAACCTTCCAGCTGTTAAGTAAAAAAATAAATGGCAATCGTTTTGTCCGCCACGAAAATGTCTGCTGGTTGCGGCGTTGAGTCTTTTTACCTTTGAAAGGATGGCAGAATTTCTGCCGATGCAGTCAAATGAGATTTCCCACGCAGCGCAGTCGCGATGGCAACTGGCAAACTGACCACTTGGATGTTTTTGCGATCATCGGTGGTTGGTGTGTTCGGTGTGGCAGTGGGCAGTAAACCTTAGTGTAAACGCAAAAACCAGTTTGAAACTCGTAAAAATGTTTCATTGCCTGCTCAACGTCGCGTCGTTGCGCTGATTGTTTGTCATTAACCCACGCACCCTTCCGCAACCAGAAAAAACGTGAGCTTCCCACGAGCGTTAATGGCTGCCATTGCTCTGTTGCAAACTATTTTCGAAGCTCGACCCACACATCATCACTAGCAGGTGATGATGGTCGTTGCACTGCAGTGCCGAAAACTGATCATTCGATTGGTTGTTGCAATGGAACGATAGTCGCCCGCGTAATTTGACCGTCGTCGTGTTGTTGCCGCTGCAGACGACCACAGCAAAGCGTTCGTTCGCATGCGCCCGACCGAGACGATTCCACTTTACGTCAACGCCTCAGTCTTGCAGGTCAGTCAAAGTTCGGACCATTAACAGTTACGTCATGTGCTCCCAAAACCGCGGTCTGCATGGAATGGTTACCATGGCAGCATGCCGATGCTTCGAAATTCATTGTTGGCAAAACCAGGTGAACTCTACTCGACTGGATCTTATGAGTTCGAAAACGTTCAAGGGCGAAAAATCGCCGGAGATTTTCTTTAAAAGAAGTCGCCAAAAATCGCCAAATTTCTGAAAACCACCAAAACCGCTTGAGTTAAAAAATCAAGGTGTTTTACACCTGCGTGGATTGCTAAACATATTTCGTGTCTAAGTGGGGACGCTCAACAATCTTCCACGTTATTCTGCTGCTACCCTGATGTTCCTGATGCAATAGCCTCGTATACACAGCAAGCACGACGCGTATGCTCCCGATGTACCGTACTATTTTCTCGTTGTTTGTATGTCGGATGATAATCTCCAACTTGCTTGCGTTTATACTTGCAATTACGCGATTGTTTTTATTTTCTACGTCATAGGGGTATGATGTCACCAAGAGCATCATAGCTACGCAAGCACCCATGGAACACACGGTCGAGGATTTCTGGCGCGTTGTTCTCGACAACAATGTCAAGTGCATAGTTATGTTGACGCCATTGAAAACAGAAGAAAAAGTGAGCGATTTATAATTGCTATTTGCTGAATTCTTTTTTTCCATGTAATGCTCTCGCCAAGCTGTTTGTGAAGTACAGTTATATTTTTAGCTACCGAGGCAGGCATTGTATTTAAAACAAAGTTTGTGCTTGAGGTTCTCGTAACGTCAGGCATTCCGCTAATGGTTTCACTGAATTGGCCGCGAGGTTATATTTAGAACGGCTGTGTTCAACGGAAATGGCTTACTGAGTCAAAAATTCAGCAATAATTGTAAAGCCACAGTAGTGACCCACACCTAATAGAATTATTCAAATAGAATTATTCAAATAGAATGAGGAGTGAAGATGTATAACGCACGAAACTAGTTTCCTTACGCAATGAATTGCGATTGATTCGCTTGTTGTGGGTCTCTACTGTGGCTTTACAATTATTGCTGAATGATGAGTGCAAGCTTAAATCATTGCAAGAAGATGGGAGTAGAACCAGGCAGGAGATTCCTCACACAGCCGGCTGCAAAGCTAGAGCCTGTAATTGTTGTTGAGTCAAAAATTATGTCACTATCTAAACCAGGGCTGCACTGAATGACATATTACTGAGGGCCGCACATTGAATGACTTACTTTGATCTTAGCAAACTAAATTTAGTTGAAACGAATAGAATCCTAACTGCAATGTTAACGACTGTTTGGCACCTTCTTCCGATCAATTGGCACAGGGGTTCCCAATCTGGGGTGCATGTACCCCTAGAGGGGTACATTTGCCAAACTGAACGGGTACATTTAACGTTAGCAATAGAAGGGAAGAATATATTTGCATCTTATGCAATTCCAAATATTCGTGCATATATCTCTGATTATTATTGTGAAATACCATTATATACTTAAATTTAAAACTGCGAGTCATAAAAACGGAGTGTCTACCTTTATAGTTCTAAAATTCTAAAAGTTCCATTAAAAATTCAGTGATTTTTGTTATTTTACTCAAATTTTTGTCGTAAGAAATTTTAGAGGTACATGCTCATCTGTCAAAATGTTGAAGGGGTACATGGTCAGAGAAAGTCTGGGAACTTTGACCCTGAACTCAGTATTTCAAGACACGCGCGTTGAACTGCGAAGAGATACCGGCGTTTGCCTTTTTCCTACTTAAAAAAAAAACAGTTTTCAATATTATCCACGTGCTGCTGCCGACATTGTTTAACTTTTTTTCTCTCGCCATCCACGCTGTTTTCACAGAATTTCTGTCACCCTTACTTTCCCGAATCCGGCTCGGAGCGCTACGGCGAGATCGTCGTCCACAACGACGCCGCGCGCGAACGCGCGCACTTCGTCGAAACGTCGTTCACTGTCGTCAGCGACGAAAAAGACACAGTGAGTGCTGTTCGCTTGCGTCCGTGCGCGTCTTGCATGACTACGCGAAATTAACCCTTCTTTTTTCAACTTTGAACCATCGCAAAAAGACGAAAGCAGAACCCATTCGGCTGATTCCTCGAAAGCCTACAGCAAACCTAGTGCTTTTAATTGTCTTCTTTGTTCAGCAACCTGACGAACCAATTAGCTACTCGATATTCAAATCGCCTGCGAGGCTACCAACATCATAATTGCCACCAGTGGCAGCATCAACGAAGTTCACATCTTAACTATCCTACAGCGTGCCTCCTTTAGAAATCAAAGCTCCGGTTGTTCGACGATTGTTGTTGCGGCTAAAACGATTCAGGCTATTATTTACCCCAGGTGCCCCACTCCGTGACCCACTTGCGTTACACCTCCTGGGTGCACCCGGACTTCTTGCCGCCGCACGGTGCCGCTGCTGTGCTCGAGATGATCGACTTCGTTCGCGAAAACCTGAAGCAAATCGACAGCAAACCACGACTGCTTGTGCATTGCAGGTAGAAAAACGTGCATCGCAGATAGAAAAATTTGCATTGCAGGCTGAAAAATGTGCATTGCAGGTAGAAATACATGCGAAATTTTGAACGATTTTAAATTTGTTGATCTTTATTGCAAGAAACTTACCGTCCTTTTCAGAGTTGCTTTTGACGAATGTCTGTTCGGTTAAAAACAAAAAAAAAATTTCCTGCTTTGAGTCTGTACCAGACAGTGTGTCCTGTTTCAGTGACGGCGCGGGAAGAACTGGCGTTTTTTGCGCGGTGCTCAATCTGGTCGAGCGCTTGCTGCAGGAAAAGCGCATCGATGTGTTCAGAAGCGTAAAGGATGTCAGAGATTACAGACAGAACATGGTCCGGACGGTGGTAAGTGCTCTTCGTCCGAACTAGACCAGTGGTTCCCAAGCTGGGGGTAATTATGCGATTCTTCGTGGGGTAACGTGTAACCAAAACCGTTATGTTCTGTGTTATGAAAGATCACCGCGAAATATTGAGGGTAATAAGACATAATTGCCACCTTGACTTGGGTAACGACTGGAACAAGTTTGGGAACCACTGAACCAGACGATTTAATCAGCGTGAAAACAACGTCGGCAGCTTCGTTTTATGCGTTTTTTTGGTTTCGTCATTTGCAGTGCGGTACAAGCCCGTAGCTAGGTTTAAAGGTTTGGAGGGGCAAAATACATTTTTACGGGAGCAAGATTTTGTTGTTATTATATGTTCAAAACATTTTTTTCTGAGCACAACAAAATTTAGGTGGGCTCTGCCCCCAAATATCCCCCGTGGCTACGGGCTCGGTGTTGTAGCGAGGGTGCGTTTGCTTTTTCAATCCCAACTTCGCTTTTCTGCTTTACAGGCCCAGTTCAAAATGTGCCACGACATCATTCTGCGACGTACCGAGCCACGTGATGACTCTGACCCACCCGACGAGTCGAGTGCACCTTCCTCAGATGGCATCTATCCGTTTCTTCCTTCCTCCGAGTACGTGCGGGTTGTTTCTCCGAGTACAGCTTACCTTACGCCCGAATCGGCAATTGAAGTTCCGTCCGTAGGAAAATTGTCTGTATCCGATACCTCCTTGTACAGCGAAACAAAAGTGAACGTAGCAAGTAACCAAGACAACTTACCCGACGGTTCGTGTAGTCGGGACGCGCCACTCGAGTATGCGAGTTACGACGCAACGTTACTGAGTACAAGCAGCCAAGAACGAGTCCTCGACTATGCCGGTGATCAAATCGCATCGATCAACCCGGCGAGTAATTTTAGCGAGTCGAGTCGGCCACTGGTTAAATACGACGAGTTAATCAGTGAAGCAGAGTCGAATCCAGCGAGTTATGACCATGTCCACGCGCTTAGCGAAGCTGACTCGTCCGATCCGGATAAAGACTCTGGTGCTGGCGCGTCCGGCCGCCGAGAGGTGTCGCACGACCAAGAAGTTACTCATTGGATCTGATGTGTAAAAAATGTGACTCGTTTTCGTGACTCGTGCTACTAGTTCAGGGCCAGACGAGGCTTGCCTATGCCGGCCTTACAACAACTATGCAGGTCCGTGGTACTGTTCTTCCTTTGCATGCTTTCTTCACTGACCCCTGACCCGGACTCAAGTTCATCGTTGACACTGCGCAACATGCTCGCGATGTATTGCACAGGAGCGAGTGCGCATCACTGTTCAATCAAGCCATGCGTTTTGCACGTCGCCGTGAAGCGGAACGTGAAGATTTTCGCTGAGGTTAACGATTTAACTGAGCGCAGATCAGTAGTGAGTTGGCAAGGACGTCTAACAATGAGCTCGTACGGTCAATGTTTTTGTTCAAAACCGGTTGCTGTTCAGCAATGAGCTTGTGATTCGCTTGCGCATTGAAGCTGAACGTTACTGCTTCGCGTTTGTACAATATGTTTAGCTGCCTTATGTTCGTTGGCACAGTGCTTTGGCATTACGTCGCATTGAAACGATTGTTGTTTTGGAGAAGACTAATTTTCGGTTTGAAAATTCCTGCTTGCACTCGGGGGCGTAACGAGGTTAGATGGCGCCCGGAGCGTGGAGCAAGTTCGGCGCTTCCACGTTCGGATTTGAGGTCTTCGGGAAGAAAATGTACTGTATTGAAAAAGGTAATCGTGAAATTGTTGGGACTTTTCAGCGCCCGGGGAATTGTGCCCCCCTTTCCCATCCTCGTTACGCCCCTGTCTGCACTTGAAATAGTTTGTGAGGCGGGATCTTGCTTTCCATCGAGCAGCTGTTACGCCTCGGTGCGCTCTGCATTAGGAAAATAACATTTCTTTTTGGTGGTCACACCTTGACTTCCTTTACAAAATGTCGGTTGCATTTAGTAAATACTTCACATGGTAATTTCTTTTTTCTTCAGCCGATGTTACGTCGTGTAATATCTTTGTTCATGAACAAACTGTGGCATAACGACGGTGCTGTGAAGGCCTCACAGGAAGCCTCGTTAATGCAGTTGGATCCCGGCTGCACTTGCAGACACATTCAGAGCTGTACTTAGTTTGGTCTTGTTAACTGAGTTCAACCGTAGAACCGTTTAACATCACAGTCGAAAATGCCAGTATGCAAAAACTTTGTGGGTCGCCCTTTACAGCAGGGGCGTGCAACCCGTGGCCCGAGAGCTGAAGTTTTATAGACCGTGGAAAGTCCAGATTTTTAAAGAGTGTGGTCAGCGGACCAAAAAGCTAAAAATATATTTAAAGAAAATACGTTGCTGTTTACGTTACCTTATGATCGCATCTGTTCACCCGCACCTACTATTCGCTTCATCCAGACTCCGTTGCTCCACAAACAAGCGTTATTGTTTCAGCGAGTAGTCTAACCCGCAGAGCTTGACACACGCAGCTGTGCTCCATGAACCAACCTGGTTATGTGCACTTGGCTGGGCAGTGCTGCATGGTTGCACACCTCTGCTTTGCAGCGTTACGGGCACGAAAGTTTTTCTGCAAAAGGTTCGTGCAAGAAAGAGGTTGCATGCCCCTGAAACGTTTTGTCGCAATGGTGTCATTTTGCCGCCATCTGAAGACTAAATGCTCTTTGTCTTTTGCGAGATCGCTAACAATTTTCGAATAGTCCGACTCGAATTCGATTTCAGTTCCTGACGTGTGTTTGACCGGCGTCCAAGTAGGGATCATGTTGCTGGCAGGACGATGATGAGGCCTGGTCAATGTTGACCTTTCTTTTTACTTACGTTTAAACAATGCAGCAGTTGCTGTGCCAACAAGGAGTTCGTGCTCACGTAAAGCGACGTAACAGTGCGCTGTGGACAAAACGAGGAAAGTTTGCCGAGTTTGTGGAAGAAGTCAAAACTGTTCGAATNGCATTTTTTAAGCAAGCTGCTCAAACATTGCGCGAGTCCAACGTCTCTGTCATTGAAACGGATTTGTTATTGTCAAGCCGTCGGCAACAGAAAAACGCGAGAAGATTGTTGATCCGTTTATTGCACCTGCGATTCTCACGCATGCATTATGAGGTATTCTTCATTTGACATTTAATGCAGTTTTTGTGTAACAAATATTGTCTTTGTTTCTTTTACTGCCGTTTTCATTGCTTTAATAAAATATATATGTAACACACACTGGTGCGCATTTTTCTCCATGAGGTCTGTCCGCATTCCAACAGTTTTCGTCACGCCATGTCTATTGGCTTGTACTGTATTCTTGTACCTCTTCCTATGTAATTTGCACGTGAAATTGCACAAGAGCCAGTGGATAAATTGGTGCAGGCGCATTTGACCTGATGCCGCAACTATTTATTTAGTGATGGCAACTATGTAGCTTTACATCTAATTGATATATTGCAGGGGTGGCCAAACCTGCTCTATGTATGAGCCGCATATCGTAAAACCCAAGTTACAGAGAGTCGCAACTCGCGACACAAAAATCTGAAAACACGAATTTGCAATCTACGCTTCTGTGACATATTTCTTTTTAGAACGACTTGCAAAAGTAATACTTTCCGGCACGCTAGCAGCCAAAGTACCATTTGACAATATTTCTACACTTTGCAATAGAAATAAAAAATTATAAACAAATCTATAATTTTTCGGAAAGCTCAAAGAGCCGCAGTTTGTCCAGCCCTGGTATATTGTGTTTAGTACGCGCTGCTGAAGATGATAGGCGGGTTCGATTCCGCTCTTGCGGCCTTTCGTGCTCAAGGCATGTCGACATGAGCCTCGTGCTCGGCGTAAATGGATGGGTGCGAAGAAAAGGTCAACGCGCAGTGCTGCCATTGACTTGTCACCAGCGGCGACTCCAGGTCAACAGCGTCACTCGGACTCAACACGTACCTTATACTGTCAGTTCTTCCTTTTCTTGTCTCATAGTTCTTTCAGTCAAGGTCAACATATTGGAAAGCAGTAGTAGCAGTCACAGGCATAGCCAGGGGGAGCCATGGCCTCCCCAATTTCTTGTTGTATTGTGCTTTGGGAGGCGGTGTCCCAAGCAAAATGCCGTGCTCGCTTAAAGTCAAAAACATTAACCCAAAAAAATTTGGGATGGCTACACTGATGATAGCAGTGATTACCTCCTTGGATTGACGACAGTTGATAGAGCGAAAACTTCAAGTAGGTAGATAAGGAAGTGATGTGGTGGCCTGGAGATGGCGCGACATGTAGTTAGAATGGTCACTGGTAGATGGCGCCCATAAAGAACAAGTCACTGTGATAGTTAATACAAGCGAATTATCAAAATTCACTTATATCTTATACAGGAAGAGTGCAACCTATCAGTAGAGAGCTCGGCGTGTGATCTAGTGTGCAGACATCTGAGACCTGCCGGTTTGCGACTCGTTCGTTTGAGACAACATTCATTTGATAACGCATTCGTTTGAGACTTGTTGAGTTAAGACCACAGGGTTGTGGAGTCGGAGTTTTTTGGGTGGGTCGGAGTCGGATTTCTTTGTCCGACTACGGATGTCCAGTTGGATCATTACTTGCATCACACTGCAAAGTTGGGAATTCCTGTTGAAATGGTGCAGTTTCTCTTGAAACGTTTGTTCAAACAGAGATTTCTTGCTGTGCACCACGATTTCCATTGATTTTTAACACCCAAATTTCATTTCCTTGATATTAAGTAGTCGGAGTCGTAAATTTTGGAAAGTCGGGATTCGGCAGTGACGTAGTCGAGACCGTACCTCCGAGACCGAGACCTGGCTAAAATTTCGAGACGAGACCGAGACTTTGTCAAAAAAGCCGAGACCGAGACCTGGAAGTTCGAGACCTCACTTCTTTGATGGCAATTTAAAGCTAACTCCTTGAATAATGCTGCAACAAAATATCTGGCACATTGCCAAATACTAAGATAATAAAGATCATCCGAAATTTCTGCAAACTGCCAAATACTGCAAACGTTCATTTTCACTTTCCTCTTAGGAATTTATCTACAACCTCAAACCTGTGGCCTTGCTTGCAAATTCCATGAAGAAATGCATGGACATTGAAAATGTTGGCAGCGTTTTGAGGGTCTACGCATTTTACACTCGTAAAATGTCGGTGAACCAACTGAATATTTCTTGCCATGTGGTGTTTGCCGTTACTATGCTTCAATAAATTTGTTTTGCTCAGAAAAATTTTAATTGTTTTGTTCGTTACAAAACAATACCAACTCTTCTGTGAAAGGACAGGAGATGATGCCCTGATGAAGCTCCCATGTTCTGGTCTCCTACCTAGTATTGAAGTAGGCCTGTGTTATTTGAGTTAGTGGAGAAGAGACGAACCATTACTTTTTATTTTAAAACAAGCACAGTGGATGTAGGCGAGGGTATACAGCCCCAGCAGCTCTAGTCAAAACAGCACAGTAAAGTGGAAACTCCACAGGAAAGGTTGCTTTCCATCATTCAATTTTCTGCCAAGGTGTTTCTCCGTTTACATCGTTCATAATCCCTAAAGCAACTTGGGTTTGCTTTTTTGTCTTACTTAGAGCAAGCTGCTCGTAGTTTGTCAGTTTTTTTACAACTGCGGCAGATCTTTTGCAGGTAACCATTGCCTTCGTTATTGAAGATTTTTTCTTTCTCTGATAAAAAGAAAGTATTAGATGATTTCGACAGACATTGCTGGGATGCAGCATGCTGCAGCAGAATGAGCGAAATTCGGGATTACTGGTGTAGTTGACTGGCAGTGAAATGGTGTAGCGCCTTCCCTCTAAGTTTATGGCGGGAAAGCGCTACACCATTTCACTCTGTCAGTTTTTTTTTAAAAGAAAATGTTACGTAGCCTACCCAGTATGCACCTGTAGGGACCCGATTTCTCTGATTTTAGGGAGCCGATTTTCTTGGATTCTAGGGACCGGACGATCATTTTCTCTGATTCTAGGGACCCGATTTTCAATTCCAGGGACCCGAATTGGGTCGCTAAAACATGTAAAAACCTGGGCTCTATATATATTTCCTAGATTTGCTATTTTTTATTGACAAGTTTTTATATTTTAAAGTTTTTCATAATTTCCATATTTTTATGTTAAACTGATATTCACAACTGTTCCAAATTTCCGTTTTTGCTGCCACACTAAGAGTTTTCGCAACACCGCATGTTGGTGAGAAAACGCAGAAAGGCCGTAAAGCCTGTAGCAGTACGTCAAAGTAACTGGTCAGCCATGACGCATTATTTGCTCTGTACAAAACTCTTATGAGCAAAACTTTTCCTCAAAAATATTCCGAGGTATTTTTGAACTTTAAAAGTCTGCATTACGCAGAACAAAAAAACATTCACCAGCGTGTTTTAACAGAGTACTTTGAAAAGCGCTTCGAAAAAAAACACATGTCTTTGTTTGGCTTCTCAAAAAAGAAACTTTTTGGTAGTCTCCACCTCTTTTGAATAAGCCTATGGGTTTCATAACAAAACTCCTGGAAAAACAGTTCAAAGATAGTCCTTTGCAAAGTAGCCTACGCCCAACCTCTCCATGCAGAGATTACGTGCTGCTGTTTCATTGGTGCAGGCACATTTTTTATTGAATTCAGCATAAATTTTATACGGGGTAGAGGGCAAATTGTTTTCTCCATCTCGCAAATGACATGACAACAGAGAAAGCTTAGCCACTTACCTCTTTGAACGGCTAAATTTTGATTCAAAAACTGATTGTTCAAATTGAACAATTGTTCAATCAATTGTTCAAATTAAACAATCATTTTTTGAAACCGTTTATTAAGGAACTCCTTGCAAAACTTCATAAAAAATAACCTATGCAAAGTCTCGAGACGAAGAGCTCGAGACCGAGACCAAAATCCTTTGAGACCGAGACCAAGACGAGACCTGAGACTTTCGAGACCGAGACCAGGTCTCGAGACTCCATCACTGGGAATCGGAGTCGGAAATTTTGGAAAAGTCTGAGATCGAGTCGGATATTTTACTTCCGACGAAGAGTCACCTTGCAAACTTCAGGACTCCCGCAAAAAAGTGGAAGGTATATCATAAAAATGTGATTCACAATAAATCAAAATAGTTTTACTTTACTGTGGCATTTGCTGTTAGCATTTTGTTTTGACTGAAATATATGGTATTATCAATGACAGTTTGATTGCCGTTACGATGTTACTAGATGTTGTTATTTTGTATGTTTCAGGTTGCTTTGCAAGAAAGATCAGTTGTATGTTGCGCAAAGACTGCAACTGCAATGAGCTAATGGTGGTTACTTTCACTGCAAACTGCTAGTTTTATCGCAAATTTTTGGCTGTAATTTGGGTTAGTTTGGTGTTCTTTGGGCTTGTTTTACGAGGGCATTGGGCTTTTTTTTGAACTAGCATCTGGCAACACTGGGAATGGAAAGCATGGAAATGGAAAGAAGCAAGTTTGGCGCCCCATGTTCAAACTTGAGGTCTTTCGGAAGCAAATGTATTGCATTGAGGAAAGTACTTGTGACATTGTTTGGACTTTTTGGCTCCCCCACAACGATTCGGCGCCAGGGCAATTATGCTCCCCGCCCCTTCTCGGTACGACTCTGCTTGGTTGTTATATTTGTTGCAACATTTTATGTTTGATATCACCAATAGTCAAGTCAGGGGCGTAACGCGGTTAACATGGCGCCTGGGGCAAGAAGGAAGTTTGGCGCCCTCTTGTTCGAACCTGAGGTCTTTCGGAAGCAAATGTACTGTACTGCAAAAAGTACATGTGACATTGTTGGGACTTAATGGTGCCTCCCGCAGTCATTCAGCGACCCATAACATAATTGATTTGGCGCCCGCCTGGCGAATTTTCCCCCCTCATCATTACACCCCTGGATACACTGTGCTTTAGCCTTAGGCATTTTTCAAAGATGCTGACTACTGACTCGTGACTTTTCCTTATCTCAGGTGAAAAAACAGGTTTGTTTTTTCACCTGAGTTTCACCCCATTCTATTTGAATGTTTCACCCCATTCTATTTGAATAAGGGTTTTGTTTCTAGTGTGGTAATTGTGTAATTGTGTCAGCTAACCCCCACTCTGTCTAAAACTTTGTGCTATACTGACTTATCTGGATTTAAAGATGGGCAACAACAAAACTGAGAACACCAAAAAGCAGGGCAAGCGTGAAAAAACTGC
>JGI24158J21664_10004897_pt1 | contig 17368 bp, 9 predicted proteins | sample Ectturendosymbi3_FD_21664 | JGI IMG/M metagenome (IMG submission 21664)
TTACCAGTAGTGCAGCAAATAAGAATCACACGAACAGAAACATCAACCACTTGCACGTAACACGAAAACAATCAGTGGAAAACCAGCTAGAGTTGATAACGNATTTTAAAAAAATGAAAAGATAATTCAAATTATTATTTTATTGTTACAAAACAATTTCAGTTGGTTTTGGCGCTCAAATGGGCCATTTTGGTACTAATAGGAATGGGAATGTCATAAAACCTAAAATGGTGACGTCATAAATGATATAAAGTTGAGGTAAAAGAAAAAGATTCTCGCAGACGCTCACCACGTGGCGCAACAACAGCAAGGCGCTCGGACATTTCAGAAAGCACTGTGTATTTCACCATGCTAACAAAAAGAAAGGAATTAGTATGGGACTTACTCCACAGCAGCGTCACCGCTTTTGATGTTTTAACATTAGATTTGATGTTTTGAGAGAAATTTCTGATGTCTGATGTTTTGTTGGCAAATCTGATGTTGTCTGTGCTGTTGTTTTTGTTTTCCACGTTTCTTCTCTCTAATGGAAAGAGAGTGGATTCATAATTGTTAAGTTTCTTTAATCCATCTCTCACCCTCATTTATGTTTGGTTATCGTTACAAAATGAAAAAGCTCCTTTTGCTGCGTTGGGAGGGATTGCAATGTTTCATTGTTTCATGATGAATACAATTATGTTTCATTACGCAAGGCCGACTTCTCCTTTTAATGACAACATTTCGGTCTGTTTGAGATTTTGGAATAAACGAGGTTCATTCCGCGTTGGTCTTACTACGTATTGGTAATAAAAGCAATTAGCTTAAATGAAACTGTAACGTGAAAATCTGATGTTATCTGATACTGAAGAAGGCAAAAATCTGATGTTGACGAGANTAACTCCAGTGGCAACAGTGCTCCATAGAATTCTCCAAAATACGTCGAACAACGTACGTCGGTCGGCGCCCCTGGTTTACGTTGTACGACGCAAGTTAGCACTGAAGTGTTAACAAAACAATGCATGAAATAACTGCGACTTTCAAAAGGGGACCCACGGCATCTCTGAAAAAGGAGGGCCTGAGGTGACTCCCTCGTTGGCCTCACCTAATAGCCACCTCTGACATCAATCAGTAAATACAGTTTGGAATTATCCAATTTTTCTCTTCCCGGTCGTTGTTTCGTTTGCATTCCTACAAATACAGTAGTTCTTTTACACAGTCGTCATGTACTGCTCTCACGCTCCCATTCATCTCTCATGTCAGTTACTTCCTATTGCGTGACAGGATGGGCGTATTACTGTTGTTGTCAAACTGACTGTGTAATGCTTTGAAAAAAAGAAAATCCCGTATCACACTAAAAAAACAGGGCAACCTTCGCAAAGGAATGCGAAACGAGTGAAAATGCGCACCAACAAATACCCAGGGCCTGGTCAGCAATTAAGTGAAAACGTTGCGTAAAGGCAACGCTATGAATGATACGCAGCCATTCAACAAATTTTACTGACGTTTTTTTTGCGTTTCACTAATGTGTATTCTCATTCTCAACATTTGAAAATTTTGAGAACTATTGACTTTTTGCATGACGACCCCCCCTCTTATGTGCAAATAGAGTTGACTGAGCTGCAAGCTTCGGGCGTTCTCGTGTCCAAGTTTACTTCTGCTACTCCCGTTAACTTTTACCGTCAGCTGAAACATTTGTAGTTTCCTATGTTGTTGGCCCATACTAAGTGTGTGATTGTAATGTAATATTTGGCAGGACTGACTCGTGCCAGCAGGTGTTTTCCAAAATGAACTTTTGCAAGAGTAAGCTGTGCTTTCAAGCTCACGGACGTTCCCTACATTCTGTCCCTAAACTCTTCATCACTGGAACCTGGTCTTGCGCCTATCTTCATGAAGATCAGAATGTCGCCATAAATTCGTCAACAGGGGGACTTCATGTTTGTGCGGAGGGGCTTTACGTTTGTGCAGGGGGGGCATGACATTCAAATTTGACAAAAATTTCGCTAACTTATAGTGTTTCATATTTCAATTTGGGGGTGCTTGGAGCTTTGTAGGGGGGTCAACCCACCAAATCCCCCCGTGGCGACGGGACTGATGAAAATGCAACACTAGATTTTTCACCAAACTACTTTTTTTAAATAAAGTCAACTAATTAACGGCTGAGAGCTATGATGCTGTCTGATTGTTGTACTTACCTCGTTTTTTTTCTCTCCACTTGAAGGTTTCGCAGTGTTCGGTTTAGAATGCAAGTCGCAGCGAATCTACAGTATGTATCTAATCCGGTCTTTGCCATGAGTCAGACTCGTAGCTGAGTTGCAAATGCAGTTAACTGATGTATGTACAAGTGTTCAGCCTAAGCGTTAGAAGTAATTGAGCAATAGAGTTTGCGAATTTAAAGGCGTAGCTTCTGTCTCCAGCAATCAGAGACCNCATTTGGTTTGACTACGGCCGCGTCGCAATACTTACTGNAGCCTTGGTTGCGAACTTGTCAAAATTGCTCTAATTCTATAGTTGCGTCACAATGGGACGGGAATCTAGCGTTCGTAGTGCATGCAGCATATGCTGCTGCGCATGCTTTTACAGTAGATCAGCGATGAAACTTGCAGTATGTTGCCACGACAACATATCTGATATCTTGGAAAATTGTTGAGCTTTCATGGTTTAACAAACTTCATGCTAAATAGACCTGATTTGGTTCCAAAGGTAGTTGAGGCGATTGTTATTTGTGTGATCTTTAAATAAATGCTGCATACTTCTGCAAGATTTTAATTGCAACTGGGCACCAGCAGAGGCGGATCCAGCAGGGGGCGATTGGAGTGATCGCCAGTGGCGTAACTGACGGGAGGGCAAGGGTACTAATTGCCCACCTAGCTAGCTAATTGTAAAACACGGCCCCCACTTAGCTTATATTTCGATGTTCACTAATCTTTTGGTTTTCAGTAGGTTGTTGCTTTTTGCGTTTTTCGGAAGTTTTTTCGGAGTGTTTCCCGGTGATTTCGGGTTTTCGTCTAGAAATCTACATCCAAATGCTCAATTTCTCAATTGCTTTCTGAGCGTTGGCAAGTGGACCCCTATGGTGGATAATGGGCCCCTTTCAGTTTGTTTTCATCCCTTGGCTGAAACCTCTAGTTACCCCGCTGGCGATCTCTTTCCCTAAAACCTACGAAAGTAACTTTATTCACTATGATTTTGTACAATTCGGAAAACAACACATCAAAACCAACTCCGAATAAGTGGTTCGTCATGTTCGATCGCCTCCTTGTTCGCGATATAATGTCGTCTACTGTTGTTTCACAGGGATATCATGAAGTATAATTCATCTCTCTTATAGCAGCGAAGCCGTTATGAGGCTTGACTACCAATCGCCTCCATCCCTAGCGTTACTAGGTGGATCCGCCCCAGATCAAGACTGGAAAAGTATTTTTTTTCATACTAACAGACCAAAAAAATTATTTTCCAAACTTTTTCAGGCTGAAAAATGACCAAACGTTTTCTATGCTTTTCCAGACTCCGTAGGAACGATGTGGAGACATCTATATACGGGGCCCGTGTCAGTTTTCGACCCCCGTTTACTCCCAACTCACTTTTCGCGTCTATGCTGCCCAGAACGGTTTGGGTGGGGGCGCCCAAACTGACTTTGTTTCCGGACACGGGAAACCGTAGGTACGCCACGCCATTGCCGGGGAAACAACCTTACTTATAATTGTGAGCTTTTAAGTTACTGTTGCGTGTGTTTGATATTAATTCGACCTATGAAGTGAACATCGCTATGGGCATGATTATCGAAATTGAGGTAACAAAGAATTTTTTACAGAGCGTCATTGGTCTTAGATTTTATTTAGGTTACCACGTCCACTTGTGACACATTGAAATTATATCAGTTTTTTAACAAAATAATTGATAAATTTCCAGCAGCAAAGGCAAACACTTTGTCTTTGAAGTTAGATAACTGGAAGTAAAACACTGCATCGGAGCATTTCTTTTATTTTCTGTCAATCTTTCAGGGTATTATATCCAATAAATGTTTTAGGAATTTGCAATTTTATAATTGTCTAGTAGTTTTGTATAAAATTCCTTCAATTTTTCATATACATTCTCATTCTTTTGGCTGTCCCCTTTTATGTATTCGTGAATCTTGAGTCTGCCCTCATTCTGTCCTCTATGACGTTGTAAAATACAAAACTCTGGGAGTGCATGCTCCAGAACCTCCTACAGCTTGCATCAGGGTTGATTGTGAGTCTTGTGACCGACCAGACCTGACGAGAGAGGGAAGCAAGCGGGTGCAAGTTGCAACACTGCGGTTAAATTTTATGCTGTGTTTTCAGAAGGTTTTTGTGCCCATGAAACTTTGACATTAAAATTCATTCAGAACTTGCAGATCATTAGGTCACTTTGCCTACATTTTTTGCATTTTCTTTCACTAGTTGCTGCAATTCGAATGTAATATCGCAATTTGGAATTCGCAATACAACAGTTTGAATGATCAATCATGAGCAAATTTGAAAGTGTGGTAGCCTACTGGATGGCATCACGTAAAACAATTCTTAACTTAGATTCTTAACTTTACGATATATTTTTATTTTTAAGATTGAAAGTTCATAACGTAAACTCTGTGACTTCACTGCCATATTAAAATTTCAGGCGGGTCTCGAAACAATTGTATGCGGGGCCCGAGTCAGCTTTCCACGCCCCATTACTCCCAAATCACTCTTCGCGTTTATGTTGCCACGAACGGGTTGGCTGGGGGCACCCAAAGTGACTTTCTCCCCGGTGGCGGGAAACTCTAGGTACGCCACCGTATTAACAAGTCACTTTTGAGCGGACACCAGTGTGCCTACCGTGCTTGTCTTCATTGAACTTCCTGTCAAACTCGATCATACAATGAACCAAACAACTCGTCTTTGGCTACCTCGTTTCTCCTGGCCTAGTGTGCCTTCTTGACCGTGTAAATGGCCTGGTAATTCAAAAACATTACCCGCCCCTGTTCTAACTAATGTGATATCCATTATGGACCTATTATCTTAGACAAAGACAAAAATAAAATAAAGAAGTGAGAACCCGAGGAGCACATTCAGTGGGTTTGCCACTTTGCAAATAGCAAAACCTAAGCCAGAGCTTCTTAAAATTTGCCTCAATATCCCTGGGGGTATTGAGATTAGATGTAGGGGGTTTCAACAGTGTTGGGAAGCAAAGTCTAAATCTGAACTTAAGTCCTCATTCTAAGAACTTGGCTTTGTTTCCATCCAGATTAACTTTTCTAGCATTCCTTCCAACAGACTAGCAACATTGTTGGCTACCTACATGAAGAATACGATTGGTGCTGATGAATGTGATGCAGCCCTTGCATTGATCTTTTTCCACACTACGCCAGTGAATATTTCTTTGGTGAATATTTACAATTCTGTTTATTTTTTACAAATTTTTGTTATTAAACTTGTTGAAAAGTGGTATCCAGATTCACGAAAATTTGACGTATTGAGGCGTTCAAACTTCAAGCACCACTGACTAAACCATCTTTGCTACTGCCAACTTGCAAAGTAAAGACTTGATCACGGTTGTAATAAGCAAGGATTGGGTCTTCAGGCATGTTCCTCTTGACTGTTTTCAACACCTTGTCATCGAGTCATTAGACTATTGTCATAGTACATTTTTTTCGAGTTAGTCATTGAATACGGTCTGGGCATACCTTAGCTATGTACTTCACCATGCCACAGAAGTGTTTCACAACTGTCACATCTACAGAGGGAGACATTTTCGAAAGAGAATCAATTTGGAAGTCAGACTCGATTGCTTTTGCAATTATTTGATATCCTATGAAAGAGAATTCAGTAGTTTTCTCTAGAATCTTTTGCATTTGCTTTAATGTTTTTCGGTACGCAGCGTTCTTGCAGCTGCTTCATATTTTGTCCATGATCATGCTCTGCCTCAATCATGTTTTTTCCACTTCCAGTGGCAGGGATATCGTCAGCAATAGCGTACACATTTAGACAGTACAGCGCCGGATTTGGATGATGGGGGGCCTGGGNCCCAGGCGTGGTGGGAGGCCCCACAGAATCTTTAGGTAGGGGATGATCGATGAAGTCACGAGGATTTCCACATATCATTAANATGTGTGACGTAATCTTTTGATGTCACATTTTTAAACTCAACTGTAACAAAACTGTATGATGCAACATGGTATTTGACAATGATTAGCGGTTTGTGAAACTGTTGCAAAACATATTTGCAAGAAGCATCGCATTTTCTTTTTTTAAATATTAGCTTGACAAAAGTTTTGAAAATTTTTTGGAAAAACTTTCTGGACGATCCAACGTTTTCATCATCTCTAAACGTCAATCCTCGCTCAGCAATAAACTTTACGACGACGGAAACGATATGTTGCGGGCAGAGGCGATTTCCGATATTGCTCGCATTGATTGACCTGACTGGCTAATTTTGTATCAATTCTTCATAGTGATTAATTGCATCTGCGATTAAATGTAATCGTGACATCTATATGTTCCACTGAATGCTCGTGCTCCTCAGGGGCTCATGAGCGTGCTTCCAGTGGGAGATTCCTTTTCTAATAAGGAAATGCGCACATTTAGTCATATCCGTGCACATCAGTCTACAAAAACATTCAGCACAAGTTTGTGAAAGAGAAAAACAAAGCCATCTTCTGTCAACTACTTCGACATTGTGGTTCTGGCGACGAATTAGACTTCTGAAACATTTTCGTGACAAGTTTATGTCTTTTCTGTATTGTGGAACATCATGTTTTCAAAATGACTTTTCATCACAATGCCAAAAAGAACCTGTTTCATATTTCAACCAATATTCTCGTATTTTTCCGGTATATTGGCTGGCCAGAGGGCCCAGAGACCGATATCATTGCCTATAGTACTAGCGTCACCCATCTCATCTGTCGTTTTTTCCGATTATACATCTTGATGTTCTTCTGCTACTGCACTGCTGGCACTAGGTCTATTTTCATCGTTACGTAGATCTAAGTCTATCGCAACATGTTCTTCGATTTTCTGTCCTCAACAAATGATGCTTTGGACTTCTCCATATTCTGAACTTGCTCATTAAAATCAACCAGAAATGACTGCAAATGTCTTAAACAGAGTTCGCTCAGAGAATTTTCAAAAAAAACGTTTCAGAAAAACAGTTGGCTTGTGGATGGACATGAAGTATGAATGTGAAGCTGGGTACATTTGAAGCATGCTTGCCATAATAAGATAAAGTGATAGCCACCTCGTTACGCTGTGAGCAATAGGTTTTTGGTACTCAATATCCGCAAAGTCACAATAATCTTTTGACTCTCTTTTGCGAACTTTGTAAATGCAACCACACGTAATTCACTCAGCTTCAAAATCATTTAGTCCTTTTCTGAAAAAGGTTTACTCCTGACGAATTTTTTTCGAATTGCTGATGAGTTATAATTTCTACAAAGTACTACACTAAGTTATGTACAATACACTGATCATCGTAGCACGGTTCATCAGCAATGCTAGTACAGAACCTATAATGGAGTCAGAAGTTCGCGCTCTAATGCCAAAGTCATTGAGATATTGAAAAAAGATTTACCACTGCTATGTAACGATTAATGTGAAAACATTCCCGCATTCCAGCCGAGAATTAACTCAACGAAAACACATATTAATTACACAACTTGCAAACCCTTCCATAACCTAAGCTACGCCACCAGCTCCTATCTTGTTGCAGTTGAGTAGGGACAACTTACTGCATATAAATACAATATATCATAGCCAGTGGCGTAACTTAAGAGAGGCAGAGTGGCGAATTGCCCCCCTGGCAAGCTAATCATAAAAACCGGTCACCCACTTAGCTTATATTTAGGTTTTAGCATTCTTTTGGTACGTTCTTGTTTTTATGTGTTTTGCGGATCATTTTCCGGTGATTCAGGATTTTAGTTATCTATTCACATCCGGATTCACCATCATTTCTCAAGTTTATTCTGAGTGTTGGCTAGTGGACCCCGTACAATAGCCAGTGGGCCCCTTTTATCTAAGTTTACCATCCTGGCTCAAAATTTAGTTACGCCACTGATATAACTATGTGAAATAAGAAATGTAAAAAGGAGGATGTTTTGCCATTTTTGAATGTCCTCGGAGATTATTTCATTTCTCATGAAAAAAAATGGATATATACTCCAAAAAGAGGACGTATGGTAGCCCTACTTAACAAGGCTGCTCATATGTAACCTGTGCAAATCTAAGTAAGGCAGACGCAAAATCTACCAGTAACCACCAGAGACTTAAGCTAATGCGTTCTACGCGGCTTTACCTAGCATTCACTAGATTCAGGTACCTGACCGACTTTCAGGAAAACAGTAAGTGTTATAGTTGTTTCGTTGCAATATCAAACAATATTCAAGTGAAATACTGCTGTCTGGACCACCGATAATTTAATAGCGTCTACAAACAAACTTTCCTTGCTAATAAAAATGCCTAAGTGGCACGTATATATCGTATATATGGCTAAACACATAAACATGGTGGGGGGCCCTTTGTGGTGGGAGGCCCTGGACCCGGACCCCTTTCTCCCCCTAAATCCGGCGCTGTGACAGGCTTTCGACATGTCCACCGCGTTGGGGCATTCGACTGACGACTGCCCATGACTGCTGGTGTTAGGGTTATGACTAAGCGTGGATCACTTGTGTCACGGATGAGAACACAGGCCAAACTAGCGTGGCAAAAAGTTTCGTTTGCCACAAATTTATTTTGAATTAAGGTGAAAGAATTTAAGGAAATGCTTAGTTTATTGACGTAAAAGAAATTCTAAACCGAGGCTGTGGAAAGTTTTGACAGATTGTGCTAGGCCTACATGTGAGATAAATTATAGCAGCTGCACAAAAAGCAGCAAAAAATGCGTCTCCAATGATATTTAAATGCATACACCAAAAATTAATATTTCACCGAAAGTTGTTAAAACCCAGGAATTAGCTACGGAAACAGGTTTTATCACAGGTTTATTACCACGTTCGTTTCCTTCAAATAGCAGCAGTTTATGCACTGTGCCTTTGACATTTCAAAAAGCAATAAGTTTGGATGCGCAGATTTGTCAGTCAACTGCAAAATTAAGTAATTTCATAATCAGGCACCATATACACATAACATACAATTCCAAAGCCGTAAGCTGCGAGTAGGATGTTGAAGAAAGTGGTTATCATGTCTCCGACCTCGATGTTTCCTTTAAGAACTTCGGTGGTGCCATACCAGAACGACAAGCCGTACATGCAGAACACCGAGAAATATACTAGGCCTATGCTAAAGCCTCCCACGATGTGTTTTTTAATTCCGACCCTCTTTGCATCGCCCAGGTTGTTTGAGTACCTTTAAACACAAAAAAAACTATAAACGTGAGTACTGCTCAGCAAACATTTTGTTTATTGCAAATACGGAATAAACTATGGCATCTTTTAAAGCGTCACGACCGCGTCTTAAGTGTTGCACATAGCCACAAACAACGTGCCCAATCAAGCACGGTTTCAGTCCACTCAACGTGTTACACTCACTTTGTGATTGAGGCGCGTATAGTTGCTGAGCACGATGAATGTACTAACGTACCCTGATGGATATTATCGCGTCAGCATCAAGGATCTAACGGGACAAACTGCTTTTCCAGATCGTTTTATTAAATGCACTTCTGAGTTCTCAGATGCAAACTATATTTTCCCATTTGACATCACCTACCTGTGCCCTAGGGCAACTCTTTTCATCACCTCAATAGATACCTGTTTTAGGTGGAAGCTGTTAACTACTACGTGTAATCAGACCAGTTGGAAGTGCTTTTTAATCATGCGGGTCACACAAAAATTCATTTTTTTGTTACAAGGTAGCACTAACACATTAATTAGTAGCAAATAGGACCCACAAATCTAGAAAAAAACGTTTGGCACGGTTCACGGGCGAGCCACGAGAAATCAGCACATCCTGAAGGTCAGAAGTGAAAGTCTATCGCAACATATTTGATACATGGTCTTTCAGAGGAAGTTAGTAGAAACAAAAATCAGACATAGCAAAGTTTGAAAAACATAGAAAAGAACTTAAAATCGCGATGTTGTCATCACTGCATCGACACATTTTTTTGGGTGCCACTGTCTTGTTGTTTTGTGTAGTAACCTGCAGCATCATCTCATAGCGCTACTAAGAAGCGATTACGAAATGAAGTGTTCCACAATACTCCACACAATGAAGCGTAGCTTACACAGTCACATCACAGGTAAATGGTACACTTCAATAAGAAGTGGTGATCTTAATTTTTACATACCTGATGATAAAAAAAAGCTCTGCTGTGAAAACAACTGATTTTGGTGCGTTTTGCGTAAAACGCCAATTTCACTGTCACTGTGCAGTGTAAACTCTTAACTACCGCAGCGCACCAATCGGAAATGCGTTTTTGGAAATGTTAGCCACATAATTTTTATGGTGAGTGATTATGTGGCTAACATTTCCATATAGGCGCCCATAAACCCATGCTCTTTCGAAAAACTCTTTCTTAAGGCTTGTGACCTACCGCAAGCAAGCACAAGATTGTTTGCGGCGTACAATCCTCATCAGCCGAAACGTATAAACTGTAAGGTAGACGAGGTACTGAAAACCGTTTTTGTTTTCAACACTCAGCTGTTTGTGGAACAAGAGGCACTTTCAAAACAAATTACAATGGGCGACGAACGCTAGCGGGGCGAGTTGTTGCATTCATCCGTTACACACCTCGCGGCAATTGGTTTTCAAACAGTTCCACTTCTAACCGTAAGAGGAGCGGAACGCTCAGAATGTCACAGTTGTTTGATGCAAATATGTAATGGTAGGAGCAGACTATTTGTAAAATACCTGATTACTAAAACAGAAAGCTAAAACTTGCGTAAATTGTTTGAATGCTCAGGTAAATAATGTGTAGAAAAACATGGGTGAAAATAACAAAGACCTTATTTTTTGAAATACCCGCAAAAAATGGCTCTCCGTCCAGCAAGGTTTAAGCTTCAAAAAGTAAATTTGAGTCGAAAGGTTTTTTCGAGTTTTAGCCTATTGAATCTAACGGTTTTCGACAAAGTTAATGCGTAATACTGTTTACTGAAAAAATTGGCTTTTAGTATATCTATCCAGCCGTGAGATTTGCGAGAGCTTTGATCGTTTGTTGTTTCAAATCGACGTTTCAGCCAACAGCTTTTTACACAGGGACGTTACGAATTGGCACATGTGGCTTTTCGCCTCCAGCAAGGCATTGCAAACTGCGACACAGAACTTTCCGAGTGACCTGCAAACGAAGTGCACTTCAGTTTTAAATACGAACGTCCTCGGCTCACCATTGCAACATTTTTTTAACGAAGTCAGGGGCTGACGCACGGCAATTTCGGGTTACCGCATGACACGGTTCCGACGTCAAAGGTATGCGACAGGGTAGTTTTTGAGCCGCAGCTGCACGAAGCAATGTGCACTGACACACAAATGTACCTGAATGTGTTCGGAGGGTCTCTTCAAACTTCGGTCGCGCCTTTACCGGGTAAACAAAGCCATGCACGGTCAGCAATCACACGGTAGATGCACGTCATAAAGTATGCTGATCAGAACGAGCAGGGCTGATTAACAAAACTGTCAAACGATGGCCAGCAATTTACCTGTCGATTTCCCGGTGCTGACAACCAAAGGCAACAACCGTCCTGATCGCAGATATTGTCTCCTCCGCTATGGAACCCGCATTAGCGTAAGCGGCGAGCTCTTTCTTCGTGTACGCGTTTCCTAACTGTTGATGGAAAAAGAAAGAACATGCCTGACTGTCGTACTCGCGCTACATGAGTAGCTCTACATAAGAAGCGTTAGGGACAAATATCAAGTTTTCTTGCAAATCCACAGTCGATATTATTGATATGTTCAAATTACAACCGAAGATGGTCCTTGCACACAACTGAAGTTTGGAAAAGGCGCAGTCCGCTGTTGGATCTTTGTGATAATACTCACCACAACAATCAGGCCGGTCGATATACCGATCAGAGGCGCTATAGCCAAAGTAACCAGGGCAAGCCTCCACGCGTAGACCAATGCAATGATTAGGCCAGCAATCGTCATACTCAAGTATTGGAGCACCACCGAAACCTTATCCGCCATTCCATCACGAATCACCTTGATATCACTAAAATGCAAAAGCCAGTGATGACCGTCACAAAACACTTGATTGATCACTAAATGCCATTCGTTGTGTGAGCACGAAACTCCCACACTAAGTTCTAATGACTCTCTGACCTAGTAAACATCAATCTATGAAAATTTTTTGGGAGAGTATAATATTCGCATAAAATTGCAAGTGAGTTTAACCGGCAACACATATTTTCCAGGTACCTATGAAAAGGACAGAAATAGCAGAACAATCGTGTGAGCAAGGTGAAGTTACCGAGGATTGAGAAGAAACAGCATGGTGTGAGATTGTGAGTTAAACGCCCTAGTTTTTTGCTGTCAGGTTCGATCAACCTGCCTGTCCTGATTTAGAAAGTTTGCGATGGTTCGGACTTGCACACATCCACATTCCAACAGCAAGTCTCCACAAAGGTGACGCAGTCGAAGACTTAACAATTACAATAGCAATTTTGATGGTTCATCCATTGCAGCAAGTTTGAATTTGCTGTATGTTAAATAGTAAAACAAAATGTATTGCGTGATTCAAAAACACTAACGTATAGGGTTACCGTCAGGGAGGCATGTTATCCTATTTTTATGTGAGAAACCGATCTTTTGTCAAATACCGGATGACGGCAAATTTGACTGCGTTGCTGTACTCGGGGAAAGTTACTAGAAAGAGAAGATCGCAACATTCAAGTCATTATAAAAAACAGTCAGCTGGAGACCTACGTAGATCGATTGATTACTCAAAACACCGTAACAGGTTTAACGTTTCGACACGCAATTTGAGCGAAATTATCATCACGTTAAAGCCAGGTACGCCGATCCCACTGAAACCCAGAGAAACTCCACTCGCTCAAGCTAACACTTGCCTGTCTTGTCCAAGACAATTTGTCAAATAGTTTCTGCATTTTTACGGTGTCCATGACGTGACGAAGCGTTTTCCGAAAACGCATCGTCGACCGCGCGCGACGAGGATCATTTTGTGGAGCATTGAGTTGCGAAGACCATGCAGTGCAATAGCGCGAGGCGTTTGTTACGAATCATTGCATAGTCACGTGGTTGGGTACGATGATTGTATTTTACTGCGCAGCAGACCAATTTTCAAGAATTTGGCGACGAGCTTCAACTTGTTTCTTGACAAGTCGCAATACGTAGAGAATACTTTCGTGACTTGAGCGGTGGAATTGCGTACCACAGCATGATTACAAGGTTTTGCAACCTCAACGACGTGCTTGACAGGCCTTGTTCTGCCAGTATCATAACTTTGTTTCTCATTTGCTCTGAATGTATTTCGTGGGTGATCCCAGTCAGTTTGTATTCTTTTTTATTAGCGTTGTTACTGGCGTTCGTCTGATATGATTGGCACTGCCGGGCTCACGTAATTAGCAAGGCGCTTACGCAGGCCCGCAACCAGGGGGGACAACCGGCAATTGTACTACCCCGATATTTTCAAAAACATGTTTAGTTGTCAGGTACAACAACAAGTTACAATCATTTTGCCCCCTCCCCAGAGGTTGTCAGCCGGTTGCGTCCCTGCGCATGTGAGTTGAACATAATTGCTCACTCGTACGAAAAACGCAATCAGTGGGACGGCACATTGCCCCCATCGCTGCCAATTTGAGAAAAAAAACGTTTTTCAGTTGGGTGCTTGACGTTATTTATTCATCATTTTTTGTGTAGATACCTTATATTAGTTGTTTAAAACTAAGAAAACTTGGTCAATGTTTTAAGTTTATGACAGCCAGCATAATTTGTTTTAAACTTTTTGAAATTCCAGAAGCAAGTAAATCCGTAATTTTTATGACGTGAACTATAAACGCTTGTTGTACAGCAGATAGTGTTTAACTAATAGATACTGTCATACAACTTAAAATCCCATCATTTCAATTTTCGAATGTAAACGACCGTAGAAAAGTTCGAACAGATGTGACTTGCGCAATTAGTTTTTTCGTTCGTTTTAATGGACTACATATTGCTACCAAATTAGAAAACTCTGGAAAACGTAATGGACAAAAACACACAAGGGCCAAACGCATTTTAAAAAAAGCACTTTATGAAGTTATGACCACCCAAAATGGGTTACCTAATACTGTTGTAGATTTAAAAATGGGGGTAATGAAGCAGTCGCACGGGAGGAGCGAAAGAATTTAGACTTTAGATCAGAAATGGGAAACCTATTCATTACTACGGGCCGCACGAATTGTCGAATATTGCGGGCGGGCCGCAGTATATTCCCAATTTTATCATATAATCAAAAACACACCCAAGTACACATGTTTTTTTTTATTTCAATATGCAAATCCAATATTTGATTTTTATTTTAGTATGCACACCCAACATACTTGGGGCATCAAAATTTTGAAACGGTCACATTAAATGGACATGCGGGTCGCATGTGGCCCGCGAGCAGCAGTTTCCCAGCCCTGCTAAAAACAAAAAATTAATCAAATCATCCCCTCAGGGATAAAGACTGTCTATCGAAAATAATTCTGTTCCCAGCAAAGAAGCAGATACTAAGATCTTACAGAGTATATATTCAGAGTACATATATTACGCCTAAGAAGGAGGCATCATAAGCTCGTATTTCCAGTAGAATCAATTCAGTTATTGATCAAACAGAATTAATTGATACGACGGGATTAATTAATTAATTATCGATTTTTCGCCATAACCTCCTAACCACTAACACTAGAAGGCCAATCAAGGGCTCTAACGATGCGGATTTTCGCCTAGTTTATTTTCAAAGAAAATAATAAATTGCCCTTGAACTTTTATCTCAGGCCCCGATGACGTCATCCAAAATCCCTTGACTTGCTCCAATTGTTTCGTCCCACAAAACAATTCAAACCCAAAACTTCCCAATCGTTAAAAATCGAAACCGCAACGCTTTCCGCATCTTTGGGGGTGTGAACAGCTCTCTACCTCGTTTGGCTGGCGATTTATGGTCAGATATGTGCCAGCCAAAGTGGCCAAAATTTTGTTTCTCGGGACATAAAGTGTTCACAATATTATGAAACTGCTTGCATGAAAGATGTGTTGAACTGTACACCTGACTCAACTAAAAAGCTTTCTCTTTCTTTCACGGTATTGTGGCTCATCAAGAAAAAAATAAGTTCCACATCCACATTTATAACGTATTGAGCCATAACGCTGAAGTAAAACTGTGCAATCTTTAACAATTCGCTGAAGCTTTCAATAGTATTTCAAGTTGCAGAATATTTTGCCCACCTTTCATGTTCCATCATTTTACAATAAACTGCATCTGTTTGATGCTCTTTTTGCACGAACTTACACAACTTTTGGTATTGATCACACAGTTTAGCTTCACCAATAGCAACGTTTCCCTCCAGCATATCCTCACATGTTTCAACATTTTCCCATTTAGTTGTTTGCAAAGGAGCTTCCAGACAAAGTTTTTAACTTCAGCAAATAAAGTAATCCGTTTATCCAGACAGTGGTGTAGGAGGAAGGGGTGGCAAGCGCAACCCCAAAAGTTTTGATTTGGTAAAAATCCGGGGAAATCTGGAAAAAATCTGTGAAAACCTTCGCAAAATCCCTGAAAATCTGGGCAATCTCCTTGAAAATAGAAGCAAAAAGGGCACCCAACGTCTTTTTTTGAAGAAATGATGCCCAATACGGTCTTCATGAGAAAATATTCGCACAAAAGTGGTCCAAAATTTTTTCGGGCAAGTTTGGGGAAATTCAGGCAAAAATTTAATTTGCCTGCTCCGACACCTAAGTATCCAGATATGCAACTCAAGATTTGTACAACACAAATATTGCACATCTGACATGAACAAATCACAGTCACGATCTTTGCCTTCTCGTCTGAGTTTTCTTAATGCTGATTTAACTTGGTTTGATATGGACTGTACATCTGATTTATTGACTTAATAGTGTCGAGAAACGAAGCAACCACAATTGTTGATGCTTGTGACTTCTCAATATTCTGAATTTTCTCAGTAAAAACAGTCACAAATGATTGCAAATGTCTTAGAGTTCGCTCAGATAATTAAAAAAAAACATTTTCAGAACAACAGTTGGCTTGTCGATGGGCATGAACTATGACTGTAAAGCTGGGTACATTTGAAGCATCCTTGGCAAGCTAGGATGAAGTGAAAGCCACCTGTTTGGGCTGGGAGAAAGACATGTTTGGTACTCAATGTCAACAAAATCACAGTAGTCTATTCACTTCTCTGTGCGCACTGTGCAAATGCAAATACACGTAATCGGCTTCAAAATCACTTAGTCCTTTTCTCAAAAAGGGATGCTTCTGACGTAGTTCTTCATTAAACTGCGGCTTTCGCTTCGGCATTACTGATTAGCTATGAATCATCAGCAAAGCCTGTACAGTAGAATGGAGTCAGTAGTCCGCACTCTAATGCTGAAGTCATTGAGACGCTGAAAATGGATTTACCACTGCTAGGTAACGATTAATGGGACAGAATTCCCAACTTCCCAGTGGAAAAACTCAATGAGCTAAAACATCAATTAATTTGACAAGTAGCAGGCCCTCTGATAAATACGCTATGCCACCAGCTCTTATCTTTTTGCAGTTGAGTAGCGTTCCAAATGTAAATACAACATATTACAGCTATGTAAAGTAAGAAATGCAAAAAAGGACATTTTCACATTTTTGAATGTCCACGGCGGACAATTTACAAACAATGTACATTCCCTTTGGTCTTGATCTAATTTTTGCCACAAATAGGCCGATTTCACCATAAAATGATCATTTTGTGGAAGACAGCACCGTCTTTAATTTCCTGCGTTCCATTTTTTGTACTTGTTCGTCCTTGATAGCCTTGTCTTTCGCATTTTCTCAGTTAAAAGTTGTTTTTTTACCATTTTCTTACCTTTCTGCCAGCTAAAACTTGCCTTCGCATGAGAGACATACTAACGTTTACTCCTGGTCGGATTCAAAACCTTTTTGCAGATCGCTGCTCGTTTTTCATAGGGTCAGATTTACTCTTTGTCTAACGGTAAGCATGATACTTCGACAATTAAAAGCTCTTGTTTTGCTGCAAGCTTTCGAAAAAATCAGCCGACTGGGTTCTACTTTCATGACTTTGAGATGATTCGGATTTTCATAGGGTGACACAAAAAAAACGGTCATCACCAAAAACCGAATAACTTCCAAAATTTTATTTAGATTGACACAAAACTTCAGCTACATTAGGTCAAGCCCGTGTAGCAGACATCTTCAAAGTTTCAAGTCTGTACTACAAAAACTCTTTGTTTCACTGGCGCTCAAAAAATGTGCTCCAAATGAG
>JGI24158J21664_10004899_pt1 | contig 17362 bp, 15 predicted proteins | sample Ectturendosymbi3_FD_21664 | JGI IMG/M metagenome (IMG submission 21664)
TATACCTGGCTGTTGCTGCTAACGAAGCGTTTTTTTGTGATTGTTACCGTAACATGGGGCATTTTCTTTGTAGTGTAGAAAGGATAAAGCGTTTTGTGAAAGTCCATTTGCATTGTATCGTCAGCAATGTTCCCTTTAAGGTGCAAACAAGAAGCTATTTAAATGAAATGTGTATTTTGTTCGTATTTTGATAAGATTGTATATTTACTATATAATTCACAATTATATAAAACACAACTATTCACAAAATCATTGCTTAGAGGTGCTGCTTAGACCCTCGAACCTTATGTAAAGCTGTCTTCATACAAAAGCGGTCAAACGTTTCTTGGTGTCTCCTTACTGAGTTTTATCTTCATACCACCAGCGTATGGTAGAGTAGGCCTAAGTTGGTAGAGGTGATTTAAGGATTGTTTGCCATCAGCAAGTCCTCAGACAAACATTATCCTTTGTTACTTTATTTCTTTGGGAAGATTTTATCTGTGCTAAGCTGTTACAAAGTAATTAAAACTATTTCAAATAAAAAACGAAAACACTGAACAAAATTTTTGTATGTGCTTTCTGCATGTTTAATCTTGATCCTATCTTACACGAGAATATAATGCCCAAAAAATATAAAGTGATAAGATCACAATGGAAAGGGTCTGTTTAGAAGTTTTTACCTGCTTTTGCTTGTTTGTGAAAAATAAAACATTAAAAGATTGCATAATTATTCTGATAGGCAATCATAATTTCTGCTTGAACATGTGCGTTTGTGTCATTCTTTTTAGTTGATTTTAAAACTAATGATAAGTATGGTTAGTCTTTTTGAGTGGCTTACTAAAGCTACATAAGTCATAGTACCTGTTTTTGACATTTTGTTAGTCTTTTACAAAAGTTATGTGCGTATAATTTGATTATGTGGCCTATGTTATGGTTATGGTATTAAGTGGCAGACACATATTGCAATAATGGCAAGCAATTGCTTTCATACATATGGATTGCGATGGAATGAAACGACAACCCTTGCTTGTCATTCAAATTACCTCACCTTTATTTACTGGTATCATATGTATGTGCCCTCTGTTTCGTGGTTTGGATGTCTGCATGCTGTACTTTGTTTTCAGTGACATTTGCTACCCATAGTAATTCCGGTGGTTATGAGTGTTCTTCGAAAAGTGTTCTTTCTTCCAAGTTGCATAAAAATAAACTCAAATAAGATAACTTCTAAGTCAAACAGCAATTACTGTATTATGGTTATGCTGCCTCTAGTTACTGTGATGCAGAGTTGCCAGATACGGAATAACAAAAAGCTCTGCAATTTCTTCTGAAAAGGTCCAAATTTGAGACCCATACTTTTGGAAGAAGTTTAAAACAGGATCCAATTTTACTTACTGTCAAATAATTCAGTAATTCATTAAAGGTTACAACAAGTGAGCGTGATCAGTCAGCTGAGTGTGTTCAAGACTTAGTGCATGAAAATCGATCTCACCAAGCAGAACAGGAATAGAACACAGACTTACTATTACGTTTCTTCCAGAGTTAGATTAACATTAGTATCTACAGGAATCATCTTGTTGTGTAGTTAATGTGAAACGTTGCGACGCCGATAGGTTGAAATTGTGTTGCGACAGTTAAAGCTAAACTTAGGAGCAATTGGTCTCCATCAAGATGACGCAGTCGAATCAATCAGCAATTTTTTAAAAATGGACATCGATTTCACACATCTTCAATCCTGAAATCTGCAAGCAATGCTCACATGTGAAATTCTGAAGTGCTAAAGCAACGGCAGGAAGAGCAAGTAATCTCAAGATTAAAATGAATAAATCAAAACACAAGATGCGACAAGCAAAAAGTGGAAAATACGCCGTTCTCAAACAATTGTTTTCACTAAAACTGAAAAATTATCTGACGCCACAAAACCACAGGTACGAGCAACGCGGCGTTGACGCAACACAAAACCGTAGTGGAATGCGTGAATGGCGGTCTTGGAGGTCTATGGGTGGACAGACATGTTCTATAGAGGGTCTTCAAACGGCAAACGTTGGGACAAGAGCCGCAAAAATCGCTAAATAAAAAGCTACATGTTTGGTAAGAAAAAGAATTAAACAACTGGGCAAAGAGGAATGGGAAAAAATACCAATGAACATCGCAAAGAGAGACAAAAGATATTTCAGTGAAATGCCAAATATAAGAGGTTTGTGCGTTTAGTTTGTTAAGCCATTATCTTCGCATGTATCCTGAAAGTCAAAACTGGGTTGTTCTACAAAAGTAACAGTGTAAGAGTCAAAAATAGGTGGTTTGGGAGATGTCAGGGAGCGTTGCTTAGTGCCGCGATAAGGCCATTTGGTAGCTATCATCCCTCTTATTTGGTTCGTTCCAAGTACCTCGGTGCGCTGCGCATCACGTGGAAAATTTGCTTTGTGCATGGCCAACACACTGTTAATTGCATATGACGCAAGTCGCCACATAAATACCATAGCTTGCAGGTTTTGATTCTGCGGGGAAGTGTTGTTTTTTCCCTGGATATGTCAAATAATTGGGAACGTGGATTTGTTGTGTTTTCCATGGCAACCACAACATGCACAACGCTTGCAACGCCCTGATGAACCTTCAGTGTGTATTTTTGCCTTATTTAAAGCAATGTGCTGGCAATTGCTAAGTTTTTGTCCAGTTGTAATGGGCATTTTTTATGAAAACATTGCCTTCGTATGCCTGCAAACCTTTGAGCCACCTCAACTTCTGAACGGATTGAGCTAGAGAGTCACTGAAGGTATCACTGGGTCCGTAAGACAGTACTGCACATTTTGAGATACGTCGCGCCCACCTGTGACGTCATTTTCGGTAAAAAAAACGTTTTTCGCTTAGGGTACGAAAACCAGCTGCGTCCATTCAAACAGCCATACAGCTCAAACCAAACACGTTGGAAACAAACTTTCTACATTTAAATTGTTTGTAAAGACCTTACCTTTGCAATGTTGATCCAAAAAGTTGACAATTCTTTTGGTGGGGGTTCCAAGGGGGCAAAAACCACGGATTTCGGAGGTAGTTTGAGGTTCAAGCCACTTTTCTGCCAGCCAGCCAGCACCCAACCCCAACAAACTTGCAGAAAAGGTGTATTTGGGTGNTTTACAACATCCCACCAAATTTCAATCCAAAATATTGACAGGAAATCTTATTTGTAAAAAAATCAAAATGTCCACTAGGTGNCTGAGCAATTTTTCAGGGTCTAGTTTTGGCCATAACTCCCCAACCCTTAGGCTAGCAGGCTAATCAAGGCCTCTAAAGCTTCAGAATAGTTCCTAAAACATTTTAAGCCACTCAGCAAGTCACTAACCTCTGTAGTTTGTTCTCTGGACTCCAAAACGTGACCTAGAAGTCAAATTTCCTAACCTAAACTTTTGAACCCCTAATTTTCCACCCAAAAACGGCCCGATCCGACGTTTTTGAGTATTCCGGCGGTCTGCGAAGCGCAAAAACCGGAACGGAAGGGCTAAATGGGATGTTGGAACGTGTTTTTGGATTTTCTCTGAATTTGTCAAAAATTTAACACGGCAAATGCACAAACATGGATTTTTCTCAAAAATGTCAAATGTAAAGGTATGTTCTTGTCATTCTCATTCGATTTCCTGCTGTCTCGTGGATCCAGGTATGTTTTCACTGGCTCTCTAGCCCGATCCGTTCAGGAGGTATGGCTGATCAAAAGCTTGCTGGCCACTGCAGTGGCCGGCTCAGGCGTTAAAGGGTTTTAACTTTCTTCTTTGATAGAGTTAGCAGATGGGGAAATGATGTAGCTCAAGCCTATGGGCCACTTTTCTTGTCACATTGTGGAGGGAGCTGTCTATCTTTCAATTGTGATGCCACTGCTATCACGTTGTTTGTCGTGTTCAGGGAAAGTTAAAGCGGACCGTTTTTTCTTTTAAGTCGGATTAGGCTGGTGAGATAATCTTCTTTCCTTTGGTTGGTCGCCTAAATCGTATTGCCTCTCCGAATGAGGTTGACTCAAATGTCGCTTTTGTGTGGTGTGATTTACCGTTAGTGAACTGTCTTGCTTCCGCTGTGGGCTTTCAGAAAGTCTTCAGTGACAAAACCAAATCATTTGCGAGCGCTACGCAATGATTAATGTCGAGGAATTTCACTTCGCCTGTCTGGTCAGCTGTGCAGGCTTGGCGAAACGTTAGTATCAAGCCACCGTTGGCAAATGCTAAGGTTAGCGCCTGTCAAATGTGTCCGTTAGACGTTTCTGATGCGGTTAACCAAATTGTGCCATCGATGAATCTACGGAAAAGTTCTGATGCAGCTCACCAGCAATCGGCAGTAGGATGTAATGTACAGTAATGCTTGCTAATGATACATAGTTATTATCACCGGTTATATTTCCTTTTTTGGGTGTATAATTGGTTGCCATACTGAGTGACAACGTTGCTGCTAGAGTTATGGATATAGAAAAAACTGACCTCGAAGCTTGCAGTCCATTACGGTCATTTAAAATCACCGCCAACATTCATTCATAGTATAGTAATTTAATGTCATTGCAGTCATGTTTTTTTAAGGTTTGATCTTGTTGACCGCAAAGACATTTTCAGACACCGCAACTATTTTGTCTGAGTACCGAGATAATTGTCAAGCAAGATTTTAGTGTATTTTGACGGTGGTAGCAAAGCAAGTTTCTCCTGTATTTTGAGAGGACGTTGGAAAAACTTGAGAAGACCGTTTCGGTCCCTGAAAACGCTTTAAAAAACACTGATTGCAAGAAATTTTGATAGAGAGAGTTGATTCATGGGTATTCTGTGACCTAAATTCTAAGAACCAAGAGAAGCAATGCAATTCGTAATGAGCGAAAGCACAAAAATAACTAAAATACGAAAGCGAGAAAGCACTGTCACTGGCTCCTTTGCATCAGGTTCAAAAAAATGCAATCTCATCTAAGTCCCAGGCGAAAATTTTGGGGGCATTATATTTGAGATTCGGGTAGGAAAATTGTTTTACATGATAAGTATTCAAGTTTTCCCAGCAAGTTACTCTGTTGAAATCAGGTATAGAGACGTACAGAATCACAAAAAACGTGATGAAAAAAATCCGTGAATAGGTTTATAACCGACATAAAAGAAGCGGTGTGCACATAACAACAAAATCACATGTGTTTTGCTTTTGACCATTAGCATCACCAGTGTAGTAATGTATCTCTTGGAAGTATCATACTAGTTGCTTGCTTAGTTATACACGATATAGAAAAATGCGGTTACATTTACAATTTATTGAAAAACCAAGCACTGTGACGTGAGGGTACGCATTAACTACGTTAGTTGTTCATAGTAGCCAGCAGTCTGATGCGTGGTCAAGGATGGAGTGGGATACAAAGAATGATAAAATGGTGTCATTTTTTCTGCCAAACTCAGTAACATGGCACATCACCTGATCCAATTACCCCGTTTCAACAAAATGAAAAACTCAGCTTCGGATAGAAAGTCCCTGCTTTCAGTAGATGTCAAAAAGAACATGTGCCAAGCCACTAACATTGGTTTCCAATGTAGGTAGTGTGATCCCCTGATTGTCTACGAAAGAAAGTGAACCGGGGGTCAGCGAGTGGTGGTGGAGCGTCAAGAGTTGGTTTCGATCTTGAGATGTGTCTCGAGACCCATTTGTCTCAATTGCAGTCTTTCACAGGTCTGGTCTGGGCATCGAACATTTTTTCGCGAGACTCTTGTCTTAGTTTAATGACATGGCTTGGTTAAACTTCAGCGGTTTTAATCTGTTCACTGTTTTTCTTACCCGATGGTAAGAAACACCGAACATTGGCCAATAGATGAAACTCGACGAAAAGGACGCTTAGAAGTGTAGATGACTTTTTTGATAAATTCAAGAAAAAACCTGGAGAAGCTAACAAATTTTCTGGTCTTCGGTCTTGGTCTCAAACATCCAAACTCCGGTCCCAGCTTTTACGACACCGTCTCGGTTTTGCTCACGAAGTGTAAACCAAGTCGCGATTTCGAAGCTTATGGTCTCCACCACATCTTTCCGCGAGTTACAACCTCCTCTTGCATGATGCCTAATGGTCAGTAGAATGTTGGTATCGTGTAAGGTAGCAATATGAAAGACAAGGATGATCTGAGTTTGCTGATTCTGAATATGAAACGCAAATTTCTCCATGGCGTCACGTTTTCGAGATATTGCATTTTCTATACAATTTGCCGGTCGTGGTCTCGCGAGAAGAAATTAACGCACTCAATGCTCAGCAGGTAGGAAAAGAAAACCACTGCACTATAGTATTATTTTGCCAGTGTTTTGAGATCATGATATTAACGCTGCCGACCTGATATTTTGTAAAATTTTAATCCTTAATTTTTTTGTGTTGTTATATGAACATCTAGGGAAAAATAGAAATAGGCCTAAATTGGTTAAATAGAGCAAGAATAGACTGCGAAATATCGTCTCTAAACTTTGCTCTACATCTTAGTTGCCAAAGAGTTTCAATAACTACGACTTTGATAAAATTTAATTAATTAGATCACTATATTATAACTCCTTAATAACATGTAGCTCCACTTTGTTGAAACATTTATATGTTTGAGCTTTCAAATAAATTTGAGGTGGTTACCTGCTCATGATTTTGTTATCCAGTAAATTTTTATTACAAGCCCTGATGCGAATGTACGTCAGAATTTTGCTTCATTTGCGTTTTCGAAATTCTTCGTTTACATTTTCTCCTGGAATGGTAGTGATTTTATCGAATCGACTGAAATAAATCTCGGACAAAAATAATTGTTGAGAGTAAGTACTGGCACAAGCAGAGCATTCTGGTGCGTTTATCTTGCGTTCTGACGAAAGTGTCGTAAAATATTTGAGCTGAGTGTGATAGCAACACGCTGATAGCACTGAAAAAGCATCACTGATAGTAGTTTGTTGCTGCTTTGTTGCATCCTGGTGATGCGATTCAGATTCTACTATCGATCACCAAAACAAGTTAGGAGAGCGTGAACACACCATTTTATTAGTCTTGCAGCGCAACAATTCTTAGCGCTTCAAATGTTCTCGTTTTTTTGCGATAGACTTTAGCTGAGCAGACGCAGGACGATTGCTACAGACGATCCAGGAATAATTACTGAGAGCTTCATCTTATTTTGTGCTTTGTTTCCGTAAGAGTTAGGATATTCTCTGCAGTTTTCCAGATCAGGAGCTCCCGTAAAAATCAACGGATAGTACGAAGGCAGCACAAGCTTATTATAAAAAGCAGTGCTTAAAACTGGGGAGGGGGACAATACATCTCGTGTGTCCCATTTGAGTTGATGTCGATAATGAGAAAAGGCGACCAGAATCTAATGGTTTGTATGTTAAAATTTTGGTTTGTCGCTTTCGTTAGCCAACATCATTTTTATGCAAGGTTTATTGACATGCAGTTGTCATTGGCCGAATGTAGGTACAATTCGACGAATAAATACATATTTTCGAAAAATTTTTAAACTGTTAACCACGAAATAACTTAGTCTCTTTAGTTGTTGAGAAAACTGTCTGTCATACCTCTTTTAACTATTTGTGTTCTTTGGCATTCAATGTTGGAGTCATCATTTCAAACTCAGCCGGTACGGAATCCCGTGTTAAAATCAAATTACACGAAAGATCTGTCTGCAGGATTAGTAGCAGCTTTTTCCCAAGATCATCTATCCTTATGCTATCATTTGCAAATGTTTGTTTGCGGCCAGTGTTCATATCTGACTCCTTGCGGATTCAGAAACCTTTGCACACTTAGCTTAGCCGGGGTTCTTTTTCCGAAAAAGTGGTAAGTGGCGATCTCAAGTTCAAAAGTTTTATGTAGGTATGGCGAGCGGACTATCTGTATAGTGACTGATGAATCAGAAAATTCGTGAGATGAAATCGCAATCGCAACCCACCATTACGCAAAGACATCAGTAGACATGCACGAGTCAGAGTCGCATCGCGTCGTATGTCATTTGTTGATATTTTTAGAGTTTAATGGTTATCGACTTCCACAAACCAGTGTACGAGATGACCCTTAAATTAGAAAAGTTTGAAAACTGAACAATAGTTCTGCCACCTTGATGTCTTTTGAGGTTGCATTGCTTTCAAAAAGGTGGAAGGCAATTTTCCTCATTTTTTTAATTTCCCTGAAAAATCTGTACACTATTTGTGTGACCAAACAACAGCACTGCTTTCAATCTCAAAAGGAAACGCAGGAATTTTTCCATGCTATACAAACGGTACATAAAACTCTGGGCCCATTACACTCAGAAAAATAGATTTGGATAAATTTAGAGAACGGTCCAAGCTAATTACTAGAATTTCTGCCTAATCGTGCAAGAACTTTCAATGGATGGGCTTTAACTCTCAGATAAAAGGAGAACACCTATTAGTATTATCATCAAAACCTAAAAAGTTTCGTCTGATTTTTTGCCACGACTGTTGATTTTGTGTAGCGCAAAATGTCATCGGATGCAGAAATGACGGCGTACAACACATGACTATTTTTTTAGGCAATGCGGGAGAGGAAATGCTTCAGCGTAAGGCTTGCTATTACAGTCAAAGAGTAGACCATATTTTAAATAACGTATTTTTAGAATTTCGTCAATCTGACCCATTTTGGTTTTGCCACGCATCAGGCGTGGTGGCGGCATGTGAGGGCATTTCCTTCATTACGGCTCGGCCATATATGAAAGTTTGCGAAGACTTGTTTTTCTTCCTTGACAACAGCTTGTTTGTTTGTTAATGTGTAGGGCGCGCCTTGATGCTTGTTTTGCAGCCGTGGTTGTTTTCGTTTTTACTAACGGGCAGGAAGTTGGCGCCGACAACTGCGTCGGCGCTTGAATTGAGCTGTTATCGTTGGACCGTTCACAGACGCTTGCCTGGTGACAACGCACTTCTCTTCCTACAGTCCTGCTACAATTATTGCGTTGCACCACGCCACGCGCGTCAACGCGCTAAAACCCTTGCCGTGCGAAAGCAAATAAGGCACCGCGACAGTTTTTATCTTAAATGAGGTCGTTCAGCCATGGATAAATTTTAAAACACATCAGGCTCGACGTGTTTTTCTTGTGGTTTTCGTATCCTTTGTAACACCTCAACCGGTTTTGTTACATTGTTCTATACATCATACAGAGGTCATTGTTACGAAACTTACTTGTAAGCACAATGTTGTGTGTCACTGGAGAGTGCCGGGATGTATCCGGCAGAAAAAATACCAGTTCGTTGTTTAGATCCAAGTCTGCTGTGTACACTGAAGTTGAACAGTCGCAAGAAATACCGAATGCGAGTAGCAACGGATCAGTTTCCTGCAACGAGTTACTGTGTCAGAAAGCAAGCCTGTCAAACTCGTTGTCTAGGCTGACCACCGACAGCCCTAATTTTCACAGAACCTGGAGTGGCAGTTCATTGCACCCCGAGGGCTTGCTGGAAAACGGGACCGCACCGAAGGCAAACCAGGCCACCAACAAAGTGTGTCACTGCTGTCAAACGCTTGCTGCGAGTGGATATTCATCGGAATGTGCTGGAACTAAGTGCAGCGATTCGAAACTGAGGAAGTTGGCAGCACCTTTAGGATGGCAAAGGCTCCGTCGACTTTCAAAGCCATTGGGTAAGAATTCAAAAAGGTTTGATTCCAGCTGTACAGACTATAATTCGAATCATAGTCCAGCAAAAGAACTGGTAGAAAAAGGCCAGATCCACCGTCCTGAGATCGTGGAGCAAGACCAGAGTAAAGGTCTGGATATAATGAGCCAAAGCATTCCGAATGTCAACAGAGACAAGAGGCAACGAATGAAGGTCGACCGCATTGAGGGCAATTTAACGAACGGAGCCCGTGAAGTGTACGACAAGCAGTTCCAGTATTGCGCGCCCATAAAGCCTCACCACAGAATGTCCAGACTGATACACGTCGACGGCGTGAGCTACAAAGTAACGATGGGTAGGCCGTGTTTTGTTTTGCTTTAAATGGCTAACAACTTGTCGCCAAGGCCGTCTAATACTGGTATGTAACATTTCGAGCCTTGACACTGTTTCGCACGATTGTTTGTGTTTTTCTTATCAGTAGCGATTTTGCATTTGGTTGTTTGTAGATAAAATGAGGGTAAATGCTGTTCAGCGAAAAGCGCAAGGTACTTCTACAACCGGTAAATATTTTATTCTGCTCATCATTTTCTACTTTGGCAAATTCCTTGAAGTTCGTAAGCAACTTTAGTGATGTTCGCATAGCTTTCAGATAACAGTTGAGGAGTGTGCTTGTGACTTTACGAAACATCGCCAAAATATGGCCGAGGAAGTAAAATACTTCCTACTAATAAGGTTGGTGAAGTAGAGTATTTTACAATACAATCATGTGCGAATCTTCTCTTCGACTGGATCGTGAATGAATCATCAGATGACAAAATTTTCATGGAATTTTGTGAGGCGATTTTTCTCACAGTGGCAATGACTGATTTTCCATGGACAAACAATGCCCCAAGACTTTTTGTGAACAGCTGGAGCTTGTGTGACGCTCTACAAATAAAAATTTCTTAGGCATGAAATTACTTTTTGCTTCATAAGCTTCAATATCTATTAAAACTTGCTGCGTACGTGAACCTATTTATTGGACTACAAATTATTATTGGCAGTGGTGATGATCATGATTGATCGCACTAACTACTGCATTGCCGTATCATTCTGTTAAAAAAAAACAGTTTCAGCTGGTTTTGCGAATGGCAAAAAATTGCGGATTTATACTTTTTCTGAAGACTGTCTGTGGTGATTAAACAAAGTAAGCGAGTTAAATTCTAGACCAATTGGTAAAATAAGTTATCCGAACAGCTTTTCCAGAGGTGCTCACCAACGTGTGCAGGTAGGCAATACTACTACTAGCACCAAAAACTTCTGTCATCTAACTCGTCAGGAGCCTGAATACTATGTGTGGCCGAGAGTGAATGGTCTGGTCTTGTCACCAGTTGGGGCACCCGGGCTGCAAGAGGCGTGATTTTCGATAAAAAAAGCGCGAAGCTTTGGAGGCTGAATCAAAATCGTCTGCAGATGTTCGTGGTTGTGGGGAACTTTAGGCAATCCGACGCAAAATTGCATTCGGTGAACTTCTAACCACTTATCAGATGAGAATGCCATTTTTTAAGCCTTAGACAGAAGCACTTGTTAAAAGTTGTTTGTAGTTGCTTCTACTTTTAAACTATTTGCGAACAAGGTATATATTTCCCTTTGATAGAAATAGAAATGAAAACATTGAGGATATTAGCGTTGTCATGCATCTTGCTGCCATCGAAATATTATTTTGAAATAGATTTGGGACTCCTGCTAGTTATCAGACGTGTGCGACTCCCGTAAAAATTTAACTTGAACACACTTATACCATATGTCGCGAGAAATGTTTTCTTTGCATTTCTATTTTTTAGGACTGTATAGACCAGTTGTTCTCAAACTTTTCGCTGAAGGGAGACAAATCCCAGACCTACGATTTTGTCAGAGAGCTGACACGTTTTGTTTTATAGCGGAACGAAGTCTGTTACACAAAATATTAAAGGTTTTCTCGAAAGAGCGCTGAGGGCCGCACAAAGGGTGCTTGGGAGCTGCATGTGGCTCTCAGAACTACGGTTGAGAACAACTGGTATAGACTGTTTGTGGAGATAAATATTTTTTTCTTTAATTTGTTTTCCGATAATTTCTGCTATTTTATTCTTTTTGTGGTTGAAGTGTAGAAACTTTGGATTTATGCTATGTGCAGTGTCGTGAATAAAGTCTTCTAGCCTATATATATGCAAGTTTTGCGACCTGCCTTCCCAGCTGCTCATAATGATTTGACTTGTAACGAAACACAAAGTTCAAGAGCTTCACATTTTTGTCAATCCAGTCTCACGCAAAGTGCAAATGTTGCGATTGCAAAATAGATCTGTTTCTATTTCTGTCGCATGGTAGATCGCATATGCGAAGGTCATGAAAATTTAGAGCATAGTGAAAACCTTACGCGAACCAATTTAATTTGCGACCTCTGCAAGTAAAATGGTTAAGAAACGGTAAGTGAAAGAAAAATCTGCAATTTTTATCGTTGATTTTACTTGTGCTGTAAAATGGGTTGCTTCGCTCATCGACGATTTCGCCAACGAAACAAAGCATTTTGATGTTTGGGGAGCGATAAACAGAAAGGAGTTCGCAACTGTGTATACGTTTAGCTTCGAATGAATTTATCGATAGTTCGGACTTAGCTGCTGTGAAAACTGGCTGGCAGCTAAAATTTTCAGCAAATAACGTCACGAACAATGATGCGGACTGATTATGACGCAGTTTAAGATGACTACTGTCAATGTCAAACCGCCCGAGGACATTTTTGGAATATTTCTGTGTAGAACTGAGACAAACAGTTGGTAATTAAAATGCATTTGCTCTTAGTAATTTACCTCTGTGTTGGTGTTGTTCCATCTCAAACAGCAGCGTAGAGATTCTATGAAAACTATTCAGCTAACGTGTGTTTAAAACTTCTTTCAGTAAACGCGCATGCCTGCGGTGTTCTTGCGAAACCAAACGGTATAGTGGTTCTTGTTCTGTGACGTATTTCAGCTCATTGTTGCCCTTGGTGAATATGAGTTTGACACCCTTTGTCTGTATCACTCACTAAAAGCTCTGGCCGTTTGCAAAAGTACCCATATATTGATGCACCAAGCGATGTGGCGGTGGCAAATGACGCTCGTTTGTTACCCTGTATGCAACGTGTTAAGTTTATTGCCAGCACTAGCGAAACAAGCTCGAAATTAAACTGGAGAGCTGCAGCCACTCTTTGAACTGAGAAGCTGCAGTCGCCCGCAAAAGCAGAACCCTGATTCATTGAATCTTGCTCAGGATGACATTACTTTTCGGAACGTGCGACGTGATTTCGTTTGAAATTATTGGTTTTTGCGTTGCTGCTTCTAACAAAACTCTGCTGCTTCGAAACATTCTATGCTTGCCTGAGCCTGAACTTTTAATGTATGATGTTCTGCGGTCCTTGTCGCGATCCAACGGCGCATGTTGGCTTTTGTTGCTCGGCTGTGCAGTAGCGCAGACTTTTTAAAACGTTGTGCAGTTGTTCCCACTTGCTGCTTAGTGGCTGGGTTTGACTTCGCTTCATGACATTACCTCGAGACTGAGTTTGCATGTCACGCACCCTACTGTGTTGCTCTCTTCCACGCGTGTGTAAAAATAATGAGATAACAATAGCTGCAAACCTCAACAAATTAGGCAGGCGAAACAAGTCATTGCAATTGATTCTGCTAAACGTTAGGCACTGGAAACAAACCAACCCATCAGCATTTGGTGTCACGTTCTCCCCACGATGCTTGTAAGCAGATAATGTCATGGATCTCCACCCCTACCCCCAGTCACTTTCAAGGTTTCAAAATGTTCGCAAAATATTGAATGAACCGTGTTACATCCTTGCGTTTCGTATTACTGACATACAGTAATATACGACCAAGTCCCACGAAGATACGCATGATTTAGGGCAGGGGTTCCCAACCTTTCTCTGACCATGTACCCATTCAGCATTTCGACAGATGAGGAAATACCCCTAAAATTTTTTTTGACAGAAAGGCTGAGCAAAATAACAAAAATCCGCTGAACTTTTAATAGAACTTTTACATTTTTAGAATTATAAAGGTAGCGTCGTTGCGGCTGTACAATAAATGTACCCCTTCGGATAGTCAAATGTGCCCAGGTTGGGAACCTCTGATTTAGAGTATAGTGGTGCATGCATAGCCTCATTGAACTGTGTTTGCTTATGATTCGTCCTTCGTGTCAAATTGCAATGAAAGGCGTGAAGATTTGTTTCAAGTCGGTACACGATAGACTGTTCATTGTACTCTTCGCACAAAGTCATCAAAGCTGCGTAACGCTCCATGCGTCCTAGTTCGCAGTCAGAACAATATTCCTTCAGATCAAATCGTAGTTCTGACGACTTCGAAACTGCTTCAGTTTGACTCCTATGCAGGCTAAAGGTGGTGGCGTCAGTCCGGAGAATCCTTGATTACCACCCGAAAAGGGAGAAACTGTATACACGTGGTCCTAACTTATCACTGGTTGTTGTTGAATTTCGGCAGTTTTGTCTCCAACCTTTCGGTGCGATTAATATTTATCCAGTTAACAGAATCATGTTTCATGTTAATAACCGTTGAACAATTGGGCGTATTAATCTAGTTTTTGCGAGCTTTTAGTCTTATCATTGGCGTTTGCAGCAACGTGCTGCTGTCCCGAGTTACGTGGGGAGGGCGAGGATGTGCAGTTCAAGGTTCGTATCAGGAAATCTCTTCTGCGATACGGAATAGTCGTGAAATATTTTAGGATTTCCGTTGCGCTTTGTAAAAGAAGAATGCGAGAAATTTGAGACCTGTGTTGGGAATTCGATATTGTACGTACGATCGACCGTTATTATCGATTGAAACTGAATTTTTGAAAATTCATTTAAATGTGATATTTTAGTTAGTGTCAGGCATTGCCAAGAGTAGCAATTTTTTGCTTTGATAAAACAGAAGTCGTCATCCTTAGGCGCACTTATTGCTTGCAGAGAGACCTAGATTAGCTTCGAAAACATAAATGCGTCGTGGGCGTTGGAGCAGGTCACGTGCCTTGCTACAACATTAAAATTCAATCTTGAACCGTAATAAGAGTTCGAATTAAACGCGTCGGACGCACGTCATCGAGAATTAATAATGGCCAAGAAAAACATATCTGGCACGATGTTCAAATATATTTGTTTTGGATGTCCGTGTGGCGAAAGCCGTCGTTAAACTTGCTGCTCGCGTCGGTAGGCATGACTACGGTGCTTGCGGCAAAAAGCGACCATTTTCGTAGTTGCTTCACTTGCTATACCGTTGTCATGTTGCCATAACGACATGAGTGTCATACCGTCGCCATGTCGATAGCAAAGTTTTGCTACGGCCAAATAAAATCTGATGTACAACTCACCCTGCAAAGAAGCGACGGCCTAATGCGACCTTTCCGTGAGGTCTCTCTCGATACGCATCTTAAAATTAGTCTTTTATGACCGAGTGAAAACTTGCCACTTCGCGCCTGTCGAGGTCCCGAGTCTGGCTGCGTGGAACCGACACGCTTGAATAGATTGTAAACAACGTTGACTTTCGTGCAGCCTTGGAAATGCAGGGTTCTTACCGCGAGACCGTTTTAACGGACATGAGAAAACAATTTACTGATATTTTGTTCGGCTTACTGCGCGAAGCTCGGGATGTCGAGTTGTTTTTTTTTTTTATTTGCACCAAAATATATGACACTTTAACGAAAGCAGTGTGCTTACTGCATGTGGAACCTGGCGGGATTAATTTAATTCCAGTGTTTTTTGATGCTGTCAAATGACGGTTTAACTAGACCTTGTACTAAAGAACCGCACTTGAACATATGAGCAGTACGACTGCATCCAATCCACTGCAGTCAACCGCACACTCAATTGTGTGGTCGGACAAATGCTCCACGTAAGAAGTCATCATCTTATTGTCTGTTCATCGCAAAACATTAGAGTTAGACGTAGAACAAGTGATTTTACAACTGCTGGCAACGAGGTGTGCCGAGCTTATGGGCCATTGGACTAACTGTGTTATCCCAACCGCGCTGTACGATGTCTCACCTGACGAAGACTTGCTTGCACCCCACTGCGCCGACGTTTCGTCAAGAACAAACGACCCAGGCCATTTTCCGTACATAGCAAATCCGATTTTCTTGCCATGCTGCTGATGGTTTCTCGTTTCAGTTGACGCTTAACAAGTCTTGTCACGAATAAAAATTTTCCTCCAAGTGGCGCACACAGAAACATATCAACGCTTAACACGCTGGCATCTGCTTGTTTCGAGTCAGCATAGCGAAAAACGCGTCTTTGCAAACGCTTACAGCATTTCTATGTTTTTTTTCACTGACCTTGTAGTGAGCCCAGTCAAAATCGGCGTTAAGTTTGAAGTCGTTGGTATCCGCTCATCTTTCGACATTTTGCGAAAGGTGGCGTCTTATCGTTTCCGCGTTGATCGTGCTGCGGTTTTGGTTTTGGTGCAAGAAATAGTTTCAATGGCCCTTTTATTTTCTTGTGCTGCTGAGTGCATGTAATAACATACTCTGTGCTAAGGAAAGAAAGGCAGCATATAATTTTGTTCAAAGCAACTTCGCTCGCAATATTTCCTCTGTAAAGATGGTCTCTGCCTTTTTTGTGATTGTGTTCGCGTCCTCCAAACGAAATCTAAGATTGCTTTAAAAACCGGTTTTTACAGTGAGCTCTGATTTACTGTCTTGCGCATTTTGTCAGTTTTGCCAAGTAGAAACTACTTACGCTCTGCAAATTCTAGATTAGCAGTAATTATGCTAGTGAAATGTCAAAATCAAAACAACAGAAATTGACGCTTACTCAAAATAATGTATTTCATACAGCGTACCCGAGAGATTTGGGCTCAAACATTTTCCCCCGGTTTACGAAATTTAATCGTTTTAGGAGGGACAAGTCGCCAACTTCTCCACCAATAACAGACAGCATGGAGTAAGCACTGGCAATCCAAAAAGAGAACTTTATCGATTGCATAGTTTTACAATAGGAAAAATTTTGTAGGAAACAAAAGCACGTTTTTGGTTACACAGTTATTTCTTGCTGAAAACAACCTTTCGTGTACTAACATGCTATGTCTGCGAAATGGGAGCAAATGTTGGATGCGTTTTTTTTATGTTTCTCTGCTCGGTTTTACGCCCCATATTTCAGGTTGCTTTTGAGCTCATTCTCCCCATTCAAAATTCAAAAAACAAAGTCTTCAAAGGTGGCTTCACGCAAATTTCATCTGCATAGCGGCATAGCGCGTGAGTTCATCAGGAGAAAGTAGTTATGTCATGAATAAAATAATATACGAAAAACAACAACGTAACAGTAACAACGAATGATTTAAATGAAATCAAACAGTTGTTTTACGAAACGTCAATTATTATTTCTTCTAATAATTGCTGCTTTAGTTGTTGTTTCTTGTACAAATTAGCAAGACTAGTTCCACTCTTTTCGAAGAATAATCTGCATTTTTCAGATTTTGAATAAATTTGTTTGCCTGCGCAGAGCCAACGGCTTGACAATTTTTAAGCTGCCCTCATGAGACAATTTGTTGTAATTTTTTGTTATTCGTCAAGGCATATATTGTGTTTGGACAGTTAGAATTGTCTGTCATATGTGGGCACACGCTGGAGGAATGTTTGACAGAAACTAAAGTTCGTAAGTACTGGTTCCTTTTGACACAGAACCACTATCGCGCGAAATCTCTTCACATTGTCTTTGTATTGGTTGCATTAGAACAGGGGCTCTTAAACTTTATGAGAATCCAGCCCCCCGATTGTACAATATATATATATCTATATATATATATATATATATATATATATATACACATATATTATAGGC
>JGI24158J21664_10004900_pt1 | contig 17362 bp, 13 predicted proteins | sample Ectturendosymbi3_FD_21664 | JGI IMG/M metagenome (IMG submission 21664)
CTAGCGGTTGGGCCTTAGGCCAGGCAACATGAGCCAAAATGACCCCAAAACTACTTCACTTATGACGTCAGTCACAAAAAATCCGTACGCCCCAACCAAAAATTTATTTTCGAGTGCAATCTACTAGACTGGCCGATCCGTTTGAACCCTTGAACAGTTCTGTAGCGCAATCAGCGGAGGAGCTAAGGCGTTGGTAAGGCAACCGAAAACTGCTGTTTTTTTAGGCCGAAATCGAAGTACGAATGGCTCTCAAAGTGTTAATTGCATACCGATTATTTGCATAAATTGGTTATTCGCATAGAGATGTACCATACATTTGCAAATTTACAACGCTTAATTGCATAGTTAACTTTGAAGGAGTGTAAAGTGCACTGCTCAGTGTGAAAACCAGTGGTGCAATTAATCGGATTAAGCAACCATTGCCAAAACGACTCCCTTCACCTATGTGCCAAAATCAACACGCGCATTCAACTGCCAGGCTTCACCACATTGTGTACAGGGCTGTCTGGTTGTGTATTTTCGCTACGGGTGCAAAGTTTGTCCCCAAAGCAGCACTTCAAAGTTTATTTTATGGCATTAGATAAGAACCTGATGCATGCAACTATGCTTAACTCCTTTGCACAAAATGTGTTAAATTCTTCACAGAACAAATTTAAAAGTGGTGCACCTGTAGGCTACTGTACATCAACTTGGAAATTTTGTTTCATTTGATGCCTGCTACTTTTCTGAAGCACTGCACACAGTACACTTCACAGTTTAAAATGTGGAATTCTAGCGGAAACTAACAGTTGTTAAATGGGGAATTATGCTGTGTCTAACAGTTTAAAATGCGGAATTATGCCGTGCATTCCACCGCAGACAATGCACTGTTTTAACTTTGTTACTTGTTTGGCTTCACTCATGCCGTTTTTGCACATCAATAAGATTCATTTGGTGAATGCCCCAACCGAATGATGCATAACAAACGTCATTGGGATTGTAAAATCTTCATGACGCCACAGGCTGTCAAATCAGTTCACACTTATGCACCCAGGTTAATTCAAGCAGTTCGCACAAAAACAGCTGGATTGCACGTGGCTTTGCGCGGGAATTTCTCTGGTCCGGTAAGCGCTACCAACCCGGTCAAAAGCTCTCGGCAAGTCTTGTGGCTTGCACTCGAAAAAAATGTTTTGGTTGGGGTTGTGGATTTTTTGTGAGTGATGTCATAAGTACAAGACTTTTAGGCCGCCTTGGCCCAAACCGCTGGTAGTATTTTGCTGAAGTTGGTAGTATTTCGCTGAAGTTTTTATTGGAAGCTAGGCTACAATCCGAGTCTTTTGTTACTTTGGATGACCTGCTGGGGTTTTGGGTTCAAAAGTTATGATCTAAAGTAATACAAATATTTGACTAATTAGATAATTAATTTCTTTATTTTACATCACAGCTTTTGAATCAGAAATGCTAGAAAGTTGATCAAAGGTTCAAAAGACTCGGATTTGAGCCTAGTTTCCAATGAAAACTTCAGCGAAATACTTCGGCCTAGCGGTTGGGACCTAGGCCAGGTAACACGAGCCAAAATGGCTCAAAAACTACTTATGACGTCACTCACAAAAAATCCACAACCGCCAACAAAAAATATTTTTTTCAAGTGCAGACTAGACTGGCCTATCTGTTTGAGCCCTTGAACAGCTCTGTAGCGCAATCGGCGGAGGAGCTATGGCGTTGATAAGGCAACCAAAAACTGCTGTTTTCAGGCCAAAATCTAGGAACGAATGTATCGTATGCCGGATTTCAGTTTTTTTTGTGGGTGACATCATCAGTGGAGTTGCTTTAGGCCTTTTTGGGCCACTTCATCTGGCCCTAGGCCCAAACTGCTAGATGGTATTACTTCGCACAAGTTTTTCTTGGAAACTAAGCTAAAATCCGAGTCTTTTGATACTTCGATCGACTTGCTGGAGTTTCTGGTTCAAAAGTCATGATTTAAAAAATAAACAAAGCAATTAATCCCATAATTAGATAATTCCTTTGTTTATTTTAGATCATAGCTGTTGAACCTGAAACATTAGAAAGTTTATCAAAGGCTCAAAAGACGTGGATTCTAGCCTTGTTTCCAATGAAAATATCAGCAAAATACTTCCGTCTAGCGGTTTGACCCAGGTCAGGTACCAGCAGTCAAACATGGCCAAAAACCTACCTTACTTATGACGTCACTCACAAAAGAAATGAAACCCAAAACAATTTTTTTTCATTATAGATTTGAAGATTTGCTGAGTCTTTTGAGGGTTTCAACAGCTCTCTAGTGCAATCGGCTGAGGAGCTATGAGGTTGGTAAGTCAAACAAAATATCCCTGTTTTTTCCCCGATTTCCAAGTACGATATATTCGTAGACCAGCAGCCAGTGTGTTAAAAACCTTGGCGAGCCTTTAGAAAACCAGTTTTTTTCACCATCGTCTTCTGGTGTTGGGACAACTCAGTCCAATTCCCTGCTTGTGCACAGCTTTGGGTGTTTGCTTGAGCCATTGCTTAGGTTTGTGTTTTTGTTCTCACTAATGTTGCCTGTATTGTTAGATGACAATCTATGAAGTTCTTGTAAAAGTGCTTCATAAAAAGGGTTTTACCATTGAAAATGTTTTACCATTTTTAAAGTGCTTCATAAAAAGTTTTAAAATGGTAAAACATTTTTCATGTTACAGTTACAAAACAAACAATGCTTTATATCAACAATTGTCCCCAGTATGATTTGCGCATATTCCACATCCTGGAAAGTAGAACTAGATCTTGTAACCAATTCTAATTTCTGAGTATGCATCTTTAATTAATCATTTTTTACACAACTAAAACTATTACTGAACTTAACAGAATTTTACATTGCATATCATCCATGTGTTTCAGGTGCAGGTTTCGCAGATTTTTAATTTAATGCATCAACCACAAGCTAGAACTTGCACATACAAGTACATTAATCTTGATGTAGGGCAATTAAATGGTTCAACATGTTTTTCACTGTCATTGTGTCTTTCATTGACAATAAAGTTGGTTTTTGATTATGAAACAACGAATTTAAGTTTATTAGCACAGGAAGAATCCACTACCAAAAAAGCAATGCTCTCAGGAAGATTTGTTTATCTCTTGACAACATTCAAGGGCCATTTTCTAGAGCAGTGTTTCTCATCCTTTTTGCTGAATGGAGCCAAATCTGGACTTACAACTTTGTTAGAAACACAAGTCAATTGAGATGTTTTGTTTATTGCACAACGAAGTCTATTGCACAGAATATCAGAAGTTTTACTGAAAAACTGCTGAGGGCTGCACAAAGGGTGCTTGGGAGCCGCACGCGGTGCTCAGAGTAGTGGTTATGAACCACTGATCAGAGTGTTCACGTCATTTGGCTTGCAAACTGAAGTTTGCCAATCACTAAATTAGGAGTTGTCATTAATAGTTTTTCTTTTTCTTGCAGCAACTAGTTCAAATTTTTTCATATACCTTGCTTTTCCATTCATTTTTTGGCCTAGCAACTGACGGTTAACACCGCCAGTGCCTTGCCATCATTTCTTCCTGTGCATGAAGTACACAGAAACTAACACCAATTGTCCGATGTATTCTCAACCTCAAGGGCAGCAAGGGCAGCCAATGATGCCCCAGTATGGAGCAATGGCAACAGTCCCACAGCCCCAACCTGCTGCTCCTGCTGTTCCACAGGCTGTCATTGGTCCACCACAGGTGATGATGCCTCCACCCAATGGTAGAGGTGAGTTTTTATGTCGGCAATTAAACATGTGGTTCAAGATTTGTATTGGTTAATATTTCAACATTTATACAGCACATAGTGGAATTAACACAGTAACTTTTGCATGTTTTAGTGAATTATTTTTTGAGTAGTGAATTTCAATTTGCGATTTTACTGTAGACACAAGCATCAATATCACTTATAGTAAGTGATGTTGAAACATCCAGTGCCTATAGGTTGACTTCCTCAGTTTTGTTCACTTTGATCAAGTAGCCATTAATTCATCAAATTGCTGCACTTGGGAATGTAGAAAGGTCGTTCATTACCACTCAGATATTTTTACTTTTGAATTGGGTCTAAGGTTCTAAAAATTGGTTACAGTTTCAAATATTTTTATAATGATATTTTGGCATGTGCAATTAACATCGTATTGATAAAACAAAGCCATTCAAAATTGGTAGGATAGTATGAAAGAAATGTCTAGAAATATTTAAAACTGCACAAAAACATATTACTATCCAGGTAAACCTACTGTGCTGGCAACCACTTACACTGTATTCACTTGCAGCATTGCTAAACTAAGTTGTGTTACTAATTCACACTGTTTAGAAGTCATCACATATTTGTTGCTTGATCATCTAAAAACTGATTGAAAATGAACAATGCCAATGCTGTTCTTGAAGAACAATTTAAAAAACAAAAAATGGTGTATTTTGCCAAAACTAATGTCAGTGTGTCACAACTCACACTGTATGACAAGGCATTTCAAGTATATTTTGAACAATCTTCTCTATTTAGACAAAATTTTATAACAATGCATTTTGGTAAAAAGTGTCAATTTAATTATAATGGGTGCACTGCATCAGCAGTTTAGCGCCACCATTTCAAGGTGAATAATCAGTAAAATTCATTACCAAAGATCAGCAGATTGAAGCTGTTCTTGACTTATCTACATTTACTTTGAATTTGTATGTTATTTTTCAGCTTTGATGGACCCGCGGTTTCCTCTTGCTGCCCCAAGCGTTGATGTTGATTTTCGTCCACCTCCTCGACCCAATACTGGCCAAATAGGAAAACCAATTTGGTTGAAAGCAAACTATTTTAATGTAACTATTCCAAATGGTGACATTCATCATTATGACATCGACATTAAGCCGGACAAGTGCCCACGCAGAGTTAACAGGTAAGAATTGTGATGGGATAATTAATTTTTTGAGTATTTTGCTTATTTTTTGTATTGCAAAGCAGTGTTTATTGCAAATTTTGGATCAGATTGTTGCTGCAATTTGTATGCATTGATGTTTCTAATTTATTGCAGAAAGATTAATTTTGTGGCATTTTACGCTGGTGCTGTGTTCCTATTGTAGGTGTGTGTTTGCTTGGAAAAAAGAATACAGATTAAGTTCGACAGGCAAGATACTATGTCAATTAGTCAGGACTAATATCAAGGTGGCAATTCTTACCACTAAAATGTGATTTATTCATTTTTACCTTCTAAATATTTCATATACATGTGACACAAAATGATTCTCTGACAATTGGAAGGGAAACAAATGGTGATTAAGTGAAGCATTTCACCTGAAAATAGAACTTCAATGGTGTATTAAATATCTAAATGTTTACCTTGCCACTGAAGTTCTTTGCCCTCGTTCATTCAACACGAGTGATAAATTTAATGTTTTTCTTTCATCTGAATACCAAAATTTTGGAAATCTGCCATTAAAAGATCTAGGTTTGCAAGCTTTTGAGGAATCAGTTGACTGGACTCTACTTTCATCTTTTTGCAATGATTCGGACTTGCAGATATCTGTATTCAAGGAACTAGTATCCACAATGACAAAGGATTTGAATCCATCAGAAAATTTTTTGAGGGAAATCGATTTCACTGGATTTTCCTACCTTTGGCTCTTCACAGGGCTGCCATCAATCTGGGACTCAAACATAAAAACAACTGGGAAACAAAATAAGATAAAAAAGGAACAAATTGCTGAAGCAAATATATTCAGCCATCATATTTTGTGGTATAAACAGTCTGCTTCAGCAATGCTTTGTCCTGAGAGACAACCTGGTGCATCTTACTGTAGCTCTTGTCTCAGTTTACTGTCACGTTAGGATGGACTTGACTGTCCTTTTGCTAACGCTGTTTCTCTCTCTCATCCACTGATACGGCAACCTTCGACTTAATATATGACTAAAATAAGGATGCAAGTCAAAATAAAGACAAAATTTTTAAGACACAGACTTACAAAATAGGGACAAATCTTGGAAATAAGGAAGGTATGGCCATCCTGGATATTCATGACCAAGTTTTTTATTGCATTAGTTGGGTACTGAATCCTTGCTTAGTACTCAGGTTAATGTGTGAAAAGTCAATCAAGCACCATATTTTTTTTCAGGGAAATCATTAATGCAATGGTTGACAACTTCAGACAAGCTATTTTTCAAGACCGGAAGCCAGTGTTCGATGGAAGAAAAAATTTGTACACTGCCCAGCCTTTGCCAATCGACAAGCAGAAGGTTACTTTTTGCAAAAAATTGTTGAGCTTCAGATAGAGATGACACGTTACGTCGATTGTGAAACAGTTCGTTGATTGCTTTTATTATTAGATAGCCTTCAAAGGAGCGACTTTTGAAGAATGCTGAGGTGCAGCACCTTAAACGCTTAAAATTGAACATAAGTTTTCCAAATTTCTTATATTTTTAACCGTCTGCAGACCAATATCATGTGTAATTTCGATTCCAGCCAGTTAGCACGCTTGTGGAAGTTACCTTGCTGAAGTGAATTGCTGTAAAATTTTAGCAAACAGGTTAACTAAGCAGCATAGATTGCTGCGCTGTTGGTACTTTCACCATTTTGCCGGTTTTTATGTTGTGCAAATAATAACTATTGGTCGAATAATGTATGTAAAGTGGTAGAAGCAGTCTTGCTTCTACCCTTGCGCTTGGTTTTATCGACTTGAAGGGTTTGTCTGAAAATGAATTGTATCGTACAACGTTCGTGTGTGGGGCCGCAACCTGGCTCTGATCCAATCGAGTTGGTTTTCGGTGCGTCACGATGTTAACTCAACTGCGACATTTCATGAGCTGACCATGGCGTGGACGGCTTTGTTGTAACAACCGCATTTGCAACGTGTGCTAAAGCTTTCAAAAGCGGTCCTGGCCAAAAAAAACTCAATTTTTGCAACTTTCTTGTAGCTCGAAGTTGACGTGACCTTGCCTGGAGAAGGACGGGATCGTACGTTCACTGTTGCCATCAAATGGGTGTCGCGTGTCTCACTATACTCCCTTAAGCTTGCACTAGAAGGGAAAATGCACGGAATTCCATTTGAGACTGTGCAAGCACTAGATGTCGTTATGCGGCACTTGCCATCAATGAGGTAACGTCGTTTCAGAAAAGTAGTAACTTCTAACTGCGTCTGTTTTTCGTGCTGTGTAGTCATTGTTACGGAAAAAAGCGTATCGCTTTGTTTGAAGTGAGGGTTTATGTGACGTCAGTAGTGGATTTTTGCCGTTGTTTTTGAAAGCGTCGTTGGTTTCAAAGCCCTTGTTTGATTTCAGTGTTAGATTGCCATACAATTCAGGATTGTTCCAATTTGTTAAAATTTTTGCTGAAACGGCGACTTCGTCAACAGATACACACCTGTTGGTCGTTCGTTTTTCTCTGCCCCTGAGGGCTACACTCCTCCATTGGGTGGCGGCAGAGAAGTATGGTTTGGATTTCATCAATCGATGAGGCCGTCCCAATGGAAAATGATGCTCAATATTGATGGTATGCAGTGATGACTGCCAGTTTTACGCGAATGTTGCTTGCGCGTGTGCAAATGACACTTGTTTTCTTTCACCAGTGTCTGCGACTGCGTTTTACAAAGCACAGTCATGCGTTCAGTTTCTCTGCGATGTTCTGGAATTGCAAGTCAGCGACTTGCGGATGATGCGCGGCCTCACTGATTCGCAGCGCGTGAAATTCACGAAAGAAATACGAGGATTGAAGGTGCGGGGTTTTTGCTTTTTTTTGATAGAGAGTCGTTTTTTTAGTTGCAGCTTCTTTGCGGTTCTATGATAATAATAATAATTATATAATCGTTGTGCTGCTGTCGATAGGTCGAAATCACGCACTGCGGTACAATGCGTCGGAAATATCGCGTGTGCAACGTGACTCGACGTCCTGCGTCGTCCCAGACCTTCCCCCTGCAGCTCGAATCCGGACAAACGATCGAATGTTCTGTGGCGCGCTATTTCCAGGAGAAGCACAACAAAACTCTTCAGTAGGTCGTAATTGTAATGGCTTTCACTCCCCTCCTGTTTTGCAGTGAGCACTACTTGTGTCTAACATCCCCGTTCGCAATCGTCAATGACGTCGTTCACAGCTGTCGCGGTTTGATTTGCTGCCGATCCAACGATACATTTTTTCCTTGCAAGTGTACATCATCAGTGTGTTGAATTAACAATGCTGCTATCGCTGCTGATGCCAGGTTTTCAGTGCATTTCCGAGTTTGTTTTATTTTGCAGCCTTCCCATTTGTTGCCAAGTGCGTTGATTGAACTTACCCCTGTAGTTGTAGTTACATGGTCATAGCACGAGGCTATAGTTCAGGTACTCACATTCACGAAGTTTAGATTATAGCGTAAAAGGCGTACAGCCTTGATGGGATTTGCCTAAACCTTGACAGTAAAGTATTATCGCAATGAAAGAAGTTGTGCTAGGTAGCTAGACCATGGCATTAAGTTATCCAGTACTTCTGAAAGTCACAGTGCCGGAAGGTATGGCAGGCTGGTGCTGCCTGAAATGCAGTGGCTCATACCAACTCTATTTTGCTATATTCGCTGTTTTTTTTCAACATTTGCCGCCAAACCCAGGTTCCCGTTTCTCCCCTGCTTGCAAGTCGGGCAAGAACAGAAGCACACGTACCTGCCCATTGAAGTCTGCAACATCGTGCAAGGCCAGCGATGCATTAAGAAGCTCACCGACAGTCAAACGTCGACCATGATTAAGGTGGGTGGTTTCCGTTGCTAGCGGCACAACCGTTCGCGCGCAAGATGAAGCGTGGTGTTGATCGATTATGTTTTCGTCGGCATTATTATCGCTATGTGATTCTGTCTGCGTTGTTGCCATTGTCTGATCTTAATTAAAGACCGACTGCTTGGCACAGAAAGCAATTATACCCGAGGAACTTGCGACGCTTTGCTCGTGATGCTGGTGACTAGGGTAATGACCAGGCTTGCGGAGCCGGAGTTTTTTGGGTGGGTTCTTAAAAACACTAGGAGTCGTAGTCGGATTTTTATCCGATTCCGACTCGGAAAGTCCAATTGAATCGTTTTTTACATTGCACTATTAAGTTTTAAGAATCCTACCTCGTCCCTGTTGAAATGGTACAATTTCTTTCAGGGCTGCCAACTTGGCTCTTTTGAAACCAGATTTTGAAATTCTGGCTTTTTTTGAAGACCTTGGCTTTTTTGGAAATCAAGAAAGGCCAGACAAATTTTGGCTTTTTCCGGCCTTTTTTCAGTCGGAAAGGCTTGGCTTGGCAAAACATTGTCTGAGCTGCATATTCATCACAAGTCTCTTCTGACGAAAGTCTATGGCCATGATGCGTGGTGCAAAGAATATTACAAAGATTTATTGTTGCCCTACAAGTGATCGATGTTATGTTAATGAGAAATATACGATAGTGTAATTACGGAGTGAGAAAATGCTTCTAAAGATTGGAATTGTATTATGTCCATGTTTCTGACTGGTTTTAATGTCTATTTTGTGATTGGTTATGCATGTTTTATGTCTATGTGCCTTAAATCTGCTGTCTGGCTTTTTTGGGGACAAGGTCTGGCATTTGGTGAAGACAGGTTGGCAACCCTGATTTCTTTTGAAAGTTTTATTGCAACAAAGAACTCCTGCCGTGTACCGCGATTTCCATTGATTGCTAGTTGCTACAAAATTGTTAACAGCCAAACTTCATTCACGTTTATGTTGAGGAGTGATTGTTGGGAGTCGGAGTCGGACATTTTACCTCCGACTCCACAACCCTGGTTAGAATACAACCATGAAGTCGGTGAAATTTGCAAATTTTTCGTCTTCCGGTTAACAGTTCCGTTGATGTTCTTAAAGTGGAAGGATAAAGATGATTGTTTTTTTTTGGACGCATCTGTTTGTCCGCCAGAGCTAACAGCTCACGCAGATTCAAAGACGCAGTCGTTTATTAAAAACCAATAATATTGTTGAATTCAGGCGACGGCTCGATCTGCTCCGGATCGCGAGAAGGAGATCGCACAGCTCGTGCGCAAAGCTCAGTTCAATAACGACCCGTTCGTGAGAGAGTTCGGAATACAGGTAGAGCCGATAGCAATGCTTACCTGGTCGTGTAGGAATACGTTGAGGAGTTGCCGCATTATTTTTCCTTGTTCATATTTTTCGTTCTTGAACAGGTTATTGACGAGATGACGGAAGTTCGAGGCCGTGTGTTGCCAGCGCCGAAAATACAATATGGCGGAGATGTAAGTCGATTTTTACCCTACTGTCTTACCGTTTTTTCTAAGAGAAGACTGACGTTTATAAAAATTTTTTGATTATTCTTGCTTGCGATGGGAAAGGCTTTGTGGGCCTTCACAACGCTCAACCGCTGCATTCTTTTCACAGACGCGCATGCAAGCCACCCCCAACCAAGGTGTGTGGGACATGAGGGGGAAGCAGTTCCACTCCGGCATCAGCATCGACGTCTGGGCGATCGCGTGCTTCGCGCACCAGCGCATGTGTTCGGTGAGTCTTCTGCTTCCTAGGCCGTTGATTTTCAAACACGGCTTGCTATGAATCACAAGTCGGTTGTTTCCTGCTTAATGGCAGAAGCCAACTGACCTGAAAACGGTGTGTGGCAGCGACGAGTAAAAGCGTGTAATGTTGTTACCTGCTTCTTAATTTAACCTAGAGATTCAAGAATATTTTTCGCGATGAAACATGCCCTACCTTCCCAGATCACTTAAACGATAGCTGTGTATCTGTCTTACGTTGCGTTTGCTTTTAGCGCTGTGTGCGCGCACAAAGTAGTCGATTTCTTTTTTTCGCTGCAAAACTGTTGTTGATTATATCAGGACCAGCACTTGCGACTGTTCATAAAGAACCTGCAGCGGATATCCGAAGATGCGGGGATGCCCATCCGCGGCACTCCTGTCTTCTGCAAATACGCCCAAGGCTCGGAGCACGTCGAACCACTGTTCAGGTATTGTTTGAGTCAGGTTGTTTCCTTGTTTCGTAACGCGATGTCGTAGCTAGAGTTGTTACTCTAGTTCGGTCTGAAAGTGGAACAATTTCCACTTCCTCGGCGACGTGTTTCACTTGCTTGTTTTCCCGATTAAAGTTTAGCAGCAGCGCGAAACTTCTACACTCGGTCGCTGTTTTTCAGACATTTGTGCGACGAGTTCCGTTCCCTGCAACTGATCGTCGTCATCCTTCCTGGCAAAACGCCCGTTTACGGTAAGGTTCTGTTGTGAATAAGAGCTGATGATGCCTGCCGAGAAACGTGTACTCTGTTAGGACCTTAGTGCTGTGAAATTTTTCGTTTCGATAGGCAGCGAGTCTACGTCTCGCACTTTCGCTTCGTCATCAAAAACAGCCGCTTGACACGCACGCAGCGTTCAGTTTCACCCGAAACCAAAAGAGAAACACGCAACTGATGAGTTTGATGTGTTTTCTGCAGCTGAAGTGAAACGTGTCGGAGACACCCTCCTCGGCATCGCCACCCAATGCGTGCAGGTGAAGAATGTCGTGAAGACCTCGCCGCAGACCTTGTCCAACCTGTGCCTGAAGATCAACGTTAAGCTTGGCGGCGTCAACAACATTCTCGTGCCTTCGCTAAGGTGTGTGGCTTAAGCTGGAATGTGCCCGTCTTTTTCACTGATGTTTATTTGTTTTGCTGGATCGCATGCAATGCGACAGATTTATTTGTTGACAATTGGCTGCAGGCCGATGCCTGGATGGTGCCTCTTGTCTTGGCGGTTGAGGTGAACGCTCTTGCCCAGTAAGAAGCGCTACGGCGATTCACTCATTGGCCCTGGGTCGAACACCCAACTGTCCAGTTCAGAGGCGGACAGGACACTGTACGACTGAGCTATCGTCTCCTCGCCCGGATGTTTATTTTTCTGCACACCGTTAACACTCTCCTNAACCCTTTGCTTTATGCGTTCGCCCTTTAATTGCTTCTTCAGCGTGTGGAATATTTTGCTGCAATAATTAATTGCTACGTGAACCACTATCTGCAGGTAGCCTTACGAGATAGGATATTTCAGCATCACTGACCATTTCTCATTATTGAGGTCCTGGTTTTCTAAATCATGACGTGACACTCGGGATGGGAGAGTTGGTTACCAGTTGCTTAATAACAGAGATAACAGAGGAATGTTAGTGGCAAAACACTAAAACGTAGTCGTGCCTGTGACGTGCCAAAGAATGAAACGGGTGAAAGCGATGCCGAAACAGCGTGCGTGCACACCGTAATGTTTTTTTGATTTTCGACAGACCCAAAGTTTTCAACGACCCAGTTATCTTCTTCGGCGCCGACGTCACCCATCCTCCAGCTGGAGATACCAGGAAACCATCGATTGCCGCGGTAGGTTCTGCGTGCGTGTCCCCGTCGGTTTCAATTGCTAATACGTTTCACGGACGAATACTCATCACCTTGAACGTACTGTGACGTGAACAAAGCCGCCTTTGCGCAGGTCGTCGCCAGCATGGACGCTCATCCGTCGCGCTACAGCGCCAACGTGCGAGTGCAAGCACACAGGGAGGAGATCATCAAAGACCTGGCGGTGATGGTGCGCGACCTGATGATCGAGTTCTACAAGTCGACTCACTACAAGCCAGTGCGTGTTATCATGTACAGGGACGGCGTATCGGAGGGACAGTTTCAACAGGTACGCATTAGACTGCTCTCTTAATGAAGGTATAGGCGCGGTTGTGCGCTTAGATTTTTCCCTAGGGACTGCCTGCATTTGTAACTTTCTAGGAAGATCACTTTCCAGACAAGGCAAGATCATGCTTTAAACTTCTAGACCAATGGCTTTCAACCTTTTTTGTACCGCGACCCATTATAGCAGCCCACCATAACCCAACGACCCCCATCTAAAACTCGAATAAAGCAAATGTAAGACAGCCGTGTACATGAAAAATCTACTCGCAACCCCTCCAAAAATGTTTCATGACCCCTCTGGGTGTCCCAGGTTGAAAGCCACTGTCCTAGACATTCACTCTGGTACAAATGTCGGTTTGGGTAAGCTTGCATATGTGTGCTGCAAGTGATGCCCGAGCTTGTAGGCTCCACCTGTGTGATTGCTGCATAACCAGCCGTGTTCTTTCTTCGCTTTTCCAGGTGCTCTCTACTGAGTTGCGGGCGATCCGCGAGGCGTGCACGATGCTGGAAGTGGGTTACCAGCCCGGCATCACCTTCATCGTCGTGCAGAAGCGCCACCATACCAGGCTCTTTTGTCGTAACGGCGAAGACAGGAGCGGGAAGAGCGGCAACATACCGGCCGGTACAACGGTTGATGTCGGCATCTGCCACCCCACTGAGTTCGATTTCTATCTCTGCAGCCACGCTGGCATTCAGGTAATAATTATGTGATACTGTAAATAGACGGTTTTGTGCATTTGTGTTTGTGGAATATTTTATTTGTAGTTAACTGCCTACTACGTCAAACTGACCAACGTGAAAACTCGACGCAACTGGCTATACATATAAACGTGAAAGCAGTCCGACTTACCCAACGTAAAAAAAGTCGGTGTCTCCATCGATTTTCGTTCAATTTCTGCAAATTTCGTTAAGATATCATAAACTGTCGCTTTTTTGTTGCATTTTACTACTGACTTCTGGCTGGTCAGGAAGAAAATGCTTTTAATTTCGTGACACTCTTCTGCAAAGGGAGCACCGTCACCCGTAACTATTTTCAACGGAATCGTTTTGCTCAGGGCACCTCTCGACCATCTCACTACCACGTCCTGTGGGACGACAACAACTTCTTGGCGGACGAGCTCCAACTGCTTACTTACCAATTATGCCACACCTACGTCAGATGTACGAGGTCCGTTTCCATCCCTGCGCCCGCATACTACGCTCACTTGGTGGCGTTCCGCGCCCGATACCATCTCGTCGACAAAGACCATGACAGGTAAAATGTTTTCGGTGACTGCATGTCTATCACTTAGATCTTGATCTTTTTGTCGCACGAAACACCACCGCGCACAATTTTCGCGTCTAAATTTTCGCGTTAAGATTCAGCAGCTGTGGTGGTGTTGCGTCCAAGCCACAATTCGTCCACCGAAATATCTCAACCGGGCAACTCGCAAGTGCTCTTTTCAAGCCGTCAAACCGATGAAGCTCAGCTAACTTTTGTCGTAGTTTGCTGCAGCACAAGCCAAAACTTACGCTCTCCACGCACAAGTGTAGCAAACTGCTTCAGACAACCGTCAGGGAAGAGCAGATTACAAAGTAAAGCGGCCCAGTGTACCGACAGCTGCGGCTGCAGGCAAGATATCCAAGTGTCCACCGACACACACGTTCACATCGCGACTACCCCCAAAAAAACTCCCAGCAACCCACGAATATCGCCAGATCAGTTGAAATTTAGAAGCTGTGGCGCGAAGCGACCAGAAGGAGCGAGGGCTGAAAATACGCTACAAAAAAGCAGTCAACCGTGAAAGTTAAAATAGAAATCGAATAATACGATGGACTCAATACAAAAACAACCGCATGGCTGTTGCATTGTGCGCTTGGTATCCTAGCAGCTAGCAGTACAGCATCACGTTTGGAGATGCAACCATATTCCTTCAAGCTCATTTTTGCTTGCACTCCAAACACTTACAGTTTATCGTTCCTGCAGCGTTCTTGAGGTGAATTTATTCCGTATCTTAACGTCATGAGCTGACTGATTTCTTTTGTTTAGCGGCGAGGGGTCCTTGCAAAGCGGCAACACTCAACATGACCAGGAAGCCCAACTTCAAGCCATGTCCAAGGCCGTGGTTGTTCACCAGAACACTGTACGCAACATGTACTTCGCCTGAACGGCCAGCGTTTGGAAACCACACAAGGTTTATTGCAGTCATCGCTTCGACTGATTTTTGTATCTAAATTGCGCTAAGGAATGCCTGTGAGTGCCTGCGCTTCCGGAAAATACGACTAGCGTTGCATTTTTAGATAAACAGTGAACCCGTTTTTGTCATAATTCCGTGGTACTGAATCTCACTTCGCCAGAAGCTTAGCAAATGTGTTTCGTGACTGACTGCCGTGCAGGGCACTGCGTGTGTATGTAAGTCGCCGATCCTTTGTACTCGCCGTGTTTCACAAGCTTTTATGTGATTTTTTGACGTCTCGCTACGCGGATGAGTGTTTCGACCGGATCCGACCGTCGTCGCTGTCTCCACTGTGCACGGAGAGCGCGATCGATATTTAAATCGGCGGACGGTTGCCCAGGTTACCTAACGGCCGTCAGTGCCTCTTGTTGTTTTAACTGCGAATCGCTGGAATGCTTCGCGTAATTGCTCACCTTCAGCAAAGAGTCTGTAGTCTGCGTCGATAATCTTCCATTGGGATTCGCTTTCCTTGCTTGTAGAGTTTATTTGCAATTTTGAGGAGAGTACTATCAAGGTGTCTGTGCATTAGCAAAGTTGTACGAGCCGATGTCAGTTGGTGGAGGGGCCTGACGAGGTTAGATGGCGCCCGGGACAAGAAAGAAGTTTGTCCCCCCTCCCCGTGCTCGAAACTGAGGTCTTGCGGAAGCAAATTTACTGCATTGAAGAAAGTACTTGTGACATTTTTGGTACTTTCCGGCGGCCCACGCAGTGATTCGGCGCCCGGGGAATTGTGCCCCCCTTTTCCCCCCCGTCACGCCCCTGGGCTGGCGGCCGTTTTTATCTGCTCTCTGGGAGGAACTGCTTCCCCCAGTGTGCAACGACACCCCCTGAGTTATTGATTCGACAATAAAATGTCCAACGTCGCGGCGTTTGAGGTTTAGGGCAGCAACTTTCCAACAGTATTTTCCCTTGGCCCGCGCTCTGTCGTACCACAGTTACGATTTGCTCCCTCCGCGATTGTGTGTCGTGTGTTGCAGCGCGATGCTTCCTGTTCCTCTTCGAATCATCATAATGCCACAACGTTGCCGATCACTGCTGCCCTAACATCCTTGTCGCATGCCTGGCGCTTCTCCTTCCGCGCGCTGTAACGAACGCTTCCCTTGCACTGTGCGAGCGTATGTCTTAATTTATTTAACCAAAGCCTCCCTGCTCCGCTACGTGAACTGTTATCCTGCAATCCGCGGCAAGCGTTGCTGCGTTAGTTGCTTGACTTTCTCAACAGTTGGTCGAGAACTTGTCGTCGCTCACCGAGTCTCATCGCCCAGTTCTCGCTGTTTTTATCCCTGGCTCAAGCGGTTCCGGTTTACTCGTCGTTGGAATGTACATAGTCGAAACTCCATTATTATTATCATCAAACTTGTCACAAATGTGTTTCCTTTTTTCTGTCTCTTACCTCATCCGTGCGCAACGCACGCTTTCAGCTACTTTCTGACAAACATGTAAATTCGAATGACGCGTTACCATGTACACAGCTTCGTAACGTTCTGTGCTGCAAGAGAGGAATCGCTGTCGCCAGGCAAAAGGTTGTCAACGTAGCAACCCAGAACCAGGAGGTTGCCACTCTGCGTTGCACTCGGATTGCCGCGCGGACCTTTTTTCTGGCGACCATGAGGTCGCCCCTTTTCCCCAGCTTCGCTATAGCGAAAAACCAGTGGCTGCAATGAAATAGCTCTGTACAGTTTGTTGTTTGTTTGTCGTCGTGGACTTGTTTATTACGTCCTGTTGTTGCTTCCAAATAATTACGATTGCGAGCAGTTCTGTTGTTGCAAAAGTCCTCGTAATAATCGTCAGTGCGTTGAGTGTCAAGCGCAAGCCTGGGCTGAACGTTCGATTAATTTTGACTCCTGACACAAGTTCTACCCCAGCGTTGTCGCAGTAACGTGGACATTTTGTTCTATAACCTTGCGCTGGACATTTTAACGTGGACATTTTGTTATAACCTTGCGCTCTTGTTGCGATAACTTGCGCTGTTGTTGTCGCAGTAACGTGGACATTTTGTTCTATAACCTAGCAGTGTGTGGCGGGCTGCGTTTAGCTTTATTTTCCGTGTAAGCCATTGAGCCCACAGTAACGTGTACTGTACTACATGTCGCAAATCTGTGTGAGCAGTCTTGAACGAATATCAATAAACAGCATGTAGGTACCGAATAGGCTGGTGCATGACGTGACTACGTAAAAAAATGTCGAATCTGCAGTCGAGTTTCGTGAAAAGTCGAGGAGAAGTTTCATTCGCAAAGTGACAATGTTGAAACAAACGGGCTCCGGCTGTTTGCAACTTCAAAAAATATATTTTTAGGATTGTGTTTCCCACTGTCAGAATGAAATTTCAGAGTAATGTGAAGATTGCCCAATACATGCTCACGAAATTGAAACGTTGCCGGTGAAAGCTGTCAGTAATTTATTTATCTGATTAAACCAGTTCTTGTTTCAAAATTAAGCTTACCGTATTTCAAGTTGTCGACTGGCATTACCAAGAAGATTGGTTTCAACCAGGGCTGTGGAGTCGGAAGGATTTTCAACCTGAGGAGTCGGAGTCGTAGAAAATTT